>JADMIO011472219.1_pt1 | contig 47000 bp, 42 predicted proteins | sample 8958161 | NCBI WGS metagenome assembly JADMIO01 (sample SAMN16585339, study PRJNA669376) | soil metagenome | isolation source: Crop rotation soil | place: USA: Cullars Rotation, Alabama | collected 2011
TCCCCCGCCGGCATCCTCGTCACCGAAGGCTGCCGCGGCGACGGCGGATTGCTCAAGGACGGCGACGGGCATCGCTTCATGCCCGACTACGAGCCCGAGAAGAAAGAGCTCGCCTCGCGCGACGTCGTATCGCGCCGCATGGAAGAGCACATCGCGAAGGGCAAGGGGGCGAAGAGCCGCTTCGGCGATCACCTGTGGCTCGACATCACGCTGCTCGGCGAGAAGCACATCCGCAACAACCTGCGCGAAGTCTTCGAGATCTGCCACTACTTCCTCGGCACCGATCCGACCAAGGAGCCGATCGCGGTGCGGCCCGCGCAGCATTACACGATGGGCGGCGTGCGCACCCGCTACACAGGGGAGAGCCCGACGCTCAAAGGATTGTTCGCGGCAGGGGAAGCGTCGTGCTGGGACATGCACGGGTTCAACCGTCTCGGCGGCAACTCGGTTGCCGAAACGGTCGTCGCCGGCATGATCGTCGGCGAGTTCGTCGGCGATTTCTGCGACGACATGCGCAACGATGCCGACATCCCGACTTCGATCGTCCGCGAGTTCCTCGAGCACGAGCAGGCGAAGCTCGATGCGCTGCTGCTCGGCAAGGGCGCGGAAAGCGGCGCGGCGCTGCGTGCGCGGATGCAGGAGATCATGACCGCCAAGGTGGGCATCTTCCGCCGCGGCAACGACCTGCGAAGCGCCGTCGAGGAGCTGCAGCAGTTGCTCGTGCGCAGCCGCAGCATCGGCGTGCGCTCGCACGCGCCCGGCATGAACCCGGAGCTCACCACCGCCTACCGCACGCAACGAATGCTCAAGCTCGCGCTCACCGTCGCCTACGGCGCGCTCACCCGCACCGAGAGCCGCGGCGCGCACTTCCGCGAAGACTTCCCGCGCCGCGACGACTCGCAATGGCTGCTGCGCACGCTCGCCACCTGGCGCAACGATACGGACACGCTGCCGACACTGCTATACGAGCCGCTCGATGTGAAGCGCATGGAGCTGCCGCCGGGCTGGCGCGGGTACGGCGCGAAAGACTACATCGATCATCCCGATACCGCCGCGCGGCAAGCCGAGGTCGACGCGGTCAAGCAGCGCGTCGGCGATCGCTTCGAACGCCAGCACGCGCTGATGCCGTACGAGCATCAGCTGCCGCCGGCGCTGCGCGGCCGCAACGAGCGCATCGACGAACGCTTCGCACAAGCCCCCGCCGCGCAAGACGCGAGCGAACCCGCGTTCGCATTCGAGAGCGAATGACATGAACCGTGAAACCGGCGGCCAGACGATACGCCTGCACATCCTGCGCTACAACCCGCGACAGCCGGGCGACGCGCCGCACATGCAAACCTACGAGCTCGAGCAGACGCACGGCATGACGCTGTTCATGGCGCTGTCGGAAATTCGCGAGCGGCTCGATCCCACGTTGCAGTTCGACTTCGTGTGTCGCGCCGGCATCTGCGGAAGCTGCGGCATGATGGTCAACGGTCGGCCCACGCTCGCCTGCCGCACGCTCACGCGCGACGTCGGACCCGACATCACACTCGCGCCGCTGCCGGTGTTCGAGCTGATCGGCGATTTGTCGGTCAACACCGGCAAGTGGATGCGCGCCATGAGCGAGCGGATGGAAGCGTGGCTGCACGCGAAGCAGGAAGACGTCGACCGCTCGCGCATCGAAGAGCCGATGGACCCGGACCTCGCGGAAAAGCTGAACGAGCTCGACCGCTGCGTGGAATGCGGCTGCTGTGTGGCCTCCTGCGGCACCGCGCGGATGCGCTCCGACTTCATCGGCGCCGTCGGCATCGCCAAGATCGCCCGCTTCCGCCTCGACCCGCGCGACAAGCGCGCCGACGGCGATTACTACGAGCTCATCGGGGACGACAGCGGCGTCTTCGGCTGCATGTCGCTGCTCGCCTGCCACGACGTCTGTCCGAAGAACCTTCCCCTGCAGACGCAGATCGCCTTCGTTCGCCGTAAGATGATGCGCGAGGGCTTGTAGACGGCGAAGGAGGCAGGCATGGCACGGGTGGAAAAGGACTTCCTGGGGACGAAGGAGATCCCCGATCACGCCTATTACGGCGTGCAGACGCTGCGCGGCAAGGAGAACTTCCACATCACCGGCATTCCGATGTCGGCGGAGCCGTTCTTCGTCAAGGCGTTCGGCTATGTGAAGAAAGCCGCCGCGCTCGCCAACCGCGACTTGGGCACGCTCGATCCGCGGATCGCCAACGCCATCGTCGCCGCCTGCGACCGGCTGATCGCCGGCGAGATGCGCGACCAGTTCGTCACCGACTTCATCCAGGGCGGCGCCGGCACGTCGACCAACATGAACGCGAACGAAGTGATCGCCAATCTCGCGCTCGAATCCCTCGGGCACCAGAAGGGCGAATACCACATCGTCAACCCGAACGACCACGTCAACTTCGGGCAATCGACCAACGACGTCTATCCCACGGCGTTCAGGCTCGCGCTGATCCTGCGCCTCACCGCGTACATGGACTCGCTGTCGCGATTGCAGGACGCGTTCTACGCCAAGGCGAAGGAGTTCGAGCGCGTGCTCAAGATGGGGCGCACCCATTTGCAGGATGCGGTGCCGATGTCGCTCGGGCAGGAGTTCCACGGCTGGGGCACGACCATCGGCGAGGAGGTGCATCGCATCGCCGAAGTGCGCGCGTTGCTGCACGAGATCAATCTCGGCGCGACCGCCATCGGCACCACCGTCACCGCTCATCCCGGATATCCCGAGCTCGCGACGAAGTACCTGTCGCAGATCGCGGGCACCAAGTTCATCCTGGCGGGCGATTTGATCGAGGCCACGTCGGACACCGGCGCCTACGTCCTGCTGTCCGGGGTGCTCAAGCGCACGTCGTCGAAGCTCACCAAGATCTGCAACGACATTCGCCTGCTCGCATCCGGCCCGCGCTGCGGCTTCAACGAGATCAACCTGCCGCAAATGCAGCCGGGCAGCTCGATCATGCCCGGCAAGGTGAATCCGGTGATGCCCGAAGTCGTGAACCAGGTTGGCTTCCTCGTGATCGGGCTCGACCTCACCGTGACGCTCGCGGCGTCGGCCGGACAGCTGCAGCTCAACGTGATGGAGCCGGTCATCACGTTCGCGCTGTTCACGTCGATCTCGGCGATGGAAAACGCGGTCGACACGCTGCGCGTGCATTGCGTCAACGGCATCACCGCCAACGCCGAGCGTACGCGCGACATGGTCATGAATTCGCTCGGCATCGTGACGCTGCTGAAGCCGGTGCTCGGTTACAAGCAGTGCGCGGAGATCGCCCGCGAAGGCTACGAGACGGGCAAGTCCCTGCACGAAATCGTCGTGCGCGACCGCAAGCTCATGACGCAGGAGAAATGGGACGAGGTTTTCTCGTTCGAGAACCTCATCAATCCGAGGTTCGAGCAGTGAGTTTCAGGGGCCGCGCCGCGGCCCCGAAGCGACCCTGCGGCGGGTCGATGCGCAGCAGGGATAGCGCGTTCCATTCCGACGGGTTAGATTACGTCCCGGCGATGGTAAGTTAAATCGTTCGCACTCGTCGAAACGGCCGCAACTTTGGCGGCGAAGAAAGGCGTGACATGAATCGCGTAGCAACGTTGGTCGCGGCAATCGCCTGTACGGCGTTCGTTCTTCAGCTCGCTGCGCAGACGCCGCCGCCGACTGCGCCCGCCGCGGCGCCGCCCGCCGCCGGCGACAAGACTTTCTCGCAAGGCGAGCTCGACCAGCTCCTGGCGCCGATTGCGCTATATCCGGATGCGCTCGTGGCGCAGGTTCTGATGGCCGCGACCTATCCGCTCGCGATCGTCGAGGCGCAGCGCTGGGTAAAGGCAAACCCGAACCTGAAGGACAAGGCGCTCGAGGACGCGCTACAGCAGCAAAGCTGGGACCCGAGTGTCAAGTCGCTCGCCGTGTTTCCGCAAGTGCTCGACATGATGAGCGAGAAGCTCGACTGGACGCAGAAGCTGGGTGACGCGTTCCTCGCCCAGCAGAAGGACGTTCTCGACACCGTGCAGGCGCTGCGCGCCAAGGCGCAGCAGCAAGGCGCGCTCAAGGATACCAAGGAGCAGAAGGTCGTCACCACCACCGAGAACAACACGACGGTGATCAAGATCGAGCCCACGAATCCGGAGGTGGTGTACGTGCCGACGTACAACCCGACGGTCGTCTACGGTGCATGGCCGTATCCTGCGTATCCGCCGTATTACTACTATCCGCCCGGCTATGTCGCCGGCGGCGCGCTGCTGGGGTTCACCGCCGGTGTGATCGTCGGCGGCGCCCTCTGGGGCAACTGCAACTGGGGACGCGGCGACGTCAACGTCAACGTCAACCGCTACAACAACTTCAATCGCACCAATATCAGCAACGGCAATTGGCAGCACAACGCTGCCAACCGCGGCTCCGTTCCTTATCGTGACAAAGGCGTGGCGCAGCAGTATGGCCGCGGCCAGAACGCGAACGCGGCCTCGCGCGAGCAGTTCCGCGGACGCGCCGATACGGGCCGCCAGCAGATCCAGAGCGGGCAAGTGTCGGCGCGCGACGTGCCGGGCAATCGCGGCGGCGCGAGCGCAGGCCAGCGCGATTTCAGCGGCGCCGGTGGCGGGCAGCGCGATTTCAGCGGCGCGGGCAATCGCGATTTCGGCGGCAGCAACCGCGGCGGCGCATCGGCATTCGAGACCCGCGGCGGCGCGGCGCAAACACGCGACTTCAGCAATCGCGGCGCATCGAGCATGGGCGCATCGCGTAACGCAGGCAACATGGGCGGCGGCGCGCGTGGCGGTGGCGGTGGACGCGGCGGCGGCGGTGGCGGGCGCGGCGGCGGTGGACGACGTTGAGCGGAGACGGACGATGAACAGCAAATCGTGGATGAACACTGCGCTGGCGACCATTGCCGCGCTCTCGCTTGCGACCGGCGCATTGGCAGCCACCCAGGGCAGTTTCGCGACGGCACAGGAAGCCGCCGACGCGCTCGCCGTCGCGGCGAAGAAGGACGACGTGAACGCGCTTCGCGCGATTCTCGGGACCAAGCCCGGCGAGCTCTCGTCGGGAGACGCCGTCGCCGATCGCGCCCTGCGCAAGCAATTCTCCGACGACTACGAGGCCAAGCACGCGCTCGTGGAATCCGGCGACACGACCAAGCTCACGATCGGAAGCAACGACTTCCCGTTCGCGTTCCCGATCGTGAAGAGCGGCGGCAAGTGGCACTTCGACACGCAGGCGGGCATCGACGAGCTCAACGCACGCCGCATCGGCGAGAACGAGCTCACCACCATCAAGGTGCTCCTCGCCATTGCCGATGCCGAGCAGGAGTACGCCTCGCAGGATCGCAACGGCGACGGTGTGCTCGAATACGCGCGCAGGTTCGTGAGCAGTCCCGGCAAGAAGGATGGGTTGTACTGGCCGACCAAGGAAGGCGAGCCGCCGAGCCCGCTGGGCGCGCTGGTCGCGCGCGCGTCGAGCGAGGGCTACAAGTCGAACAAGACGGGGCCCACCGCGCTGCACGGCTACTACTACAGGATGCTCAAGGGCCAAGCCAAGACCGCCAATGGCGGTGCGCTCGACTACGTCGTGCACGGTCGCGCGATCGGCGGCTTCGGCGTCGTCGCCTATCCCGCGAAATACGGCAGCTCGGGAATCATGACCTTCATCGTCAACCAGGACGGCAAGGTGTACCAATCGGACCTGGGTCCCAAGACCGCGGAAAGGGCCAACGCCATCACCCGGTTCGATCCGGGCAAGGGATGGACGGAGACCGCCGCGCAGTGAACCTTCATATCGAACGGAGATTGCAGCAATGATGAGGAAAGTCGCATTTGCGCTTGCGCTCGCAGGCCTCGTAGCCGTTCCGGCTCATTCGCAAACGGGCGGCGCAATGGTGGGTACCGGACCCGGCGTTGCCGCCGCCGCGCAAACGGTGAGGATCACCGCGACGATCACGGCCATCGACAAGGCCACGCGCGACGTCACGCTCAAAGGACCGGAGGGCAATCAGGTAACGGTGACCGCGGGTCCCGACGTCAAGAACTTCGACAAGCTGAAGGTCGGCGACCAGGTCGACTTGCAATACGTTGAAGCGCTCACGCTCGAGCTCAAGAAGGGCGGCGGACTCGTCGTTGGCCGCAGCGAAAAGGCGGACGCCGTGAGCGCCAAGAAAGGTGAAATGCCCGGCGGCGCCGTGGGACGGCAGGTGACGATCGTCGCAAACGTCACCGCAGTGGATCCGGCCAAGCAGATCGTGACGCTCAAAGGCCCGAACCGTACTGTGAACCTCCGCATTCCCGATCCCGAGCAATTCAAGCGCGTCGCGGTCGGTGACCAGGTCGAGGCGAAGTACACGCAAGCGGTAGCGGTGGCCGTCGATCCGAAGAAGTGAACCCGCGCGACTACGTCGCGAAGGAAACGCTCAAGAGCGGCCTCGCGGTCACCATTCGGGCGCTTCGTCCCGAGGATCGCGAGCGGGTGGCCGCGGCGGTCCGCGAGCTCGACCGCGAATCGATCTACCTGCGGCTTTTCAGCTATCGCCGGGAGCTCACCGACGCCGGTCTCGATCGCATCATGCATTTCGATCCGGCGAGCGAGGTCGTGCTGCTCGCGACGACCGGCGAAGAAGCTGCCGAGCGCGTGATCGGATCGGGGCGCTACGTCGTCAGCGCACCGGGCAGTGCGGAGGTTGCATTCGTCGTGGAGGAGGATTTCCACGGCAACGGCATCGCGAGCCGACTTCTGCACCATCTCGCGATCGTGGCGCGCGGCCAGGGCGTCGACAAATTCGAAGCCGACGTACTCGCGGATAACAAGGCGATGCAGTCGGTGTTCGAGCGCACCGGATGGCCGATGCACAAGCGCCGCGAAGGCGGCGCGGTGCACGTCACGCTCGTGCTGCCGTAAATGTCTTTCAGGCGGCACGACTCCGGCGACCGCGGCTCGCGTACCTGGTCGTTTTCGGCATCTACCGTGATTCGATACGTCGTGTGGCGGACACGGGCAACTTAGGGGCAGCACGCATGGCGAAGAAACAGGCGAAGCCGGTCGAGCCCGACAACGGGGCACTCGGCAACAAGGAATACGCGAAGGAGCTCAGGAAGCTGCACGTCGAGCTCGTCAAGCTGCAGGAGTGGGTGAAGCACAAGGGACTCAAGGTGTGCGTCGTGTTCGAGGGTCGCGACGGCGCCGGTAAGGGCGGCACCATCAAGGCGATCACCGAGCGGGTGAGCCCGCGCGTGTTCCGTGTGGTCGCGCTGCCGGCGCCGACGGAGCGCGAGAAATCGCAGATGTACATCCAACGCTACCTGCCGCATTTCCCCGCCGCGGGCGAAGTGGTGATCTTCGACCGCAGCTGGTACAACCGCGCCGGTGTCGAGCGGGTAATGGGATTCTGCTCGCCGGAACAGGTGCAGGACTTCCTGCGCGTCGCGCCGGCAGTGGAGAAGGCGATGGTCTCGTCGGGCATCATTCTCCTCAAATACTGGCTCGAGGTGAGCGAGGAGGAGCAGACGCGGCGATTGAAGGCGCGCATCGACGACGGGCGCAAGACCTGGAAGCTGTCGCCGATGGATCTCAAGTCGTACAGCCGCTGGCACGACTATTCCCGCGCCCGCGACGAGATGTTCGCAGCCACCGATACATCGTGGGCGCCGTGGTACGTCGCGAACTCGGAAGACAAGAAGCGAGTGCGCCTCAACATCATCTCGCACCTGCTGTCGCACATTGCGTACGAGGACGTGCCGCGCGAGAAGATCAAGCTGCCCGAGCGCGGCAAGGCGAAGGGCTATCGGGAACCGGACTACCCGTACAAGCGCGTGCCCGACAAGTTCTAGCGCCGCACGGCGCGCAGGACGTGCGCGACTGCCTGTATCCGTCGTTGTATCAGGTCAACACGCGCATCTGGCTGAGCGCAATGGCGCAAGGAAAGACGCTGCCCGATCTGTGCGACGACGACATCGCGGGCTCGGGCTTTGCAATCACGGGCTACCTCGTGCAGCCGGCGTTCGCCGGCGACGCGGCGCTCGCACGGTTGCGCGAGCGTGGGCTGCGCCTCATGCTCGACTTCGTGCACGATCACGCCGGCGCTCGATCACCCGTGGGTCGCGGCGGGCTGCGTCTGATCGCCCGTCAATTACGCGCCGAACCGCAGCCAGTGCTGCATGTTTCAACGCGGTTTCTCGAAGGAGTTGGCGCCGCAGTGCTTGAGCGTCGCCTATGAGCCGCGAAAGTGTCACACGCGGCCGCGCGGACGGCAGGGCTATCACGTGTTCGACGTCAGGCGTTGAGACAGTGACGGCGCCTTCGCGGTCCGCTGCCGTCGCAGCGTCCGCGCGGCGCATCGCCGTCAGCGTGTCGCCGCCGTATGAAACCCGCGCTTGCCGCCGAGAAGAAGATCGTTCGGATCGAGCGAGCCGTACATCTGTACGAGCCGTGCGACGAGTCCCGTCCATCCCGTCTGGTGCGACGCGCCCAATCCCGCGCCGTTGTCGCCGTGGAAGTATTCGTAGAACAGGATGTGATCGCGGAAGTGCGGATCCTCCTGGAACTTGCGCACGCCGCCGAACACCGGACGCCGTCCGTCCGCATCGCGCAGGAAAATGCGCGCGAGCCGCGACGAGATCTCGCGGCTCACCTCGAACAGGTTCATCATGCGCCCCGAGCCGGTCGGGCATTCGACCTTGAACGTGTCGCCGTAGTACATGAAGTACTGCAGGAGCGCGCGAATGACGAGCACGTTCACCGGCATCCAGATCGGCCCGCGCCAGTTCGAGTTGCCGCCGAACATGCCGCTGTCCGATTCCGCCGGCAGGTAGCCGACGCGATACTCGTGTCCGCCGACCTCGAACACATACGGATGGTCGTGGTGGTACTTCGACAGCGCGCGCAGGCCGTACGGACTCAGGAACTCGTTCTCGTCCAGCATGCGCGCGAGGATGCGGCGCAGGCGCGTCTCGCTGACGAGCGCCATGATGCCGCGGCCGGCGACGCCCTGATGGCCGGGACCGGTGGCATGCACGCTTTCCAGCAGCTCGGGCATGCGCTCCATCCTCGCCCGGAACGCACGCGCCACGCGGGGTACGCGATCGCGCTGCCACGCCTCGACCACGGTCGTGGCGCACATCGGCAGCAGGCCGACCATCGACCGCACCTTGAGCCGCTGCGCGGTCCCATCCGGCAGCCGCAGCACGTCGTAGTAGAAACCGTCGTCCTCGTCCCACATGCCGTCGGGACCGGTGCGGTTCATGCCCGACGCTATCCACAGGAAATGCTCCACGAACTTGGTGCACATGTCTTCATACGCGGGGTCGATCGACGCGAGCTCGACGGCGAGCTCCATCATGTTCTGGCAGAACAGCGCCACCCATGCCGTGCCGTCGGCCTGCTCGAGATAGCCACCGGTAGGAAGCGCAGCGCTGCGGTCGAACACGCCGATATTGTCGAGGCCGAGGAAGCCGCCTTCGAACACGCTGTCGCCGTTGCGATCCTTGCGGTTGACCCACCAGTTGAAGTTGAGCGACAGCTTGAGGAACGACGCCTTGACGAAGTCGAGCGAGTGATCTTCTCCCATTGCCAGCGCCGTGCGATGCAGGAAGATCGTCGCCCACGCGTGCACCGGCGGGTTGACGTCGCTGTAGTTCCACTCGTAGGCGGGAATCTGCCCGCTCGGGTGCATGTACGTTTCGCGCAGCATGAGCGTCAGCTGCTCGCGCGCAAAATCGGGGTCGACGGCGCCGAGGGCGATGCAGTGGAACGCGAGGTCCCACGCGGCGTACCACGGGTACTCCCATTTGTCGGGCATGGAGATCACGTGGTCGTTGACCATGTGGTACCACGCGCGGTTGCGGATCGCGCGCGTTCCGCCGTGCAGAGGATGCGCGTGGTGCTCCTCGAGCCAGCGGTCGGCGTCGAAGCCGAAATACTGCTTGGTCCACAGCATGCCGGCGTACGCCTGGCGCATGACGCGCGCCTCGTCGTCGGTGAGCGACTTCGGCGTGATCGATGCGTAGAACGCATCGGCTTCGGCGTGCCGCGTTGCCAGCGCCGTGTCGAACTCCTTTCCGAACGCGGGCGAGACGGCACCCGCGCCAGACAGCCGAAGCCTTATCTCCGCGCTGCCATGGGCTTCCACCGCGATCTTGTAGTGCGCTGCGGCCTTGGTTCCCTTGCGCGCGGGATTGACGGCGCCGCCGCGGCCATGAATCAAATAGTCGTGGAACGCGTCCTTGACGAACGGCGAGGCGTTGTCCGTGCCGAACACGCGCAGGTTGTTGGTCTCGTTGTCCGTGAACAGCAGCGCCGGGGTGCCCTCGCAATCGAGACGGTACTCGCCGAGCTGCGCGTGGCGCGCCACGATGGCGGCGCCGTCCGTGGCAAGCGACGGCCGCGGCGCGTCGCTGCGCGAGTACCACGTGTTGCGGAACCATAGCGTCGGCAACACGTGCAACGTCGCGGCGTCCGGCCCGCGATTGTCGACGGTGATGCGCACGAGGATGTCGTCGTGCGCGGCCTTCGCATATTCGACCGTCACGTCGAAGTAGCGGTCGTCGTCGAGCACGCCGGTGTCGATGAGCTCGTATTCCATGTCGCGCCGGCCCCGCGCGCGATTCGTCTGCACCAGATCGGAATACGGATACTCGCGCTGCGGGTACTTGTACAGGTATTTCATGTACGAGTGCGTCGGCGTGCTGTCGAGGTAGTAGTAGTACTCCTTGACGTCCTCGCCGTGATTGCCCTCGCTGTTGGTGAGCCCGAACATGCGCTCCTTGAGGATCGGATCGCGCCCGTTCCACACGGCGAGCGCGAAGCACAGCCGCTGCTTGTCGTCGCAAATGCCGGCGATGCCGTCCTCGCCCCAGTGATAGGCGCGCGAGCGCGCCTGGTCGTGGCTGAAGTACTCCCACGCATTGCCGTCGGTGCTGTAGTCCTCACGCACCGTGCCCCATTGCCGCTCGCTCAGGTACGGGCCCCATTGCTTCCACGCGACCTGCTTCGTGCGAGCTTCGGCAAGCCGCGACTTCTCCGCCATGGGCATGGCCATGGGTTTACTCCGCGAGCATCGCGGCGATGCGCTCGGAGCCGACGACCGCATCGGCGAACTGCGCGAAGCCGGGAAAGTCCTCTGGCGGATGCGCGAGCCCGCTGCAGCGATCGCTGCCCGCGCGCGGCGCCCATATCTCGCGCGAATCGAGCAGCCACACGCCGTAGGCCGCGCGCAGTGCGCCGTTTGCCCCGAGCTCGTGCTCGATGGTGTACGCCGCGAGCGCGGCGTTCGAAACCACCGTGGTCTCGATCAGCGCTTCGCGATAACGTGGCCGGCGTGCGACATCGGCGCCGTGAGTCGCCGCCATGCGCTTGGCCGCGGCATGCACCACCACGAGCAGACGATCCAGGATGTTGCGCAACGCGTGGTTGCCCGCGAGCTCGAGGTAGTTCTGCGGATTCAGGAACACGTCGACCGCGCCGCTGACCGCGCCGCAGCCGCTGTGGCCGAGCACGACCACGAGCTTCAGGCTATCGCCGAGATGGTCCGCCGCATACTTGAGGCTGCCCAGGCCGTCGGCGCCGAGACCGTTGCCGGCGACGCGCACGACGAACAGATCGTTGGGGCCGACGTTGAAGATGAGCTCGATCGGCACGCGCGCATCCGAGCAGCCGAGCACCGCGGCGAACGGCCGCTGCATCGGCGCGCCGTCGCCCGACAATCCGAGGTCGCGTGGGTCGACGGGAATCACACGCCGAACGTCGTCGGCGCTGTCGAGGAGCTCGGCGACCGAGCGGCTCCCGTCGTCGAGCCGGCGCAGCGCGTCGTCGGCATCGCGCGGGCGACGCCGTGCTGCTGCGAGATCGCGGTCGTACCGATAGACGATTTCGACCGCTTTCATCCGCCCCCCTTTGCTGTTCCGGCGAAAAGCGCGATGTCCACTCGTCGCCGGCGAGCTCAAGCCATGATGTGGACGCCCCCGTCAATATAAACCGTTTCGCCCGACAAGCGGCGCGCATACGGTGTCGCGAGATAAGCACAGGTGAAGCCGACGTCCATGATGTCGACCAGCTCGCCGAGCGGCGCGCGCTGCGCGGCTTCGGTCAGCAGGATGTCGAAGTCCTTGAGGCCGGATGCGGCGCGCGTCTTGAGCGGTCCCGGCGAGATCGGGTGCACGCGGATGCGCTGCGGCCCGAGCTCGAACGCGAGATAGCGGCAGCAAGCCTCGAGCGCCGCTTTCACCGGCCCCATGACGCTGTACGTCGGCACCACCTTGTTGGCGCCGTAGTAGCTCATCGCGAACATCGTGCCCCCATCTTTCATGAGCGGCGCCGCGAGCTTCGCCATGCGCACGAAGGAATGGCACGACACATCCATCGCCTTGGCAAAGCCGTCGGCAGAGCAGTTGAGCAAGCCGCCCTGCAGATCCTCCTTGGGCGCGAACGCGATCGAATGCACGAGGATGTCCAGGCGTCCCCAGTGCTTCGCGACTTCCTCGAACGCCGCCTCGAGCTGGCCTGGCACGGAGACGTCGAGCGGCACGAACAGCTGCGCTTCCAGTTGCTGTGCGAGCGGCTCGACGAATCGCCTCGCCTTGTCGTTGAGATAAGTGATCGCGAGATCGGCACCGAGCTCACGAAACGCCTTGGCGCAGCCATAGGCGATCGAGCTGTCGTTGGCGATGCCCACCACCAGCGCCTTCTTGCCGGCGAGGATGGGGCGGGGTGTGTGTTCGGTCATGGGCAAACCTCGTTTCTCATGACAGCGCATCGCGCGTGTGGCGCGCGATCATGAGCTCCTCGTTGGTGGCGATCACCCAAGCCGACGTGCGACTCGAGTCGGTGCTGATGCGCGGCCCGCCGCGCGTGTTGGCCACCGCATCGAGCTCGATGCCAAGCCATGCCGCGTCCCGGCATACACGCTCGCGTAGCGTCACGCTGTGCTCGCCGATGCCGGCGGTGAACACGATCGCATCGAGGCCGCCGAGCGCCGACGACAGCGACCCCAGCTCGCGGCCGATGCGATAGACGAAAAGATCGATCGCTTCCTTCGCGCGCGCGTCGTCGCTCGCCTCGAGCGTTCGCATATCGCTCGAAATGCCCGACACGCCGAGCAGGCCCGATTGCTGGTAGATGAGTTTCTCGATGGCGCGTGCATCCATGTGCAGCTCGTCCATGAGATAGAGCATCACGCCGGGATCGAGGCTGCCGCAGCGCGTGCCCATCGGCAGGCCGTCGGCGGCGGTGAATCCCATCGTGCTCGCCATGCTCTTGCCGGATCTCATCGCGCACATGCTGGCGCCGTTACCGAGGTGCAGCACCACGGCGTTGCCAGCCGCAGCGCGCGGATCGAACCGGGGCAACGCCTGCGAAATGTACTCGTACGACAAGCCGTGGAAGCCATAGCGAAGGACGCCGCGCTCGGTAATCGACCGCGGCAGTGCGAACGCCTGCGCAACCGGCGGCTGGTTGCGATGGAACGCGGTGTCGAAGCACGCGACCTGCGGCAGCTCGGGATCTCGCGCCAGCAACAAGCGGATGGGCGCCAGGTTGTGCGGCTGGTGCAACGGCGCGAGCGGCACGTACTTCTCGAGCGCAGCGACGAGCGCCGGCGACACGCGGGTCGGCTTCGAATATTCGAGACCGCCGTGCACGACGCGATGGCCGACCGCGGTCAAGCGGTGCTGCGCGAAATGGCGCCGCAAGACGTCGATGAGGTAATCGAGCGCGCCTTCGTGGCCGAGCTGCTGCCCGTCGCCCCACGCTTTCTCTTCGACGATGTTGCCGTCGCTGTCCTTGGCGACGAATTTGGGCGAGGTGAACAGCCCTTCCGCCTGGCCACGCGCGACGAGCGCGAGGTCGCGGTCGACCGTGAACAGCGAGAACTTGAGGCTCGACGATCCCGCGTTCAGGACGGCGATCGCATCCGCCATCAGGCGAGGGCCTTTTTCGCCGATTCCCGGCGCGCGTTGGCGACCAGCGCGGCGATGCCGCACGACGCGAGCCGTGTGGTCACCGAATCGGCGCGGCTGGTGAGGATGATCGGCACGCGCGCGCCGAGCACGATGCCCGCCGCATCGGCGCCGGCGAGGAACGACAGACTCTTCGCGAGCATGTTGCCGGCCTCGAGGTCAGGCACGATCAGAACGTTGGCGCGGCCAGCCACCGGCGAATCGATGTGCTTGATCTTCACCGACTCGAGGCTGATCGCGTTGTCGAGCGCGAGCGGGCCGTCGACGATGGCGCCAGTGATCTGGCCGCGGTCGGCCATCTTGCACAACGCCCCCGCTTCCACGGTCGACGGCACTTTCGGATTGACGGTCTCCATCGCCGAGAGGATCGCCACGCGCACTTCCGCGAAGCGCAGGGCATGGGCGAGGTCGATCGCGTTCTGGATGATGTCGACCTTGTCCTCCATCGTCGGCGCGATGTTGATCGCGGCGTCGCTCACGATCAGCGTCTCCGCATACGAAGGCACGTCCATCACGAAGCAGTGGCTGATGCGGCGCGCGGTGCGCAGGCCCGCTTCGCGCGATACGACCGCGCCCATCAACTCGTCCGTATGCAAGCTTCCTTTCATGAGCGCTTCGGCCTTGCCTTCGCGCACGAGCTCGACCGCTTTCGCCGCCGACGCCTGGCTATAGGGCGCATCGACGATGGGAATGTCGCGAATCGGGATGGCGTACTTGTGCGCGGTGGTCTCGATGCGCTGCCTCGGTCCCACGAGAATCGGCGCGATCAACCCCAGATTCGCGGCGTCGACAGCGCCGCGCAACGAGGTCTCGTCACAGGGATGAACCACCGCGGTGGTGGTCGCGGGCAGCGTCTTGCAGAAGTCGAGGAGTCGCTGGTACTTCGCGTGCGGGCGTTGATCCATGGCTCACTTCCTGCGCGTGGTCTTGTTCCGGCGCGCTGGCTTGGCTTCGACGGAGAGCGTTTGCCCGATGTGCTCGATCATGGCGAGCTGCTCGCTCGACGGCTTTGCGCGCTGGACGCGCTCGTCGGCGAGCAAGGCACGCACGAGCTTCACGAGACGTGCGCGATCGGCATCGTCGTGCAGGAGCTTGGGCAATGCGGCAAGCGCCTCGTCGGGCGCATAGCGCACGACGATGTCCTGCTCGCCGCGGATGCGCCGCCATTGATCGGGCGGCATCTTCGGCAGCAGGTCCTGGTAGTCGGCCAGGAGCTCCTGCTTCGCCTGCAGCCTGGACAGCAGGAGCGGCTCGCCCTTGCGCGCGAGCAGGCACGCGACACGCGCGAGCGCTTCCGGATAGCCGCCCTCGCCGATCGCCGCCAGCGCCTCCTGCACGAACGGCAGCTCGCGCGCTTCGGCAACACTCGCGGGCAGCGCCGACTGCTTGTCCGCGAGGTACAGCGAGAACACGTTGCCGTAGGTCGTGAAGAACGCGGCCTCGCTCAACGCATCGCGAATGGCGCGGTAATAGTCGAGCGAGGCGCTGATCGCGCTGGAAGCCGTCTTCTCGACCTTGCGCACGGCGTTGCCGCCGTCCACCGCCGCGCGCCTGCTACGCACCATTTCCGCCGCGGGCGCGACCCACGACAGCCATGGGTTGAGATCCGACAGCGCCCATCGCTGTGCGCGCAGCGGATGGAACTGGCGCATCAGCTTCCCCGCGTATTCGCCCGAGATCGACTGCACGAGTGGCTGCAGGAACAATTCGTAGGCGCGCTGGTTGAAGTCGGAAACCGCGGCCACCGCTTCGAACGGCTTCTCGTCGTTGCGCGCGAAGCGATTGAGACGCGCCGCGACGTCCTCGAGCCTGCGCTCCTCGAACGACACGTCGTAACCGCCGTCCTCGCGGTCGGCGATCTTCATCGCGTACAGGCCGGGGGGCAGCGCCTCGATCGATTTCAGCACCGACACGATCTGCGCGTGCTCCTTCTTGGCGACCTTGCCGGACACGAAGATGCCCAGGTGGCCGACGTTCTCGTGCACCAGCCCGACGATCACCTGCCCGCGCGCCTTGATTTCCTCGGTCGAGCCATAGATGTCGGCCACCCAGTTGAACGCCTGCTGCGGCGGCGTGATGTTGTCGCCCATCGACGCGAACAGCACGATCGGCGAGCGTATGGCGCGAAGATCGAACGCGGTGCCATTGGGCCCGCGCGTCTCGCCCTTCCACAGCTTGTTGCCGACGAAGAGGTTGCGCGTGATCCATTCGATCTCTTCGCGGTTCATCAGGTAGAAGCCGCCCCACCAGCGCTCGAACTCGAGGAAGCGCGGCGGCTCGGTGTCGACGTTCGCATACAGGTGGTAGTACTTGTCCCAGAACGTGTTGGCGGGATTGAGGTTCTCGAAGTTCTCGACGAGATGAGCGCCGTCGAAGATGCCGCCACCAAGGTCCGACGCGAGCGACGACAGCCAGGTGCCGCCGAGCATGCCTCCCGCGTAGCGCATCGGGTTGTCGCTGGCGCCGGAAGTCCAGGCGCCGCCCCAGTACGACATCGGCGCCCCGTTGATGACGATCGGCCCGGTGTCGCCGGGATCGGAGGCGGCCAGCATCATCGCCGCCCAGCCGCCCTGGCAATTACCCACGATCGCTGGCTTGGGACTCTTCGGATGCAGCGCGCGCACTTCGCGCACGAATTGCTTCTCCGCCTCGCACACGTCGAGCAGCGTTTGCCCCGGCTCCGGATCGCGGAAGAAGATGACGAAGTAGACGGGATGTCCTTCGCGTATCGCCACGCCGACCTGCGAGTCGTCCTTGAAGCCGCCGACGCCCGGACCGTGTCCGGCGCGCGGGTCGATGATCACGTAAGGCCGCCGCGTGGCAACGACGGTGACGCCTTCCGGCGGCACGATGCGCACGAGCGCGTAGTTGACGGGGCGCGCGAGCTTGCGACCGTCGACCACGGTCTCGTAAGCGAAGTGCAGTAGCGGCGGCAAGCCGGCCGCCGTGTGCTCGACGAAGTCGTTGCCGCGCTGGCGAATGGTGTCGAGATACAGGATCGATCGTTGTGCGGCATCGATCGAGTAGCTGTACCAGTCGCTCCACAATCGCGCGGCGGCCGCAGGGTTGCTCAGCATCTCGCGCACGCCGTTGTCCTGCGCGGCCTGCGCGATGCGATGCGTGAACTGCTCTTGTGCGACCTCGGCGCGCTTGCGGAAGAGAAGCGCAACCTTGGTCGCGATGTCGTGGCTCTGCGCCAGCGTGCGATCGGGATTCATTACGGGCACCTTCATTGACCAACGGCCCTGCGGGAGCGAACGGCTAGCGCGAGGAACCCCCGAGCCGGCCGCCGAGCCGTTTCTGGATGTTGGCGACGATGTCTGCGATCGCCTCGCGCGTGGCGGTCTCGCCCATCGCGCCGGCGGCCTTGTCGCGCACGTGGTAATGCATCATCAGCACCTGCCGCAGCTTGTCGAACGCAGCCTTGTTCCTGCTGCCGCAATCGCTGTCGTCGTTGCGCAGCACGCGCTCGATGACGCCGGCATCGAGCAATCGCACCTTGCAAATCGAGGCAAGGCGAGCGACCTCGCGATCGACGTTCTCGAGGCTCTTCGCCCACGACGGGACGTTGAGGTCCGACTTCATGCCGCTCATGTCCGTGAGCCTAGCAAACCAGGAAAGATACGACTATGACACCAATCAAACTCCGGTGTCCGCTATTTACCCAGGTTCACGCTGGACAAATCGCCCGCCAGCTCGGCGAGAATCCCGCCGAACGCGGTATTGAGGGCCGCGGCGTACGCGCTGGCGCTGCCGGCCGCAAACGGAACGCGCTGCTGATATGTCTTGCTCCAAACGGGCACACCGAGATCGCCGGTTTGCTTGCGCAGGAAGAACGTGATCGAGAGCACCGCCGCTGTGCTGCTGCCGCTGCGCGCGTCGCCGTACATCTCGTTCACGAACGCGTCGAGCGACCAGTCCGGATCGACGGTGACCGTGGATGGCACGACCGCGGAAAACACGTTCGCGGCGGCGAGCGCGCGCGCCGCTGCCTCGCTGACGTTCGCGGCCGGGGCCACCAGGAACTCGTTGTAATAGTCGGTCTCGTACTTCAGATCGGTCTCGCGCACGACGAACTGGCGGCTGCGATAGGGCGCCGCGACGGTGACCGAGCCGATGCGCAAGATGCCCGGCTGCGGCTTGGCGACGGCGGGCGGCGCAGCGGGCTCGAGCACGAACATGCCCTTGACCGGCGGCGGCCGCGTGCAACCCACGGCGAGGAGCGCGGCGCACGCCGCGGCGAGCAAGATCGCGTGCCGTCGCATCGTCATTTGTTGCGCTCCAGAGGTGCCGGCGGCGCGCCGAAGATGACGCTTGCCGGATAGCGTTTGGTCTCCTCGGTGAGATCGCGCAGGTTGTCGGTGATCTCGCGCAGGTTGAGGATGGTCGTCGCAAGATCGGTGTCGGTCGAGCCGAAGATGCGGTCGAAGCGTCCCATGATGCGGTCGAGGCTTTGCACGGTGCGCGTGAGCTTGGGATCGGAGACCAGATCCTTCACGCGCGCAACCGCGGCCGCGGTGTCCTCGGGCACTTTCTGCCACGCCGGGTTGCCGAGGGTCTTCTTCAGGTCGGCATTGGTCTGCCGCAATTCCGCGAGCAATGCCTGCGCTTCGTCGGAAAGCTTCTTGGTCTGCAGATTGTCGAGCGTGGAATCGATCTTGCCCAGCGTGCGCTCCGTGCGCTCCGCAAGCTGCTTGGTATCGACCGCCGCGATGCGATCGTTGGCCGTGACCAGCAGGCGATTGATGTGACCGACGGTTGCCTCGAGGTCGATGCGGTGCAGCTTCTCCATGATGTCCTGCGCCGCGTTGATGATGGCGGTCACCGTCGACGGCGCGCTCGGGATGTACACGTCCTGCGGCACCCAGCTTATCGGCAGCACCGGCGGCGGCGGCTCGATGTAATCCATCTCGAGATAGACGAGGCCGGTGATGCCCTGCGGCGCAAGCCGCAGCCGCAAGCCCTTCTCCACTTCCAGCTGCGCATTCTCGGCGCTCGTCATGTCGCCAGCCGCCGCGCGGCCGCCGACCAGGCGCGGCTGCAATTGCGCTTCAACCATCACGTAGCGCTCGCGCTGCGTGATCGGAAGGTCGAGCTGGTATTTGGTGTAGGTGAAACTGATGCGCGTGACTTCGCCGATGGTGACGCCGCGGTACTTGAGCTTAGAGCCCAAGTCCAACCCTTGCACCGATTCCTTGAAATAGGTTTCGATCGTGACGCGGCGCTCGAAGAACCGGCCCGAGCCGATGATGATGAGCACGAGGATGCCGGCGACGATCGCGCCGATCACGAACAACCCGAGCTTGAAATAATTGGCTCTTTGACTCATGACAGCTTACGCAGGCGCGACCGCGACCTCGGCTTCGCGATGGAAGAACTGATGGACGTAAGGGTCGGTGCTCTCGTCGCGCAACCGCCGCGGGTCCCCTTCGGCGATGATCCCCTTCACGCGCTTGTCCAGCATGATGACACGATCCGCGATCGAATAAATACTCGCGAGCTCGTGGGTGACGATGACGAAGGTCACGCCGAGGTTCTCCGCGAGCCTGCGGATCACCGCGTCGAGCTCGGCCGACGTAATCGGATCGAGGCCCGCCGACGGCTCGTCGAGGAACAGGATCGCAGGGTCGAGCGCCATGGCGCGGGCGATGGCCGCGCGCTTCTGCTGCCCGCCGGAGATCTCGTTCGGCAGGTGCCCGGTGAACTGTACAAGTCCGACCAGCGACAGCTTCATGCGGGCGAGGAGATCCATCTGCTCGCGGTCGAGGCTCGTGAACGCTTCCATCGGCAGGCGCACGTTCTCGAGCAGGGTCATCGACCCGAACAAGGCGCCCGACTGGTACATGACACCGAACTTGCGCAGGATCTTCTCGCGCTGCGCGCCTTCGGCACCGACGATGTCGTCGCCGTCGATGTAGACGTGCCCCGCCTGCACGTCGTACAGGCCGATCATGTGCTTGAGCAGCGTGCTCTTGCCGCAACCGGAGCCGCCGAGGATGACGAACACCTCGCCGCGGTTCACGGTGAAGTTGATGTTCTCGAGAATGGTGCGGCCGTCGTAGCCGGCACTCAGTCCCTCGACGCGAATGATCGGTTCGGGCATCAGATGTCGAGGAAGAAGTAGATCACGGCGAACACGCCGTCGATGAGCACGATCAGCACGAGACCGGACACCACCGCGCGCGTCGCGGAGTCGCCGACCGCCGATGCGCCCGCGGCGGTCTGCAGTCCGCGCAAGCACCCGATGCCGGCAATGGCCACGGCGAACACGAACGACTTCACCCAGCCCGCCAGGAAGTCCTGGAAATTCACGATGCCGTCCACTTCCTTCGCGAAGGTGATGAACGGAATGCCGTACGACAGCATGGTGAACGCGCCGCCCATCATGCCCACCAGCGTGGCGAACAGGCTGAGCAGCGGCGTCATGAGCAGCGCCGCGAGCACGCGGGTGGTCACCAGGAAGCGCACCGGGTCGAGACCCATCGTGGTGAGCGCGTCGATTTCCTGGTTGACGCGCATCGTACCGATCTCCGCCGCGAATGCGGCGCCGGTGCGCCCCGCGAGCAGGATCGCGGTGATCAGCGAGCCCAGCTCGCGCACCATGCCGAGGCCGATGAGATCGGCGACGAAGACTTCCGCGCCGTATCGCTTCATCGGCACCGCCGACTGGAACGCGAGGATCAGGCCGAGCAGGAACGAGATCAGCGCGACGATCGGCAGCGCGTCCGCGCCGACGCGCTCCGCGACGATCCACACGTCGCGCCAGCGAACGGTCGACGGATGGCGGATGGCGCTCACCAGCGCTGCCGACGACTGGCCGAGGAATTCGATCTGCACGCGCAGGTCGCGCAGCACCGTGGTTGCGGTGCGGCCGATCTCCTCGATCGCCGGTCGCCGCGGCGGCTCCGGATCGAGGTCGTGCTCGAGGTTGTGCGGGTCGTACTGCTGGAGAAGCGCCGCGTATGTCGGCGCGAGATTCGTCACCTTGACCGGCGCTTGCCGCGGCTGCCGCAAGAGATCGACGATGAGCGCGATGCCGGCGCCGTCGGCATATTCGACAGCCGCGGCATCGACCGTGACCGGGCGTGCGACGGCGCCCTGTACCGCCTGCAGCGCCTGCCGCCAGATGTCGGGAATCGTGTCGGCGACGAGACGGCCGGACAGCGCGAGCACCAGCCCGCCGTCCGGTGCATCGCGAATCGCCAGCCCCGCGCCGGCCACGCTAGTGGGCCCCTGCGCTCGCAAATGGATCGCGCCCGCAGCCCCCCGAGGGGGCGCAATGAGCGCCTTGGGGCGGCCCTGACGCGGTCATGACTCAGGGACTCACGAGCTCGAGATTGTTGCCGGCCACCCGCACGTAATCGCCCTCCTGCACGAACAACGGCTCGTACGACATCGACACCACGCGTGTCGAACCGTCGTCCATCTTGAGCGTGACGTCGTAGCGCGTGCGGCGATACTCGTTCGGCTTGCGCGCATAAACCGCGCCGCCAGCCGCGCCGATCACGACCATGCCCTGGTTCGAGAAGCCGGGGCCGAACTGCATCTGTGTCGATGTTCCCGATGCGCCGCTCGGTCCCGCCACGCCGAGCGAGCCCGATGCGACCGATCCGAGCGGCGTCCACACTTGCCGCTCGGCTACCGGCGTTATCGATTGGATCACGCCGCAGACGCCGTTGCATGGAGGGCGCTGCGTCGCCTGCGCCAATGCCTCGCCGTCGCCGAGCACCAGGGCCAACAACGCTGCGAGGAAGGCGCGCATGGCTTCACTCCGGTAGTGAGTTGAGATAGAACATCGCGTTCAGCAAGGCGCCGGGCTTGCCGTACGGGCCGAGCCAGCGGATGAAGATGGGATCGATCTCGCCCGACTTGAACGTGCCGATCAGCGTGCGGTTCACGAGCAGCCGGAAATCCGCATCGTCGCGCGGCAGCACGATGCCGTACGGCTCGTACGAGAAATCGGTGTCGAGGAACGCGAGCTCGGCGGCTTTCGGTTCGTCGATCTTCAGCTTGGCGAGGAGCATGCGGTCGGATGCATAGGCGTCGACCTTTCCGGAGAGCAACGCCGCCAGGCCTTCGGCGCCGTCCTTGACGGGCACGATGACGGCGTCGACTCCCGCGATCGAAAGCGCCTTGCGCAACGCGGGCTCCGTGGTGGTCGACGTCATCACCGCAATCTTCCGGCCGGCGAGCCCCGCCACGCTGGTGGGCGCATCGCGGCCGCCGCGAACCAGCGCGGTCGCGCCGTCGACGAAGATCGGCACGGAGAAGTCGACACGCTCCATCCGCGACAGCGTGATGGTCGTGGTGCCGCATTCGGCGTCGATCTTGTGCGCGGCGACGTCGGCGATGCGCGCTTCGTTGTCCACCGGCTTCCACACCACCTTGAGGTTCGGCACGCCGACCGCGCGGCCGACCGCGGCTGCGATTTTCTCGCACAGCTCGATCGAGTAACCCCGCACCTGCCCGTTGCGCTGCTTCGCCGAGAACGGCGCCGAGCCGTCGCGATAGCCGAACGTGATAGTCCCGCTCGACTTGATGCGGTCGAGCGTGGGTGAAGCTGCAAGCGCGGCGCCGGCGCCGAAGCATGCGCAGGCGGCGAGCATAACGGTCAAACGAATCATGACGATACGAGCGAATGAAGTTGCGCGGGCACTGCGTGATCGAGTGTAGCACGCAGGGTGCCGGCATCGATGCGGCAGTGCACCTCGCTGGTGTAGAATCCGCGGCTGTTGGCCGTGCCGGGCCGCCACCGCTGCTGCAGGACGCTGCAGCGGACCCTGCCGCGCCTCTCCAACCCCAATTCGCGAAGGCGTTCTCACAGTGAAAAGCGTGCTCATCGGTTTCGTTGCTGCCGCGTGCCTCGTCGCAAGCGGTGCGCAAGCCCAGTCGTCCGGGGCCAATACGCTCGGCAAGATCAGGAATGCAAAAGCGATCAACGTCGCGTTCTCGCCGGATTCCCTTCCGTTCTCGTTCGTAGGCCCCAACAATGAGCCCGCGGGCTACACCATCGACATCTGCAAGCGCGTGATCGCGCAGATCGGCCGCGCCGTCGGCGAGCCGAATCTCAAGGTCAACTGGATGCCCGGCTCGGTCACCGAGCGGCTGCAGATGGTCTCGTCCGGCCGCGCCGACCTCGAATGCGCGAACACGACGCAGACGCTCGCGCGCTTGAACAACGTCGACTTCTCGAACCTCATCTTCATCGACGGCGGCGGATTGCTGGTGATGGCCGATTCACCGGTCATGAAGATCGCCGACCTCGGCGGCAAGAAGATCGCCGTGCTGAAGGGCACCACCACCGAGACGCGTCTCAAGGACACGCTGCAGCGCCGGCTCGTGAATGCGTCGGTGATGCCGATCGACAACGCGAACGAAGGAGTCGCGATGCTCGAATCGGGTTCCGTCGACGCTTACGCCGGCGACAAGATCAAGCTCGTCGGCCTCGCCGCGCAGGGCAAGGATCCGAAGAAGCTGCAGCTGCTCGTGGAAGACCTGTCCATCGAGCCGTACGCGCTCGCATTGCCGCGCAACGATTCCGCGCTGCGGCTGGAAGTGAACAAGGCGCTCACGCAGATCTACATGGGCGGCGACATCGAGCCGATCTTCGCCGCCTGGCTCGGCAAGCTGGGCCGGCCGTCGAGCCTGCTCGCTGCGATGTACTTGCTGTATTCGATTCCCGATTGACGTAGGAGAAACGAGAGATGGCGAACACCAATTTCTGGCGGCGCGCATGTGCGGCGGCCGCCGCGAGCCTCGCGCTGCTGCTCGGCGCGTGCAACACGCCGCCGGCGTATCAGGTGACCGAGCAGCCGGTCGGCCGCGTCGGCACCGTCGAGTCGATCCAGACGCGGACGGTGCAAAACGTGCCCAATGCCGTCGGTGCCATCGGCGGCGCGCTGATCGGCGGCGGGCTCGGCAGCCTGATCGGCGGCGGCACGGGCAGAACGGTGGCGACGGTCGTCGGCGCGGTCGGCGGCGGCTTCGTCGGCAACGAATTGGCAAGCAAGGACCAGACGATGGTCTGGGATATCGGCATCCGCTACGACGATGGCAGCTATGCCACCGTGCAGCAGACCGCGGCGCCCGGATTGCGGATCGGCGATCGCGTACGCGTCACGTCGACGGGCATCGAGCTCCTCCGCGGTTGACGTTCTCATAAATTACTCGAGGGATCCATCATGCGTATGTTTTTGACCAAGCTCGCGTCGTCGGCGCTGATTGCGCTGGCCGCGATCGGTTTCGCGGGAACGGCCGCCGCACAAGGCGACCAGCAAGTGCTGATCAATCAAGCGGAAACCACGCTCAACAATTTCCTGCGCGATCCGGAAATGAAGTGGCTGCAGCAGAACATCGGCCGCGCGAAGGCCGTGCTGATCTCGCCGGAGATCGTCAAGGCCGGCTTCATCATTGGCGGCTCGGGCGGTCGTGCGGTGCTCGTCGCCAAGAACGGCGGCAAGTGGGTCGGACCCGCGTTCTATACGCTCGCCACCGCGAGCGTGGGCTTCCAGGCCGGCATCGCCGCGAGCGAGATGGTCACGCTGGTGATGACCGACAAGGGCATGAACTCGCTGATGGCGAGCACGTTCAAGTTCGGCGGCGACGCGAGCGTCGCCGCAGGCCCCGTCGGAGCGGGCGCCAAGTCCGACGTCACCGCGGACTTGATCGCGTTCTCGCGGTCGAAGGGCGTATACGGCGGGCTCAACCTCGACGGCACGGTCGTGTCGAGCAACGACGACTGGAACAAGGCCTACTACGGCAAGCCGGCGCTGCCGCCCGACATCCTCATCAAGAACGCGGTCAGCAACAAGGGCGCGGACAAGCTCCTCGCCGACGTCGCCAAGGCGACCGGCGGCAAATAACCGGAAGCTTGCTATGTGAAAGGGGTGCGGCCGCACGCGCTTTCGCGCGGCTGGCCCGCCCCTTCTTTTCGCGCGAGAAGCGCGGCGAACTCGGCCGCGTACCGCTCGACCGCATTCCAGTCGGTGTATTCGTGATCGCGCGAGGTGTCGGTGCTCGCGCCGGCGACCGATGCGATGAAGCGCATCATGGCGCGCACCAGGAAGTTGTATTGCCGGTACAGCAGCGCGCCGGCAACGGCCTCGCTGCGCGTGGCATGAAAGCCGGTATCTCTCGCGAAGCGCGCGATCATCGCATCGCGGTTCGCCGCGGCGCTGCGCCGGCGCTCGGCGGTTGCGCTCGCGTCGGCGGCTCCGGCGGCTGCCATGCTCACCGAAAGGAAGAGCGTGGGCATGCGCTCGAGCGCGGCGCGATTCGCGCGCGCGAAGTCGCACATCTCGCGCGCGTGCTTGCCGATGTGGATCGACGCGGCGAGGATCGCCCCGTCGTAACGCGGCAGGTCGAGGTCCCGCGGCACGTGCGCGGCCTCGAACAGATCGACCCCGTGACCGCGGCTGCGCAGCACCGTGGCGACGCGCGCCGCGATGCGCCGCGTCTGGCCTTCGCGCGTCGCGTACACGACGACGACATTGCTCATGCGCCCACATTAGCCGGTGCAACGTACGCGTGCCCTGACGCCGATCAAGCTTTGCCGAAGATCGTGTCGAGGGTGGCCTCTTTGCGCGCCACGCCGAGACGCAGGCCCTTTTCCAGGGTCGCCAGATGCTCCGCCATGAGCCGCGTGGCGCGCTTGCCGTCGCGGCGGCCGATCGCATCGACGAGCGCGAGGTGGTCGGCGTGGTTGTGCACGGCGTCCGGCCGCTCGTAGAGCGCGACGGCAAGCGAGGTCTGCAGCACGAGCTCGTCGAGATAGCGCGCGAGCACCGGGTTGCCGCAGAGCTCGGCGAGAGCGCGGTGGAAGCCGAGCGAGAAACGGAGTCCCGCCACCCGATCGCGGCGCTTGTACGCGGACTCTTCGTCGTGCACGAGCCGGCGCAGCGCGGCGGATTGCGCGCGCGTGGCGCGCGCCACGACGTGGTCCACGACGGCGCATTCGACCGCGCGCCGCGCCTCGAACATCTGCACGACCTCGCTGGCCGAGGGCCGCGCCACGACCGCGACGCGGCGATCGCGCAACGCGACGATGCCCGCGCGCGCCAGCGTGCGCAGCGCCTGCCGCACGATGGTGCGCGACACCGCGAAATGCGCGCCGAGCGCGATCTCCGGCAGCTTGGTTCCCGGCGCGAGGCGCCGCTCGAGGATCGCGCTGCGCACCGCGTCGCAGATGCGCGCCTCGCCGCCTGCGGCGACCTTGGGCTTGCGCGAAGTGGCCATCGCACCAGCATAGGGCGGCCGCCACGCCCGGTCAACGCAATCCTGTATACCGCTTCCTGGCAGTCCTGTATACCGAATTTCGGCGCCAGTTGACACGGCGTGCCTGCGGCGAGAGGATGCCGCTTTGGTCACGCCGACGCACACGGCCGATGCCCAAGCGAGCTTCCTCCCCGGGCCACGGCCCCCTGCGCTTCCTGCTCAACGGCGAGCCGGTCACCGTCGCCGGCGTCGCGCCGCAGGCAACGCTGCTCGAGTACCTGCGCGAGCACCGGCGCCTCACCGGCACCAAGGAAGGCTGTGCCGAAGGCGACTGCGGCGCGTGCACCGTGGTCATCGCCGAGGCAATCGAGGGCGCGCGCTTGTCGTGGCGCGCGGTCAATGCCTGCATCCGGTTGCTGCCGTCGGTTGCCGGCAAAGCGGTGTTCACCGTCGAGTCGCTGAAATCCGGCGACGGCGCGCTGCATCCGCTGCAGCGGTCGCTCGTGCAGTGCCACGGGTCGCAATGCGGCTTCTGCACGCCGGGCTTCGCGATGAGCCTGTTCGGCCTGTACAAGAACGCGTACCGGCCGTCGACGGCCGCGATCGAGGACGCGCTCTCCGGCAATTTGTGCCGCTGCACGGGCTACCGGCCGATCGTCGATGCGGCGCATGCCATGTACGAGGACGCTGCGCAGGGCAGCGGCTGGCGAGCCTGTGGGGTCGCTCCCGACGGCTCGCGCGTCGTTTCCGCGGAAGAGGAGCGCCTCCTCGCCGCGCTCGGCGCGATCCGCGACGCCGACACGCTCGAATACGAAGCGGGTGGACAACGCTGGTGGTCGCCGCGCAGCGTCGATGCGCTGGCAAGCTTGCTGGTCGAGCATCCGCGAGCACGGGTGGTCGCCGGTGCCACCGACGTAGGGCTCTGGATCACCAAGCATCATCGCGACGTGGGCGACATCGTGTACACGGGCGAGGTCGCGGAGCTTCGCGCCATTCGCAACGACGGCACGCACCTGTGGATCGGCGCCGCTGCCCCGCTGACCGATGCATTTGCGGCGCTCGACGAGGAATGGCCCGAGCTGTCGGAAGCGTGGGCGCGCTTCGCTTCGGTGCCCATTCGCAACAGCGGCACGCTCGGAGGCAACGTCGCCAACGCCTCGCCGATCGGTGACTCGATGCCGGCGCTGATGGCGCTGCGCGCGACGGTCGTGCTTCGCGCAGGCGCCATGGCACGCGAGATGCCGCTCGAGGATTTCTACGTCGCCTACCAGAAGACCGCGCTTGCACCGTCCGAATTCGTCGTCGCCGTGCGTGTTCCGCACCGCGCGCCGAACATGCTCGTGCGCGCGTACAAGGTGAGCAAGCGCTACGACCAGGACATCTCGGCCGTCTTTACGTGCTTCGCGATGACCGTGCAGGAAAACCGCATCGTCGACGCCCGTATCGGATGCGGCGGCGTCGCCCCCACGCCGAAGCGTGCGACGGCAACCGAGCGAATCCTCGCCGGCCAGCCGTGGAGCGACGCGACCGCCGACGCCGCGGTCAACCAGCTCGCGAGCGAATTCGCGCCGATCGACGACATGCGCGCGACCGCGGCGTACCGCCGGGCCGCGCTCGCCAATCTCATGCGCCGGTTCCGGCTCGAGACATCGGCGGCCGGCGTGCGGACGCGCGTCGAGCAGGTGACGCCGTGAACGCGCCGCATCCCGCGCTCGACGATGCGCGCACGCAAGGCGGTGTCGGCGTTGCGGTCCCGCACGATTCAGCCGCCCTGCACGTCGCAGGCGAAGCGCTTTACACCGACGACCTGCCGGAGCCGCAGGGCCTGCTGCACATCGCGGTCGGCGTGAGTCCGGTCGCGCACGGCCGGCTGCGCAGCGTGGATTTGTCGGCGGTGCGCGAAGCGGCCGGCGTCATCGCCGTGGTCACTGCCGCCGACATTCCCGGCGTCAACGACGTCGGACCGATCCAGCACGACGATCCGATCTTCGCCCACGAGACCGTCGAATTCGTCGGGCAACCGGTGTTCGCCGTCGCTGCCACCGACGTACGGCTCGCGCGACGCGCGGCGAAGCTCGCGAAGCTCGACATCGAGCCGCTGCCGGCGATCCTCACCATCGACGAGGCAATGGCCGCCAAGTCGTACGTGCTCGATCCCGTCCACGTCACCCGCGGCGATGCCGCTGCCGCGCTCGCGCGCGCGCCGCATCGATTGCGCGGCAGCGTGGGTTCGGGCGGACAGGACCATTTCTACCTGGAGGGACAGATCGCGATGGCCGTGCCGCGCGAGCACGGCGGCATGCACGTCTGCACGTCGACGCAGCATCCCGGCGAAGTGCAGCACATGGTCGCGCACGCGCTCGGCCTCGCCGCGCACGACGTCGTCGTCGAGTGCCGGCGGATGGGCGGCGGCTTCGGCGGCAAGGAAACGCAGATGTCGCTGTTCGCGTGCGTCGCAGCGCTCATCGCGCGCAAGACCGGCCGCGCCGCGAAACTGCGTCTCGATCGCGACGACGACATGCGCTCGACCGGCAAGCGGCACGCGTTTGCGTACTGGTACGACGTCGGCTTCGACGACGAGGGCCGCATCCTCGGTCTCGACCTGACGCTCGCTTCGCGCTGCGGGTTCTCCGCCGATTTATCCGGACCGGTCAACGACCGTGCCGTATTCCACGCCGACAACGCGTATTGGCTCCCCGACGTGGCGCTGCACAGCTTCCGCTGCAAGACCAACACGGTCTCGGATACCGCGTTTCGCGGATTCGGCGGGCCGCAAGGCATGTTCCCGACCGAGCACATCATGGACGAGATCGCAATCGCGCTCGGCCGTGACCCGCTCGACGTGCGCGTCGCGAATCTCTACGGCACCACGACGCGCAACGTCACGCCGTACGGCATGACGATCGAGGACAACATCGCGCCTGCGATCATCGCCAAGCTCGAAGTCACATCGCGCTATCGCGAACGGCGGCGCGAGATCGAGCAATGGAATCGCGCCAACCCGGTGATCAAGCGCGGCATCGCGCTCACCCCGGTCAAGTTCGGCATCTCGTTCACGGCAACCCATTACAACCAGGCCGGCGCGCTGCTGCACCTGTACAACGACGGCACCCTGCTGCTCAACCACGGCGGGACCGAGATGGGCCAGGGCCTGTTCACCAAAGTCGCGCAAGTGGTTGCCCAGGAGCTCGGCGTGCCGCTTGCGACGGTGCGCGTATCCGCGTCCGACACCAGCAAGGTGCCCAACGCGTCGCCGACCGCCGCGTCGTCGGGGAGCGATCTGAACGGCATGGCCGCACGCGACGCCGCGCGCACGCTGCGCGATCGGCTCGCCGCGTTCGCGGCACGCAAGTTCGACTGCGACCCGGGGATCGTCGAATTCGCGGCGGGCATGGTCACGGCAGGACACAAGACGCTGCCGTTCGCGGAGCTCGCGCGTGCCGCGTATTTCGCGCGCGTGCAGCTGTCGGCCACGGGCTTCTACGCGACGCCGAAGATCCATTACGACCGCAAGACGCTCTCCGGGCGCCCGTTCTTCTACTTCGCATACGGTGCCGCGGTGTCCGAGGTCGCGCTCGACACGCTCACCGGCGAGCATCGCCTGCTCGCGGTCGACATCCTTCACGACGTGGGCGCTTCGCTCAATCCCGGCATCGATCGCGGGCAGATCGAAGGCGGCTTCATCCAGGGCTACGGCTGGCTCGCGATGGAGGAGTTGTGGTGGAACGACAAGGGCGAATTGCGCACGTTCGCGCCGTCGACGTACAAGATTCCTACGGCGCACGATGTGCCGAAGCGATTCCGCATCGACTATTTCGGCGAGGCGAATCGCGAGGACACGATCTACCGTTCCAAGGCCGTGGGCGAGCCGCCGTTCATGCTCGCGCTGTCCGCATTCCACGCGCTGCGCGATGCGGTCGCGAGCCTCGCCGACCGCAAGGCGGCGCTGCGGCTCGACGCGCCGGCCACCGACGAGCGGCTGCTGATGGCAGTCGAAGAGCTGCGCGGTCGCGGGAAGCCGCATGCTTGACGAAGCGTGGGTGCTCGATCTCGCGGCACGCATCGCGCGCGGCGAGCGCGCGGTCATGGTGGCGATCGCGCGCGTATCCGGATCCGCGCCGCGCGCGGCCGGCACCACGATGATCGTCGGCGCTCGCAACGCCGTCGGCACCATCGGCGGCGGCCATCTCGAGTTCGAGGCGATCCGCATCGCCCGCGACGCGCTGCAAAGCGCGCAAAAGCCCGCGCCATGGCTCGTGCGGTTTCCGCTCGCGGCGCGCCTCGGGCAATGCTGCGGCGGTGTGGCAACGCTCGCGTTCTCGGTGATCGACGCGGCCGACGCGGCGTGGGTCGATGCAGCGGCCGGTAAGCTGCGCGAAGGCTCGCCGGCGACGATCGTGACGCGCATCGGCGGCGACGAATTCACGCAGACCGTGGTGCCGACGGACTTCCACGTGCTCGTGTTCGGCAACGGGCACGTCGGCCGCGCGCTCGCGCAGGTGATGGGCGCGCTGCCCGCGCGCGTCCGGTGGATCGACGCGCGCGAGGACGATTTTGCGGACGATGCGCCGGGCAACGTCGAGATCGTCGCCACCGACGTGCCGGAGGCTGAGTTGCGCGACGCGCCGCGCGGCGCGTTCGTGATCGTCACCACGCACGACCACGCCCTCGATCTGCGCCTCGTCGAAGCTGCGCTGCGCCGCGACGACTGGCGCTATCTCGGCCTCATCGGCTCGGTTTCGAAGCGCAACCAATTCGAGAAGCGATTGCTCGCCCGCGGCTTTGCGCCGCAACAGATCGCGCGCATCACATGCCCGATCGGGCGGTCGCAGGGGCTGCAGATTCGCAGCAAGGCGCCGGGCGCGATCGCGGTGGCCGCAGTGGCCGAAATCCTCGCCCTGCGTGAAGCACAGGCGCAAGCGGCAACCGCGGCAATCGCATGAGCGCGAATTGCGCGTCGAGAGGCAGCGAGCGTACCGTCTGTCGGTTCCGTTGATGACCCCGCGCCTCGTCCTCGCCGGCATCACCAAGATCTATCCCAGCGTCGTTGCCAACGACGGCATCGACCTCACCGTGATGCCGGGCGAAGTGCACGCCGTGCTCGGCGAGAACGGCGCGGGCAAGTCGACGCTGATGAAGATCATCTACGGCGCGGTGAAACCCGACGCCGGGACCATCACCTGGGAAGACAAGCAGGTGACGATCGCCAATCCTGCGCGCGCGCGCCGGCTCGGCATCGGCATGGTGTTCCAGCACTTCTCGCTGTTCGAGACGCTCACCGTCGCCGACAACATCGCGCTCGCGCTCGAAGGCGGCCGCGCCGGGCCGGGCCTGCCCGAGCGCATTCGCGACGTATCGGCCAAATACGGCCTGCCGCTCGATCCTGCGCGTTACGTGCACACGATGTCGGTGGGCGAGCGGCAACGCGTGGAGATCGTGCGCTGCCTGTTGCAGGACCCGCGGCTGCTCATCATGGACGAGCCTACGTCGGTGCTGACGCCGCAGGCGGTGGAGAAGCTGTTCGAGACGTTGCGCCGGCTGGCGAGCGAAGGTGTCAGCATTCTCTACATCAGCCACAAGCTCGACGAGATCCGCGCGCTGTGCCACAAGGCAACGGTGCTGCGCGCAGGCAAAGTGACCGGAACCTGCGACCCGCGCCGCGAATCGTCGTCGTCGCTTGCGCGCATGATGATCGGCAGCGACCTGCCGCATCCTTCGCATCGCGACATGCAAGCCGGCGAAGAGGCCCTCGTCGTGCACGATCTTTCCTTGCCGGCGGACGATCCGTTCGGCACGTCGCTCGCGAACATCAACCTCGCGGTGCGTGCCGGCGAGGTGCTCGGCATCGCCGGCGTGTCCGGCAACGGGCAGAAGGAATTGATGGCAACGCTCTCCGGCGAGCGACTGGTCGACGATGCCGCAGCGATCCGCATGCTGGGCGTGGCCGCCGGGCGCATGAACGCAGCCCAGCGTCGCGCGCTCGGGTTTGCGTTCGTGCCCGAGGAGCGGCTCGGTCGCGGCGCCGTGCCCGAGATGTCGCTCGCGGAGAATGCGCTGCTCACCGCACATCGCGAGGGCATGGTGCGGCACGGTTTCGTTCGCCATCGCATGGTGCACCTGTATGCGCGCGAGACGATTCGCGAGTACCGCGTGAAGGCCGGCGGACCGGCGGCACCGGCGCGCAGCTTGTCCGGCGGCAACTTGCAGAAGTACATCGTCGGCCGCGAGATCCGCCAGCGCCCGCGCATGATGATCGCGGCTCAGCCGACGTGGGGCGTGGACGTGGGCGCCGCCGCGCAGATCCGCCAGGCGCTGCTCGACCTGCGCGACAGCGGTGTCGCGGTGCTCGTGGTGTCGGAAGAGCTGGACGAGCTCTTCGAGATCTGCGATCGGCTCGCGGTGATCGCGCAAGGGCGCCTGTCCGACGCGAAGCCGGTGCGCGAGACCAACGCCGAAGAGATCGGCCTGCTCATGTCGGGCTCGTTCATCCGCGGCGACACCGAGCCGCATCGCGCGTTCTCGCCCGCCGGCGTGATCGGCGCCTGAGACGGTCCCTCGACATCACCATGCACATCCGACTCGAAGCGCGGCGCGAGCCGTCGCAGCTCGCGCGCTGGCTGTCACCCCTCGCCGCCACGGTCGCGGTGCTCGCCATCGGGGTCGTGCTGTTCGCCGCGATGGGCAAGGACCCGTGGCAGGCGATGTACACCTTCTTCGTCGATCCCATCGACAGCACGTACAAGTTCGGCGAGCTGCTGCTGAAAGCGACGCCGATCATGCTCTGCGCCGTCGGGCTCGCGGCCGGCTATCGCGCGAACGTGTGGAACATCGGCGCCGAAGGCCAGCTCATCATGGGCGCGATTTGCGGCGGCGGCGTCGCGCTCGCGTTCCAGGACGTCGAATCGCATTGGATCCTGCCGGCGATGATCGCCGCCGGATTGCTGGGCGGGATGTTGTGGGCGGCAATTCCCGCGCTGCTGCGCACGAAGTTCAACGCCAACGAGATCCTCGTCTCGCTGATGCTGGTGTATGTCGCGTCGCTCGTGCTGTCGCTGCTGGTGCACGGCGCCTGGCGGGACCCGGAAGGCTTCAACTTCCCGCAATCGAAGATGTTCACGGAATACGCGCTGCTGCCGAACCTGATTCCCGAGACGCGGCTCCACGTCGGCTTCCTGATCGCGCTGCTCGCGGTCGCCGCCGGGTGGCTGTTCATGCGCAAGAGCCTGCCGGGATTCCAGATGCGCGTCGCGGGACTCGCGCCCGCGGCCGCGAATTATGCGGGGATCTCGGCGACGCGCACCGTATGGATGGGCATGCTGATCGGCGGCGCGTGCGCGGGGCTCGCGGGTGTCGGTGAAGTGGCGGGACCGGTCGGGCAATTGCTGCCGATCGTTTCACCGGGTTACGGGTTCGCCGCCATCATCGTCGCGTTCGTGGGGCGACTGCATCCGGTCGGCATCCTGTTCGCGAGCCTCCTGATGTCGCTCCTGTACCTCGGCGGCGAAGCGGCGCAGATGAAGCTCGCGCTGCCGTCATCGGTGACCGGTCTGTTCCAGGGCACGCTGCTGCTGTTCCTGCTCGCGGCGGACGTGTTCATCGGGTATCGCGTCAAGATCACGCGCACGAGACCGCGCCGTCGCGTGCGGACTGCGGCGGCCTGAAGGCCGCCCCATCATGGACCACGTCGCACAGCTCGTGCTGCTCACGCTTGCCGCGGGCACGCCGCTCGTGTTCGCGGCGCTCGGCGAGCTCGTCACCGAAAAATCCGGCGTCCTCAATCTCGGTGTCGAGGGCATGATGCTGGTGGGCGCCGTGGTCGCCTTCATCGTGGCCGCCAACACCAGGATGCCGTGGCTCGGCGTGCTCGCGGGAATGCTCGCGGGCGCTGCGCTGTCGCTGCTGTTCGCCATCGTCACACTCACGCTGCAGGCGAACCAGGTCGCGTCGGGGCTCGCGCTGTCGCTGTTCGGCGTCGGCTTGTCGGCGTTCGTCGGGCTGCCGTACGTCAGTGTCGTGATCGAACCGATCAGGCCGATCCTCGGCATCAATCCCCTCGTCGTCGTTTCGCTCGTCCTGTTCGCGGCCATCCAGTGGTTCCTGTACAAGACGCGCGCCGGGCTCGTCCTGCGCGCGGTCGGCGAATCGCCGCAATCGGCGCATGCGATCGGCTATCCGGTGATCGCCATCCGCTATCTCGCGGTGCTCTTCGGCGGCGCATGCGCAGGACTCGGCGGCGCCTACCTGTCCATCGTGTACAACCCATCGTGGGTCGAAGGGATGACGGCGGGACGCGGCTGGATCGCGCTCGCGCTCGTCGTGTTCGCTACCTGGAAGCCGTGGCGCGTGCTCGCGGGCGCGTACCTGTTCGGCGGCGTCACGCTCGCCCAATTCCAGGCGCAGGCGCTGGGTGTCGACATTCCCGCGCAGTATCTTTCGATGCTGCCGTACGTCGCCACCATCGTGGTGCTCGCCGTCATTTCGCGCGACGCCGCGACGATCAAGCTCAATGCGCCGGCCTCGCTCGGGCGGCCCTTCCACCCCGATTCCTGAGCCGGAAACTTCCGGTGAGGCGGTCGCGCGCAGCGGGCCCTCTCTACAGTAGAATTTCTAGCCCTGCCCTTGCCCCCAGGAGACTTCGATGACCCGCCAACCCCGCAGAACGACGCTCGCGGCCATGACCGCTTGCGCGATCGCCCTTGCATTTCCCGCCGCCGCGCAAGCGCCGAAAGCAGGCGAGCCGATCAAGATCGGCTTCGTTTACGTGAGCCCCATCGGCGACGCCGGATGGACGTACCAGCACGACCAGGGCCGCAAGGAAATGGAGAAGAACCTGGCCGGCAAGGTCACGACCAAGTACATCGAGAACGTTCCCGAAGGCGCCGACGCCGAGCGCGTGATCCGCGAGCTCGCTGCCACCGGCAACGTGCTGATCTTCACCACGTCGTTCGGCTACATGAACCCGACGATCAAGGTCGCGCAATCGTTCCCCAACAACAAGTTCGAGCATGCGACGGGCTACAAGACGTCGAAGAACGTCGGCATCTACAACGCGCGCTTCTACGAAGGCCGCTACCTCGCCGGCATCGTCGCCGGCAAGATGACCAAGACCAACACCGCCGGCTACGTCGCCGCGTTTCCGATTCCGGAAGTCGTGATGGGCATCAACGCCTTCGCGCGCGGCATGCGCAGCGTGAATCCGAAGGCGGAAGTGAAGGTGGTGTGGACGAGCTCGTGGTTCGATCCGGGCAAGGAAACGGAAGCGGCGAACACGCTGATCTCGCAGAACGCGGACGTGATCACGCACCACACCGACTCGCCTGCCGTCACGCAAGCGGCGGAGGCGAAGAAGGTGTACTCGATCGCGTACCACTCGGACATGTCGAAGTATGGGCCGAACGCGCAGCTGACCGCAGTGACGCACCATTGGGGCGACTACTACACCAAGGTCGCGCAGTCGGTGGTCGACGGCAAGTGGCAGCAGGACAACGTGTGGGGCGGCATCAAGGACGGCATGATCAAGCTCGCGCCGTTCAACAAGGCGGTGCCCGCGGACGTGCAGGCGCAAGTGAAGAAGGCCGAAGACGACATCAAGGCCGGCAAGCTGCATCCGTTCACCGGCCCCATGAAGGACAACGAAGGCAAGGAACGCCTCGCGGCCAACAAGACCATCACCGACGCCGACTTGTCGAAGATGGATTACTACGTCGAAGGCGTCGTCGGTAAGCTGCCCGCCTCGAAATGACCGCAAAACGCAGCACGCGCAACAAGGCGCCGGCGAAGCGTCCGGCGCCGCGCTTGCGGCGTGTCGCGAGCGGTGACATCGCGCCGCGAACCAGCGCGGCCGCGATCGAGCGTCACGAGGTTGCCGAACGCGTGCACGCCGCGCAGCTCGCCGAACAGGAAAAGCGGGCCGAGATCCGGGAAGCGCAACGTCCCGGCCTGCGCAAGCTGAAGGACGCGCCGCGCCCCGGCGACGGCCAGGACCTCGAGCAGGAGCTCGCCGACGATTGGCGCCACGGCGGGTATCCGTACAAGTACCTGCTGTCGCGCAAGAGCTACGAGAAGCAGAAGTATCGCCTCCAGGTCGAGCTCCTCAAGCTGCAGGCCTGGGTCAAGGACACCGGGCAGAAGGTCGTCGTTCTCTTCGAAGGGCGCGATGCCGCAGGCAAAGGCGGCACGATCAAGCGCTTCATGGAGCACCTGAACCCGCGCGGCGCGCGCGTGGTCGCGCTCGACAAGCCCAGCGAAGACGAGAGGGGGCAGTGGTATTTCCAGCGCTACGTGCGGCATTTGCCGACGGCGGGCGAGATCGTGCTGTTCGACCGCTCGTGGTACAACCGCGCCGGCGTCGAGCGCGTGATGGGCTTCTGCAGCGAGAAGGAATACCTCGAGTTCATGCGGCAGTGCCCGGTGTTCGAGCAGAACCTCGTGCACAGCGGCATCCATCTCATCAAGTTCTGGTTCTCGGTGAGCAAGGAAGAGCAGCGCCGGCGCTTCGGCGAGCGCCAGTCGCATCCGCTCAAGCAATGGAAGCTCTCGCCCATCGACAAGGCGTCGCTCGACAAGTGGGACGACTACACCAAGGCGAAAGAGGCGATGTTCTTCCACACCGACACCGCAGACGCGCCGTGGACGGTGATCAAGTCGGACGACAAGAAGCGCGCGCGCTTGAACGCGCTGCGCTATCTGCTGCACTCTTTCAATTACGCCGCGAAGGATCCGGAGCGCATCGGCGCCGTCGATCCCCTGCTCGTCGGCCGCGCACACATCGTGTACGAGCGCGGCGAAAAGGCGAACGCGTCGAGTTGAGCGCGAGATACGACGTCATCGGCGTCAATTATGCGGAGCTGCGCAAGCCGGATCCGCGAATCGCAGGCATCATCGAAAGCGCGCTCGGACCGGCACGAACTGTCCTCAACGTCGGCGCCGGCACCGGTTCTTACGAACCGGCCGATCGATCGCTGATCGCGGTCGAGCCCTCGGGCGAGATGATACGCAGGCGTGGTCCCGCGGCGGCCAAGGCGATCCAGGCCAGCGCCGGCGATCTGCCGTTCGCCGACAAGAGCTTCGACGCCTCCATGGCGGTCCTGACCGTTCATCATTGGCCCGACAAGGCGGCGGGATTGCGCGAGATGCGACGCGTGACGCGCGGCCCGATCGTGCTGCTCACGTTCGATCCGTCGCACCGGCCGTGGCTCACGGACTATCTTCCCGAGCTCGCGGCGCTCGACGAGTCACAGATGCCCGCGATGTCCGACTACGAACGATGGCTGGGCGCGGTGCGCGCCACACCCGTGCCCGTGCCGCATGATTGCAGCGACGGATTCCTCTACGCCTATTGGCGCCGGCCCGCCGCCTATCTCGATCCGTACGTCCGCTCGGGCATATCGTCGTTCTGGGCGATCGCCGACGCCGAAGCGCGGCTGCAAGACCTCGAGCGTGATCTCGAATCCGGTGAATGGCAGCGCCGCTACGGCGAATTGCGCACGCTGAACGAATATGATGCAGGATACCGGCTCGTCGTAGCCGGGTCATAGAGGACGCATAGCGTGGACCGACTCACCGGCGGCTGCCTGTGCGGCAGCGTCCGATTCGTGGCGTCGGGACGCCCGTACCGGGTCGGCCTTTGCCACTGTCTCGATTGCCGCAAGCATCACGGAGCCCTGTTCTCCGCGTCCGCCGTGTTCCCTCAGGACGCGGTGAGCGTCGCTGGTGAAACGCGCGACTACGCCGGGCGGTTCTTCTGTCCGCGCTGCGGCTCGTCGGTTTTCGCGCGCACCGCAGACGAAATCGAGGTGCACCTCGGGTCCCTCGATGCGCCTGACCAACTGATGCCGACGTACGAGAGCTGGATCGTGCGCCGCGAGTCGTGGCTGCCGCCGTTTCCGCTCGCGAGACGATACGAGCGCGACCGCGAGGGCGCTGGTCGCTTCGAGGAATCGACGAGGGGAGGAACATGACAATCCGATTGCTTTGCGTGTGCTTTTCGCTCCTCGCGCTCGCTCCTGCGGTCGAGGCCGGGGATTGCATCAAGGACCAGTACGGCAACGTCGTTTGCGGCAAGGGGCAGTGCGCCACGGACCAGTACGGCAAGGTGCTCTGCGCAAGAGAGGGCGGCGGCGCCCTGCGGGATCGCAACGGGGTCGTGAAGTGCGGCGTCGGCAAGTGCGCGATCGACGACGCGGGGCGGGTCAAGTGCTCGACGCAGGCCGGCGGCGGCGCCGCGGTGGATTCCTACGGCAAGGTCAAATGTCTCGGTGCGTGCCAGGATGCGACGGAACAACGCTGCGAGGCCGCGCGCTAGGGCGAGCTCACCTGCCGGTAAGTCGACAACGCGTAGTGATCCGTCATTCCCGCGACGTAGTCGAGCACGAGATGCGCGCGCAACATCCATTCTTCGACGTCGGAAGGTGAGACCTTCGGCGTTTCCACGAAGTGCCGATACATGGCCTTGCCCTTCTCAGGCAGCAGCGAGCACAACGCCGGGCCCAGCGTGTGCGCGTTCTTGGTTCGCTCGCCTTTGACGACGCTCAGGAAATCCCGCCGCGTGTACATGAGGAGCGGCTTGAATGCATCGAGGATGCCGCGAAGAACGACGCCGCCGCCGAGCTCCTTGTCGTGCACGGCGCGATGGTTGTAGATGCGCGTCTGGGCGAACTTTTTCAGGCTCTCCAGCGCATTGCACGTCTCGGGAATCTCATCCACCAGCGGCGGGCCGCCGAGCAGCCTTTCTTCGTGCAGCCGCTCGGCGAACGCGTCGGCGACCTGATGGATCAGCTTGAGGATCAGCGCCGCCCTGAACACGGTGAATTTCGCGAGCTTGAAGGACTCGATCTCGTTCGGGCGGTCGGGAACCGTACTTGCCGCTTTCTGCAACGCTGCGGCGATCAACGGGTTGCCGGATATTTCCTCGAGGTACGCCATCACGACGTCGGCCTCGTAGATCCTCTTGATGACGGCATCCTCCATGTCGCTCATGCAATAAGCGATGTCGTCGGCCGCCTCCATGAGGTATGAAAGCGGATGCCGGTGCGCGACGGAACCGTCTTCGCCTCGGCTGCGCAGTCCGCAGGCGGCCCACACTTCGTCGAAGACCTTCTGCTCCGTGAAGTAGATCCCGGCCTTCTTGAGCTTTCCTTCCGTCACGTCACCCTTGTCGTCGGCGGTGCCGGGGTACTTGACGGTGCTCGCGAGCAGCATCATCGTGAGGTTGAGCGAGAACTCGTCGTGGTTGCGCTGGAGGGTCGTGAGTATGCGGAACCCTTGCGCATTGCCATCGAAGCTGAGGAAGTCCTGATAGCGGCGGGCAAAGCCTCTTTTCTTCGCCGGCACGTTCGGCGCGTGCTTGAAGCTCTCGAACTGCTGCTCGAACCACTCCCTGATCGCCTGCTCGCCGAAGTGCCCGAACGGTGGATTTCCGATGTCGTGCACGAGACATGCGCTGTCCACCGTTTGCGCGATCGCGGCGATCTCCGAGGGTTCGGAAGGAAAGCCCGGATACTTCTTGCTCAACGCATCGCAAGCAATCGTCGCCAGGATCCGGCCGATGTGCGACACCTCGAGCGAGTGCGTCAGGCGGTTGCGGACGGAAGCGTTTTTTTCGAGCGCGAATACCTGCGTTCGATCCTGCAGCCGTCGAAACGGAGGCGAGAAGACGATCCGCGCGCGATCGTTTTCTGCGTTCGGCAGAGCGCCGTCGTCTTCCGACACGATCGTCGAACTGGGCCGGCGCCGCTTCGTGCACAGGTAAAGATTGGGTACGCTGCCGCTGCGCTGAGCTGCATTCATGGTCACCACTCCTTTTGCAATTGCCATGGCTGCGAGCGTATCGAGGTACGCTGATCTACGCCTTCCGCTCTCATACGGTCGATCCTCCCGGCGATCGCGCGGCTAGCTCAGCTTGCGCAGCAGCGCGAGCACCTGCTCGAACTTCCTCCCATACGGCGGATAGAGCAAGCGGGTCGCCGCGAACCGCGGCTGCACGAACACCGGTTTACGATGCGTGAACACGAGGAACGACGCTTCGCCGTGATACGCGCCGATTCCGGACGCGCCGACGCCGCCGAACGGCAGGTTCTTGTGCGCGAAGTGCCATAGCGTGTCGTTGACCGTGACGCCGCCCGCGATCGTCTCCGCGAGCACCTTGCCGGTGCGCAATCCATCTCTGCCGAAGTAATAGAACGCGAGCGGATGCGGGCGCGAATTGATCTTGGCGATCGCATCCTCGATCGTCGCATAGGTCTCGATCGGCAGCAGCGGGCCGAAGATCTCTTCGCGCATCACCGCCATCGAATCGTCGGCCCCGACGATCAGGGTCGGCACGAGCTTGCGCGAGGCAGGCGCCATCGCCTCGTGCCGCGGGTCGAGCTCGACGATGCGCGCGCCGCGCGTGCGCGCGTCCTCGACCAGCGCTTTCAATCGTGCGAAGTGGCGCGCGTTGACGATAGCGGTGTAATCGGGGTTTGCCGCATAGGAGGGATACAACGCGCGCGTCGCTCGCTCGATCGCCGCGACGAACGCGTCGACCCGGTCCTCGGGCACGAGCGCGTAATCGGGCGCGATGCAGGTCTGCCCCGCATTGAGGAGCTTGCCGACCATGAGCCGCGGTGCCGCGAGCGCGAGATCCGCATCGGGCGCGATCAACACCGGCGACTTGCCGCCGAGCTCGAGCGTCACCGGTGTCAGGTTCTCGGCCGCCGCGCGCGCAACGGCGCGGCCGACGGCGGTCGAGCCCGTGAAGAACAGATGATCGAACGGCAGCCGGGTAAACGATTCGCCCACCGCCGCATCGCCCAGCGCCACCGCGAATTCGTCTTCGGCAAACGATTTGGCGACGAGATCGCGCATCAGCCGCGACGTTGCATCGGTCACCTCCGACGGCTTGAGCAGCACGCGATTGCCGGCGGCGAGCGCGCCGACCACGGGTGCAAGCGCGAGCTGCACCGGATAGTTCCACGGGCTCACGATGCCGACCACGCCCAGCGGCTGGCGCTCCACCCGCGCACGCGCGGGCTTGAGGTGGATGGGAGTCGACACGCGCTCGGCTCGCATCCACCGCGCGAGATTGTGCAGCGCGTCGGCCGCTTCGGAGGCGACGATATAAAGCTCGGCAAGCCGTGTCTCGTGCGCCGAGCGCCCGCCGAAATCGCGATCGATTGCCGCGGCCAACCGCGCTTCGTTGTCGCGCACGAGCGCGAGCAGGCGCGACAGGCGATCCTTGCGCACGGCAAGTGTCGGAAAACGCTCGCGCGCGAATGCCGCGCGCTGCAGCGCAAACAGCCGGTCGAGATCGCTCATGGCGGCGGCATTATCGCATCGGGTAGAGTGCGACATGCCCGGTACGATGCTCCTGCGCAACGCGACCCTGGTCGCGACCATGGACGACGCGCAGCGCGAGATCGCCGATGCCAGCATCCTCGTTCGCGGCGGCGCGATCGAGGCGGTCGCTGCGGCCGAGTCGCTGCCGCAGAGCGCCGACGAGGTCTTCGACTGCCGCGGCAAGGTGCTGCTGCCCGGGCTCGTCAACGCCCACCATCACTTTTTCCAGACGCTGACCCGCGCGTACCCGGGCGCGCAGGACGCCGAGCTCTTCGCCTGGCTGCGCGCGTTGTATCCGGTCTGGCAACGCATCACGCCGGAGATGCTTCTCGTATCCGCGCAGACGGCGCTCGCCGAGCTCGCGTTGTCCGGCTGCACCACGGCAAGCGATCACCTCTACCTGTATCCCAACGGCGGCCGCCTCGACGACACCATCGACGCGGCGCGCACGATCGGCTTGCGCTTTCACGCGTGTCGCGGAGCGATGAGCGTGGGCGAATCGCAAGGCGGCCTGCCACCCGACGCGCTGGTGGAAGACGAGGAGGCGATCCTGCGCGACACGCGACGCGTCATCGAGACCTATCACGATGCGCGCCGGTTCTCGATGCTGCGCGTGGCCGCAGCACCATGCTCGCCGTTCACAGTATCGCCCGCTCTCATGCGCGAAACGGCCAACCTCGCCCGCGCGTATGGCGTGCGCCTGCACACGCATCTCGCGGAGAACGACAACGACGTCGCCTATTCGCGCGCACGTTACGGATGCACACCCGCGCAATTCGCCGAGCGCAGCGGCTGGACCGGTCCGCAGGTTTGGCATGCACACTGCGTAAAGCTCGATGGCGACGGGGTCGACCTGTTTGCGCGCAGCGGCACGGGTGTCGCCCATTGCCCGACCTCCAACATGCGGCTTGCCTCCGGCATCGCGCCCGTTCGCCGGATGCTGCAAGCGGGCGTGCGCGTCGGTCTCGGCGTGGACGGCGCCGCATCGAACGACTCGTCGCACCTCCTGGCTGAAGCGCGCCAGGCCTTGCTGCTCGCGCGCGTATCCGGCGGGCCGTCCGCGCTCTCCGCACGCGAAGCGCTGCGTCTTGCCACGCGCGGCGGCGCGCAGGTGCTCGGCCGCGACGACATCGGCGTGATCGCGCCCGGCATGGCGGCGGATGTCGTTGCGTTCGACCTCGACGACATCGCGTACGCGGGAGCGGCCGAGGATCCGCTCGCCGCGCTCGTGTTCTGCGCACCCGCGCGGGCCGCGCTGTCGATCGTCGGCGGGCGTGTGGTCGTTCGCGACGGCACCCTCACGACGACGGAGCTGCCCGCGCTCGTCGCGCGGCATAATGCGCTCGCACGCAAGCTTGCACGCGGGGAGCGCTGATGCCATGAGATTGCATGCACCCATCGTCTTTTTGCTGATCACTCACATCGCAACCGCCATGGCGCAAGACACGACGAGCGACGACCCGTTCCGCTGGCTCGAGGACGTGCGCGGCGACGCCTCCCTCGCCTGGGTGCGCGAGCGCAACGCGAAAACCGCAGAGGCCTTGGGCACTCGCGAGCTCACCGCGCTCGAACCGCGCATCCTCGCCTATCTCGACTCGGATCAGAAGATTCCCGACGTGGTGAAGCACGGCGATCGCTACTACAATTTCTGGCGCGACGCGAAGAATCCGCGCGGCCTGTGGCGCAGCACGACGCTCGACGAATACCGCAAGCCGCAGCCGGCGTGGACGACGGTGCTCGACCTCGATGCGCTCGCTGCGGCCGAGAACGAGCCATGGGTATGGCACGGCGCGATTTGCCGAAGGCCCGACCACAAGCGATGCCTGCTGTCGCTCTCCCGCGGCGGCAGCGATGCGAGCGTGATACGCGAGTTCGACCTGCCTGCCGGCTCGTTCGTGAAAGACGGCTTCATGCTGCCCGAAGCGAAAAGCGATGTCGGCTGGATCGACGCCGACTCGATTTACGTCGGCACCGACTTCGGTCCCGGTTCCCTTACATCGTCCGGTTATCCGCGCGTGGTCAAGGTATGGAAGCGCGGCACGCCGCTCGCGCAAGCGCAAACGGTCTACGAGGGCAGCGCGAGCGACGTGTCGGTGTTCGCATTCCACGATCCGACGCCGGGTTTCGAGCGCGACTTCGTCGGCCGCGCACCGACGTTCTTCACGAGCGAGATGTTCCTTCGCCGCGAGGGCGACCTGCGGAAGCTCGACAAGCCGGCCAGCGCCATCGCCTACGTTCACCGCGACCTCGTGCTGCTCCGGCTGCGCGAGGATTGGACGATCGCCGATCGCACCTATCCCGCCGGCGCGCTGCTCGCCGCGGACTTCGACGCGTTCATGAAAGGCGAGCGCAAGCTCGAGGTGCTGTTCTCGCCGACCGCGCGCACCTCGCTCGCGAGCGTGCAGCCCACGCGCCGCTTCCTGCTCCTGAACGAGATCGACAACGTGAGCAATCGCGTTGCCGTCCTCCACCGCGCCGACGGCCGCTGGAAGCGCGATCTGCTGCAAGGCATGCCGCAACCCGCGACGGTGACGGCTTGGGCGATCGATGCCGACGAGTCCGACGATTACTTCGTCAACGTGCAAGGCTTCCTCACGCCGACCACGCTCATGATGGGCACCGCGGGCGACGGCGTGCCGCAGCGCGTGAAGCAGCTACCGGCTGCGTTCGACGCGAGCAAGCTGCGCGTCGCGCAGCATGCAGCCGTCTCGAAGGACGGCACCCGCGTGCCGTACTTCGAAGTGTCGCGCAGCGATCTGCAGCTCGACGGCGAACAGCCGACGCTTTTGTACGGCTACGGCGGATTCCAGGTGTCGCTGTTGCCGTGGTACAGCGGCAGCGTGGGCATCGCCTGGCTCGAGCGCGGCGGCGTGTATGTCGTCGCCAACATTCGCGGCGGCGGCGAGTTCGGGCCGACGTGGCACCGTTCGGCGCTGAAGGAGAACCGGCCGCGCGCGTACGAGGATTTCATCGCCGTCGCCGAGGACCTGATACGGCGCAAGGTCACGTCGCCCGCGCACCTCGGCATCGAGGGCGGCAGCAACGGCGGCCTTCTCGTCGGCAACATGCTCACCATGCGCCCGGACCTGTTCGGCGCGGTCGTGTGCGACGTGCCGCTGCTCGACATGCGCCGCTACCACAAGCTGCTCGCCGGCGCGAGCTGGATGGCCGAGTACGGCGATCCCGACGACCCGTCGCAATGGGCGTTCATTCGCACGTTCTCGCCGTACCAGAATGTCAGGCGCGACGTGAAATATCCGCCGACGCTGTTCACGACCTCCACCCGCGACGATCGGGTGCATCCGGCACACGCGCGCAAGATGGCGGCGAAGATGCTCGCGTACGGCGACGACGTGCTCTATTACGAGAACATCGAGGGCGGGCACCCGGCCGCCGCCGACAATCGCCAGCAGGCGTACATGAGCGCGCTGCGCTTCACGTTCCTCTGGCAGCACCTTCGTTGAGCGGTTACGCGCGCACGATCGTGACGTTGCACGGAGCGTGCGCGACCACCTGGCGCGCGATCGAGCCGAGGAGCAGCCGCTCGAACAGCGAACGGCCGCGGTTGCCGACGACGATGTGATCGATGCCGTGCGTCTCGGCATAGCGAAGGATCTGCTCCGCCGGATGCCCGACCACTACTTCCGACGTCGCCGTCACCTGCCCGGCCTTCAATCGCTCGCCGATCGCCGCCAGCACCGACTCGTAATGGCGAAGCTCGCGCTCGATGACGGGCTCGACCTCGATCTCGGTGCCGAGATCGGGCGGCCGCGCGACAGCGAGCACATGCAGCTCCGCCCGATGCAGCTCGGCGGTCTCGAGCGCGAATCCGAGCGCGCGCTCGGCCGAAGCCGACCCGTCGTATCCCAGCAGCAGCTTCGTGATCATATGGCCTCCATGCCGTTTGTAGGCCGCTGCGCCCTGCTTGCGAGGGGCGCAGTGTAGGACGTATCTTACGCGGCGGCGCGCCGTTCCGGCATGTCGCCTGCGGCCCCCGCGAAGTACGATGGCCCGACTCTCCGTCCCCCAAAGGCGGATGCCCACATGCGCCTGACGCTCCGCTTCCTGGTGCCCTTGCTCGTCGCGTTGGCGCTTTTCGCTTACGCGGCCGTCCCGCTCGTAGACACCCTGACGACGCGGTGGTTCGTGCGCGACCTCGACATGCGCAGCAACCTGATCGCCAACACGGCGCAGGAGCCGCTCGCCGAGATGCTGCGCGCCGGGTCGCCGTCGCGCATCCTCGGTTACTTCCAGCGCCTCACCAGCGACGAGCGCCTGTACGCGATCGGGCTGTGCCCGGGCAACAACCAGTCCCCGATCGCCACCGCGCAGTTCCCGCGCGAGATCCGGTGCAACTCGCTCGCCGCGTACATGACGCCGGGCGAGCACTTGCTGCGCACGGCCAAAGGCGTCGTGCACATCGCCGTGCGCCGCATCGACAACGACGACGCCGCGCCCGCCAACCTGGTGCTGGTGCACGACATGAGCTTCATCGAGCAGCGCAGCGAGGAGACTCGCCAATACCTCTTCTATTTCTTCGCCGCGCTCGCGCTCAGCGTCGCGCTGATCACGGTGGTGATCGCACAGCTGTCGTGGCGCGGCTGGGTCGCCGGCCTGCGCGCTTTGCTGCGCGGCGAGGGGATCCTGCGGCCCTCTGCAGGAACCGCGCCGGAACTGAAGCCCATCGCCCGCGACGTGCAGGCGCTGCTGCGCGAGCTCGAGCACCAATTCCGCCCGACCGACGACACGCAGCAGCGCTGGACGCAGGAGACGCTGCGCGCGGTGCTGCGCGGCGAGATGCGCGGCAACGACGTCATCATCGTCAGCAACCGCGAGCCCTACATCCATGTGAAAACGGCGGACGGGATCAAGGTGCAGCATCCGGCGAGCGGCCTGGTGACCGCGTTGGAGCCGGTCATGCGCGCGTGCTCGGGCACGTGGATCGCGCACGGCAGCGGCAGCGCGGACCGCGACACCGTCGACCGCTACGATCGCGTCGCGGTGCCGCCGGATCATCCGTCCTACCAGCTGCGGCGATTGTGGCTGAACGAGGCGGAGATCACCGGCTATTACGAGGGATTCGCCAACGAAGGCCTGTGGCCCTTGTGTCACATCGCGCACGTGCGGCCGACGTTCCGCGCCGCGGACTGGGAGCAATATCGCGCGGTCAACGCGAGGTTCGCCGATGCCGTCGCGCGCGAAGCGCACAGCGACGATCCCGTCGTGTTCGTGCAGGACTATCACTTCGCGCTGCTGCCGCGCATGATCCGCGACCGCTTGCCGAAGGCCACGATCATCACGTTCTGGCACATCCCCTGGCCGAATCCGGAGGCGTTCGCGATCTGCCCGTGGCGCGTGGAGCTTCTCGACGGGCTGCTCGGCAGCGACATCCTGGGCTTCCATACGCAGTTCCACGTTAACAATTTCCTCGAGTCGGTCGATCGCTTCGTCGAGGCGCGCATCGATCGCGAGACTTCGGCGGTGGTCGTCCGCGGCCAGCGCACGGCGGTGCATCGCTATCCGATCTCGATCGAGTGGCC
>JADMIO011605999.1_pt1 | contig 46998 bp, 42 predicted proteins | sample 8958161 | NCBI WGS metagenome assembly JADMIO01 (sample SAMN16585339, study PRJNA669376) | soil metagenome | isolation source: Crop rotation soil | place: USA: Cullars Rotation, Alabama | collected 2011
CCTTGGTCGCGACCCTGCCGCTATATTTGAACGCGTTAACAGGGCGCGGGGCCCATCTGGTGACCGTGAACGATTATCTGGCGCGACGTGATGCCGAATGGATGGGCCAGCTTTACAATTTTCTCGGCCTCACGGTCGGTTGTATTCAGCACGATCAGGAGCCAAGCGTGCGCCGGCAGCAATATGCTTGCGATATTACCTACGGCACGAACTCGGAGTTCGGATTCGATTATCTGCGCGACAACGGGATGGCGACGACGCGCGAGCAACAGGTCCAGCGCGGTTATAACTACGCCATCGTCGACGAAGTTGATTCGATTCTAATCGACGAAGCCCGCACGCCCTTGATCATCAGCGGTCCGGCGACGATCTCGACCCATCAATACGACAAATGGAAGCCGCTGGTCGAGCAACTGGTTCGGAAGCAGACCATGCTCTGCAATCGCATCGCGACCGACGCCAAAGCGGCATTCGATGCCGGCAATCTCGAAGATGGCGGATTGCTGATGTTCAAAGTGAAACTCGGTCAACCACGCAACAAACAGCTGCTGCGCATGATGGAAGATCCGGAAAAACGCAAAGCAATCGACAAAGCAGAGCTCTCCTTCTATGGGGACACGCGCAAGGAAGAATTGTTTGCGTTGAAAGAAGAGTTGTTCTTTACCATCGACGAAAAATCGCAGGAGGCCGACTTGTCCGAGCAGGGGCGGTCGTTCATGAATCCGGACGATCCGAATGCATTTGTGCTGCCGGATTTGATCAGTGAGTTCACCGAAATCGACTTGGATCAGGCGCTGAGCAGCGAGGACAAGGAAAAACAAAAGACGCAACGGCAACAGCACTGTGACGCACAGGCTGAGCGGATTCACAACATCTCACAACTGCTGCGTGCCTACTGCTTGTTTGAAAAGGATGTGCAGTATGTAGTCGAAGAAAACAAGGTCGTAATCGTTGACGAATATACCGGCCGCAAAATGCCGGGACGCCGTTGGAGTGATGGCTTGCATCAGGCGGTGGAGGCGAAGGAAGGGGTGCAAATTGATCGCGAAACTCAAACGCTCGCCACCATTACCATTCAGAATTATTTCCGCCTTTATCAAAAGTTGGCCGGGATGACCGGAACAGCCGAGACAGAAGCGAACGAGTTTCACGATATCTACAAACTGGATGTGGCGGTGATTCCGACCAATCGGCCGGTGGCGCGGAAGGATTCGAACGATCGTATCTACAAAACGCGGCGGGAGAAATACAATGCCGTCATTAACGAAATCAAGGAGTGCCACGCAAGGGCGCAGCCGGTCCTGGTCGGGACAGTGAGTGTGGAAGCCAGCGAATTACTTTCTCGAATGCTGAAGCGCGAAAAGATCCCGCACAACGTCTTGAATGCGAAATTTCACATGCAGGAAGCGGAGATTGTTGCCCGGGCGGGCCAACCCGGGACGGTTACAATTTCAACAAATATGGCGGGACGTGGCACCGACATTAAGCTTGGGCCGCGTGTGGCGGAGCAGGGCGGTCTTTATGTCATTGGCACCGAGCGCCACGAATCGCGCCGGATTGATCGACAGTTGCGCGGGCGTTGCGCGCGGCAAGGAGATCCGGGCGCCTCGCGTTTCTATGTGAGTTTTGAGGATGATTTGATGCGAAACTTCGGCGCGGCCGACCGAATGACGAAAATCATGGAGCGCTTCGGCCTCGAAGAAGGGCAGGAATTGGAACATCCGTGGCTGAACAAGTCGGTGGAGACGGCGCAGAAACGAGTGGAGCAACGCAATTATCTGATTCGCAAACGCACGCTCGACATGGACGACGTGATGAATAATCAGCGCGAAGTCGTCTACGGGTATCGCAACGAAGTGATCGACGGCGAAGAACCGCGAACGTTGATTTACGAAGTGATCGACGAAGCGGTGCCGGCGAAAGTTCAGGAATATCTTGGCACCGGGAAGACGAGCGAGGACGCGAATTATTCCGGACTAATGCAGTGGGTGAACACGACGTTCCCACTCGGATTGAACAAAGAGCGGGCGCAATTCGAGACCCGTGATCCGGAAGCGAACGCGCAATTTCTGATCGAGAAAATCAAGGATGCCTATCAGCGCAAATCATCGCACGAAGAACCAACGGCGGTAAAAAGCCTGGAGCGTTATATTATTCTCAACGCGATTGATCGGCTCTGGCAGGAGCATTTATATGCGATGGATGCTTTGCGCGAGGGTGTTTATCTCAGGGCATATGCGCAAAAAGATCCGCTTATTGAGTATAAAGCAGAGGCCTACGACATGTTCGTCGAGTTGATGGCGAATATTAAGAATGAAGTGCTGCACAATCTCTTCCGAAGCACCTCCAATTTGCAAGCTTTCGAGAATTTCCTGGCAACACTGCCGCAATTTCTGTTGAAAGAACAGGCCCCTCCTGCTGGGTCGCCGGCTCCAACGCGTACTCCCCAGCCGCAACCGGCCATGGCGATGGCGGGAGGCGATGGCGACGGCGAGTACGCTATCGATTTGCCGGTCCGACGCAGCGGTCCAAAAGTCGGCCGCAACGAGCCGTGCCCGTGCGGCAGCGGTAAGAAATACAAAAACTGCTGCGGTCGCGTCGCCTGACGCCGGTAAACGGCGGAAGGACAAATTTCAGCAAAAAAGGTCGTGACAGGCTTAGCCCGTCCTGGTAAAAGACTTAGAACTATTCGTTCCGGTGTTTTCGCGAAATCCCTGAAGACTCGCCATGGCGGTGAAGCCCCTTAAGAAAACCCAGTGTCCCCATCGATCAAACCAACCGTGCTCAAGCATTGTTTGTCTCAATTCGGTTTTCTGAAAAAGCCACGCGCCTTACTTGCCTGCCTTCTCGCCATAATAGGAATAGGAACGGCGGCTTTTAGTGTTGCTGCTCCCGCATCCGGCGTCTGGGCAACTGCCTTTTTGCCCACCTTCGGAGCGACCACTTATCTCGAGGATGTGACATGCACGTCAACGTCGGATTGCTGGGTTGTCGGTTACTACGATAACATCGGGACTGTTCAGACGGTAATTAAGCATTGGAATGGCACGGAATGGGCGTCCGTCACTTCACCCAACACCAGCACGACGCAAAATAACCGTCTTATCGGCGTAACGTGCGCTTCAGCGTCCGATTGCTGGGCTGTTGGCGATTATGGGAATGCAGTGCCGGGTGATCTAACCGGTTATCGGACTCTGATCGAGCACTGGGATGGAGCTGCGTGGAGGATTGTGACCTCCCCTAACACCGCTCCCGGGCAAGGTAATCAACTGTTTAGCGTAACATGCGTGTCGGCGTCGGATTGCTGGGCCGCCGGTCAGTACTACAATGGCGGTGACCTGCCGTTAGTTGAGCATTGGAATGGCAACTCTTGGACGATTGTTATCTCGCAAGACCCTGGTTACGACAACTACTTCAATGCGATAACGTGCGCTTCCGCGTCAGACTGTTGGGCGGTTGGCGCCGCGACAAACAGCGGCAATACCTGGCAGACTCTGATCGAGCATTGGAATGGAACCGTGTGGACGGTCGTGCCCTCGCCTAACCCCAGTGCCATGCAAGCTAATCAACTCCTTGGCGTAGCATGCGCGTCGGCGTCGGATTGCTGGGCGGTCGGTTCTTACGACGACGAATTCGTCCAACAGCCATTAATCGAACACTGGAATGGGACGGCGTGGACGATCATTGCCTTACCGAACACCAGCGGCGCTCAAGACAACTATTCGCTAGGCGCGGTAACGTGCACCTCAGCCTCGGATTGCTGGGCAGTCGGTTTTTATCGACTACACAACGAGGCTGCCGCACAGCCATTAATCGAACACTGGGACGGGACGGCGTGGACGATTATCGCCTCTCCCCGCAACGGCGATTCCGGAGATAACCTAGTCGGCGTAACCTGTGCATCGACATCGGATTGTTGGGTTGTCGGCAATTTTTACGCGTTCATCGCGCATTACTCGACGTCAAATAAACTGGGCAACATCTCGACCCGACTAAACGTACAGACCGGGGACAACGTTGCCATAGCTGGTTTTATCATCAGCGGGCAACCGCAAAAAGTATTGATTAGGGCACTTGGACCTACGCTGGCTTCCCCTCCATTTAATGTGCCGGACACGGTGGCGGATCCGCTACTGGTCCTCTGTGATCAGAGTCAGACGCCGATCGCCCGTAACGACAATTGGGGACACACCATCATAGACCGGACGGTCATCACGGGCGACCAGGCTGACGAAATTCACTACTCCATTTACGCGCCGTCTTCGCGTAACGAATCCGTCATCATCGCGACATTACCTGCAGGAAATTACACTGCGATCGTTAGCGGAGTTAATAACACGAATGGCGTCGCCCTGGTCGAGGTCTATGACCTTACTCCGACCAGCTCAGGCAGCCTCAGTAATATTTCGACGCGAGGTTCTGTGCAGACAGGTGCCAACGTGATGATCGGAGGTTTCATCGTTAGCGGAGCGGGATCGCGCACTGTTATTGTGCGAGGTTTGGGTCCAACGCTGACGACGTTCGGAGTTGCCGACGCCCTTGCGGACCCAACGCTGGAACTACGCGATGGCAACGGCAACCTGGTTCGCTCGAACGATAATTGGAAGGACACGCAACAAACGGAGATCCAATCGTCGGGCCTTGCCCCTCCAAGTGATCTCGAACCGGCAATTGTAGCCGATCTCCTTCCAGCAAATTACACGGCAATCTTGCGAGGAAAAAACAACACCAGTGGCGTTGCGTTGGTAGAAACCTACATCACAAATTGATTGAGCCGAAGCGCGACTTTGGCTGATTCTCAACCGATCGTTTTCCGGGCCACTTGAGTCGTGGCAGAGTTGTCCGGGTTTCTTTCGGTGATGACTGGCGCACCGAGATTGGATTTGCGGAAATCAAAACTCTGCATTGCGTTCTCCACTATGCGTCGCTTCTTTTTCCTGCTCGCTATTGTTTTTGCGTTGAAATGTTCGGCGGAGGATCTGCCGACGTATCGCCCGGCCCTCATCGGCACGTCGCCCGAGGCGATCATTAATCGGATCGATGAGAACCTTCTCCTGAAAGCGGGGATAAAGAAGGCGCTGATTATGTTTTTCGCGCTCGTCGACAAGGACGGCACGGTGAAATCGAGCAGCACTTACCGTGGGACGCCCGAATCCAAGCTGCTGGAGCAGGAACTGCAGCGCGCGCTGACGAATGCGAAAATGATTCCGGCAATTCGTAATCATGAGCCAACGGCTGTTTTTTATTATGCAACCGTTGTATTCCAAGTCGTTGATGACAAGCCGCGCCTGCGCATTTACGCAAATCAGGAGGCGAGTGAATTAGGAGCGGAAAACGATTTCGTGGGACCGCAACCGTGCATAGGGGTAGACTCAAAATTCGACGGCTTGCATTACCCAGAGGGTTTGCCTGTGCAGGTTAACGGCGTGGTTGCACTGTCGCTGAAAATTGATGCTGCCGGGAATCTGCAGGAGGAAAAAGTGGAGAAGGAAGACCCGCCGCTGCTGGGATTCGGAACTGCGGCCATGGCCGATTTCGCGAATGCCAAATTTATCCCTGCGTTTCGGAACGGTCGGCCGGTCGCGTGTCAGGTCGTGTTGCCGGTGTACTACCTGGTGCAAGACGTACCGCAAACCCAACCGGAAAACACACCGCAAAACTGACCCTTTCAACGCTCGACACACATAATCGGTGAGCGAGGAAATGATTCGCGCAGTTTTTTTCCAGGGTGATCCAGTCACTTGTGCGCGCGGGCTTATCGGCTGCGAGCTGAATTGGGATCGCTGCGCTGGTATTATCGTCGAGACAGAAGCTTACCATTCTGTCGGTGACGAAGCGTCTCACTGTTTCGTTCGTCCGAGCGCGCGCGCGTTTGTCGAGCGGAATCGGCCGGGCGCAGCCTACATTTATTTCAACTACGGCGTTCACTGGATGTTGAACGTTTTGGTGAAAGGAAAGGAGAATGGTTTTGTTCTCGTTCGGGCGTTAGAACCGACTCGCGGAATTGCGCTAATGAGACGGCGGCGTGCAGTCCATGACCTGCACCGGCTTTGTTCCGGCCCCGGAAAACTCACGCAAGCGCTTGCAATCACCGGACGCGATCACGAAATGGATTTGTGCAGTGACGAGAAACATTGTTTTCGAAGCGCGAATAAGCCGGTTGAGGTCATCGCCGATCAGCGAATCGGAATTCAACGTTCGGCCCATTTGCCCTGGCGATTCACATTGCGCAATAACGCGCACGTGAGCCGAAAAGCAACGCCGTCGGATCTGCAAGGGGAGTGACGGGATGATTGACCAAGAGCACCGTCTCGTCGATTTTCCGCGCGTGAATTTAGGAAGGAGACAGCGCGTTCTGCTGGGCATGAGCGGCGGAGTCGATTCCAGTGTCGCTGGTTATCTGCTGCGCGAACAAGGCTACGAAGTCATCGGAGTGACGATGAAAGTGTGGCCGCAGGACTGTATTTCCCGGGCGGAAGACAAGTGTTGCGGGCCTCAGGCGGTGGCAGATGCGCGCGGCGTTGCTCATGCGCTCGGTTTCCCGCACTACGTGGTCGATGAAGCCGACCAGTTCGAGGAACTCGTTATTAATTATTTTTCAAGTGAATACCAGGCGGGCCGGACTCCGAATCCGTGTGTAATGTGTAATGAGAAACTCAAATTCGGGAATCTTTGGCAAAAAGCCGAGGCGCTGGGATGCGGTTACATCGCGACGGGGCATTACGCGATTATCGAACACGCCGTGACCGGGGTCAGCGACCCCGGCAACAACAATTGCGCAGTACTGCGGAAAGGAATCGATCCCCGAAAAGATCAGTCGTATTTTCTTTTCAGTTTGCGGCAGGAACAATTGCTCCGCGCGTTGACGCCACTTGGCCGGATGGCGAAGTCCGAAATTCGTGCGATCGCACGGAAACTCGGGCTAAAGGTGGCAGATAAAGCCGATAGCCAGGAAATTTGCTTCGTGCCCGGACAGGATTACAAAGCGTTCCTGCGTTCGCATCTTGGCGAAAATCAATTTCATCGTGGCGGGATTTACGATCTCGAGGGCAACTTCATCGCGGCGCATGAAGGAATTGAGATGTTTACCATTGGCCAGCGAAAGGGTTTGCCGGGCGGCTCGGCACAGCCGCGTTACGTAGTCGATCTCGATCCGGAAACGAACCGTGTGATTGTTGGGAGTGCAGAAGATTTGTTAGTGGAAGAATTCGAAGTCGAGAGGATGAATTGGATTTGTCCGAGCCGGACTGGCGGTTGCGGGCTCGCGAGAGCTCACCCCTCCGCTGTAGCCGGGGTCGATGACCCCGGCGTCGGCATCGCCGATGCCGGCTACAACGATGAAATCAATGTCATCGTAAAAATTCGCTACAATCATCCGGGTGCGCGCGCGACGGTAACGCGGCTAGAAAAACAACGCGCACGCGTTCATTTATGCGAGCCGCAAAGGGCAATTGCGCCAGGGCAGGCCGCGGTTTTTTACGATGGTGATGTTGTTCTTGGCGGTGGCTGGATTTGCCGGCAGATCCGAGCCGGGCCTGCGTTAGCGATGATTCCAGCATGAAGGACGACCAATTTGTTGTCGCGTTCAGCACCTTTCCCGATGTGGAAACGGCGCGCAAAATTTCGCGCGAACTGGTGAAAGGCGCGCTCGTTGCCTGCGCTAATATCATACCGGCAGTGGAGTCGATCTATTTTTGGAAAGAGAAAGTGGAAACCGGACCTGAATCGCTCGCGATCTTCAAACTGACGTCGGCGTGTTATTCTGAATTCGAATCGCGTTTACGCGCGCTGCATCCGTACGATGTCCCCGAAGTTGTCCGCCTCAACATCGCGGGAGGCTCCGTCGATTATCTTCGCTGGATTGGCGAGAGTTGCGGACGTTTGTCATCCCGAGCGCGAGCGAGGGATCTCATCTAGCGTTGCGTAGTCACACAAGATAAATGAGTGGCGTGAGATCCGGCAGTCCGAGCCGGGCGGGCGTTGTCTGCGAGGTTCGGGATGACACGTGCGATGTTATGCGGACTAGGTTCGACATCGTGAAGGATGGAGGTTTTTCAGCAGTTGCTCAGCTTGCGGCCTTACGCCGGCCGATGACGAAGATGGCGGCACCGAGAGCATTGGCGATGATGGCAACGACGGCGATTTTCGTTCCGAAGATTAGCGGGTTGGGAACGTCGATAATCGGATAGACCGTGAAGAAAATGGCAAGCAATGAAACCCCGCAGCCGCAAACCGAAGCGATCCGCAACCACAGTGGTGCGCTCGATCGAACAGAGGAGGCGCCGAAAATCGGAATCGCAAATAACATAAAGTAGACGATGCCGTAGAAAACATTGGCGGCGTTATCGACCAGTTGGAACGCTTCCTGGATCCCGGCACCAATTTGGCTGGCGATGGCGATGACCAGGGTGATGATGCCGACAAAAACAACCGAATTGATTGGTGTTTTGTATTTCGGATGCAAGCGCGTGAACCAGACTGGTAACAGGCGATCCCAGCCAGCGACCATGGGTAAGCGTGAAGTCCCCGTGAAATGAACACTCGTCGAAGAAATCGTTCGCACGGTCATGAGGATAATGCCTGTAGAGGCGATTGCGCCAGCGATGGGAAAGGAGCCTAACCCGAGGCGCAACGTCTGCGGCACAGGTCCAATCAAATCGATCGGGTTGTTTCCGACGAAGGCCAGGACAGAACTCGTCCCAAGAATAAAGGCCAATGCGATGATGGGAGAAGCGATGATGACGGAGCGACCGATATCCCGCGCGGGTGAGCGTGTTTCGCCGGCGAGAATAGCGACATATTCGAATCCGCTCAACGCACCGATTGACAATTTGGTGAAGATGTTAAGGCAATAAAATATTGAAACCGCAGGAGCCGCGAGCTGGAGTGGCCGATACTCTTTGAGATCGCCTCTGGCCAGAGCGATGAACGGCAACGCGATGAGCGAGCCATAGACGAGGAGCATGACGAAGCCGCCGATATTATGAACCCATTTGCCTAGCGACAAACCTCGGATCGCCGTCCAACCAAGACCGAGCACAAGGGCGCCGCTGATGAGTGACACGCACCACTTATTGTTCGGCATCCAGGCCGCGTTTTCCCCGATGGCGTAGGAGATATTGGTAGTGACGAACATTCCCCCAAGCGCGATAACAGTGATGGAAAGAAGCCATACGTTCCACGCCACGATAAAGCCGGCAAATTCGTTAAACCCGATCTTGGCCCACTGATAAATGCCGCCCTCCAGCGGCATGAGCCGATTCAAGTAAATCACGACCGCGGCCTGCGGAATGTAGAAAAGCAGAATTGCAAGCAACCAGAAGAAAAGATGCGATTGCCCAAGCTTTGCGGCGGCCCCAACCCAACTTGAGCCGACAACAAAAAGGATCTGGGTGAGAACGAGATCGCGCAGACTAAGTTCCTTTTTGAGGGAAGCGGCGCGCTCCTCGACTCTTTGTTCCGCGCGATCAAACTGCATTGTCATCGTTAAACCGTTAAACCTTGAACCGTTTAAGTGCGGTCGTCTTTAACGCTTTAACTCTTCAACCGTTCAACGCTCTTGCTGGTGGCGGCGGCCCGGTCCGGAATTCTTTGTGCCGAACCTTGCCGCCGGCGTAGGCTACGTAACCGCCCATCCCGAGAACAATTGCTCCGAAGAGAATAGTGCCGATTACCAGTAGAGCCGAGGTCTTGGGCCATTTTATTGGCAGGATGATGGCAATGACACTGAGTGCAGCCAAAGCGTAGAAAAAATAAATGAGTTGTTCGCCGCGATGTTGGTGCTCATCAAGCCAGGCGTGCCCATCGTCATCGGTCATCGAGAGAACGCGATCGTAACCTTGTTCGCCGAATTCATATACCGGCCAGGCCGAGGCGGCGCTGATCAGGATCAGAACAAGGGTGGCGATCTGTGCCGACCGACTACGCAGAACCGCTGCGATGATCAGTCCTATCCAACCCATTGCCAGCCCGTAAATGGGGAGGGGATTGAGGAGAACATGAACATATTCCGGTTGCCGCTGAAGAGCCTGAAGGAGCGACGTCATTCGTTAATGGAAAGGAGGACGGTATTGCTCAGCTTGGCAAATCCTTCCGGGACATAACGTTTCCAGTCGTTAGCGCTGAAATGCCACCATTCCCTTCGCTGGCCATCAAAGCCGGCATTCATCATCGCTTTCTGCAAAAGATAAAGGTGAGCACGGACTGAAGGATTAGCGCCGGTATAACGAAACATTGATGCCGGTGTGAAATCGTCGAAATCTGTGGGCATCGAGAGTGTCTGTCCCCATTCGTCGACAATGGTTGCATCCACCGCCACGCCCCAGGAGTGGAGCGAACCAGATCCGTTCTGCGGATCGGCTAAGTAATCTTGGTTTGGTGCCAGCTTCCAGAGCCGTGCCTGCGTCCCGCGCGGGCGGTACGCATCCCAGATTTTCAAACCGCAATTATACCGTCGCAGGGTCTTCTCCGCTGCAATCAAACACCGAGCTACGCCGCCCCGGACCATTGGCTGCATGCCACAAGGATAAAGAGCGCTATGAGCAATGTTCCTTGAAGTCGCGTAACGTAGCTCGATTCGAATAGTCGGGGTGATATCGCGCAGGTTCACCCACGCAAGGTCATTCGTAGAGGGCGCTGCAGTTTCACCAGCTTCCAGCGGCGCTCCGAGTAGGAGAATTGCAAAAACAATGCGTACCATCACGCCATCAATTCGCGGCTGTCGCCGGTGGTGGCGCATCAGTCTTGGCGATGCGCTGCAGGAGAAGGCGCGCGGTATTTTCGGGAATGTTGAAGCGGATTTCGAGATCGGAGCCCTGGCGAGCGATTTCCGGCGGAGCAGTGAAGAGAGGGAGGTCGGATTGATCGAGGCGCAACCACTGTGCTGGATTTTCATGAATGCTGTTGGCCAGATCGTTGGCCGCATTTTCCGATGACAATCGTAGCAAAAGGCGCGCCTTAGCCGGTGTTTGAAGCGACACGCCCAAACCGAGTAATTGCGCGCGAGCGAGCAGTTCATGTGGAAAAATTGGATGAAAGACGCGAACCAACCCCGGCGGGTCACGCGAGATCAAACGCAATGTAGTTTCACGATCGAGTGCCTGATACCGATCAAAAAACTCCCCGGTGATCTGGAGATCAGCGTCGAGCCCGAGACGAACCCGGACCAATTCGTCGACGCCATCAGGTAAGCCTACGGCAAGGGTTTTCGGCCCAATGCGCGCTATACTGAAGTCTGAACGCTGCCATACCGGTAGGCCGCTAATCGTTTTTTTTTCGAATTGCTTGTCTTCCCCAATCGTTCGGACGACGGAAGAAATATTGTCGCGCGCTTCCACCAAAAGAAATTCTCGCGGAGGCGAATTTTCCGCAGTAGTCAACGCGCGGGTGACGCGACTGGTATCGGCGGGAATTCGCAAACGCGGCGTCTGGGAGGCAGCACTGATCAATCCGAGCCAGGTTTGCTGCCAGAAATCCTCATTCCGCCATTTCTTGGGCAAATCATCGCGTTCGAAACGCTCGGCGTTCAAGGAAAGAATGGCGTCGGTTTCGCGCGGCAGCCACTCGCGTTTAGGTGGGGATTGAAAAACGAGAAGCAGAACAAGTCCCAAAAGGATGAAGATAGAAAAAATGACGAAATAAAATTTTCGCAGCTCCTGCTTGTCGATCTCCGCGGAAAGGACATTGAGTTGTTCCCGGTGTTCGTGGTGACGCTGAACCGACTGGCGGTGGCGCAGGACATCATGCAACAAGTGGGGGGCGTTCGGCGGCGCGATTCCGCGCGTCGCAAGGTGACGACCAATGTTGAGATAGGCGGGATCTTTTCGCTCTTCAACGGTTTGGTGCTGGGCTTTTGCCTGTCGCAATGTCTCCTGCTGTGCACGGGCCTTATCGTTCAACCCGCGATCGGTCGCTTCGAATCCTTCGCGGACCCGGGCAATATTTCGGTCCGCCGCCGAAAGTTCGTCTTCCGCCACCGCAAGTCTTTGCGTGGCCTCGCGACAAGCTTCCGCACTTCCTTCGCGCGCACGGACGATTTCGGCACGTTCCTGTGGTAATCGCGCTCGTTTGCCGGCCAGCTCTGCTGTGCGCACATCCAGGTCTGCTGGTGGCGGCGCTTGTGCTTGCAAAGCGGAGAGTTGCCTTAGCAATTCGCGGTCGGCCGAATCATTAGCCTGCAAGCGCGCTTCCACTCCTGCAAGTTCACGCTCGCAAACGTTAGCGGCATGTTTCGCTTCGTCTCGACGCTCCAAAATCGGCTTTTTTTCTTTTTCCAACTTGGCGACGGCGTCGCTCTGCGCCCTCGCATTCTCGGCCCGTTCGGATTCGATCTTTTTAACCGCGTCTTCGATTTGTGCAATCCGCAGTGCGACTTCCTTTTGTTCTTGCTCGAGCTTCTTGAGAGCAACAATCTCGTTCCGGACTTCCGGGAAACTGGCGGCCTGGGCGGTGCCCTCGCGCCCCAGATAGATTTCACTGCGCTGCAGCTGTCGTCTGACGTGTCGCAACGCCATGCGTGTGCGTTGCCGGCGCACTTTCAAGCCAAGCTCGCGCAAACCGGTGCGGATAAAACTCACGGGGAAATGCTAACTAAACTACAATCCAGACAAAACGATTTTCCGTTCCCCCGTACCTGAGCTCACCTCTTCTTCGCTTAGCTTTGCCAGCACGCTGAAATCTTCGAGCGTCGTGGTGTCCCCGGTTACGGTCTTGCCGCTGGCAATTTCCTTGAGCAAGCGACGCATAATTTTCCCACTGCGAGTCTTGGGTAACGCTTCCGCAAAGCGCACTTCGTCTGGCTTGGCGATGGCGCCGATGTGCTCGCTCACGTGATCAAGTAGCTCCGCCTTTAATCCGGTGGATGGAACCACACTTCCCTTCAGGGTCACAAACGCGACCACGGCCTGTCCTTTCATTTCATCCGGCCGTCCCACTACGGCCGCTTCTGCCACCTGCCTGTGCGCTACCAGTGCGCTTTCGATTTCGGAGGTTCCGAGCCGATGTCCGGCGACATTGAGCACATCATCAATCCGGCCGACGATCCAAAAATAACCGTCCTCGTCACGTCGCGCGCCGTCGCCGGTCAGATAACGGCCTTTGAATTCACTCCAATACTGTTTTCGATATCGCTCTTTGTCCCGGTAAATTGTCCGCAACATCGACGGCCACGGCTTACGGATGATTAGTTTCCCGCCGACATTGGGGCCAACCTCCTCGCCCCGCTCGTCTACTACCGCGGCGTCAACGCCAAAGAACGGTAGTGTCGCGCTCCCCGGCTTGGTCGGAATCGCGCCCGGTAATGGAGTGATCATGATCGAGCCAGTCTCAGTCTGCCACCATGTGTCGACGACAGGGCAACGCCCGCCGCCAATGTTTTTGGAATACCACATCCACGCTTCGGGGTTAATTGGTTCACCCACAGATCCGAGAAGGCGCAGGGAAGACAGGTCGTGCTTTTTCACCCAGTTATCGCCCCAGCGAACGAAAGCCCGAATCGCAGTGGGAGCGGTATAAAGAATAGTAACGCCATAATCTTCAATGATTCTCCAAAATCGATCGGGCTCCGGCCAGTTCGGTGCGCCCTCATACATTAAGGTCGTAGCGCCCAGGCTGAGCGGCCCGTAAACAACGTAACTGTGACCGGTGACCCAGCCGACATCCGCCGTGCACCAGAAAAGATCCTCGTCGCGAATGTCGAAAACGTATTTCGTCGTCGCATAAATCCCGAGCAAATACCCGCCGGTGGTGTGGAGGATTCCTTTCGGTTTTCCCGTTGAACCGCTGGTATAAAGGATGAAAAGAGGATGCTCGGAGTCGACTGGCGACGGTTCGCAATTGGCATCGACGTATTCCAACTCGCGGTGCCACCAAACGTCCCGGCCTTCCTCCATGTGGATCTCATTGCCTGCCCGCCGGAAAACGATGACCCGTTTGACCGAGGTGCCGCCGCTGAGAGCATGATCAACATTGTTTTTTAGGGGGACAATCGTGCCACGGCGATAGCTGCCGTCAGCCGTAATCAGTGCAGTCGCTCCACTATCGGCGATGCGATCGCGAATGCTGTCCGCGCTAAAACCACCAAAAACGACTGAATGTACCGCACCGATGCGCGCGCACGCCAGCATGGCGATTGCCGCTTCGGGAGTTGTCGGCAGATAAATAATGACGCGATCGCCTTTTCGAACCTTATGTCGCTTAAGGACATTGGCGAAACGGCAAACTTCGCGATGCAATTGCTGGTAGGTAAGAGTGCGTTTCTCGCCAGGTTCGCCTTCCCAAATAATGGCCGCTTTGTTTCGTCGTGGACCGGCAAGGTGACGATCCAGGCAGTTTTCCGAGAGATTCAGTTGACCGCCAACAAACCACTTTGCAAAGGGCGGTTTCCAATCGAGCACTTTCTTCCACGACTTATGCCAAATGAGTTCCCTAGCTTCACGTGCCCAAAATCTATCGGGGCTGCGAATCGATTCGCGATACATTTTTCGGTAGTGCGCGAGGGATTTAATCCGAGCTTTTTTGGCGAACTCACGGGAAGGCTTGAAGACACGCTTCTCGATCAAGTGCGATTCGATGTTCTTGTCCATTCGAACTTTCTAATATCGCTAGCACGCGCGCGGGGCAAGCCCGGGCGGTCGGCGTTGAAGTATCAAATCGTTAAAGCGATATCATTTCTCACTCTCAAATAATTAGCGGATCGACCCGCTTCAGCGCTTCAAACCGTTCGACGATTTAACGTTTTTACATTGTCCGGACCAACCGGCCCATGGAATCATTCCGTATGAGCAATCACGTTTACAAAAAAATGGAGCTGGTTGGTTCTTCGCCGAAATCGATTGAGGCCGCCGTAGAAAATGCTTTGGCGCGTGCAAGAAAGACCATCCGCAACATGCGCTGGGTAGAGGTGACGGAAACGCGCGGTCACATCCAGGACGGCAAGATCGACCACTGGCAGGTTGGGGTAAAAGTTGGATTTACGCTGGAGGATTAGGGTACGTCAATCCCCCGCGCATCACGGGTAGGGCGATTGACCCTCCCGCTTTGGTTCGAAGTCGCCCCGGGTTCGGTGAACCGCCTCTACCTTTCTTCCTCTTGCACGATCTCGTAAACTTTGGTCGCACCGTACAAGAGCAGCGCCGGTTTCAGCGCAAACATCAATAAGCGGACTACGCCGCCAAACAATCGTCCAAGTGGCAGCCGGTTCAGGACCATACCGGCAACCAGCGCGATCAGAAGCGACTGTCCCGGCTTTTCGCGCACAAATTCTTCCGCCTGGCTTACCACCTCTGAAAATTGGTCCTGTGCGTAACGTACGCCGCGCAATGCGATATCAGTGTTTTCATCCATAACTTTGTTTCGGTTGTCAGAGCCGCTTTGCGTGTTCTCATCCCGCTAGTGCAACGTCAGCCAGAGGCTGTTCGCTCCGCTGCCCGGCGGGAAATCACGCGGCCTGGGTTCGCTATGAAATCTGCCGGTTCGCCGCGATGCTTTCAAGCAAAACCTGGCCATTACCTCCAGAGCTCGCTCGTTCAGTGTCGCACAATTCGTCGACAGTAGAATGCGCGCGTCACGACCGGCCACTTCCAGCGCTTCTCTGAGCAGGGATTCGAAATCTGACTGGACCTTGAACGTTTTTCCGCGATGAGATCGGGAGAAGGTTGGCGGATCCAGAATGATCAAATCGAACTTCTCGCTTTTTCGTGCCAGCCTCGGAAGGACTTCAAAAACATCATCGGCGATGAACTGGTGTCCAGTCGGGGGTAAATCGTTAAGCGCAAAGTTTTGGCGGCCGCGTTCGAGCGACTTCTGTGAGAGGTCCACGCTTACCGTCCTTGCACCTGCAATTGCCGCGGCAACGGAAAATGAACAGGTGTATGCGAAACAATTTAGCGCCCGTTCAGGTGAAGCTTTCCGAACAAAGCTTCGATTTTCGCGCTGGTCGACGAACAAACCTACCGAGTAGCCGCCAGTGAAATCGACCTCGTAACGAAGACCTCGTTCCATTACGATTGTGCGCGAGGCGCCCTGGGAATCGCCCAGAATGTGTCTTGGCGCTTCCCGCTCTTCATTCCGTTTCGGCAGAAAACGCTCGAAAATTCGTTGAGTATTGAAGTCCATCGCTTCCGCCCACAAAAAAAACTCTGTCGTCAATCGTTCGCGCCCCGCCTGATCCTGGAAAGAAACCAGAATATCCTGGCCGAAGCGTTCCACCCAGCCGTTGGCAATTGTGCAAAGACGGTAGGCGTCAGTTCCTTCCGCTTCGAAGTCACGAATTAATGCCTTGTTAATCCAGCTTTGCACTTGGCATTCCAGTTTAACGCAGCCTGTCTTGCCGCGCTCGACGTGTGCGATAAGATCGCCGGATGCAGCAAGTCATGGTGCGCGCTCCAGCCAGCACCTCCAATCTCGGGCCCGGTTTCGATTGTCTGGGTGTCGCGCTCTCACTTTACAATCAGGTCACCATCAAGTCATGCATTGCTGGGGGTGGCAATCGAATGGTTCGGGAAGCAGCGAGAAAATTTTTTGCCGTTACTAATCGCAAGCGGTTCGACTTTTCCTGCAACATCCGCGGCAATGTTCCAATCGGTCGTGGACTGGGGAGCAGTGTCACTGTGCGGCTCGGCGTACTTCATGCCTTGAATGAAATCGCGCAAACAAATCTCAGCCGTGACAAATTGTTTAAGCTCTGTGCCGAGCTGGAAGGCCACCCCGATAACGCTGCGCCCGCGAGTTTTGGCGGTTTCACCATCGCCCGCGGGACGGCGGTGCAGCACTTCAAAGTTTCGCCCCGACTTCGGTTCATTTTGCTCATTCCATCGTTTGAGGTTGCGACGATCGAGGCACGACGATTATTGCCTGCAGATATTTTGCGCACCAATGCGGCGCGAAATACCGCAAATGTCGCGGCCATTGCCGCCGCCTTCGCCACGCGCGACTACAAGAAGCTTCGGGGCTGTTTTGTCGACTACTTGCATCAACCGTTTCGGAAAAAACTTGTCCCCTTTCTGGATCGCGTGATTACTGCGGCAGAACGCGCCGGCGCCCTGGGAGCTTTTCTCAGTGGCTCGGGCTCCGCCGTCTGTGCGCTCGCCCTGGAGAATCAAAACAAAATAGCAGATGCAATGTTGAAAGCCTCTCGCTTATCACATGCGCAGACAATCATCACCCAGAGTGACAATCGCGGAGTGCGCGTCTCCAAGTCCGCAATTCGCAATAAATGCCCGTCCGGCTCGGACATCGAATGAGTCGCTCGCGGGAAAATCTCGAGCAGTTTGCGATTGATGTCATTCTCGAACGTCGAGGTGGAGCACGGGCGGCGCTGTTGCGCTCCTTTCTCTATTTTCTTTCGCTCATTTACGAACGCCTCGTGCAGTTCCGTCTTTTCCTTTATCGCAAACGCATTTTTCGTGAGCGCGCGCTCGGCTGCCTCGTTATCAGCATCGGAAATCTCACTGTCGGTGGAACGGGCAAGACTCCGATTGTGGAAAAATTTGCGCGTGCTTTGCAAAAGGGCGGGCGTCACGTTGCCATCCTCAGTCGTGGTTATAAAAGTGTCCCGCGACCGAGCAAACGGGGTTTGCTGGCAAAATTACGTGGCGACAATCCCGATCCACCACGGGTCGTCTCCGATGGAAAAACACTGCTGCTCGATTCCCTGATTGCGGGAGATGAGCCCTACATGCTGGCGCATAACCTAAAAAACGTTGCCGTGTTGGTCGACAAGGACCGGGTTAAGAGCGGGCTTTTCGCGATTGAAAAAATGAACGCGGACACCTTGCTGCTCGATGATGGTCTGCAATATCTCCACCTCAAGCATCGGCTGGATATTGTGCTGGTTGATCGGCAGGCACCGTTCGGAAATGAATTTCTTTTGCCGCGCGGAACACTGCGCGAGCCGCCACGGAATTTGCGCCGGGCCAGTTACATTTTCATCACCAAGAGTACCGACGAATCCAATGAAGAGCTGATCAGGCGAATTCGCCGTTACAATCGCACTGCAGAGATTATCGAGTGCGCGCACAAGCCGTTGCACCTCAAAAATGTCGTGACCGGTGAGATTGCGCCGCTGGAACAATTACGTGGCACTTACATTGGTTCCCTTTGCGCAATTGCCGCGCCGGATAGCTTCGAAGACGGATTGCGCAAGCTTGGCGCCCAGATCGAAATAGCCAAGCGCTACATCGATCATCACCGTTACACGGACGCGGAACTGCAGAGTTTTATCAATCGTTGTATCCGTCGCGATTTGGAAATGGTGGTTACAACCGAGAAGGACGCCGTGCGATTCCCGTTGCTGGCAAAGACCGAAGTCCCGATCTTCTTCCTACGGGTTGAAATCGAAATTCTAAGCGGCCATGAGACTTGGGAACATTGCGTGGCGCGCATTTGTAAACCGCAACCACTGCTGACGCCGGAACGATTCTTTGCATAAAGGATCGGGTAGCGCGCGCGTCTCGCGTGCTGGCAATTGCATCTCGCAATGGCGGACTTTCCGATGTCCCGTAAAACCTCCGCAATTCCCATGATAAGGAAAGGTTGTTTCGGCAAGACGCCGAAACCAACACGCAAGACGCGTGCTACCCGGAACGACTGCGCTCTGCGCAGGGAATGTGCAGAGATCGATCTTTGAATTGTATATTGGACGTTAGGCCTTGAGCGTTGAACGTTGGTCAAAATGCCGGAGAAAGCAGAACTTGTCGTCGAAGGAAGAAAGCTTTCGGTTTCGAACCTGAATAAGATTCTCTATCCGAAGGTTGGCTTCACCAAGGGGCAGGTAATCGATTATTACATCCGGATCGCGCCCGTGCTTCTGCCGCATCTGCGCGACCGGCCACTGACGATGAAACGCTATCCGAACGGCGTGGACGCAGAATTTTTCTACGAAAAGAATTGTCCATCGCATCGGCCCAAATGGGTGAAGACAGCGAAGGTCTGGAGTGAAGGCAATAAACGAATCATGCATTACTGTCTAGCCCAGGATTTACCGACCCTGGTTTGGTCCGCGAATCTCGCTGATCTAGAGTTACACACTTCGTTAGCGAAAAAGAAGGACGTGGCGCGACCGACAATGATGGTCTTCGATCTCGATCCAGGAGCGCCGGCTGATATTGTGCAGTGTTGTCAGGTCGGACTTTGGCTGCGCGATTTGTTGGAGAAAATGAAATTACAATCGTTTGCGAAAACAAGTGGATCGAAAGGCCTGCAAGTTTACGTGCCGTTGAACACGCCGGTTAGTTTCGATCAAACGAAGGATTTATCGCGTGCCTTTGCCCAGCACCTGGAGGGCGAACATCCAAATCTCGTTACTTCAAACATGTCCAAAGCGGTGCGGAAGGGGAAGGTGTTTGTTGACTGGAGCCAGAACGACGAACACAAGACCACCATCTGCGTCTATTCGCTGCGCGCCAAAGAAGAGCCCACCGTATCGACACCGGTAATGTGGGAGGAGGTCACGAGTTGCTTGAAAAAGAAGAAGGCCGATTTGTTGAAGTTTCCTTCGGACAAAACATTGTCACGCGTTGAAAAAATGGGTGACTTATTCGAGCAGGTTGAGAAATTAAAACAGAAACTGCCAAGAAATTGATCGCTCAAATCAAAGCGCGATTGATCTGCGGGAGATATGCAAAAAGTAAATATTAACGAAATTCAGGAACGCGAGCGTCAATCGCCGAATGGCAAATTTGCCCGGGCGTCGAAAGATATTTCAATTGCTCTCGGGCGCGACCCGGAATCCTTTGACTTGAGAAATCGGCATCCGTTCGATCTGGCTTTGATACGGATTCCAAAAGGAAAAGCGCTTTGTCCATACCATTCTCATTCGGCTGAATCCGAGCTTTATTTGGTGGTGTCGGGCAAGGGGACTATTCGCGACAAAGGGGGAACAACAAGCGTGGCCGCGGGTGACGCCTTCTTCTTTGGCCCGGGCGAAGCGCATCAGCTAATGAATGCAGGCGAGGAAGACTTTGTTTACTATGTCATTGCAGACAATCCGCGTGGCGATTCCTGTTATTACCCGGACAGCGGAAAATTCGCCGTCATGAAAGAAGGAACTGATGAAGTTATCGTGAAAGGGACGGAGACCGATTACTTCGACGGTGAAGAATAGGCTACGTTAGTTTTCCCGCTAGACAGCAGAGAGACGGAGATACGATCTTATTTTTGAGGCGCGGTCATCTGCGCGGTGGTAGATGAAGTAGTTTCGCAATCGCTGACATAAGCTGTGAATTTGCCTTAAGACGACACAAGCAACGCGATTCCGGACGCAGAGGAATAGGGCAATCTCAAAGAGCTGTGGCACCGTCACAGGACGTAGCCAGGAAGTTTAGCTGGCCGGTTTGAATGATCCGCTCTCAAACGAAACGCACCGGCCCCTTGTCGAGGTGTGTGAGATTTCCCGAAAAATGAGCCGCTTTCCCGCCCATTCTTGCGTTAGGAAGTATGAAACCATTCTATTTCGCAAAAAGGCAAGACCGGAAGGGAGCGCACCTATCCGTGAAAATGAAGAGTCCGGTGGCTCTCCAACTTGGGACGACGGCAATCATTCTCCTCGGCCTAACCCTATCCACCAAACTATCTGCCCAAACCATTACCACCTTCGACGCGCCAGAGGCCGGGACGGGACCGCTTCAGGGCACCTCTGCTTTAGACATCGACCCGTCAGGGACAACGATCGGATTCTTTCGCGATGCGAACAATGTGCGACACGGTTTCAGCCGGTCCAAAGATGGCACTTTCACCATCTTCGATGCCCCGGGTGCCGGCACAGCAGCCAACCAGGGGACGCGAGCCTATTCCACGAATTCGAGTGGGATCATTACGGGATATTTCACTGACTCATCCAATGTGGCCCACGGGTACGTTCGCTCCAAAAAGGGCGTGATTACTGTCTTTGATGCGCCGGGCGCAGGGACGGCCTCCGGCCAGGGCACCTTTCCTTTTAACAGCCCCAACCTGATCAATCCGGAAGGAGCCATTACGGGATACTACATCGATTCGACCGGGGCGTTGCACGGCTTTGTGCGGGATAAGAATGGTGTTATTACCACGTTCGATGCGCCGGGTGCGGGCACAGGAGCCAAGCAAGGGACGCAAAGCTTCGCGATCACGCCGGGTGGAGACGTCACAGGATTCTACTTCGACGCGACCTCCGCAGTTCACGGCTTTCTGCGGGACAAGAATGGCCTGACCACAACATTCGACCTTCCGGGCGGGGGGACCGGCCCCGGCGAGGGTACATTTGGCGGAGGATTTACTCCTAACGGCGGTATCCTGGGAGTCCTCATCGACGCAAACTTTGTTAACCACGGGTTCCTGCTGGGTAAGGATGGCGCAGTCACAACGTTCGATGCTCCGGACGCGGGCACGGGCTTCGATCAAGGTACCCTCCCTTGGGGAGTCAATACGAATGGAGCAATCACGGGATGGTATGTTGACAATGCAAACGTACATCACGGCTTCGTGCGCGATCAACACGGCGTCTTAACCGAGTTCGACGTATTGGGCGCGGGCACCGGTCCGGGTCAGGGTCCCAGCGTCTACAACATTGCTCCGAACGGCGCGGTAGCCGGATTTTACTTGGACTCGAACAACGTGTTTCACGGGTTCGTGCGAGAACCCGCCGGACAATGACTCTCGATATTAGAACGTAAGCCGTAGGTTTTCTAATAATCGCTAACGACAAATTGAGGCCGGTGGAGACGTTAGGCCAGCCATCGGGCTCCGGTCTAACGAGCGGACAAATTTTCCGTAACAATCCAACCTTGCTCTCAAGCGCTGAAAAGGTTCGACAGCAAAGCACCGACGCGGAGAACGATGAGCTCTGGGTGGACGCGCCGCCGCGATATGGAGTAAGCTGTGCCGTTATGGCAACGGTTCACGCCGACGGGGCGCCGGCGTCCAGAGAAGAGCGAGTGACTCTGCCGCTTGTGAATGAGTCGAGTCACGCCGAGCGCAACGCCGCCAACACAATTAGCGAGATGATGCCGGCAGTTTACGATGATCTGCGCCGTCTCGCCGGGACATTTCTCCGGGGAGAACGAACAGCTCATACCCTTCAGCGAACCGCACTCGTGCACGAGGCTTTCCTTCGCGTGATTGGCGAAAAGAATCTTGTGTGGCAAAATCGAAGTCACTTCATCGGGATCTTCGCGCGAGTGATGCGACAGACGCTGATTAACTATGCGGTCGCGCGACACCGTTTGAAACGTGGCGGCTCCGATCCGCTCAGCCTTACTCTCGAGTTTTACGACAGTCGCAAAATCGATGTGACCGCGCTCGACCAGGCATTGCAGGCCCTCGAATCTTTAGACGAGCGGCAGGCGCGTATTGTCGAACTGCGGTTTTTCGCCGGGCTGACGATCGAGGAAACCGCCGAGTTGCTCGAAATTTCGCCGGCCACAGTGAAGCGGGATTGGACAGTGGCCAAGATCTGGCTTCGGCGGGAACTAGCAGCGAACTAAAGGGTTCAAATTCGACGTGGACACAAAAACTACCGGATTCCGCCAAACGAACCTCAATCCACAGCGGTGGGATCTTTTAAAGACGATCCTGGCCGAAGCGTTGGAACAAAACTCTTCAGCGGGCCGGATTGCCCTGCTCGCGAAACGCTGTGGTGAAGATACGGATTTGTTTGAAGAGGCCGAGTCGCTCCTGGCCGAAGCGGAGGGGCTTCTGAACGAGCGAACCGACAGCTTTGAAGATTGCGCCGAAAACGCCGCATTTACTTTCTGGCAGGAGGGACCACCGCGCGGCGGACAGCGCATCGGAGCATATTTAATCGTCCGTGAACTTGGCCGAGGAGGGATGGGCACCGTTTTCCTGGCGGAGCGGGCGGACGGTCAATTTGAGAAACAAGTCGCGATCAAAATATTGAATCGAGGAGCGGACACCGCTGAAATTTTGCGCCGTTTCCAAGCAGAACGTCAGATCCTGGCACGGCTCGATCATCCAAACATCGCGCGACTGCTCGACGCGGGCACAACTGAGGATGGTCTCCCCTACTTCATCATGGACTACATCGTCGGTGCACCGGTTACACGATTCGCTGTCGCGCAAAAGCTATCGACGCATCAACGACTGGAGTTGTTCTTGAAGATCTGCGCGGCGGTTGAATTTGCGCATCGGAACATGGTTGTTCATCGCGACATCAAGCCGAGCAATATTCTGGCGAATGCAGAAGGAGAACCGAAGCTGCTGGATTTTGGTATCGCCAAGCTCCTGGCGAAGGATGAGGACGCGGCGCAATCGGAAACACAACAACGTCTGACACCAGTCTGTGCTTCGCCTGAACAAGCGAAAGGGCGTCCGATAACAGCCGCGAGTGACGTTTACTCGTTAGGTGCTCTCCTTTATGAACTGCTGAGCGACCAAAAGCCGCATCGGTTTTCCACTTCACACCCCACGCGTGAGGAACTTACTTTGGTGGTAGGGGAGCAAATTCCGCCGCCACCCAGTGCGGTTGCTTCCGACCCGCGGACTGCACGTCTGCTGCATGGTGACCTCGACGCAATCGTTCTGTTCGCGATGCACAAGCAACCAGGAATGCGTTATGCCACAGCAGCTGATCTGGCGACTGATATTCGCCGGCACCTTATGCGAAAGCCTGTTGTCGCGCGTCATCCTACTCTCGGTTATCGCGCGAAATGCTTGGTTAGGCGAAATGGATCACTCCTTCTGGCCGGCGCCGCTGTCTTGATTCTGCTGGCTGGAGTTCTGTTGGCGTCTCGGGTTCGTTCGCAACAATTTGCTCGCGAGGCGGCCGGTATAGAGCCGCGGCAAGCTTTGGACAGCAGGAAAAGTATTGCGGTCCTGCCATTCGAAAGCCTGGGTGATAATAGCGCTCAGCCATATTTTGCCGATGGTGTTCACGACAACATCCTGACTGATCTCGGCAAAGTGCGAAACCTGAAGGTCATTAGCCGCAGTGGTGTCGCGGGCTATCGAGGCAAGAATAGAAACGTGAAGCAGATCGGGCGGGATCTGGGAGTCGCTAACGTGTTAGAGGGAAGCCTCCAGATTTCGGGCGATCGCGTGCGGATTAATACCCAGCTCATCGATACGCAGACGGACACACAGATTTGGGCGGAACAGTACGATCGGAAATTGGAGGACATCTTCTCGCTCCAGAGCGAACTTGCGCAGACGATTGCAAGCCAACTCAAAGCAACTCTCTCCACCGGTGAAAAGGCAGAGATTTGGCGGCAACCCACGCAGGATTTACAAGCGTACGATCTCTATCTGCGCGCCCGTGCCGCCCTGCGTGCTGGAAGTGGAATTCTCCCGCGAGAAAATTGGAACGTAGCAATCGATCTTCTCAACAGGGCAATCGCTCGGGACGCAAAGTTCACTCTGGCGTATTGCCTCCTGAATGAGGCTTACGTCTTGCAATATCGTTACGGCGAGGATCATTCGCCCGAGCATCTCGCTGCTGCAAAAGATGCTGCTGAGACCGCGTTGCGGCTCGAGCCAATTCGCGAAGAGCCGCGTCTTGCTCTTGCTCGTTACTATTATCATGGACTAAACGACTACCGTCGGACGGCGGAGGAATTATCGAAGATTCCGTCTTCTGCGCCTCATCAAGTTGAGTTCTTTACCCTGGCTTCATTGGTCGAACGGCGTTTGGGACAATTCGCGGCATCGATCCGCGACGGCGAGAAGGCGATCGAGCTTGATCCGCAGGATGTGTGGCTCACTACTTGTCTCTCGCAAACCTATTCGGGATTGAGACAATTTCGTGATTCTGAGCGGCTGACGAGCCAGGCGATCGCGCGACGGCATGGGGCAAAATCGACGGGGTTGTTGGTCCTGAAGAGCGAAGCGGCACTTGCGATGGGGAACCTGGCAGAGGCGCATGCCGGGCTCGATTCAATCCATGAGAAGGATGACGTGAATTATCAGGCGTCGCGACTTCGGCTGTACTTAATCGAGAGAGATTACAGCGGCGCCAAGGCGTTAGCCGCAAAGACGACGGACGACGTAAAAAAGACGTCCAATTTCTGGCTAATTATAGCAGCGGTCGCTCATGCGGAAGGTACCGTAAGGGAGGAGCATCAGGCCTATACGGAGGCGAAGCGTCTGACGTTGCTCGCCCTCGGGTCGCGTCCGGACAATCCCAGACTTCTTGGTGAACTAGCGATCGCTGAAGCGGGGCTCGGAGAGCAGCACGAAGCACTCCGGGATGCGCGTCGCGCCGCCGAAATCCTGCCGACCAGTGTTGATGCAGTAGAGGGTCCCATGTGCGAGATGAATCTCGCAGCAGTGCTCGTTATGGCGGGAGACCGAGACGCTACCTTCGATCAATTGAACAAACTGGTGAAGCTGCCCTTTGGCGTCATCAACTACGGCGATTTGAAATTGAATCCCGTGTGGGACGATCTTCGGAACGATCCCCGCTTCGACAGTATCCTAGCAGAATCTGTTTTGCCTCTGGCGACTAGTGGCTGAGATCGGTTCCATGCAATCGTTAGCGTTGCTTAGGACCGATTCGCTCGACTGAACCAGAGCGGGGTGCCTCAGAAGAATCTGCGCCGGGGAGACACCCATAAGTCTCTGCCGTTTCGCATCTATCTGGTGTCGCTGCACAAGGCCAGCGGCTGGAAGGAAAGGATGCTTGTTGCCGTTATTTCGCGTCTCTGGTGTTGCCGCCTCCCAGATTACTCGTCTGGTGGCGACGCTGGTGGGCCGGGCGGCACGAATCCGTGCCGGTGGAGTAGACGACGATGTCTTTCCTCCATGTCCTTCAATTTGCTGCGCTGTTCCGGGGTGAGAAGCGGCTGCATCTCGCGATGCGTTTGACTAAAGATCTCGTGAACGGATTGTATCGTTTGATCGCGTGCCGTCTTTAGTTGAGAAGCGGCGCGATCGATTATAGGTGAGATTTTCTCCATTTGGTCGGGCGTGAGTTTCAGTTCCGCTCGCATTCGTTCCTTCATGTGTTGTGCCATGGAATCCGAAGCCATGCGCGCGAAAAAGGCCTGGTGCATGTGAATGGCGCCGAAAAAGCCGCAAGCCGCACCGGCGAGAAAAATCAGCACGAAGGCGACAATCAGTTTCCAGCGCAAAGATTTGTTCATTCTCCGAGGTTGCTTTGGATAGCCGTGTCGGCCATGGCGTACTCTGTCGGAAGGTCGTTGTTGGAGATCGACGTGCGGTAAAGGCCCGCTGTCGCCAGCGCGATAATTGCCAGCGCAATCATGGCAGCGCGCTGCGCGAACCGCGCAATAATTGCCGATCCGTTCGGAGAAGATTCACGAGCCAATGCCAGAACCCGGGTGTCGAAACCAAACGGCATTTCGAAGGTTGAAACCGGACCGGAAGCGGCCCGAAACAAGCGATCCAGGATGGGGTCAGATTTTTTCATAACAATCCTCCGATCTGTTTGCGCAGTTTTTGGCGCGCGCGAAAGGCTCGTATTTTAACGGTGGCTGCGCTCCAGCCGGTTAGCTTTTGCACTTCCGCGACGCTGCGTTCTTGTAGATAGAGCAAATCGATCACGAGCCGTTCCACTGGTTTCAACGTTGCGAGTAACTTGTCCACCAAATCGCGCGCCGCCAGTGAGCGATCGGGTGCAAGCGTTTCGTCTGCTGTAGCCAGATTTTCCAGCATTGCAGTTTGTTCTTCGCTTAGATCGGCATGGCGCAATTCCGGACGCGCTTTTTCTGAGGCCAGCTGGTTGCGACAGGTATTTACCGCAATGCGCGAAACCCAATGCGAGACCGGCGCCTTGCCTGAATATTGCCCAAGATTTTGAAACACTTTTATGAAAATCATTTGTGACAAGTCCTCTTCGGAAACCCGCCGCGGGCGATAGCCACGGACAATTTTCGCCACCATCGGATATAGCTGCCGGATAAGCTCGCGGGCAGCGTCGTCATCACCGTGGCGCGCGCGATCGACCAACGTGCGAACGTCCTCATTGTCGTCCATGCGTAGAGAAAGGTATCCACACCAAAGGAAAAGACCGGATGCAAGTCCCTCCAGTTACAGATTTTTCGTTGGGATAACGATTTTTTTGTAACCAAAGGGGGAACATACCGGTCATCGATTAGCAAAGGCGCAATCACACGCCGCAAATACAAAAATATGAAGCAAACACTGACGATAATTGCAGCAATCGCGCTGGGAGGATTTACCTACCTGCAGGCGCAACCTCCGGGCGGGCCGCACGGTGGTTGGCATTCGAATCCTCTGGAGGAAATGAGCTCGACGCTCAACCTGACAGACGCGCAAAAGGCAAAAGTACAGCCAATCTTGGATCAGGCGAAACCACAGTTTAAGGCGATCCATGAAGAGGCAATGACCAAGGCCAAAGCGGTAATGGACGCATCGCTGACGCAAATCCGGCCACTGCTGACGCAGGAACAGCAGACCAAACTGGATGGCATCATAAAAGCGCATGAAGACATGCACAATGCGATGAAAGAATTGCACGACGCCAAGGCAAAATAACGGCCTTGTCGCAGCGGGGAGAAGGGCGGCGTTCGGAGAGGGGGCGCCGTCCTTTTTTCATGCCTGCTGCCCCAACTGCAGATTTTTCGCGTTTGCCGCCGAAGACGATGGCCGCCAGGCCGCAATGCGAAATCATTCGAAACGCAACGCCTTTACCGGGTCCAGACGTGCGGCGAAATATGCTGGGATGAGCGCCGCGATGGAGCAGATCAAAAATGCGCTCACACAAATCAGCGTCACGTCACGCGGGATTACTTCCGCTGGAATCGACGAGAATTGATACACCTCGCGCGGGAAGATTTCGATGTGCAAGGTGTTGGCGAGCCATTGACTAAACTCGTTGCGATAACGAATCAGTGTCATTCCGAGCCCGAGCCCTGCCAGGGTTCCAAAAAATCCAACCACCATTCCCTGTCCCAGGAAAACCCAGACAATCTGCCCGATATTCGCACCCAGCGCTTTCATGATCCCGATTTCGCGCCGTTTTTGCACGGTAACGGTAATCAGAGTGCTCATGATTCCAAAGGCGGCGACAACGACAATGAAGAAGAGCAGAAAGAACATTACGTTTCTCTCCAGCCGGATTGCCTCGAAGATCTGATGATTCATGTCGATCCAGGTCCGCGCGACTTGCCCGACATCGAGGAATTTTTCGATTTCCGCTTTGACTTGATCGACATCGTACGGGTCCTCTGTTTTTACTGTAATCCCGTGAAGCGCATCGCCCAACCCATAGAGCTCCTGCCCGATGAAAAGTGGAACTAAAAGGTATTGTGAATCGTGCACATAATGCCCAGTCTCGAAAATTCCCGTCACCGTCAGATCTTTGGGTAAGACGACTTCGCGTAATTCTGCGATCGCTTTTTTTTCTTCTTCGCCCGTTGCGTTTTCGAGTTTTTTGATCCGATCAAGAACAGTTGAGAGATTGCCCGGCGAGTAGACGGTTATCGTGTCTCCAACATTCACGTCCAACTGCCGTGCCAATTCGATCCCGAGAACGGCGGTATCGCCGCTGAGATCGAGCTTTCCCGCTTTCACAAATTTTTGCAGGGAGACGACCTTCTCTTCCTGTTCTGGATCAATGCCACGAATGAGCGGGGCAAGACGTTGCTCGTTGTGCTCGACAATGACCGGTCCCTGAACGTAAGGCGCGGTTGCGACGACGTGAGGCGTCGCGCGGATTTTTTTTGTCAAATCACGCCAATTTGTAATCACCTCTTCGCCCGTAACCAGAATGTGAGCATCGAAGTCGATCACCTTTTGTCGCAGTTCGCGGTCGAATCCCGTCATTACCGAAATCACGAGAATCAGGACAGTGACACCGAGCATGACGCCCAGCACGGAAATCAGGGTGATGATGGAAAGAAAGGTGCGCTTCGGCTTTAGATAACGAAGCGCGAGAAAAAGGCTGAACGGTAGTTTCAAATCGCGCTAACGGTGGCGATGAACGGGATTATTTCAACGCGTGGGACTGCAATTCTTGCAGAGTAACGAATTCGATGGCGGAGCTGTGGGTTGCCTCCAGATCAACGGGCGCAGCACGGTTGTGTTCGAGCGCGGCTTTCCAGCGCGTGACGCACACGCACCACTTGTCACCTGGTTTCAACCCGGGAAATCCCCATTCCGGGCGCGGCGTGACCAAGTCGTTTCCGTCGAGGACAGAGAAGTCAAGAAATTCCTCCGTCACCTGCACGCAAACGGTGTGTTGCCCGACATCCTCCGGGCCGGTACGACAGTAGCCGTCGCGATAAAATCCGGTCAGCGGTTTGCGACAACAACATTGCAGTTCTGTTCCGAGAACGTTTGTGGGCATGACAGAAGAAAATAATAGCACGGTGATGATTTGTCATTTCGAGTGAAGTCGAGAAATTTCTAAGCGTTCCGACGATCAGAGATGCGTCGATTCCTGCTCTAGATGACAAAAAACGCGATTGCTTATTGGCTGCTGCCGGAAGCGGCTGCGCGCGAAGTATTCGCGAAGAAAATTCGTGAACTCGCCACGCGATTTCAGGCACCGGTGTTTGCACCGCATGTCAGCGTTTTTATCGCGCCGGAAAATTCCCGCCATCCAGCCAAAGTTTTGCGTGAGCTTGGGGCGGTCATGCTCGAGCTAACGATTCATAGCATCAGATTCAGCGAACAATTTACAAAAACGCTATTTGTGCAGTTTGAATTAAGCGTCCCACTACAGGAGTTGGGAGACAGAATTTGGAAGGCAAGCAGAGCGCCGGAGCAATATGTCATCGATCCGCATATGAGTTTGCTCTACGCCAGCCTGGTTACGGAGAAGAAGAAAGCCTTAGTCGATGAAACAAAGTTTCCATTTCGGAGCGTCGGTTTCAGCTCGATTTGTGCGATGCGCTGCGCGCGGCCGACAGTCACGGCAGCTGAAGTCGAGCAATGGCGATTACTTGCACCATAGGCGGTAGCGCCTGACTCGTTTCGCATGCGGCGAAACTAGATCGCACTCACGGTGCCGCCGTGTAATTCAAGCGATCGCAAAGGGATTCAGTCCGCACTGGACTGGCGCTTTCGGCCGGAATGACGCGTTTCTTACGTCCCTGGATGCACTTCGGCGGAAACGCTAAGACAGCACCGGCTTCGACGGCGACACGGTGGATGACGATTGCGGCGTTGGGGAAGGCGAGGGGAACAGCGGATGTTTCTGTACCGCTTCTTCCAGAAGTTTCTTCTCTTCGGGGAAAACAAAACCGGAATTCGCTTCATCAATGAATTCACGAGCGGCATCAGGTTTTCCATCGTTGAGAAGAAGCACGGCGAGATAAAGAGCGACGCGAGGATCGTGCAATTTTTCGGGTGGCAGTTTTTGCAAAATGGCGATTCCATCGGCGGTGCGCCCTTCTGCATTTAGGAAGAGTGCCTCAGCAACGGCGCAAGGCGGTTCGGTTGGCGATTGGTCAAACGCTTCTTTTGCGACGCGGCGGCCCTCCTCTCGGTTTCGATCGAGCAAAAGGGAAAGGCGCGCGTATTCCGCGGCGATCAACGGTTCATCGGGCGACGTCTCATGCAGACGCATGGCGGTGAGATAAAGATTGGGGAGGTCGTTGTTGGCGCGATAAATTGCGAATAGACTGTCGAGCGCCTCGCGGCGGCTGAGGGGATCATGTGCAACTCGCAACCAAAGTTGTTCAGCTTGGGCCGGCAGATTCCATTTCGAGGCGAGACGTGCCAGCCGGATTTCGCGCTCCGGGTTTTCCTCGCAGGCGCGCTCGGCATCGTGCCAGAGAGATTCACTTCCCTCCTGTCGAGTTTGTTGTCTGGCATAAGCCTGGTAAGCGAGGCGTAAATATTCAGATTCGCCCCAATCCCCGCCTTTAGTCCAGCGGCGCAGGCGCGCCCAATCTTTTTTTTTGCTCAAAGCATCTGCCACTTCAATCGCCGCCGGAGGACCAGCGGTTTTTTGGGCCGGTAACTTCTCCATCCACCGCAATACGTCTGCGCTTTTTCCATTGGCATTCATCCATCCCATCAGAGCGGCAAGATCATCGGGTTCGCGTGCCGCCAGCGGTTTTACCTTTTCGAGTAATGCAGCCAGCTTTTTTTGATCGAGTTTTTTGTAGAAATCCAAACAAAGCAGTTCGTCGGAAAACGTGACCTGCGGACTCAATTGTAATTCTTGGGCAAAACGATCAGCGTCCTCGAGGTTGCTCCGCTGGATTGCGTCATTCAAGAGCGCGCGAAGTGAACCCACGCGGAAAGGTGCGCTTTTGGCGAGACGTTCGAGTGTTGAGCGAGCCTGGGCTTGTTTTTGGAGATCAGGCAATTTGATTCGAACGGCGGCAAGATTGTACTGATAGGTTTCGTTGTCTGGTTCCTTTTCCAGGGCGGCGGCAAAATGGCGTTCCTGGCTGGCTTCGTCGCCCTGCGCACGGGCCAACCATCCGGCCACTACATGATAAGAAGCGCTTTCGCGATTTTCCTTCGGCACACTCTCGAGCGCTTTGCGAGCAGCGTCGAGCTGACCAAAACGCAGTGCGGCAGACGCGAGATTCAGCTGACTCGCGGTGTCGCGGGGACGCAAGCGCGCAATCTCGGCGCGCCAAACTACCGTTTCGGCGCGATTTTGCTTCTCGGTGGCTTCAGCGAGAATTTCGCAGGCGGAGAGAGAATCATGATTAATCTGAAGGGCCTGTTTTGCGGCGGCGTCTGCGGCATTAAAATTACCCTGTTTCAGCGCCGTCTCGGCCTGCCTGAGCCAGCGTGACTCCTTCCACTTGCGAACGAGGCTTGGACCGACGCTAAACGCTAGTAGTCCAAGAGCGAATCCTGCCATCACCGCCAAAGCAATCAGGCTGAGCCGAAGAGAGGGAGACCGGGCCTGCCCAACCCACGTAACCCTGTTTTGTTGTCGTCGCCGGGGCTGATGTGTTACGGGATACGTCATCGCGTTTTTTCGATGGGCTCGGCACCCATCAAACGAACAGCAGAATCAGGCGCCGACGCCTTCAGCCTCAGCGTCTTCCACGACCGGAACCTCCTCGATTGCCTCCATCGTTTCTTTGCGCAGACGCTCGCCCCAAACATACCTTGCCAATAACACTTTGATCGTGGCTGTCAGTGGCACTGCCAGAATGGGACCGAGCAATCCACCGATGAGCAGCCCCCACACAAAAATCGAAACAATCACCGTCATCGGATGTAGTCCTACCGAATTGCCCACGATACGCGGCGCATAGAACAAGCCTTCGAGATTTTGGATAATGATGAAAATAAGTGTCACCAGAAGTGGATGCGTCCAATCACCCCATTGGAACGCCGCGATTAGAACGGCCGGAATCCAGCAGATGATGATTCCGATGTAAGGGATCATCGTCAGCACTACAACCATGCAACCGATAAGCGCGGCGAAATTTAGCCCAATCAGCGTGAGGGCGATCCCAATCAGAACGCCATCGACGAGGCAAACGAGGAGTTGTCCGCGAAAATAAGCGATGATGTAGCTGTTAATTTGCAGAAGAACCTCGGCTACTTCGTCTTTGAGGCGGGATTGACGTAGCGGCAAATAGTCCTTCCAACGCCGCTCAATAGCCGGTCGCTGTTTGAGCAGGAAAAATAAATAGATCGGCACCATGATCAGGCTCAAAAGAAAACCGGTGACGCCGAGAAATCCGCCGATGCTCTTCTTGATGATGCCCCAGACTTTCTCGGTGAGGTTGGGTAGCTGTCGCTCGAGGTTGGGCAATTGTTTTTCCACCAAATCTTGGAGACGATAGCGCTCCGGTTCGCCTAATTTGGAAGGGGCGGGTGCAATTTCTTCCAAAGGCGGCGTGGCAGATGGGGAAGAAGCGGCTTCTTCTGGTGCCGTGGTCTCTTTCGGGCTGGACTTGGGTTTCGGCCCGGGACTCGAGCCGAGCAGCCAATTGACGATTCCGTTTGTGGCTTTCGCCCGGTCCTTACTGCTGCTGCCGAAAGTTTGTTCGTAGCGATAAATCCACCCGACAATCTGATCGCGCGCTTTGACGGTATATTGCGGCAACTCTTTCGCGAAATTATTGCTTTGCATCCCGATCGCCGGCACCAGCCAGGTGCCGATGGCGGCCAGCGCCAGGCCGGCGATCGCAAAGAGTAGGATAATTGATTTAGTACGGCCAAGGCCGCCGGCAGCCATTCGCGTGACGACGGGATCTAGCAGGTAGGCGAGGATGGCCGCGATCGCGACTGGAATCAAAATTGGTTGCAGAAAACCGATGACATTCGCCATGATCCAAACCACGGCGATGAACACAAAGATGAGGAAGCTGATGGCCAAGGCGCTAATGGCGGCCCAAATTGCTTTCCGCTGCCATTCCGACGGGTAACGCGTGCCGCGCGCCTCATTCATGGTTTTAGCGTGTTCGTTTTGCTGACACGCGTTTTTTGGGAGTCGATCTTGGTAGCCAAATCCTTGTTTGAAGGATCAAGGGTTTTCGCTTTCTGCCAGGCTTCGAGCGCCTGTGAAACGCGATTCAATTTCAGGTAAATGTCGCCAAGATGCTCAAAAACGACGGCGTCTTCGCGCGGCAAATTCTCAAGTGCGCGCTTTAAATGTCCGAGGGCCTGATCGTATTTTCCCTGACGGTACTCCACCCAGGCCATGCTATCTAGGTAGGCACCGTTGTCGGGGTCGAGCTGAAGCGCTCGTTTGACTGCGTCTTCCGCTTCGTCGAGGTGGATATTTTGTTCAGCCCACATGTAACCGAGATAGTTGTAAGGCTCAGCGGCATTAGCCGGATCCATCGCAATGGCCTTGCGAAAAAGGTCCGCGGCCTTGTCGTATAGACCTGCTTCTTGGGCTGCTGCGCCGTATTCAAGATAAAAACGAGGCTTCAAGAACTCAGCCTGCACGTTCTGCGCTTCGTTCAGCGCTTCCTCAAACATCACCACCGCGTCCTTCGCTTCTTTCGATTCCCGCAATGCGATCGCGAGATAGTAAGCAAATTCTGGAGCACCCGGGTAGCGCCGGCGCGCTTCAGTCAAAACGGATACCGCGCGTTCACTTTCTTTCAGGGGGACCAGCAGCAACTCCGCCAGGCGCAGATAGGTCGTGGCATGATTCGGATTAATTAGAAGGCTTTGTTCGTAATTTTGCGCCGCCCTCTTGAATTCCGCGGTCGCTTGCTCAGTCTGATTCGCGCGAACGAGATCCCGCGCCTCGTCATCGTGCAATTGGCCTAACAATTCGTAGGGTTGATACTTTTCCGGATGCTCCTTGATGATTTCCTTGAGCGTGTCCACCGCGCGCGCCCGTTGATTGGTTAAGACAAATCCAGTTGCTAACTTTTCGCGGATATTGGCGTCGTCTGGCTGCAGCTCGAGGACCCTCAAGTAAAACGGAAGTGCCTCCTTAATCTGTTGGGTGGAGGCAAAGTAATCCCCCACTTCCTTCAAGACAGCTGTGTTGTTTGGACCATTGGCCGCTGCTTTCTGAAATACCTCGTTCAGCCGGGCAGTTTCCCCGGGAGTTGGTTTGGCATCCGGCTTCAAAATGAGCGAGCCGTAAAGCCGGCCGAGTCGCGCCCAAAACATGGGATCGTCGCTGTGGACTTTGGCCGCGCGGTCGAGGGCTTCCGTTGCCTTCTTTTCATCACCAGCGTTGAGATGGATCTCAAATAATCGTTGGTAACCATCAATCCTTTGCGGATCCAAAGCGATGGCTTTATTCGCAAAGTCAATCGCCTGATTAAGCTTCTTTAGATATTTGGCATAGATAAATGCCAGTTCCAGATACGGTTCCGGCGCTTTGGGATGGACCTTGACTGCATCCTTCAGAACATCGATTGCCCCCGGATAATCATCATCGCGAGTCAGCAACGCCGCCACGCGAACAGCCAGGTCAATTTGACCAGGATCGACATTCAAAACCTCACGATAAGCTTCGAGGGCTTTTTCCATTTCGCCGTTCTCCTCCAAATCAATTCCTTCGGCGAAATGGGCAAGAGCCTCGGCTTTGTGTGCGCCTTCGAGGGTCAGATTCAAATCTCGCGCGGGCGGCAACGCTAACGAGTCATCGATTGCGTTGCGCTTCGGCGCCGAATGAGCGGCGGTTGCTTTCTGCGGTCGATTAGTCGGCGCCGGCACAGCCCGGGCATAATTGAAAACACAAATAAGCAGGGAGAGCGCAAGATAAGCTGCCGGCTTGCGCGCGATCGTCATGCTTCCGAAATGTATCGTGCGGGCGAGGCCAGGCAACCGCCCGACGTTCGACCCTACGACTTGTAACGCAAACGTTTCTTGTGACGGTTCTCTTTCATTCGCTTGCGGCGTTTGTGTTTGGAAATTTTTGCTTTACGTCTTTTCTTTAGAGAACCCATATCGGGAAAATTATCTTGCCGTAGGAGTGAGGCGGAACGCAAGCATTGCTTCAGTAAAATGGCAAACGGTTTCGCTAGGGAAGCGCGTCATGATTCTCAAGAACGTGCATCGCAATTTACAGTATCACGATGAAGTCGTAAAAGGCGTCGGTGTAAAAACCGGCGCGATTCATGCCCGGGGGCGTGATATGCAATCGGGCTGGTGGGATTTGAACCCACGGCCTCCTCGTCCCGAACGAGGCGCTCTACCAAGCTGAGCCACAGCCCGCGATGGCCGCCAACAGCGACGCCGAACTACTTCGCGCATTAAGCTAACAATAGCAAGAACGTCACTGCTTTCGCGCAATCGCAGGTCAGCCGTCGCTGAGGTCGGCACGAATTTTCGAGTCAAATCTTTTGCTGCTGCCGAACAGCTGGCCTGGCGGGCCGTGAAAGGTCGCGCGTCCAATGTTTAGCGACTAACAATGTACGGCGTGATCGCGCAAAACCCGATTTAGCGGGTATCTTCCACGTAACTGGCAATACGAAAATCAAGCAGCTCTCCCTCGGAATTGAGTGCTCTGTCGTAATGCCAGCTAATGTTTCCGTTCGCGTAGAAAGTCTTGCAGACTACTGTCCCGATGAAGTCGGGATTTCCATTCTCGTTGACGTCGGCGCTGGGCGCGTAAAACGTGGCCGCGAGCGTCCCGGGTTGGCCCGAGTTCAGATTGATGGTTTGCGTTCTGACGGGATTTCCATTCGCATCACGCGGCGGACTAATCCCGTAGAACTGTAAATTAGCAGCTGACGGGTTCGAGGCACTTGGGCTGTTATTTGCGAGATCGCTATTTTTCGTGTCGATATTGTAATCAAAGTAAATTCTCAGGTGCACGCCCGGATTTACTGTAATCCCCCCGGTTATATCACCACCATTGACGCGGATGGCAACATAAGTCTCCTCGCCCGCGACCTGGTTAACGGTCAACTTACCGCTAAATGTCGAAACAACATAGTAATTAGGAGCAGCGGAGGTGCCGGCCGCCGTGGGCGTAAGAGTTTTGTTACCGGTCAAAGCGCTCGGAAGCTGGCTGGCGCCCGCACCCGGAGCTTGATACGACCACCCTGATGTATCCGGCATGTGATAGTCCTCCAGGGTAAATGGGACGTTGTTATCCACAGTCCCCGTAACATACTGTGAGTGAATGACGGTTCCTCCATTGGTCGCCACATCCCCATAAATCGTCCCCTTGATTGTTGCTGTCCCATTGTTGATCTCGACCGAGCCGTGACGGGAATCCTTGTAATAGGGACTGGAAGGATTGGTCTTCACGCTCGGGTCATACGGGCCGTTGCGGGAATCGTAACTATCGATGTAGGCGGCGGAGCCAAGTCCATAGAAAATGCCATTTGCCTTAATCGCCGCGTCAAAAAATGGGGTAACTGGCGTTACAATCTGCTCGATCCGTCGCGAGATCGAGGGCGCCGCAACCGGGGCAACCAGCGCTTTGTTCAGGCCGTCGCCATTCGGTCCGTAGGTCGAGACAAAGTGGTCATATTGAAAGTCGATTTTGCGGAGGAGACTGTCACCTTTGCCTCGGGCGACAATGTCCTGCATTTGAGTAGAACCCAGCGCCGCGAAATGGTTTTGTCCATCTTGAATCAGTGCGTCGTCCATCCCCGTTCGTTTAAGGTTCGGCAGCGGCGCCGTGCCCTTGCTCCTAATCCGGTACCAGTTGTTTTGGTTTGGATCTGGATTTACTCCCACGTGAAAAACGCCACCGGCATCGAAATAGAACGTTTCTACCGTGGTTTGTGAAATCAGATTGCTGTTACCGAAAGTAGTTTGCGGGCTCGTGTGCGTGGTGCCGGAAGTGGTCCAACCCGTCCACTGACTGCCGCGAACGGTCGCGTCCGTGGAGATCTGTTTCCTCAGCTCGGCGAAGGACATCTCGCCGCCCGCCTCCGCGGCTTCCAGCGCTTCTTTCCAAGCGCGGACTTGGTTGGACGATACGTTCAAACGCGTCGTAGAGTTACTTAAGACGTTTGCGCCGATAAGCGACACGATCAGAATCGCGATAAGCGCGCAAATGATTACGTTGCCTGAGTCTTGGACAGTTTTCCTGATTTGCATATCCGCTAATTATTACGGTGTAGGGCTGGGCGTGGGGGTGGGAATTGCGCGGCGCCGGTTTCTCAAATAAGCAGTGGAATAAACTACCGTGCCGTTCCGGTCCGCCACGGACAACGGCTGAAACGTAATCGCCGTGGTGGTGTACTCGGTGTTGGCTAATTCGATATCGACCGTCTCTGGAATCAGGCTGTCGGTGCTTGAGGCAATCGTGGTGATAACATTGTCCTCCGTGCGCAGAATTGAAGAGCCGCTAATTGAATATACGACAACGCTGGGAGATGACGTGGATGTCGGGAGATAGTTTATATTATAGTCTCTGTTAACGACTGCGAGTGATGGCGCCCGCGGAGTTCCGATGTTTGATCCGGTTGCGTCGGCATCTCCAACCTGAATAATATACTTGGGAAGGTTGACGGTGACGGTGCGCTTGTCGGCGGAGCTCACGACGCTTAAGCCCCGTCTAACATCTCGAGCCAGGTAATCCACGATACGGATCTGCTGCATGTGCGTCCCAAAATAGTTATCAACTGAATACAGACTTTTTTGTAACGCGACTGAGGTGGTGACAGTGACGGCAATAATGGCCAAAGAGATGCCCATCGCGATCAGCATTTCTACCAGCGTAAAGGCCTGAGTCCTCGGTGACGCTCCAAGTCTCATTTCTTGGTCCCGTTTGAAACAATGCTGCTTGTCTGTTCGGTTCGAGAACGGCCGCCAAGCGTCATGGTCCACGAAGCAGAGACATCGACTTTCACTAATTGTGTGCCAAGATCGGTTGCAACGGAGTCGTTGGTCACGGTGCCGTCAGGAAAGCGGGTAAACTGTGTCACTCCATTGGCGGTCGGATATTTGCTAATTTTGACTACCTCGGTTGCCTTTTGCGAAAACGGTGCTGGATTCGCCGCAGTCGCCATCAGATTTTGAACGACTGAAGTCGTGGTCAAATCAGAAAAGGAGAGATTGCGCAATATCTCACTTCGATCTTGGACGCTTTGCAGGGCAGCGAGGGATTCTTTGCTGGCGTCGATGAAGCGAAGGCACATCGCATTGAGCTCGAAGATGGATGCAAAAAATACGGCTATGAGCATAGCCGCCACCATCACTTCGATGAGAGTGGTGCCGCATTCGGAACGATTAGCGCGTGACGGTCGACTGGGCTGTATATACATTTCTGGTTTCTATGATTATTATAGCAGCCACAGTGCCAGCGATTGGCCGGTATCCCGCGTTAATCCTTTTTTTTCAGCCGCTTAACGCAACCAGGAAACGCCTGGCCTTATTTGACAATATTCGGCAGATGAAAGGGACGTGTTGGACCCCAATGGTTGAGGCAAATATCACGACGTTGGGACAATTCGGATTTAGTAGAACACCAGCGCATGATGAATTCCGTGAAAGACTAGTTCCAATCCGACAGGAAGAGCCAAGTGGTGGTCTCAAAAGAATGCGTCATTTGTTTCATCACCTGTCGGGGGGGCGATTCTGCCGTGACCGCATTTGAATAACTATCGAATCCATTGACTCGGGTTTAGATCCGGGAGAATGTCGTTAATCTTTCGGATCGTCTACCGCGTGGAGGACACCCGCTAGTGGGCGCCGTTTGTTCGTCGGTTTGCAGAAATCGTTTGACAACCACCGTCAGGCTTCCCAGATTGCGGGTTTCGTTACCGTCGCGATGCTCGGCTCTCGTCTTTTTCCCACTCCTATCTCGTCCAGCTTGCCGACGATTTTACAATTCCCGCCGAACCCGAGCAGTGCCGTCCATACCTTGCGCATTATGACGACTCAACTCTTGCAGGAAGCCAGCCAGATCATCCCCAATCCGCAATTACTCATCAACGTGGTCTCCAAGCGTGTTCGTCAGCTTGGACTGGGCCACCGGCCGATGGTCGAGGTCGGCCCGCGCGCTTCGCTTACCGATATCGCTCTCAAGGAGATCATCGCCGGCAAACTCAGCTTCGAAGAGCAGAGCGCGTCGAGCGACGGCGCCTGATTTTTCGCTGACATCGCTCGGTTATGACTGCCGAGACGATTTTGAACCGTAAAGCGCTACGGGATTTTCACATTCTTGAGCGCTATGAAGCCGGCATCGAGCTCAAAGGCAGCGAGGTCAAGTCGATCCGTGCCGGCAAGGCCAACATCAGCGATGCCTTCGCCCGAATCGAGAATGGCGAAGCTTTCCTCTACAACGCCGACATCCAGCCGTACGAACGCGCCAGTCATGATATTCCCGCCGCCAAGAGAGTCCGCAAACTTTTACTGCATCGCGCTGAGATCGATAAACTTTACGGCGAAACCCAGGTCGGCGGACGCGCTCTTGTTCTTCTCAATTTGCATTGGAAAAATGGGAAGCTGAAAGCCGAACTGGGTGTCGCGCAGGGAAAGGTAGCGCGCGACAAACGCGCCGATTTGAAGAAACGCGCCATCGATCGCGAAACCGCCCGCGAGGTCGCACGCTTCAATCGCAAGCATGGCGGCTAGGTCTGTTCGTCATCGTGAGCGAAGTCGGAGGATTGAAAAATTACCTTTGATGGCAAGGGCACTGGAATCTCTAGGCTCAGCACGACCGTAGTGCGGGCGCAGCTATCATGAGCGCTCAACGCCTCTTCATCGCCATCGATTTGCCCGACCAAATCGCCGAGTCTTTCGCCGCGCTCGATCCTCATTATCGCGGCCTGATTTTCTCTCCGGCTCGGCAAATTCATCTCACCCTCGCTTTTTTCGCCGCGGTCGAACCGCCAACCGCTGATTTGCTCAAGGAAAAACTCGCAGCCATATCCTTCAGGGCATTTTTTCTTCCCGTAGCTGAGCTTGGGTCGTTTTCGAAAAAAGGGGCGCCTAATATCCTTTGGATCGGAGTCGGCCACGCACATCCGCACCTTTTTCAATTGCACAAGCGTGTGAACGAAGCTGCTCTTGCGTGCAATTTGCCGATCGAGGAACGCCCTTGGACACCCCATTTCACCATTGCGCGCGCCCGCGGAATCTCGCCGGCGCTGCTCAAATCATTCCTCAAGAAACATCGTGACTACGACGCCGGCATGATTCACGTCGAGGAATTCCGACTCTATTCCAGTAAACTCAGCGGCGCCGGTCCAATCCACAAAATTGAGCTCAGCGTGCCGTGTCGCGAATAAGTCGCGTTAGAGTCGACTCGATAGCGGCGCCGCAATATGTTCGAGAGACTTTCGCTCTGCCGGCACCCCGATTAATACCTCGGTTAACGCCCCAACTATCATCAAGCCGGCGCCGATTAGATAACCGACAAACAGCGCCGCGCTCGATCCAGTCCCGATCAACCATCCGAACAAAATCGGCGCGCCTACTCCACCGGCCAGCGTCCCGACTGCATAGAAAATCGCAATGGCCAAGGCGCGAATTTCCAGTGGGAATATTTCACTTACCGTAAGATAGGCGGAACTGGCTGCGGCGGAAGCGACGAAGAAAATGATCGACCATGCCAACGTTTGCGTCTGCGCGGTGAGTAAGCCCGAGTGAAAGAGCCACCCGGTGAGTGCCAACAAAAGTCCGGCCAGCGCATAAGTGATGGCAATCATCTTCTTGCGCCCAACTGTGTCGAAGAGGTGCCCGAGCACGATCGGGCCGAGCACGTTGCCAATTGCGAACGGCAGCAGGTAAGCGCCCACGTTCTGCTCCGGCACATTGTAAAATTTCATCAGCACCAGCGCGTAGGTAAAAAAGATCGCATTGTAAAAGAATGCCTGAGTAAGCATGAGAACAAAGCCGAGGACTGAACGCTGCCGATGTTCGTGAGCGATCGCATTCCAAATCTCGGGCCACGGTGTGTGTGTTCGCGTCCGGATCCGCGTCGGTAACATTTGGCTCCGCTCGCCGGACGACGCGCCTTCCACTAATCGTTCAACATTGGCGACGACCTGTTCGGCTTCGTAATTGCGGCCGTGGATCATCAACCAGCGCGGGCTCTCTGGGATCCATTGCCGGAAGAAAATCACTACCAGACCAAGGATGGCGCCAATCCCGAAAGCGCACCGCCAACCCAACCAGACTGGTAGACGTTGCGGATCGAGCAGGATTAACGTTCCAAGTGCGCCCAGCGCCGCGCCCACCCAATACGAACCATTAATCATGAGATCGACGCGCCCACGGACCCGTGCCGGAATTAATTCATCGATGGCCGAATTAATGGCCGCGTACTCACCGCCAATGCCGGCACCGGTCAGAGCGCGAAAAATGGCATAACTTGCAAAATTCCAGGAGAAGGCACTTAACGCCGTTCCGAAAAGGTAAACTGCCACCGTGACGAAAAATAACTTCTTTCGACCGAACAGATCCGCCCCATATCCAAAAAGGAGCGCACCGATCACTGCACCAGTCAGGTAATACGTGGCGCTGGCACCGACCTCGATCGGGTTCAGGCCGAGAGTATCCGGCCGGGTAAGGACACCGCCGAGCGCGCCAGCGAGGGTCACTTCGAGACCATCGAGAATCCAGGTTGCGCCGAGAGCGACAACAATCAGCCAATGCCATCGGCTCCACGGCAATCGATCCAACCGTGAAGGAACATAAGATTCAACTATTTCGCCATCACTCGCCACCGGCGAAGATTCTATACGCGGAGAAGCTTCGTCGTCACTCCGATCGTTGACCCTAACGGACCCTTTCCTAACGGTTAGGCGTGCTGCCGTGCAGCATAAACGATGATCTGAATAGCTGAGTTCAAATTAAACCGCGCATGGATGTGCGCCCGCTGATGTTATTAGCCCATAGCTTTCTGATGTTTCTAACATGGTCGAACCATCGTCGGCACCATGATACCGTCTCGCATTCCATGAATCAGTTTTTTGTCGGCTGGCACAATTGTCGTTAGGGCCCCGCGCATTTTCACCCGTTCAGTCTCGACGAAATAGTATGGACACAAGCGAACCCGGCCCTTCAATACTCGCATCTCGCCATTTTCTCCGTCGTAATATTGATGCTCGAATAAACTGCCCTTGTGAAATTGCTGCAAAATGGTCGGCTGCTCACCGAAATTCGTCAGCGCGTGTTCGATTCGTTTTTCCCATTCATTATGTGGCAGATCTGCGCCGAGGGCGACGCCGCGGCTGCCCCAGCCGAGGGGCGAGAACCCGCTCACTTTCAGAAGTAAATCGCGCTCTTTTTGGCTGAACCTCATCGCCTCGCGCCAGTCATGGATCTCCAGCCGTGGAATAACGGCGTGCTGTGGCAGCGGTGTTGGGTCAAGCAACCAGGTGTAGGGGATAACTTCCCGCAGTTTCAGAAAATATTTTTCACCCAGTTCGCGCCGCCAGAACTCCCACAGCGGCTTCAGCCAGAAAAGAGCGAACCACATTTTCTCTTCCAGAAATGGTTTGATCGGCGGCGTGATCCGCACTTTTCCTTCCACCGCCGCTCTCAGCACCGACTCAATGTTCGGAATATTGGGCAAATCGAATAACTCGAAGAACCGGTAAACATCACGTTTGTCCTGCGGTTCATAATTTTCTGCCGACACCACTCTCCAGTTCGATGGTCGATGTTCGGCGTTATCTGCCTTTCCGGCCCGGGCTGTTCGGCGTTCGCTTAGCTGCTTTGCCAGCCACTCCATCTCCGGCCGATAGGTGGCCGATTCGTTTGAAACCAAAATATCCCCGCCATCCGGCAACACCTGTTGAAATCCATCAAACATTCCGCTCTCACCACCGATCACATCTTGGCCGAGTGCTGAGTAGGTCTGATTCAGCCATGCCGTCAGTCCGATCCCACCCGGCACCGAATCAACTTCTGCGATGACATAATTTTTCTCCGTCAGAATCAGATCCGGCCGAATAACGCGCGGCAATTCTTCACGAAAAATTTTCTCCCGTGATAGCTCGACCAGTGCGGCCGGTTTGCCCGCATCCAAATATTTTGCGATCCACTCTGGTTGCTTTCCGCGGGTACTCAGTTGATAAAGCTGATTACACGCGCGCTGAAAAACGAACAGGCGATGTCCGAGATGCTCAAGCTCGTCGGCAAATTTCTCTGAAATCGGAAACGCCTCCGGCGAAATGAGCCAATCCTTATCCGCGAAAAGGCCCTCCTTGGGCAGCGCGCTTCGGATGCTTTCTAATCTATTCTCCGCTGTCACCAGCACTGGCATTCGTCAACGTCCAACGCCCAACGTCCAACGTCCAACGCTCAATTCAGATCTCCCATTGGACGTTAAGCGTTCAGAGTTGGACGTTGAATGTTTTCTATCTCCCGGCCGCCATTCGCTTCAACGCCATCTTCACCAATTCTTCCGCCGATTTCCCCGCGCCTTCGCGTTCCTGTAGATCGTGCACCAATTTGTGGGCATCAACTTGCTTGTAGCCGAGCGCGATTAAGGCCAGCACTGCCTCGTTCGCCTGTTCCTGTTCCGGCGTCGGCGCATGCGCAGCACTGGCTGCCTCCCACGCGGCCGCTACACCGACCCTGTCCTTTAACTCTAGCACCATGCGCTCCGCTGTTTTTTTCCCAACGCCGGTGATTTTCGAAAGCGAAGTGAGGTCGTTATTGACCACGGCGGCTTTGAAATTGTTGACGCTCATTCCGCTCAGCACCGCCAGCGCCATTTTCGGCCCGATGCCGCTGACGTGATTGACGAGCAGTCGGAAAAGATCGCGTTCCGGAGCCGTCATGAATCCGTAGAGAATCTGCGCATCCTCGCGCACATGCAGATGTGTGAGAATCTCGATCGGCTGCCCAACTCCAGGAAGTTTATCATAACTCGAAAGCGGAATGAAAACTTCGTAGCCGACGCCGCCGACATCGATCGTCGCCTGCGTCGGTAGTGCATGAGCAAGTCGACCGTGGAGAAAAGTGATCACGCTAAATCCCTAGCGGCGAGGTGAACGTCTGCAAAGCAAGTTTTCGCGGTGGTCAATTCGTCAGCCCGAGCGCAGGCGAGGAATCTCTCTAAGGTGCGTTGCTTACACAAGTTTATTCGGCGTATTCAACTTGCGCATGTGAGATCCCTCATCGGTCCGAGCCGGACTGGCGCTCATGCGATTCGGAATGACGCCGCTGGCGACAGTTCGTGTGATTTTGTGAACACGACGTTACACTAAACGGGGCAACTAATCGGGCTTGAGTAACATTGTAAGGTCGACGCGTTGACCCTTTGCTACGTTGAATCCTTTCGCCTGGTAGCTTCGCCACGAGCCGTCACTGTTAGAAAAAATTTCTGCGGTTAATTTTGTCGGCAACACGACAAACCGCGCGCCCGGCCGACGCATGAATTCCATAACCTCTTTGCGTTTCAATGGTGTCATGAATCCATGGATGCGGTCGCGAAAATACCAGACCAGACTCGGCTCGGTGAATTCGACTGCACCAAATTCCATTTCAGGCTTGAGGTCGGGCCTGCTGCCGTGGGCGAGCGTATAGCTTGGAAATAGGGTAGCCAGGAACGGCGTCACAAAAAGAGCGATTGCCGCATAAATCGCGCTCATCGCGATCGGGACTGATTTGGAAAGCTGTAGAGAGTCAAAGCGTCGCGCTACCAGCAGCGCCAGCAGTGGAAACGCGGGCAGGGTGTAATGCGGCAGTTTTGTTTGCACGAAGGTAAAAATTCCAAGAATGATAAACGTTCCGGCTAACAAAAATTGGTCAGTCGCGTCACGACATGCGCGCAGGTTTCTCCACAGAGCTGGCAGTTTAATCGACCACGGAAAAAAACTGACGAAAACTGTAATGAAATAAAACGGTAGAAGCGCCAGGTACATCCAAATAGATGACGCGCCGTGCCCTTCCATCGTCGCGATCGAACGCTCCACTACGTGTTTGCCAATCCCGACCCGGAAAAATTCCCCATGGGTCTGAACCAGCGCCGGAATTCCCCAAAGACAAACCACCGCCAACATCAACAAGACGCCGCGGACGAATTTGAACCGCGCGGCAAAGCTTTCTTGACGAACAGATCTTTGCGCAATCGCAACCGTTAACAACGGCGTCCAACCAATCGGCCCTTTCGCCAGAAACGCCAACGCTAACGAAACGTAGAACAATGCCCACCAACAGCCAGTTGATCGTTGAGTGCTATCCGCCAGTCCGGCTCGGACCGTTGGGCGTTGGGCGTTGAAACCCAGCAATTCCCATCCCGCGCGATGCGCCAGCGTGACAAACAACACTAGCCACATATCCGCCACCGCCGCTTTCGCGTGAATGAACGTTTGTAGCGACAGTGTGAAAATGATCGCCGCCCACCAGCCGGCACGCTCGTCGCGCATTCGTTTGCCCCACGCGAACAGAGCCAGCGCAACCAACGCCGCTGCCATTGCAGTCGGAAACCGAGCCGCGAAATCGTTCTCGCCAAAGATTCGATAGCTGGCGATTTGAAACCAATAAGTCAATGGCGGTTTGTCGAATCGGAATTGGTTGTTGAAGTACGGAACGATGTAATCTCCGCGTTCGCGCATTTCTCGCGATGCCTCGGCGAAACGTGGCTCGTCCCGATCGATCAGGGGCAAACTCGACGTGCCCGCGACATGAAGCAGCAGGCAGCCGAGGAAGAGAACAATGTAATTGCGCATTGCCGGTGGCACGATTGAACCGGAGACTAGTGTCCTGTCTCCTAAATAGCTTGCCATTTGTTGCGTTCAAAATGGGCTACCGGCAAGGCGCGGCGAAAGGTGCATCCCCTTATGGGGCTGAAACCGAGCCGCAACGTTGCCGCGAGCCATTTTCAACGCGACCCTTCGGGCTGGGACACCCTGGCGATCTCCTGCGTTGCTCGCTGGACCGAGATCGCTGCGGACATCGGTGCTGCGCTCGCGCCTTGAGAATCACCAAATTGCCTCCGGCAAATGGCAAGCTATTTAGAAGACAGGACACTCGCAGCCGTTCCAGTGAAAACCGAAACTGAAATCACGTCCTCCCGATTCCCAAAAATCTGGATGGCGGTGGCGGCAGTGGCGCTGATTACGTTGGTCGCCGCTTTTTTCCTGGATCACGCAGTCGCTGCCTGGATTGGCGTGCATTCGTCGCTGGAACTAAAACGGGTCATGCAAATCGTGAGCAGGGTAGGGGATTGGCCGGGTCATGTCATCGTCGGTCTGATTGGTATCGGCATCGCCTTTGTGGCAAAGAGCAAAACATGGATGCGAATTTTTCTCGCGATGCTCATCGCACTCGCGATCGCCGGTGTCACCGGACGTGCTGTCAAGTTCGCAACCGGCCGGGCACGTCCGTCGGTCAAGACTGAAGTCCATTGGAACGGCCCACGATTCAGTTCCAAATATCATGCCTTCCCATCCGGCCACGTGGCCGCTTCCACCGCCTTTTTTGCCACATTGTTTCTTGCGCGAAAAAGAATCGGCGCACCGCTATTGCTGATCCCGATCCTGATCGCCTTATCTCGCATGATTGTTGGCGCTCATTATTTGTCCGACGTCACTTTCGCGGCGATCCTGGGAGTACTATGCGCCACCGTCATGGCGCATTGGCTTTCAATCCGTAATCCGGGATCCGCGATCCGCAATTAGAAAGCGGAGGGGGTGGGATTCGAACCCACGAGGGCTTGCGCCCTGCCGGTTTTCAAGACCGGAGCCATCAACCACTCGACCACCCCTCCGGGTGCGGCTAGAAGAATTGTGCCATCGAGAATTCGTTCAGCAAGACACGAGCGGCGATGTT
>JADMIO011227180.1_pt1 | contig 46994 bp, 49 predicted proteins | sample 8958161 | NCBI WGS metagenome assembly JADMIO01 (sample SAMN16585339, study PRJNA669376) | soil metagenome | isolation source: Crop rotation soil | place: USA: Cullars Rotation, Alabama | collected 2011
GTCGAGCCGATCCCGGCCACGATCGAGTTCTTCCCGGGCGTGTTCCGCCACGTGCAGGCTCCGCCGTTCACGGGCCTGGACTCCGATCCCGGCACGGTCTACAACTTCGAGGGCGCGGCGGGGCTGGCCTACATCAGCGGTGAGGTGGACCGCACGAATCGGCGGACGGGCGACACGCGCACGCTGCCGTTCCTCTTCAGCGACATGCGGTTCCAGCAGGGCGTGTTCAAGGGTCGCGACGGCCACGTTCGCGAGGCGACGTTCGCGTTCGTTTGAATCGACGTGTTCGACCCCAGTTCGGGGTCGCCGCCGCCCGCTCAGATCCACGACTTCAATCCCGGCATCACGCAGAACGGCTTGTTCTGGACCACTGTCGTGGCGGGCGATGCCGTGCACGTCGACCTCGACGCGGGAACGGCGTCGCTGGAAGTGCACGACCTGCCACAGAAGGACTACCACGACTTCGAGAACGCGATGCTTGGCAACGGCGCGAAGCCGCGGATGGGGATGGTGTCGTTCCGGGTCGAGTGGACAGCTGAGGGTGAGATCCAGCATTACGACCTGCCCGACCAGAACTACCGCGCCGACATGCGCTTCGCCAGCGCACAAATGGCGTGGACGGGGTCAGTCGGCGACTGGGTGTTCGAGTCGGGAGCGATCGGAACATCCGCCGCCGACTTCGCCCAACTGGGCCACGAGAGCAACGGCTCGTTCTACTGAGTCGTCTGACCGCGTGTGCGAGCCGATCCGAACGGCAGTTAGGTCGACCGCTCGCCCGCCAGTTCCGTACTCCGGTTGATGGACGCGATCACGGCGACGACCGCGGCGATGCCGATGCCGTACAGCGCCCAACCCACCTCGCTAACGAGTTTCGAGTCGTCCGTGGCGACCGCCTTCACGTCTTGGATTGCACCGTACGCGACAAGCAGGACTGCTATTCCCGCGAGTGCCGACACGACGAGGAGTAGCCGCGGAGCCGAGCAGTAGACGGCCACACCAACACCGGCGACCGCCAGACCCAGCAACGAGACGAGTGCGCGCTGGTCAGCCACGGCACCGGCGTAGACGGCCTGCGTCGGGTCGTTCGGTCGCTGCGCCCACGGCCAGATGCTCCAGAAGGCGATGAGTAACCCGACCGCCGCAACTACGACACCGATCCTCGGATGTGACCGTGACCGCCATGTCATCGGGCGCATACTGCCCGATCACGTGCGCTGTATCACGTACTGATCGGCAGTCGGCACTCGCGATGTAACCGACGGCGCGACGTCGTGGGTGCGATGGTGTCCTGTTTGGTGAGTGGACAACAAACGTTGCGCGATCGAGGCGGAACGCGCAACATTGGTTGTCCAAACTCGAGAGAGGACACCGCTCCGAGCGGCAGTCCGGCGCTACTCGCGCTCGGTCGCAGTCGATCGCCCTTGTGGCAGTCCCGACTTGGATCATGCAGTCCGATGGATCCTCCGAGTCGTCTTGGCTGCACTCGGCGAAGACGACTACCGCGAACAAGGCCGTCGCTGCGCATCGAGCGATCCACAGGAGCCTGGCCGGGCGGCTGGGATTCACCGCGTCAGACTGGCCGGTGAGGGCGTCTATGTCGAGTGCCGATCGGCAGATCGGCGCTGGGTCAGACCTCGTCGTCGGCGGGTGGCGAGATGGCCGCGTTGTTGTCGCCGTTGAGCCAACGACGCTCGAACTCGCTCGGTGACATCGTGTCTAGGTGGCTCAGCATCCAGCCGAATCCCGACGCGTTGTCAACGATCCACGGCTCGGTGAACCGCCCGACTATCTCGCCCGATGATCGATCGCGAATCGTCGCTCGGCGACGCCCGTACGTCCATGCTGCGGTCGTGTTCGCAAGGAGCCCCACGACAAACGCAATCACCGTCAGGCCCGGCACGATCCACTTCGACGGTTGCTCGACGGTTATGTCGTATCGCTCGGCCGCCATCACGCGGCGCATCATGCCCGCTCGTCGCTCGCGACGCAACGACCGACGCGAGGGCAGATCGACGGGTGCAGTACGCCTAATACACGGGTGATCTTTCGGGGGTCCGCGGGTGGTGTTGCTGGTGCTGCGATGGTCCGCGGATGAGCATGTTTCCTTGTCTTGTTCGGTCGGTCTCGTCGTCTGGCGAGGCCTCATATGCACTCGGTGATCCACTCGTGGATCGCTATCTCGAGTTCGTCCGTGGGCGGTGTCGGGCGAACACGTTGCGAGCGACGGCGTTCGATTTGAAGACGTTCTTCTCGATCGTTCGCAAGCCGCCGGTCGATGTCCGCCCGGCCGACGTGTTCGACTTCCTGGTCGCCCAGCGCGGCGATCGCCAGGTGGTGCGGATCAGCGATGGCGAGTCCGGTCTGTCGGCACGCACGATCGCACGTCGGCTGTCGTCGGTGTCGGGCTTCTACGCGTATCTGATCGCACGCGGCGACACGGCGGTGAGCGTGAACCCGGTGCCACGCGGGTTGGCGACGCGCAATCGATCCGGCTCGCGGAGGACCAGGATCGCGCCGCTGGTGCGGGTGCCGCGCACGTTGCCGACGATCCTGTCACCAACCGAAGTCGATCTCCTGTTGGCGGCGCTGCGCACGCACCGCGACCGGGCGATGGTGTTGGCGATGGTGCTCGGCGGTCTGCGCCGCTGCGAGGTGCTGGGACTGCGACTCTGCGATCTCTGGGTCGGGGAACGCCGCGTGTTCATCGCCGAGGGCAAGGGCGGTCATCACCGGGTGGTGCCGATCGCCAACCGGTTCTTCACCACGGTCGGCGACTACCTCGACTTGGAGCGGCCATCGTCGGCGACGACCGAGCGGCTGTTCGTGGTGCTAAAGGGACCGCGCCGCGGGCAACCGCTGTCAGCCGAAGGTGTCGATGAGATCCTCGATGGCGCCCGCCGGCGCGCCGGTCTCGAGCACGGCACCTGTCACCAGTTGCGGCACACCTGTCTCACGCGTCTGCGTGAAGCGGGGATGGCGCTCGAGGCCGTGCAAGCACAGGCCGGTCATCGCTCGATCGAGTCGACTCGGATCTATCTCCACCTCTCCAACGAATGGCTGGCCGGCGAGTATCAACGGGCGGCGGAGTTGATCGATGTCGATCAGACCGCGATCTCACAACTGCTGGCGTTGCAAGAGGTGATCCGCTGATGAACGCAGTCCCTGCTTCACGACGTCAACCGGCGGGCACGCAAGCCGAGCTGGAGTGGCAAGACATCGCCGCTCACGTCCCGGAAATGGCCGCCACGATGGGGCGATACCTGACACAAGCGGCGACGTTCCTGGCACCGTTGTCGATCGAGGTGGCTGACAACACGTTGCGTCAACTCGCCCGTTTCATGATCGCCAACACCTCGATCACCACGATCACCGGCATCGCTCGCAACGACATCGAAGCGTTCAAGCTGTGGCTCGCCGCCCAACCCGGGAGTCGCCCCGGCACGACGCTGTCGTTCAACACGCAACGCCAACGACTCGGGATGCTGCGCGTGTTCTTCGAACGCATCATCGAATGGGACTGGGACGACGCACCCCGTCGCAACCCCGTCATCGGACGCGATCTGCCACCCCGCCCCGACCCGCTGCCCAAGTTCCTCGACGACCGCGACGCCGCCAAACTGATGACCGCTGCCCGCGCCTCCAACGATCCCCGCGACCGGCTGATCGTCGAACTGTTAGCGCGCACCGGGATGCGCGCCGGCGAAGTCTGCGAACTCGCCGCCGACGCCGTCGTGCTGATCGGCGACAGCCACTGGCTGCGCGTCCCGCTCGGCAAACTCCGCAACGACCGCTACGTCCCACTCCACCCCGACCTCGTCGCCCTGTTGGTGCGCTGGACCGCCGACAACCTCGACCACATCCGCCACCACCGACGACTGATCGCCGACCAACGCGGACCGATCGACCGCCACGCCCTCGCCCGCGTCGTCAAACGCATCGGACGTCACGCCGGCCTCTCGGTCCACCCCCACCAACTCCGACACACCCTCGCCACCCAAGCGATCAACCGCGGCATGCGCCTCGAAGCGATCGCCGCCCTACTCGGCCACCGCACCATGCACATGACACTCACCTACGCCCGCATCGCCGATCGAGTCGTCGCCGACCAATACAACAAGATCAACGCCACCATCGACGCCCTCTACGACCAACCGCCCCGACTCCCCGCCGACTACGAAACCGCCGGCATGGCCAAACTCCGCCGAGAAGCCCACGCCCGCATGCTCGGCAACGGACTCTGCACCCGACCCATCGAGCTCGACTGCCGCTTCGAGAGCGCCTGCGAAACGTGCGGCTACTTCACCACCGGCCCCGAATTCGTGCCCGTCCTACTCCGCCAACGCGACCACGCCCGCGACCACCACCAGTCCGACAGAGCCGAACTCTTCGACAACCTCATCCACCGAGCCGAATCATGCGCTTGACATCGATCACCCGTATAACGGCAGATCTGGCGCGGGTCAGTGCGTTGTGTCCGAGGGGCACGTCCCCGTCGAGAGCGGCGAGTTGGCGCTCAGAGGGCAGCCAGGCGGACATGCAAGTACGGTCGGGACTGAGGGTCACGGTGTCGTCGGGCTGTCGGTCTCGCTGATCATGATCGTGGTCCGAAACTTGGTGTCTTATGAAACGGGGCCTGGAGCGTCTATTAGTAATGACCGAATCCGGCGCACCTGGGAGCGATGATGGTGGCGCCGAGGCGTTCAGCGAGTTCGTGCACCGCACGGGACCAAGGCTCAAGCAGTCGCTGATCGCCTCGCTCGGTGGCGATGCGGGACGCGATGCAACCGCGGAGGCGTTGACCTGGGCGTGGGAGCACTGGGACACCGTGCAAATGATGGACAATCCCGGCGGCTACCTGTATCGACTCGGACGCAACCAGAGCGTGTCGTCATGGCGTCGCGCCGCTCGTCCAGTTCCGGTGATCGCTACGAGCAGCGAGGATCCGATGGTCGAGCCGGCGCTGGAGGCCGCCCTGGCTGACTTGTCGGAACAGCAACGCATGGCGGTGTTGTTGATCCACGGTTTCGGGTGGACGTACCGCGAGGTCGCCGATCATCTCGGGGTGAGGATCGGAACGGTGCAGACCCACGTCAATCGGGGGATGGCGCGTCTACGCGCTGAACTGAAGGTGGATCTCCATGCCTGATCTCGAGTCCATGCTTCGGGCGTACGCAGTCCGACTCGACGAGCGCTATCCCGATGTAACACTGGACGAACTGAGCGCATCAGCGCACGCTGAGCGATTGGACCGATCCGCTGGGCCGATCAATCCCGCCAACTTGGTTTCCGCCGAGCGCGCCAGGACTGTGACGCTGAGCGACGCTGAACCCCCGAGCGGAACCAGCAACCGACGTCGTCTACTGATCGCGGCGGCAGCTGTATTTGTCGTCATCGGAGTCGCTGGCTTGGCTCTCGCCATCACCAACGACGACGACGATCAGCCTCCAGCACCCGTCGCTACGGTCAGCGTCGCGCCGACCACCGTCGCGACCGAGACCGAGAGCCTTGTCGTCATTGGCGCCTACAACTACATCCCGGTGACTTTCACCAAACCCACCAGCTGGGGGCTTCTCGGGTTGACGGACGGGCCCTCGCCGCCGACCACAGAAGCTCCAGCGACAGCAGCTTCATCAACAGCAGCAGCTCCTGCAACCTCAGCACCTCCAACAGCACCGGACAAGAAACTCGGGTCGGCCCTCTCTGTCCCCAGCGGTGCCTACTCCAATCTGACGCAGGCCGCCGCGATGGTGGAGTTCGCCAGCGCCAGCGTTTCCAACATTTACAGCGACGGGTGTTCCCGCACGCCGCTCGACCCCCCGGCTGGTCCGACCGTTGATGACCTCGTGACAGCGTGGGCGAACATCGCTCAACTTGCCCCAACCACCCCGATCGACATCACCGTCGACGGCTACACCGGGAAACTGATCGAGCTCACGGCACCCGAGGTGATCGAAAGCAGGCCGTTCAACGAGTCGTTATGCCCTCTGGGCTGGTTCGGGCTCTGGTATGGCTTCGGCGGAGGGGCCGACATCCCTCTTTATCCGGACAACGCCGTGGCAACCCCCAATCGACACTTCAAGATGTTGGTCATCGATGTTGACGGCAACCGGCTCCTGATCGCCGCCAGCGTGGACCCGAAAACACCGCCCCAGGACCGAGCCGCACTCGACGCCCTCCTGGCCTCCATCCAGATCGGCTAGCACCCCTCGCGGCTCAGCGCATACGCAAGACCCCCCGCACCGAAACGCAGCACCAGCGACTAAGAGACTGCTGAGCAACGCGCTTTGTTGTGGTTCTGCGGGTGGGCGTAGCGTTGGTGGTGGGTCCGGAGACATGACCGACCGAAGAGCCGATGTTCGAGGGTGAGAGTCGGCCGCGCTGGTTGGCAGATCGCCGTAGGTGTCGTTCCCTCTTTGTCAGCCCCGGGCCCACCGGTCAGGTGGCGAGCTGCCAGGTTCCGTGGTCCCAGTCGAGGCCGAGGTTGATGAGTCGGCGCAGGTTGATCGCGGCGCAGCGGTGGGCGAGTCCGATCTGGTTGCGGGCGGTGCCGCGGTAGCGGACTCGGCGGCTGCCGTGGCGCACGAGCCAGGCGATCGAGCGTTCGACCATCGGGCGGTGTTGTTGGTAGGGCTCGATGAACTCGACGGTGAGGGCGTGGGCGCGGGCGGCGGCCATCAGGTCGTGATGCTCGTGGATCTTGACGTGTCGGCCGTGCGTCGAAGCTGTGCAGCGTTGACGCAGCGGGCAGCCGCGGCATTTGGCTCCGAAGGTGGCATTGCCGTTGCGGCTGATGCGGGTCGTGATCCCGTTCGGGCATGTCGCGGTCATGGCGATCGTGTCGATCGTGAAGTCATCCAGCGTGAACCCGCCAACGACCGCCGGTTTGAGCGGGATCGGCTTGATCGTCGTGGTGTGGCCGTGCTCGGCGAGATGACGGCGAAACTCGCCTGATCCGTAGGCGGAGTCGGCGAGCACCTCGACCGGGGCGGTCTCGCCGGCGAGCAGCCCGGGTGCGGCTTGGGCGTCGCCGACGTTGCCGGCGGTCAGCTCGCAGGCGGTGATCAGCCCGGTGTCGGGCTCGACACCGAGGTGGGCTTTGTAGCCGTCGCGGTAGTTGTGGCGCGTCTTGTGAATGTGGCGTGAGTCGGGATCGTGGACCGACACGACCCGGTCCGGGCGGGTCACGGGGGCGATCCGCCAGGTCCCGTCGTGGTCGCCGGGTTCGACGTCTTGGCCGGCGACCAACGCCAACAAGCCGACCGCTTCGGTCTGCGCATCGTCGAGCTCGGCCCCGTCGAGCGCGGTCAGGATCGTGTGCGCATCGGCGACGAGTTCGGTCACGACCCGGTCAATGTCGGCTGGGTCGTTCCACGCACACTTCGGTTTACCTGGGTCGTTGTCGTAGTCGTGCGCGATCAGCGTGAGCGCCTTCGCGGTCGGCACCAGGCGGCGGACCCGACGGATCTGAGCGACGAGCTGCATGATCGCGTCCTGTCGCGTCACCGCGTCGTCCAACACGGTCGAGTCCAACGCTCGGCGGGTCTTGCCCGACAACACGTTCGTCGCGTCGATCACGTCGCGGACCGCGTCGAAGATCCGCTGCGGACGATCACTCTTGCGCAGCTTGTTGCGCCACAACGTCAACACCGTCGGATGGAACCCCTCGTCGTCGAGCGTCAGACCGGCCGCGACCTTCCATCGCAGATCGGTCCGCAGCGCCGCGATCGCGTCACGGTCCGACAAGCCCTCCAGGGCTTGGAGCACCATCACCGTGGCGATCACGTCGGCGGGAACCGACGGGCGGCCTCGATCAGAGGGAAACAGATCAGCGAACAACTCGTCCGCGAACACACGTTGACGATGCTCGGCCAAGAACGCATACACCGTCCCAGCCGGCACGAGATGCCCGACCAGCGCCCGCGCGTCGAGGAGTTCCCGGTTCGGATCCGATGAGCCCTGCACACCCACCATTCTTTTCGATCCAGGCACTCAACGCGAGCACCCTCACCCAGATTTGCTCAGCAGTCTCCTAAGCGGCGAGCGCCGATGGCCCGGTATGTGCGCTTCGAGCAAGGATCACTTGACCTTGACGGAGAGCGTTGCCAGGCTGCAACTGTGAGTGCGGAATCCGGCGATGTTGTTGATGCCGTACTCGACGGCCTCGCGCAGGGCGCTGCTCTGCACGACATACATCGATCCGTCGGCGACCGTTTCATGTCCGATCGGACGCTGTCACCACGGGCACTGCTGGATCTCGCTGCCGAGGCCTTCATCGCGTGTCGGGTATCGCGCGACGCGCCGCTCGAGCTGGAAGGACTCGATCGCCGGTTGCTTCCGGAGTGGCCGGCACGGGGAAACACGGCGCATCAGAAGCGTCGCTACGCGCTGCAGGCGGCGATTCTGATCGCGGTCGGCGTCGAACCGGAGGACATCTCGTGGTGGCGTCATGACGACCTGTGGTCGCATGCGTTCGACGCGGTGATCGTGTTCACTCGCGCCGCGGCGGAACGGCGAGCCGTGAGCGTCGCCGAGATCTGTGTCGAGCTCTGCGCTGGCGCCCGCTGACGACGGCTGATTGACCCCGCCGGCGCGGTCGGGCCGCGTTGGTTGCCTCACCGATTCACGAGTTGAAGGCAACCGTGATGCTGGAATCGAGCGGGCCATGGGCGTGCGCTCGAGATGAGTTGTTCACCGATCCGAGACGCTCGCGCTGAGCGGGTCTTTGCTGGCTGATCGGGCCTCACCCGCGAGGCCGATGCGCTCGATCTCCGCCAGTTCGCGGCGTGGTTGACCGACGTCGGGATGCGTGTGTTCGAGACGCGCCGGGCGCACATCGAAGCGTTTGCACATGAGCTCGAAGCACGCGGTAACCCCAGCCCCGCCTCGAACGCCCGTCGCTGCGCATCGAGCCACCCGGCCTCGAGATCGACATGGAGGATGCGGTTCGGGCCGGAGGTTCGGTCGGGCGTGGTCCAGCCGAAGCCGTTCGATTCTGTTGCGGTGAACGGCGTAGAGGAACGGACCTTGATCATCCGCGCACACCTGTGCGATGGCGTCGAGGTTGTCGAGGAAGCGCCGAGCCATCTCGTCCGACGAGAGCGACTGACTCGTGAGGCAGAAGCACTGAACTGAGTGGCGAAGGACCGCGCTCCGTTCCGCCGGGTTGTACCTGACCCGCGTGCCCTTCATGAACACCGCCCAGCCCGAGGTGCCAGCGAGCTCCAGCCACTCCTCGTCGACGACCGACTCGTCCGCGGGCACGCCGTAGTACTCGGCGAGCGTGACAAGCCGAGCGGCTTATGTGTGGCGCTCCCGGCACGACTCGAACGTGCGACCTGCGGTTTAGGAACCCGTTGGTCAGAACTTGTGTTCGACCTGATCAGTGGTGGTTTGCGGATCGAGGGAGGGAGTTCCTCCCAAAGCTCTCCCAATTTCCTGTAACCCCCACCCTCCACTCGAGGGCGGGTGAAACGGGTGGGAGGTCACATGAAGCGCACGCATCAAGAGGTGCAGGTGTACAGCATCCAGGACCGCCGATCCTCGAATCGCGTGAAGCGCCCGTGGGTCGTGCGTTGGTCCGTCGACGGCCGGCAACGCAGCAAGTCCTTCCACACGCGTTCCGAAGCGGACAGATTCCGTCTGCTGCTGATGAACGCCGTACAACGCGGCGAACGCTTCGATGAAGTAACAGGCGATCCATCCTCCTGGCAGCCGTCGCTCAGCGACATGAACGTCTACCAATGGGCTCGACGCTGGCTCGGCGAACAGTGGGTCGAGTGGCAACCTCGGACGCGCAACTCCGCGCTCGAGAGTCTGGCGAAGCTCGTCATCATCGCCGCCGATGTCAAAGTTGGACGCACGGAAGCAGAGCTGCGGCACTACTTGAAGCAAGCGCTACGCCCCGATGCCGATGGACCTGAGGCGCGCTGGGAGAAGTGGCTCACCGAGCACTCGCTGCTGCTGTCAACGATCGACCGCGAGTCGACCGCGGAGATCGACCGGCAGCTCGGGCTGCGGATCGATGGTCAACCACTGTCGGCGACCACTGCGAACCGGACACGCATCGTCGCTCGAGCCTGCATCGTTGCCGCCGTGCAGGCTGGCGCCATCTCGGGCGACCCGTGGCCACCGCAAGGTCGCAAGGCGTCGCCGGTCGGTCGATCCGCGTCGGCTCCCCGATCCGCCGACGATGGCAAGAGCGATCGATGCGATCGCAAACCATCAACCGGGCAGCCAGACGTACCGGGTGATGACGGCCGTCGCGTACTACGCCGGACTCAGGCCGTCGGAGGTTGTGATGATCCGACGTCGGTCGCTCGATCTTCCCGCCGCTGGGTGGGGCCGTCTACACGTGACCGAGGCCGACATCTCCTTCGATGAGCCCGGCGAGCCGAAGACCGGGCCGAGAGACGTACCGATCCCGCCGGTGCTCGTCGAAGTGCTCGCCAAGTGGGTTGCCGAACAAGGCATCGTCGACGATGCGCAACTCTTGTTCCGCACGCGAACCGGCTCACGCCCAAGCCAGTCGAACTGGGTCCGCTCCTGGCACCGCGCACTCGCAGCCGTGGGCCTACCGCCGCTGCGCGTCTACGACTGCCGTCACGCAGCAGCGACCACCTGGCTCCGCAGCGGCGTTCCGCTCGGCGAAACCGCCCGTCGTCTCGGTCACAGCGTCGAGACCCTTGTGTCGACCTACGTCGGCGCCCTGCAGGATGACGAGACGATCGGAAATTCGAAGATCGAGAGCTTCCTCAACGAGCAACACCGAACCATTGAGTGAGGGCATCCAACCCAGCCCATCGGGGAACGCAGACTGATCGTCATCCAGCGCTACTCACTCGCCGACATGAAATGGGGTGATGGCGCTCAAACCTCGCTCGTTGACTCCTTCGCCGTAGACGATGTCGCGACTCGCGCGGACGAAAAGGAACTGATCGAGACCCGGGTATAAATCTCCCAGGTCGATCGTGGCGTAAGCCGGTCGGATCCGGTTCGAATGGAGACCGTCGCCGAGACGTTCGACGATGAGAACACCCTCCTCAGCGCGGTATAGGGGGTCGATCCTGGTTCGGACACGGTCACACACCAGGTTTGCAGCTCGTGTGAGTTCCATCGTGATGTCATGGATCAGACCAACCGTCCACTCGAACTGCGCTGCATGCTCGTCATAGTCTTCGACCCAGCGCTTCTTGTACTCGGGCACGAGCATTCGCCGACCAGACTTCTCCTCGAAACCGATCTGGGCGACCATGGCCAGGTCGTCAAGGATCCGCCGGAGGTTCTCAAATGCCTGCTCGAGGTCCGGCAGGGTTCTCGGCCATGGCCGGCGGAACAGCCACTCCCGGAGGTACTCGATCCGGGCTAGAACCGAGGGATCGATCGACGGCGTCGGAAGAAGCAGCGAGCTCGTCCAAACGTGCCACGCATTGAAGTCGAGCTCGATCTCAGTGCGCTGAATGATGTCGCCGTAGACGAGCGAAGCGATGAGGGCGGCATCATCGTCGTCGGAGGTCACCGACTCGACCCAAGCCTCGTGCTCGGCCTTCACCTCGAGCAGGCGATCAACCGTCCAGTGATCGGGGTCGTCGTCAACGATCTTGTGATGCTCAAGGCACAGGACGATTCGGTTGGGGTATGCGTCCCGCTGAGTCTTCGTCATCGGCGACGTCCCCCGAGGTCCGTCTTCGCTCTCACCTACGATGTGCGCCTCTTGGGACAGGTTGGTGGCCCGGCCCGTCTCCTCTGCTTCTCGCGTCAGTAAGCGGCGACAGCTGGGGAATGCGCATCGATTCCCAGATCGACCCCACAGCAGGATTCGGTCGCGAACTGTCATGGCCACGCCGCCAACGCTACGCGGTGCAGCAGAAGCCGGCGCGAGAGACTCTCCGTCACAGCGTCGACGGGCGTCGCGTCATGGCCGCTTCCAGCAATCGCCTCCTACCGGATCGCTATCGTGCGCGAAAGCGACGACCTAGTCCGCCGGGTAGGGAAAGATTGACGCGAGTTCGGGTTCAACGTCGATGGCGTACTTCTCGGCGATCGCGGCTAGTCGTTCTCCGGCCGCTGCGCGCAGTTCGCCGATCGCCTGGTTGAAGCGGAAGTCGCGGAATGTCTCGACCCAGTCCTGGCCGCCACCGCGCCTTTCGATGAATCTGGCGACGACGAACGCTTCGTCGACGTCAGCGCCCAGGTCCACTTCGTCGCAGAACTTGCGGCACGCAGCGCGTATCTCCCGGAACTGCCGGAGCATGTCGCCGTCCACGGTGTTCGCTTGAATAGCCTTGGTCAGCTCGTCACGGATTTGAACCACCGAGATGACGCAATGGTTGCCGTCCTCGATTTGGATCGGGTTGTAGAGCACTCGCCGGTTCTCCATGTACGCGAGCACTGCTGCAGCGACCTGGCTGTCGGGGACTCCGGGGTTCCACGAGATCCCGAAGAACGGAATGCTGAACCCGGTGATCTTGCTGCCGGCGGACCCGGCCTTGTTCTTCGCCTTCCTCGCCCTCTCGCTCATGCGTCCCATCATCGCATCCCGAGGGTGGCCTCCATTGTCGTGCAAGATCGGCGCTAGTGATCCGTCACACCACAGCTCGATCATGGGTCGGGTGGGAGGGTGAAGCCGGCCTGGAGGCAAGACTGGAGAAGCACATGCACCGCGATGACAAGGCACCCGTGCTCAGTGTCACGCAGCTCGCCGACGAGCTCGGCGTCTCGGTTCGCTACGTGCGTCGCATCATCGCGGAACGGCGGATCTCGTATGTGAAGGTCGGTCACCTCATTCGATTCCAGCGCGAAGAAGTAGAGCGTTGGGTCGAGGCAAACCGGGTCAACGCGCTCACGGGGCGGGGATATCACCCGCCGACGCATCGCGATCGCTTTGCCTCGCCCATCGACCACGACGAAGTGGTGAGCGGCGTAGAGCGCCCGAGCGATCCCGTTGTCTTCCCCTACGGTGAGCACGACGTCAACGTTCGCGTCCTCAGCTCGACTCACGACCTCGGCCAGCAGTTGATCGCCGATTCCGAGATGGGGTTCGGTGGCGATGTCAGAGAGGACCCACGGGTGTCCGGCCGTGTCGAAGGTTCGGTGTGCTCGGATTTGGCGTTCGCACCGCGAGCCCAGGACGAGTGCCGACACAAGCACCGCCGGAAGGGGCACCGCAATGAGCGGAACGCTGCCGATAGCGAAGCCGTAGACCATCCCGACGAATGCTGGGACGTACGTCGCGGCGAACAGCGCCGTTGCGCGAGCGGCATGGCCGGCTTCGGTGAGGAGCGCGATGCCTCCGCCGGGATTGATGATTCGCTGGTCGGCGCTGAGCAGTCGAAACGCGGACCCGAGTGGGTGCTTGTGGAACCGTCGGGCATGGAGCCGCGCAGCGTCCGTGAAGCGGAACGGTTCACTCGCTGGCGCGGTGGGCGGAGCGGCTGACGAGGTCATTGGGCTGATGGTGCGGGCAAACGAATGCGTCGAGGTTGACGCTGCGGCCTGCGGCGACGGCGATGGGGATGAGGCATCCGCAGGGATGGCTGGGCAGCACGACAGTCGAGGGCGAACGCTCTGTCGGAAGGTCGGGCTGGCCGCTGGAGGGTTGGGCGGTCAGCCACACCGCCTGCGGTTCGCCGGTTCGGGGTTCATGGATGACATCCACGTCGGTGAGCACGCGCAGGGCGATAGTGGCGCGTTGCGAGCCTGGGTGGCGGTCGATGTCGATGATCCCGATGGGGAGGTTCGGGTCGAGGGTGTTGAGGTGTCGTGCGAGTTGTCCGACTGTGAGCATCGGTTGATCTCCCTTCGTGGGGCGGCGGGTCAGGTGGTGCGACCTCGATGACGTGGTGTCCTGGAGGGGGAAGTGCTGATTCGCTTCTTGGCCGGCGGCTGTCGCGCTGTTGGCTTCGAGGGTTCGGTAACGGTGAGCACGTAGTCGAGGAAGCCGGGGATGGATGCGGCGACGTGGCCGGTTGATGGTGCGACAATGATGCCGCGGTCGAGGAGCCGGTTGCGGACGGCGCTGAGCGCGGTGATGGGTTTGCCGAGTGCATCGGCGATCTGGCCGGTTCGTACGGGATCGCTGGTCGAGATTCGCGCCATGGCGGTGAGGTAGGTCTGTTCGCCGGCGGGCAGCTTCTTCCAACGAGCGACGTACAGACCGCGCTCGCTGTCGTGCCGAGCGAGGTCGATCGCTCGGTTCGCGTCATCGAGGGTGATGCGCGTGTGACCGTCGGAGGTCTGCCAGGCGTAGTCGCCGAACAGTTGCACGAAGTACGGATACCCACCGGTGGCGTCGGCGAGCTCCGAGAGCGCGTCGCCATCGAATGGCCGTCCGGCGGAGTCCGCTGGCCCGGCGAGGGCTTGCAAGGTCGCGTCGAGGTCGAGGTTGTCGATGGCGTGGAAGGCCATCCGTTCGCCGTAGGTGACAGCGTTGGTCACCAGCCCGGGGGTGTCGGGGAGCCCACCGAACACGATCATCGAGGTGAGTTCGGGTCGGCGGCTGAGGTCTTGCATGATCGGCCCGAATACCGATAGCTCGTCGGGGTGCACCTCTTGGACCTCGTCGACGAGGATCATCAGTCCGCGCTGGTCCTTGGTGCAGTGTTCGGCGACCGCGAGCACGGCTCCGGCAAACTGTTGCGCGACGGGGATCGAATCGCGGCGTTCGCGTTTCGATTCTCGTCGGTAGACGCCGAGGTTGAGCGTCTGGGATTCCTCACCCCAGCGCTCGCGCAGCTCGACAAGTTCGCGGCTCAACTTCTTGGTCAGCCCGACACAGGCGTGAAGTTGCTCAACGATCGCACCGATCGGGTCACCGGGTGAACGAGCCTCGTGACGAATCACAGCCCACTTGCGTTCCCCAGCGATCGCCGCATAGCGGTCGAGGAGCACGGTCTTGCCGACACCCCGCGGCCCGTAGAGGACTTGGAACGACTGACGCCGGTTGCCACTGGTCCGCACTGCGGTCTCGACGAGCTGCAGCTGGTGCTGACGGCCCGCGAGCAGCGGCGGTTGCGTGGCGAATCCTGGCCGGTATGGGCTCGGTGTCGACATCGTCGCTCCTCTCGATAGGAAACGATAACACAACCTGTTTATAAGAAGCTATCAACGATGGCGATTGCTGATGTCGCGGTGCGGGCCGGACGGGGGTGGGGTGTCATGGCGATGAACGACTCGTCCAGCGCGCTACGTGAGCCGACCCTTGCGTCGCGCTTCCAGACGTTCGCGACGAGTCAGTTCGCGAGCGATCGCAGCACCAACGAGATCTTGCACACTGATGTCGTCTTGGCGGGCCCGAACCCTCAGTCGCTTGATCAGCGAGCGGGGCAGCTTCGTGGCCAGCGGGTCGATTGGTTCGTCTCGTTCGATACGAGGGCGCGGCACACCCCGGAGAATACGACCTCCCGCAGACGGCACCCGAACGCCGCGACGACGCGCCCCGCATACCGGCTTACTTGTATGCCCCACCCGCGAAAAACGAGTTCGGCAGCGGTGATACCGTGAATCGTCCGGAGGTTGCCATGCTCCACACCGCGCCAATTCAAACGGCGGTGAGTGACCTGGAACCGCGCGGCCCCGGAGCTAGGACCATCGGTGCTGGCGTCGCGGTGGCGGCCCTGCTCACCGTTGTGTACGTCGGCCGGGCAGAGGTACTGATGATGCCGGCGCTCGGGATGACCGCAGTCACTGCGGCCGTGATGGACGCTCGCACACTTCGGATTCCGAACTGGCTGACCGGCGTGGGTGCTTTCCTCTTCACTGTTCTCAGTGTCCACCTTGTAGTTGTGGAGAACACTGCGTGGCAGCCCATCGCGGCGGGCGCAGCGATCATGAGTGTGCCGCTCCTCGCGGCACATGTCGTCAGTAGGTCGCGCACGCCTGGCCTCGGCGACGTCAAGCTTGCAGCTGTGCTCGGTGCGCCACTCGGCGCAGTCTCACCGGCCGCCGCGTATTGGGCACTGCTCATGGCACTGACAATCGGTGCCGGGTTCGGATTCATCTACCAGCGGGCGACGAAGCGTCGGGCGTTCCCCCTTGGCCCAGCGATCTCGCTAGCATCCGTCTTGACAGCGTTCGCATTCGGTCTCACCGGCTCGAATGGAGTGTGGGCGCTGTGATAGCGATCGCGACCGATCGCCTCCTGCCGACCTTCGGCTGCGCACCTGCGCATCGCCGAGAGGAGTTGTCATGAAGCGATCCCACGCAGCCTTTTCGTTCATCGTCGTTGCCGCACTCGTGGTCAGTGCCTGCTCGAGCGGCGATAGCTCGAACGGCGACCCGACCGTGCCGATCCCAACCGCCGGCACGTCACCGACAAGCACGACGTCGACCAGCACTCCGTCGAGTCAGCCTGCGACCGCCTCGACGACAACCTCGACCAGTTCGGCCACGAGCGATACGCCAACCTCAGCGCCCACAACGACGGGTGGGCCGCCGACCACTCTGATCCGGCCGGCCGACCTGGTGACCGACCCGAACGATCCGAACAACCTGCACACCAGCCTGCCCGAGCATCAGCCAATCATCGACGCCTATATCGCCGCTGTGAACGCGCAACTCATCACCTACTCGCGATGGCCGCTCGACCCGACGAGCCCGGAACTGGCTGCTGCACCGATCACCGAGCAAGTCCTGCAGGCGAACAACGACGGCATGGTCGAGCGCACGCAGAAGAATCAGGTGCTCGACATCTCGGGCGGCGTCACGCTGCGGCCGTACGTCGTCGAGAACGATGACCCGACCCGAGCGTTCGTATGGGACTGCCAGATCGACGCAACGTTCTGGAAGGACAAAGACACGGGCGAGAAGGCACCGCCCGATGCGTGGCCGAACATGGGGCCGCCCGGCGTCGAGACCGGCGTCGTAGCTGTCCTGGTGCTTGTCGACGGGCGGTGGTTGCTCGACGACGGTGGACTGGAGCCGCAGGCATGCGAGTAGGTCGCAGCTTCGTCGCGGCCGTTGTGATGGCCAGCGCACTCGCTGCGATGCCAACCGTGCACGCAGCACCGCCGGTCGGGCCTGGTGGGGATCCGCCGCCGCCGCCCCAGCCGGGGCCAATCACGGTGCAGTATCGGAATGGGTCCGGTGGACTGTCGTCGACGACATCGATTCCAGTGGGGTCGGCGTTTCGTTCGGCGGGAGGCTCGGATAGTGCGCCGTGCACGTTCATGTACCTCGGAGTCGATCCCGATGGTGACGGGCCGCTGGAGGCAGTGTACGAACCTCGTGAGTCGCTGCGCTGGTGGTTCAGGGAGACCACCGACCAGGTGGTGGAGCTAACCAACGAGGAGTGGGCGGCCGTCGCGGCAATGGGTGGCACCGATGTGGCGTCGGTGTTCGCAACGTATGGTCGTGTTGAGTCGGCGTACCGCCGGTTCGACGTGTATTGCGTCGGTACGCAGGGCTCGGGCACGACGACGAACTCGTTGGTGACGTCGACGCTGGTGTCGATTCGTGACGTGTTCTGGGACCCGTATGCGCGGATCGGCACGTTGTGGACGGGTCTGCAGTTAGATCGCCCAATCGCGTTGACGGTGCCGGACAGCGGGCTGTTCGGTGGGCTGCCGGTGAACATGCCGGCGACGCTGCAGATCGACGCACCGCCGTGGAGGACATACGTGTCGGCACCGTCGACATATCGGGGTTGGACCTCGCGGCTGGTGTTGTCGCCGGACTCGCTGGTGTTCGACTTGTCGTTCGATCCCGATGACGGCCCAGCCACGTCGATCACCGTCGACTGCTTGGAAGGCTCGGCGGATCAGCCGGATGCGGGTGCGATCCCGCGACGGTCCAGCGACGTGCCTGACTTCGCGGAGCCGGGGCAGTACGACGCGCCGTGTGTCTGGATTCCGCCGGAGCCTGGCGAGCTCATCGTGACGGCACGGATCACCTACGAGGTGGTGTTCACGGTGTCGGGCTTCGCCGATGTGCTGGCCCCGTATGTGTGGTCGTCGAGTCCGCTGACGGTACGGGTCGACGAGCTGAGTGTTGTCAACACCCGGACAGGCAACTGACGAGGAGGCTCGAGATGACGACGACCGAAACCACTCCGCTGGCAAGCCGACGATCCGGTCAACCTCGCGGTCCCTCGCGACGGGTGCGACTGCCGTGGCTCGCCGCCGCTGCCGGGCTGGCGGTCCTTGTTGCGGCGTTGGTGTTGTGGGGGTTCGGTAGAGCAGCCGAGCGGCGCGAGGTGGTGATGATCGTCGCGCCGGTGGAAGCGGGCGACCCGATCACGGACGCTGAGTTGGGTTCGACGATGGTGGCCATCGACTCATCGTCTACCCAGCTGTTCTCGGCGTCACAGCGTGCCGAGCTGACAGGCAAGATCGCCGCGGTCGACCTTGCGCCGGGTGATCTGCTCGGGCCGTCGTTGATCTCGACCGGGCCGAGCGTGCCCGACGGGTGGTTGGAGATTGGTGGGCTGCTGCGCGCCGGCCGGTACCCGGTGTCGTTGAGTGTCGGTGACCAGTTGCTGGCCCTCCCGATGGATGGCGCCGATGTCACCCCGGTTGCGGTGTTGGTCGTCGAGTCCTCGGTCGGTGATGACCGGGCGTTGATGGTCGTGCTGGCGGCAGCACCCGAGTCGGCGGCGCAGGTCGCGCAGTGGGCGGCATCTGATGATTTGGTGTTGGTTCGTGTCGGAGCGCAGCCGTGACGTGGGTGATCGCGGTCGGCTCGATCAAGGCCTCTGGCGGCGCCACCTCAACGACGTTGGTGCTCGCGGCGTCAGCAGCGGCGACCGGTGAGCACGTCACGCTGGTCGAGGCGGACCCGTCGGGTGGGTCGCTGCTGGGTTGGTGTGCGGACCTCGACCCGTCCGGCCCCGGGCTGTACGAGGGCGTGTTCCAACGCGATCTGGCCGTCGGTGTGCAGCGGCTTGGCGAGTTCGATGTGGTCGCCGCGCAGGGTGATCCGTGGCGGATCTCGGCCGCGCTGGATCGACCTCGAGGATGGCGGCAGTTGCTCGACCCGCTCGACGGGGTCGTCGTGGTCGACATCGGTCGGCTGTTCCCTGGGTCGCCGGCGGCACAAATCGCGGGTGTCGCGGATGTCGTGGTGTTGGTCGCTCCACCTGAGCCCGGCCCGTTGGCGGCGACCTTGGAGTGGGTCGCCCGTCGCGGCCAGTTCGCCGCCACGGATGCCCAGATCGACGCCGGGCGGGTGAGGATTCTCACTGTCGATGTCGCGGCCGAGCGTCGCCTGCGGATCGACCCGGGTCGATTGGCGCGTGACGAACTCGGCCCCGTCTACGCCGGCCATGTCCCGTTTGATGATGGCGCTCTCGACCTGTTGTGTCGAGGTGCGTCGATCGGGCATCGCTCTCTGCGTCGATCACGGTTGGTGCTCGGCGTGCACGGCTTGTTGGCGCGGCTTCAGGTGGGGGTGACGGTGTGAACGGGCCGCAGGATTGGTTGATGGAGTTGGCGGAGCAGGTTCGCCGCGAGTTCGGTGCCCAGCTTCCGGCGGCGCCGGTGCGTGAGTCGCACGCCGATCGTGACCGCCGGCAGGAACAGACCAAGTTCGAACTGGAGACGAGGGTGCTGCCGATCGTCAACGAGCAGCGCGTCGCCAACCGGGAACCTGCGCTGTCGGAAGCGGAGGAGGACATCGTCGTCGAGTTGATCCTTTCGGCGATGTTCTTGCTCCCTCGGCTGTACGGGATTCTCGCCGCGGAACCGTTGGCGGAGGACGTGCTCGTGTTCCCCGGCCAGCCGGTGCGCGTCGATCGTGCCGATGGCACCAAGAGCTACTACCCGGCGCTGGCGCGAACCGCCGAGGAGTTGACCCAGATGATCGCCGATGTGGCGGCGACACATCATCGGCCGTTCAGTTTCGAGCATCCGTTCGTCGATGTGCAGTTGTCCCCTCGGCTGCGTTTCCACGGTCAGGGTTTCGACGTCGTGTCCAGGCCGGCGATCTTCATCCGTGTGCACCGTGTGATGGGCGCAACCTTCGATGACCTGTTCGAATGGGGCTCGATCTCGCAAGGGATGCGCTACCTGCTCGGCACCGCTGCGGTCGAAGCTCAGCTGTCCGCGGCGACAACTGGGGTGCAGGGCTCGGGCAAGACGACGGTGTTGCGCGCGTTCCCGCTGGCGTACCCGCCGGACACTCGGATCGTCACCGTCGAGACCGATTTCGAGTTGGGTCTGGTGTCGTTGGGTCGGCCGTGGACACAGGAGATGCAGGCGCGGATGCCGATGACCTCGACGTCGCGTGGGATCTCGTGCGCCGACATGATGGCCCCGGTGCTGCGCACCCGCGGCGAGCTGAACATGATCGGCGAGGTCCGCAGTGACGAGGCCGACCCGGCGATCCGTGCCGCCAACATCGGCCAGGGCACCCTGGTGACCGTTCATGGGTCATCAGCCGTGGCGGGGCTCGGGCAACTGATCGATCGGATCTGTGAACGTGGCTCGAGTGAGCGGGACCAGGCCGCGCGGATGGTGTACCAGGCGTTCGATCTTGTCGTGCATTGCTCGATGGCCCGCGATCGGCGACGGTGGATTCAGGAGATCGTCGCCCCATCGATCGAAGGTGAGCGCTGCGTCGTCCACACCCTGTACGCACCGCAACCGGGCGCCGGCGACCTGCGTGGCCGGGCGTCTCGCACGCCGTGGCCGGATCTGTTGGTCACCAAGATCCGCACCAACTTCCCCGACTTCGAGCTCGCCGACGCACTCGACGACACCTACCTGCCGATGCAAGCAGCGGCCCATGCGACCGGGTCGCCGTTCTCGCTGGAGGCGGTGTCGTGAACGCCACGATGAGGCTCCTCGTCGCCGTGGCGGCCGGCCTGGCGGCGGGCGGAGCTGTGTGGTGTGCCGCCGAGTCCGTGCGCCCACGATCAGCCTCCAACCGGGTCGCTCGACGTCGCTCGCAACTGGTGAGTGGCAACGCATTGGTCGTCGCCATCGTTGCCGGGATGGTGGTGTTGTTGGTCACGCGCTGGCCGGTCGCCGCTGCGGGGACGATCGCGCTGGTGGTGGTGTGGCCGAGGTTGTTCGCTGGCAAGTCGGCAACCGTCGAGCGTCGCCGTCTCGATGGGATCGCCAAGTGGTTGGAGGACCTACGTGATCTTCAGCTTGGATCGAATCTCGATCTGGTCGAGGCCTTGACCGAGTCCGCCAAGCGGGCGCCGACGGTGATCGAAACGGAACTCGGCCGGCTTGCCGGTCGGCTCGGCCATCACATGCCCTTGCGTGACGCACTCGTGCATCTGGCCGACGAACTCGATCACCCCGTGTCGGACACCGCCGTGGCGTCGATGTTGTTCGCCGCCGGCCACGCCTCGGGTTCGGCGTTACAGGACACCTTCGCCCAGCTCGCGGTGACGGCCCGCGACGAGCTCACCGCCCGGGACCGCATCGACCGCTTGCGAGCGAACTTCGAACGGTCGATGCGTCGGATGCTGGCGATTCTGGGCGGCCTGGTTGCGTACATGGTCGTCGTCGCCTCGGAAACTCTGGAGCCCTACCAGTCGCCTGTCGGCCAGATCTGGCTGTTGTTGCCGTTGTCGATTTGGGCGCTCAGTCTGGTGTGGCTCCGCAACCTGTCCCGTTACGAACGCGCCGGCCGGTTCGTCAACCGTGAGGCACTCGCCGAGGCCCGGCCATGACGCTGACCCAGCTCGCGTTGGTCGCCGGTGCAGCGACCGTGATGGCCGGATGGTGTCTACGACGAGCGATGCAGTTCGGTCCGGCGACGGTTGCCACCACCTACCGGCGCTTGTACTCGACCCGGTCGCCGGTCCCCGCCTCTGCTACCGGTTCGCTGTGGGATCGCTCGTTCGCCCGCTTGGGGACGCGACTCGCGGCCTCCGATGTCGGTCAACGGATCGAAGCACGCCGTCGCTACGCGTTCCGTGCCGGGGGTGTCTCCGTGCCGCTGCTGGCCACCCGGATCGTGTCGGCCGCAGTCGTCGGTTTCGTTGCCGGGCTGGTGCTCGTGCTGGTACCGACGATGACAGGCGTTGCGGTCCCGTGGCCGATCGTCGCGATCGCGCCGTTCGGTGTTGCCCTGTTGATGGGCTGGTATCAGTTGTCGAGCGTCGTCGCCGTCGCCGATCGTCGCTACCGATCGTTCCGGGCCGGGGTCGCGGCCTACGTGCAACTGGTCGCGGTGTGCATGACCACGAGACGATCGATGACCGAAGCGATCAGCTACGCCGCCGAAGTCGGCACCGGGCCAGCGTTCGAAACGATCGCAGCCGCAGTGCACGCCGCCCCGCAGATGGGCATCCGGGTCTGGGAAGCACTCGACAGTGTCGGCGTCGAGTACGACTGCCGCGAGCTACAAGACCTGGCGTCGTCGGTCGGCCACGTCGCCCGGATCGGCGTCGGTGTCGAAACCACGGTCATTGCCGTGGCGACACGGATGCGCCAGGTCGCGTTGGATGACATGCAGCGTTCCGCTGATCGCCAAACCTCCACGATGTTCGGCCCGACCCTGTTGTTCGTCGCCGGCGTCGTCGCATTCCTCGGCTACCCGCTGATCGTGCGCGTGTTCGACGCCTTCTCCACCACCAGCTAACCGAAAGGAACCCGACATGACATCACCCGCTCCGTATGTCACGAGCCCGTACGTGACAAGCGTCGTTGATCAGGCCTACATCGGCCTGACGATGCTCTTGCGCACCTTGCGCGTCTGGTCTGCCCGAGACGAGGGCCTCGACGAGTCACCGTCCAAGCTGCTCTACATCGCCCTGGGGATCATCGTCGCCGGCATCGTCGCAGGGATCGCCTACGCGATCGTCCAACAGGCCGGCGACAACATCCCCGACCCCGTCGTCCCCGCAAACCCCTAGCCCGACGGCCGCAGTGCGAACGCGTCGCCGCCCCACCAGGCACGGTGTGGTTGCCGCGCGGCGACGTCTCGACTGGCGCGACGACAGCGGGGTTTCGAGCAGCGTCGAGCAGCTGTTCGCGTTCGTGTTCCTATTGATCTTGTTCTTGTTCTTCATGCAGGTGATCGTGTGGTGGCACGCCAAGAACATCCTCGAACAGTCAGCGGCCGAGGGCGCGCGAGCCGCCGCAGCAGCCGATGGCGGATGCACCGACGCGGCGACCGCGGCGACGTCGATCGCAACACGGATCGGTGGCGGCTGGGTCAGGGACCTCGACGTCACCTGCACCGGTGGAACCGTCGAGGGCGAACTCGTGACCGTCACCGTGACCGCGTCGACACCGGGGTTCGTACTCCCCGGATCGCTCACTGTGTCGGCCGTTGCCAACGCACCGGAGGAGTCACCGTGACGGCCCGTCGGATCCGCTGGCGTGACGATCGCGGTCAAGCCGTGAGCACCGAACTGTTGTTGCTGCTGATCGTCGCTCTGATCGGGTGGGGGTTCCTGGCGTGGCTCGGGCGGCTGACCTCCACCTCACAAGACCTCGCCAACAGCGCCCAATCCGCAGCCCGCGCCGCATCACAACAGGGCAACCCCACCGACGCGCTCACCGCCGCTCGCGCCGCCGCCTATGCGTCGAACCTGCAGTCGCCATGCACCACGCAACCTGCCGTTGCCATGTCGTGGCAACCAGGCCCGACCGGCACATGGCGCGGTGGCAGCGTCACCGTCACGCTCACGTGCACCGTCGACAATCGCGAACCGATCACAAACACAGGCCGCACCATCGCAGCGTCAGACACCCAAGTCATCGACCGCTACCAGGAAGCAGAATGAAGCGCCGCCTGCACACACTCCGCCGAGCGATCGCGGACGACCGTGGCGTCATCGGTCCTGCTGTGGCGATGCTGCTGATCGTGGTCCTCATCGGTGCTGGCCTCGTGTTCGACGGTGGCCGGGCACTTGCCGCGCGCCGCCAGGCGATCAACACCGCCGAGGCCGCCGCCCGCGCCGGCGTCGCGACTGTCACCGCCGACGGCCTACGCGAAGACCCGGCACGCGCCGCGACACTTGACTTCCTCGACGCTGCAGGCGTCGCACAAAGCGACATCGTGTCAATCACGGTCACCGCGACCACGGTCACCGTCGTGCTGACGGCTCGTCGGGACGCGGTGTTCGGCCAACTGATCGGCAACGACAGCATCGTCGTGCGCGGCAGCGGCGAAGCAACAGCAACGTTCGGGAACAGCCCATGATCCGCCAAGCCCTCCGAATCCTGGCGCGCCTGGCCGCCGGCCTGCTCGTCGTCGCCGTCCTCACCGTTCCTGTCGCACTGATGGCGAGAGTCGCCGGGAACCCGTTCGGTGGTGACCTGTTGCGCCGCGTCCAGGATCGAACCGTCGACGACGCCACAATTCTGCGGCTGCTCTCCATCGGCTTCTACGTGCTGTGGGCATGGTTCGCGCTACCCGCCATCCGCCAGGCAAGGCTGTGTCTCAAGGCCCGCCATCCCCGCCCATCGGCTCAGGCCTCGCCTCGCTCGGTACCCGTCGTTGTTGACCGAGGTCCACAAGGGTGGCTCACCAGGCTCGTGCGCTACGCGCTGACATCGTCCACGATCGCCGCAATCACCACCACGACCACGCTCGCCATGTTCCCCTCCTCCGCGCTCTCCAGCATGCATGGCACCACGCAGGCCACCGGCCGACCCGCGGCGACGGTCGTCGTGAACGACGCTCGCCACTCGATTCAGTCCGAGCACGGTGAACGTCCCGATCTGGTCAGCGAGATCGTTGCTCGACGCCGGGACACCCCCTACTCGATCGCCGCCCGGCTGTTCCCTGACCGACTCGACGACGCCCGAGAAGAGATCCTCGCATTGAACGTCGGCCGACCGACTCCCGGCGGTGGCATGTACCAAGGGGGAGCCTTTCCTGAGGGCATGACCGTGCTCACCCCTCGCGGACAGTCCGCCAGCGACCAAGCTCCGCCCGCGACCAGCGGCGACGCCGGATGGCTGCCGGCCGAGGTCGTGGTCGTCGAACCCGGCGACAACGTCTGGGACCTCAGCGCCGAGCGGCTCGATCGTGCCGATGGGGAGATGGATACGCCCACGAACGCCGAGATCGCCGACCACATGCACCTCGTCATCGATACCAACATCTTCCCGAGCGGCAACCCGAGCCTGATCTTCCCCGGCGACACGATCAACTTTCCGGCGATCGGCAACCCGCCACTCGCGCCACCGACGCCGCCGCCACTTCCACCCCAGCCCGAGATCGATCTCCCAACGCCGCCGACCACCGAGGCTCATCCCCCGCCGCCGGCCCCGCCCGACGTGCCCACATCCACCGAAGCGCCGATCATCGTCATCGAGACCGGCACCACGGTGCCACCCCGGCATCCCGCTGACACCCCGCCCGGCAATGAGCAGACCGCACCCGCGGTCACGGACAACGACACATCCCCGGACCGGTCGCTCGTCACCCTCGCCGGAGTGACCGGAACCGTCGCGCTCGCCTCCGGGCTCACCACCGCCCTCGTGCGACAGCGGCGTCGTCGCCGCGCCCTCGGCATCGGCCGACCGAGTCCACTCTCGACACGACAAGCCGAAGTCGAGACCGCGATCGTCGCCGCCTCCGACGTTCCCTTCACCCGTTGGGCGGGCCAGGAACTCGCCGCGCTCGCTCGCCAAGTCACACCAACCTCGATCACCGGCGCGCCGCTCGCCGTCGAACTGGAACCCGGAGTCGGCATCGAGATCCTCTGGGACCACCCGTGCCACACCGCACCCATCCCATGGGAAGCAACCGACGGCGGCTGGTCATGGCGCGTCCACTACGACCCCGACGAACCAACACCCCTCGCCGAATGGCCCTCGCCCATCCCCGCCTTGGTCACCGTAGGAACACGCGGCCACCGCCAACTACTCGTCGACCTCGAAGCAGTCGGAACACTGGCAGTGTCCGGACCGACGGCGGACGTCGAGGCATGGATCCGCGCGGTGGTGCTCGAACTCGGGGCCGGCGACGACCTCGCCGATGCCAGCGTGCTCACCGTCGGCAGCGGAGTCGACGGCGTCGAACACCTCGAACGAGTCGCGCACGTCCATCCCGACGAAGCAATCGGACTGCTCACCGCCAGAGCCCACGAAGTCACAAACCTCCTCGACGAACACGTATCGCTGTTCCACCGTCGCCTCGGCGAGAACCCAGTGCTCGGTCTCTCAACGGACGTAGTGGTGTGTGGCGACATCGAACTCGAGACACAGAGACAGATCGCGGCCTGCGTGGTGCCTCGTCACGGGGCAGCCGTCATCCTCAGCGCCGACATCGGACACGCCGGTTCCCGCCTCGTTCTCGACGGCTACGGCTCCGCGGTCCTCCACGGCATCGGTACCGACCCGATCCTCATCACGCCCGTCGGCGTCCCCCGAGACACTGCCGCCGAGATCGCCGTGCTCCTCGACCACGAACACGACTCGTCCGCGGACGAACCGCTCACCGACGAACTCGTACCGGAGTCCGAGCATCGGCCCACTGACGTAGCGCTGGCGTCAGTGGGCGAACCGAGCACCGCCTTTGTCCAAAACAGCCTCCTCGACTCCGCGTGTTCCGACAACGGCGACGACGAGTGGTGCCGACCCGAACCCGCACTTCTCGTCCGCGTCCTCGGCCGTCCAGCCGTGCCCGGCCGTCCCGAGATACAAGGCCTCAAACTCCGCCTGCTCGTCTACCTCGCCTGTCAGAACGGCCGAACAGTGTCGAGGTCACGGATCCTCGACGCCGTCTGGGGCGGTGAGGCACGCGAGCGAAAGACGTTCTCGAACAAACTCTCCGACCTGCGCAACACGCTCGGCACGACGTCGACAGGGAGCCCCATGCTGTCGACCGCAACCGACGCCGGCGTCCGACTCGACCCGAGCGTGATGACCGATCTCTCCGTGTTCATCGCCCTCGCCGCCCGAGCCCGCGACGCCGCGTCGAACGAAGCCATCGAGCTCCTCAGCGACGCGCTGACACTCGTGCACGGCGAACCATTCGACGACGGCGGATACGAATGGGCCGACGCCAACCAAGACAACGTCCAAACCCACGACCACATCCTCAACGCGGCCCGCGACCTCTACCGCCTCGCCTGCGACGCCGCCGACCTCGCGACCGCCCGCTTCGCGCTCGTGCAAGGCCTCAAAGCCGTCCCCGGCCACGAGGACCTCTACCGACTCCGCATGCAACTCGAACACCGCGCCGCCAACACCGCAGCCATCCACGCCACCTTCAACGAGCTCACCCACCAACTCAACGTCCTCGAATGCGAACCATCCACCGAGACCGTGAACCTCTACCGCCAACTCGTAGGTCGTCGTTCCTGAATCTGGCCTGTGTTCGGTTCCCGTCCTTGTCCGGGAGGCAGGCCACGGCATCCATCCGACGTTGAGGGGCGTCACGCGGCTTGCGAGAGGATCTTCGAGCACCAGAGCGAACTTCCTCGAAGCCAGGCGCGCTCGCTCGTTCACAGCGATGTCGGCGAAGCGACGGCGATGAACAAAGTACGCTGTCGACAACGCAACGAGGTGGGGTGCGATGGCTGGGGCGCCGGGACAGAGAGTGGGACCATGGACGCTCGGCGAGCACTTGGGGCGCGGTGGAAATGCGTCGGTGTTCGTTGCGACCCGCGACGGCAGCGACACGCCGGTGGCGTTGAAAGTCATCAACACCACAAAGGTGGAACGCGAGCCGTATCAGCGGTTCGTCCGCGAGATTGGCTTCCTGCGCGAGCACCAGGCGATGGTCGGGCTGCTGCCACTCCTCGATGCACACTTGCCCGACAAGCCGTCGAAGACGGATCAGCCGTGGCTATCGATGCCGATCGCCACCCCGATCGCGGATGCGTTGCAGGGCCGCCCGCTCGCGGATGTCGTGCACTCGGTGGCCACGATCGCCGACACGCTGTGGCGGTTGCAGCGCTTCCACGACATCGCACACCGCGACATCAAGCCCGGGAACCTGTATGAACTCGACGGCGCGTGGCTAATCGGAGATTTTGGTCTCGTCGCCCAGCCGGACACGGGCGGTCTGACCGCGGAGGGCCGTCCTCTCGGGCCCGCGCACTACATGGCGTACGAGATGATTCGCGACCCATCGACTGCTGACTCGCACGCGGCCGACGTGTACTCACTCGGCAAGACACTGTGGGTGCTCGCGACCGACCAGCGCTTCCCGCCCGAGGGCCACCAGCCCGCGAGCACACGCGGGTTCGGAATCGGTGACTTTAGGCCGCACGCCCGCGCCGCAGCCCTGGATCAGGAGATCGATCTGATGACGCGTTTGCACTCCGACGAGCGGCCGTCGAAGGAACAGGTCGCACGCGACCTCGCGGCGTGGGAACAACTCGCGAGCGAGCCGGTGGTGATCGACGTGTCGGCGGCACGCTCGCGGCTGCACGACAAGATCGGATCGCAGATCGCGGAGCAGGACACGCACGCGCAGCGAAAGGAACTTGCGTTAGCCGCGGTGCGGAGGTTCCAGGAACTGACAAAGCCGCTCAACGAGGCGTTGAAGAGCTTGTCGGCGCGCGCCGAGGTCGACTCAGCGACCGACAAGATGACGACGAACCTTCTGAAGAGTCACGGCGGGTTCGGTACCAAGCAGTCGGCCTTCCGTTGGCATCGGTGCACGCTCGTCCGGCCCCTCGACGGGCCAGTGACGATTGTGCTGCGCATGGGCCGGTCGCTCGAATTGATGGAGGACGGCACCTTACGGCTTCATCTCATGGTCCACGTTGGGCCGGACGGTGTAATGGCTACGATGTTCAACTGGCACCGGCCGATGACATCGGCGATGGTCGGCACGGTCGAGGCAGAGCAGATGCTCGACGCCGGCGCGCACGATCTCGTCGTGGCATTGCAGCAGGGGATCGACGTGTTCGTCGATCAGATTCCCGATTCTCGGAATGCGAGCTAGGCGACCTCACCGCAGAGGAGGCAGAACACCGGCCCGACCCAATCGTCGAGCACCTTCACGGGCTCGCCTGGATGACATGCGAAATCCACGCGCTTCATGTCGTCCGCTTCTGTGAGCGGTTCCATCTCGTCAGGCCCGTCATACTTCGCGCTGACCGACAGAAAGCCGCCCGAGCGGCGACCGATGCTGTCGAGGTCCCGAGTGAAGTCCTCCAGCATCGGTCCGACGACCTGGGTAGCGACCGTATTCTCTGCAAGCTCGACCTGCGCCTTGGTGAACCACTGGCCGTCGGGCGCCTGGATTGCGCAGTATGGGCAGAAGTATCCGCCATCGGGTGACGGTGTGGGCTCGGCATCGTCGTCATCGCTGCTGGGGAGCCATTTGAACTCGCGCTCGCAGGTCGGACACTCGCGACGCAAGAAGCCGTCCGAGTCGAGCGGCAGACTCATTCCTAGGGATACTTCGTCGTCACTCATCGCACGCTCGATGATACCGAGGGGGTGGCGGCCGGGCCGAGGATTTGATACCGAACACGACGTGGGCAACCCTTGGTTCAGGCGCATTGGCTGCTGAGTGCGCTGTACTCCGTCACACGAAGGTCGATGTCGGGTGGGCGGAGCCTCAGTCGATTCTCGACTGGGCGAACCTCTAGCTAGACGCCCGGCCTCGGGTCCTGGCAACTCAACCGTCGCAAGGTGACGCTTGACTTCTAGCTCGGTCCCGCCAGGAGGTCTCGGCCGGCTCGGCGGCCGCGCCCTTCGCACAACAGTCCGCCAGCTACCCCGTTCACGGTCGGCGAAACGACGAAGCCATCGCGTTCCCGAACTGTTGTTACACAGGCGCACGAATGCGTTGCCCGACGCAGCGCTAGAAGCTGCACCCAGTCGTCGCAAGCAAACGTGGATCCAACCCGACGCCGTCGCGGTAGAGGCTGGCGATAAGGCGTTGCGGGCAGTGTTGTTTGCCGTCGGAGGTGCGGATCTCGAGGTGGAGGTGAGGCGTGCCGGAGCGGCCGGTGTTGCCGGAGGTGAGGATGAGGGTTCCTGCTTCGACCTGGCTGCCGCGGGTGACGTGGAGGTTGCTGCCGTGGCAGTAGGTCCATCGGGTGCCGAGGTCGTCGACGATGGTGAGGCCGATGCCGCAGGTTGCGCAGCCGTTGACGCCTCGGGTGGTGCAGCCTTGCTCCCACCAGTTGTGCGGCCAGGCCGAGACGGTGGCGACCGTGCCGGAGCGAACGGCGTAGATCGGGGTGCCGGTTGGGATGATCCAGTCCCAGGCGGGGTAGTCGTGGTGGGGGTCGTCGAGTTGGTTGACGGTGGCGTCGATCATCGAGCGTGGGCCGGGTAGCGCCCAATCGCCTGCCAGTACTTCGCCGGGCTCGCCTCCGAAGCAGCTACTCGTTATCGACGTCGGCGGTCCGGACGTGGGGGACGCATCGCCGCCGAGTTCGGTGTACCTGTCCATCCACCGTTGCTGGTATTGGCGTGGCGTCAGCCGGTTGCCGGCCTCTGGTGCGGGGACCGTGTCCCACTCGGCGCTGTTCGAGGCTGGGAGATGGCCGACGTACCAGACGACAGGAACCGCGGCGACATCGTTGTGGCGGTCGAGGATCGCGCCGACCATCTCGGCGGCCTTGGCGTCTTGGACTTCGGGCGGCGCCAGCAGGGCGCGGGCGTAGCCGCCATAGTTCGCCCACGTCGAGTCGATGAACTGGTACGCGCCCGACGCGCTCGCGCCCGAGTTGGTGGCTTGGTAGTTGTCGCCTGATTCAAGGCTGCGGATCGTCGCCAGGATCGTCTCGATCTGCGCCGCGTCAGGTGCGCAGGCGACGAATGGTGGCGGGTCGCCGTTGGCGAGCAGTACGGGTATCGACACGACACCGGCGAGCAGGGCGAGCGGTGATGCGAGCAGCAAGGAGTACTTCACACCGGTGACCCCCACCCTTCGACCAGATCACGGCGCACGACCTCGGTTCGGGGTCGGTGTCGCGGTCGGGGTGCCAACGGGGTGGGGCAAGCCGGTGAGCGAGGTTGGCCACCGGGGCCGGCCCGCTTCCGGAGGTACTGCGATGGCACACGACACAGGGCGCTCGACGAGACGAACGATGCACCGATTGACCGTCGCCGTGCTCGTGTCGGCCATCGCGATCACGGCGGTGGCCTCGCCTGCATGGGCGGCGGTTCCGAATCCGCCGGCCGACGGGTCGGCACCGGGCGCGGCGCTGATGACGTCGCTGTTGGGCTGGTTGAAGTGGGGCGGCTTGGCCGCCGCGTTGGCCGGTCTGCTGATAGGGGCGATCACGATGGGCGTCGGCCACTTCGGCAGCAACTACTCGGCATCGTCTGCGGGCCGCAAGTGGCTGCTCGGCGGAATGGGCGCAGCGATCCTGTCCGGACTGGCGTGGACGATCGTCACGACTCTGTTCGCTGCGACCGGCGGCTGACGATGCCTCGTTCGATGGCGGTGCTCGGTGGTGCGCTGGCGACGGTGATGCTGGTCGGTGTCATCGTCGCCCGGGCTGGGAGTGGCGATACCGGACCGGATGGCAACACTTCCGCCCCAGTCGCGGAACCCTCGGCGAGCTCTCCATCAGCTACCGGGCCGGGTGTGGCCGCTGCGCCGAGTGCCTCGATCGACGAAGCGAAGGTCGCCGCGATCAAGGTCGTGGGCCGTACGGGCGAGGTCGTTGCGGCAGGGTTCATCTCCCGACGGGAACTGATCGAGACGTTCACCACCCGGTCGTTCGGGCCGACGTTCGCGGACGAGACCGGTCGTGCGATCGACGCGATGCTGATCGAGTTGGGCAGCCGCGAGGTCGACCTCGCCGACCTGGTCGTGCATGAGCAGCCGATCACATCGGCTGCATCAGCCACGGCGGATGGTGTGGAGGTGCGGGTGTGGTCGGTGCTGATCATCGCCGCGCCGGGTACTGGCCCTGGCCGTCAGGTGTGGCGCACGGTCACGCTCGACATGGTGCAACGCGACGGGGTGTGGCTCGTTGACGGGTGGGCGTCGTCGCCCGGCCCGACGCCGTCTCCACCCGCGGAAGGGATCGTCGATTCGGCCGAGACCGTGGCGGTTCCGTTGTCGTGGGACTCGGCCGAGGCGGGCTGACATGTGGCCCTTCCCGAATCCGCTGGACTTGTTCGGCGACGCCGTCGGCGGCGTCGTCGGATGGGCCTGGGACAAGGTGATCCAGGGGATCTACACCTGGTTCGCCAACGGCCTGTTGCTGTTGATGGAGTGGGTCTGGAACGTGTTGGACACCGCCACCACACCACGGGTCACCGAGGCATGGTTCACGAACGGCCTGATCCGCCCGCTGGCCGGAGTGGCGGTGGGGATCACGGTGGCGATGATGCTCGCGTCGGCGATCCAGGCCGGTCTCGGTGGACGGCCGGAACTGATCATCGACGCGTTGAAGGAGGGCCCGAAGTCACTCGTCGCCACCGCCCTCACCGTCGTGGTGATGGATGTGATGATCCAAGGCGGCGACGTCTTGGCCGACGTCGCGTGGCAAGCCGGGCGGGGCGACGCCCAACAGGTACTCGACGGGCTGGCAGCCACGATGGGTTCGTCGGGTGGGTTGGCAGGGACGTTCCTCGGGCCGCTGGCGTTGCTGTTCGGGATGATCGGCTTGCTCGTGACGACGGTGGTGTTGTTCATGCGCTCGTCGATGCTGTATCTCGTCGCCGCGTTCGCGCCGATCGTCTGGTCGACGTCGGTTGCCCCGATGATGCGCGGCTCGGGTCGCCGGCTGATCCATCTCGTGGTCGCTCTGGTGTTGGCGAAGCCGGCGATCGCGATCACGCTCGTGGTCGGCACGAAACTGCTTGCCAACGCCGGCGCTCCGGGCACGACAGGCGCGAGTTCGGGGGCGTCTGCGTTGGGGACGATGCTCGCCGGGTTCTCGTGCTTCGCGATCGCTGGTCTGAGCCCCGCGGTCATCTTCAAGCTGCTGCCGAGCGTCGAGGGCGGGAGTGCCGCTACGGGCGTCGCCGGTGGCTGGGGGCGGTCGGCGATGACCGGGGTGCAGATGGGTTTGATGGTCAAGTCGATGGGAGCGTCGGCAGGTGCTTCCGCAGCAACCCGGGCGATGCCGTTGACCTCGAGCGCTGGCGGCCCGTCGGGTCAGAGCGTCGGAGGGATCGCCGGAGGCCCGGGCGGATCACCCGGCGCGACGGGATCTTCTTCCTCGGCGGTCGCGACACGCCCAACGACCAGCTCGGAGCCTGCATCGAGTGGGTCAACGGTCTTGCCACCGGGCGAGTCGCGTGATGCCCAACCGACCGGCGACCATCGAGGGCCGTCGGCATGAGCGGCACAACCCGAGAGGCCGCCCGCTATCGGTTCGGTGACTCATCCCGCAGCGGGATGCTGCTCGGGCTGTCACTTCGCCAGGGCGCGCCCCTGGTGGCCGGGATGCTGTGGTTGGCGTTGGCGTTGATGATCGAGTTGCCCCTCGTCGGGCTCGTCGGTCTGGCCCTCGCATCGGTGGCGTCGTTCGGCCGCTGGCGGCACGCACCGCTGTACGACATCGCCGCTCCAGGCGCGCGACTTGGTCTGCGACGGCTGCGAGGTCGCGGAGTGTGGACGCGGCGCTCGTTGATCGGCGCCGGCTCGGGCTTCGACGATGTCCTTCCGGAGGCGCTTGCGGGACTTGAGTTGATCGAGACCTCGGTCGATTGGGCAGGCAGCACGTCAAGCGTCGGAGTGGTACGAGACCGACCAGCCGGGACCGTCTCGACGGTGATCGGAGTGCTCGGTGATGGCTTCGCCGCGTCGAGCGCGCTCGAACAGGACGGGATGCTCGCCGGGTGGGGCGCAGCGCTCGCTCCGCTCGCCCGCGACCGATGCCCGGTCACCCGCGTCACATGGCAGGAATGGGCGCACCCGGTCGGCGTCGGCACCCACCGCCAATTCCTCGCCGACGTCGCGACCCGACCCACGAGCACCACCACGGCCTCCGCCGACTACGCCGACCTGCTCGACACGCTCGACCGTTCGACGATCGCCCACGATGTGCTGCTCACGGTCACGGTCGATCTCCGGCGAGTCCGCGCCCGGCGAGGAGCATCAACGGTTGCAGCGGCGCTCGCGGTGCTCTCAGGTGAGGTCGACCTGCTGGCCGCCCGACTGTCGACAGCGGGACTGGTTGTATCGCCGCCACTGTCGCCGGCAGAGTTGGCGACAGCAATCAGAGTGCGATCCGACCCGACCCGTGAACACGCCGCCGTCCCGCGATCGCTCGCCGCGATCGCCGGACGGGGTGTGGCCGAGTGGGGACCGATGGCCGTCGAATGCGACTGGTTCCACGCACGAGTCGACGCATCCGTGCATCGCACCTACCGGATCGTCGGTTGGCCGATGCTTCCCGTCCCCGCCGACTGGCTCGCCCCACTGCTGACCGGCGGAGGCCAGACACGAACTTTGACCGTCGTCATGGAACCGGTGGCGATCGGGCATGCCGCCCGTGCAGCCAACCGACAACTCACCTCGCTCGAGACGGATCGTGACGAGAAGCAACGCAAAGGATTCCGGCCGACCGCTCGCGAGCGTCGCCGCATCGCCGACGTCGAGACGCGGGAAGAGGAGCTCGCTGCCGGGCATCCGGAATTTCGTCACGTCGGCCTGCTCACAGTCACCGCCGCCAACGTCGACGAACTCGACGACGCCTGCGCCCAAGTCGAACAGGACGCCGCACAATCGATGCTCGACATCCGCCCCGTCGCCGCCCGCCAAGGTGAGGGCTGGGTCGCCTCGCTCCCCCTCGGCCGATCAGTCCGACGCGGGGTCTGGACGTGACCGTCCCAGCCGACCATCGCGAGCACCGTCAGCGACCTTCGCAGGTCGCCGGTCACCAAACCAGGGACGACCGTCACCGGCCAGCCGACCGGTCGGCTGGCCGCCGCGATGCAGATGACAAGCCGGTCAACCGACTCGGAGGAGGCCCCGGCGTGCCCGTCGACTGGTCTCGGTCGACGCTCGCCCATCTGCGCTCGGTGTACCCGTTCCACACGGCCGCCGGGTTCGGGGAACGAGGCGTGCTGCTCGGCTCCGACGTAACCGGCGGGTTCCGAGGCTTCTACTTCGACCCGTTCGAGTTCTACCAACAACGGCATCTCACCAACCCGAACATGATCGTGATGGGCTCGGTCGGGTTCGGTAAGTCGGCGACAGTGAAGGCGTTGATCCGACGCCTGCAAGCCGTCTATGGCATCGGCCGCTACCTGGCGATCATCGACCCCAAGGGCGAGTACTCGACCGTTGCCGCGGACCTCGGGTTGGCGGTGATCAAGCTGTTCCCCGGCGAAGGCGGAGCACGGGTCAACCCGATGGACCCCGGCAGCACCTCGAACGACGACAGCGTCATCGCCCGCCAAACCCTCGCCGCGCAACTTGTCGCCGGTGTGCTCGGCCGCGAGCTGACCCCGCTGGAAGATGCGGTGCTCTCGTGGGGGATCGAGACTCGATGCCGCGCCAACCAGGCGTTCACTCTCGCCGACCTGCACCGTGAGATCCTCGACCCACCCGACGAACTCGTCCGTCTCTCGCGCCACACGCCGCTCGAACTCGCCCGGGCAACGTCGCCGGTCACGTTCGCGCTCGACAAGCTCTGTTCGCGCACACTGCGCGGCATGTTCGACGGCCCGACCACGGTGCACGTCGACTGGGACAACGGACCGGGCATCGTGCTCGACCTATCCGCCGTGTACGCCAACAGCGAAGCCCTGCCGCTGGTGATGGTCGCCGCGACCCACTGGCTCAACGGCGCCCTGCGTGGTCGTCCCGAACGACGATCCATCCAGGTGATCGACGAAGCGTGGGCTGCTGTCCGTCACGGAGCCGCATATCTGCAGGGCTCGCTCAAGCTGTCACGCACGTACGGCGTCGCCACCGTGCTGGTCTGCCATCGTCCCTCCGACCTCACCGCACAAGCCGACGACGGCACCGCGTCGTCGAAGATCGCCGCAGGGCTGCTGTCCGACATCCAGACCCGCGTGCTGCTGCGCCAACCGCCTGAGCAGATCGCCGCAGCCGCCGAGATGTTCGACCTGACCGAGCGTGAACGCGATTGGCTGAGTCAACTCGTTCAAGGCCGTGCGATTTGGAAAATCGGGGCCCGGACCGCCGTCGTTCAGACCGTGTTGACCGGCAACGAGCGCAAGCTGTTCGATACGGATGCGGCGATGACCAGCGATATCGCTGGGGTCTTGGGGGAGCGTGTCGGGTGAGTCACCCGCCGGCGACGACTCGCTGGCCGATCGACGACATTTTGGCGCGCACTGACCTCGCTGCGCTGTTGGACGAGTTCGCCCAACCAGACCAGCGCGCCCGTCGCTGGCACTGCCCGCTCAACGACCACGACGACAACCACGCCTCGGTCACCATGCATCGAGACCAGCGTGGCCACGAGCGTTGGCGATGTTGGTCCGGCGACCAACGCCATCGCGGTGATGCCGTCGACCTCGTCCAAGCCGTGCGACGCAACACCCGCGCGGAGGCGATCGAGGAACTCGCAACACGAGCAGGATTGCAGCCAGGTCGCGAGCTCCCACCAATCGCACCACGCAAGCCGACGGCGCCGCCTGCCTTGGTACTCGATGAACGCGTCGTCGCCTACGCCAAATTCTGCGCCCGCCTGCTCTGGTCCCCGCTCGGGGAGCCGGTTCGCGAGTGGCTCCAGAATCGAGGCCTTGGCGATGACGTACTCCGCGCCAACCACGTCGGCGCCGACCCCGGCCGCGACCGACTGCGCCGATCACGCGGCATCCCATACGGGGCTGGCCCTGGAGCCACGTTCCCAGCCCTCGACGCCAACGGCCAGATCCGCTACGTCCAAACGCGAGCGCTCGAGCCGAGGCCTGGATACGGCAAGTACGACAACCCCTCGGCGGCGCTCGCACCGAACCCGCGCCTCACGTGGGCCGTTCCGCCGAGCATCACCAAGCCAGGCCAGCTGCTGGTCTGCGAAGGCATTCCTGACGCCCTCGTCGCTGCCCAAGCCGGCTACCGATCCGTCGGCCTCCTCGGCACCAACGCCCTCGACCCCAGCGTCGCCACTCGTATCGCCAACATCGCGACCCGGGACGCGCTCGAAATCACGATCATCACCGACAACGACGACAGCGGAGTCGGCAAACACCTCGGTGAGCAACTGTCCGCTGAACTCTCGAAGTACGACTGCGGCGTCACTGTCCTAGAACCTCCCGACGGGCACGACCTGACAACCTGGTCGCTCCGAGACCACACGTGGAGCCGGGTCGTCGGGCCATCTACGAGCGATAGATCTCTCCTACGCGACACGAACTCGATTGCGACATAGCGCGACGGATTGCCGGCGGCGTCCCGGACATTGCTCAGCCTCCAAGTTGGCGACGGACTCATCAGGTGACTCGCGGTCGACCACCTCCGCTCGCCTTAGCCGGGCCGACCGGACACCACACGAATCTGCTCGTCGGCGAGGAATGCGCGCTGCGATTACCGGGTCAGTACATGTAGGACAAGTTCCGGCACCTCGATGAGAGCCTGATCCAAGAGTGCTTCGACCGCGGCGGCATCGATCGAGCCGTCGATGTCTCGATGTCGGTCCCACGCCGCGGGCTCGTACCGGGCGAGCATCGACAACGCGTGCAAGACCGCCCACCACGCCATCAGCGGGTGCAACGGTCGGTCGTTCCCCGCTACTGCGGGAGCCACCCACAGAGATCCGTCCACGGTCGGCTGACACATCCTCGCGATTCGCTCGGCCCGGTGCTCCTCGAGCATTCCGTCGGCAAGCCAGGTCAAGCGGACGCCGAGTTCCCCGGCGACCGCGGCCGGATGGAATCGGACGGGACGGTCCGCGGCAAGGTCGGCCTCGTACCCCGTCAGCGTGGGGTATAGAGCCAGGTGCTCACGCAACTCGCGCTTCGGGTCGTCCGAGAACTCGACGGCCGGGTCCACGCCGTACAGCCAAGCGGACGACAACTGCACCGACGTGGCGTAGACGTTCGGTCCTCCGAAGGTCTCTGGACCAATCAGGATCTCCCGCTCGACACGCAGCACCCGCGCTCGGTATGCGTCAGCGGGTTGGCGCCCGGCAAGACCCGGGAGGTTCGACCACAAGTCGCCGAGCCGCGTGCGCTTCGGAAGCGACGGCGACTTCAGCACCTCTGCGACCCGGACGAAGCTTCCCGACCGCTGATCCTGCTGCTCGACGTCCCAGAGCCGGTCGGAGTCGAGACCCACCGAGCCGATGCCATGGCCCTTCAACTGCCAGTTGTCTTCGGAGAGCTCGAACGCCGCGACAATCGCTCGGCCGGCCTGGCTCAGCGCGTAGAAGAGGGGCAACGGTCGGGCCGCGTAGCCGACCGTCGCGGCGGCGAGGAACAGCTGCTCGCACTGCTCGAGTGCCGCCGAGAAGGTGGGCTTGCGGGTGGGAAAACCACCGGCGGCTGGCGGGTTGGCCCGCAGTGATCGGATGTCCCACCACACCTGTCGAGGATCCCGGTCCGATGCCACAGCTCGACGCTACGGCTACGAGGCTGCCGACGACCACCGTGGGTCGCTACGCCGGTCCCGGCGCGGTGTCGGAGCCCTGGATACGGTTCTGAAGGTGGAGCAGATCAGGATCTTCGTCGATCGTCGACAGTCGGGGTTCTGCGTGTACTGCTTTGGCCGCCCGGACACTCGCGATCATGTTCCGCCGAAGGTGTTCCTCGACGAGCCGTACCCGGAGAACCTGCCGGTCGTTCCCTGCTGCCGCGCCTGCAACGAGGCGTCATCTCTCGACGAGGAGTACGTCGCCTGCGTGGTCGAGGTCGCAGTGTGCGGAGGGCTGAGCTCGACTGACCAGCGCCGACCGAAGGTGGCAAGGAAGCTCGCCGAACAGCATCCGCTCTCGGCCCGGATAGCTGCGTCCGTCGTGGAGTCGGCGAGCTCGACGGTGGTCGAGATCGAAGCGGATCGTGTCTCTCGTGTCCTGGAGAAGGTCGCCCGAGGATTGTGGTGGTTCGAGTGCGGAGTACCCGCGGCGGACATGACCGCATTCGTACGGTTCGCTCCTGTCGATGAACTCGGTGTCGGCGGCGTCGACCGCTTCGCGGCACTCGAGCCGCCCTGCTTGTTTCCTGAGGTAGGGAGTCGGATGATGCTGCGGACGCTGGACAGCGGTTCGCGGTCGGTGCGGAACTCGTGGGTTCAGGTGCAGCTTGGTCGTTTCTCGTACGCGGTCGAACCGTGGCCCGCCGGACCGAGGGTCAAGATGTTGGTGGCCGACTACCTGGCCGTCGAGGTCGACCTCCGCAGGCCTGATTCCGGAACCAAATAGTGGCTGGACCTTCGGCATCCTCGTAGCCGATTCGAGGGGCCCGAGTAGGTCACCCTCGGCTGAGCGCCGCTGCCGGTGCGAGCGAGCGGCAATATCGGAAGATCCTCGGGTCGGCTGTCGCGATCCGGCCCGCTGGTGACTCTCCTTCTCATGGGTAGTGACGGCGGCCTCAACGAGCAACTGGTCGCCGACGTCGAGTCGATGCTCGGGGACGGGACGGTCGAGGGTCTCGTCCGGCGCCTACGGCGCGACTTTCCGGCACTCGAGTCGGAAGCGACGGCGGCCGTCGGCCATGGCGTCGAGAAGCTGATAGTTCGCGACACGGTGCCCGACGACCCTCGGCGATACCTCGCCGCCTGCGCGTACAACGAGGTCAAGCGCGTCGGCAGGTTGCGGGCGCGCCACGACTCGCTCGAGGCCCTGGCGTCGGAGAACGACGATCATGCGGGGTGGACGCCCGAGGACCCCGGGTTCACCGTCGAGGAGCAGGCCCTGCTGCGCGCGACCTACGACGAGTTGCGTTCCCACGTGGAGACGTGGGAGACCGAGAACGTCCGGCTGGTCACGCTCCTCTACCTGGAAGCCGCGTTCGAGGGCGAACCTCTGCCGAGCGAGGTCGCCGCGGAGATCGTGGGCGAGTTGCTCGGCTACGAGGTCGAGGACTCGTTCGTCCGGACCTGGAAAAGCCGGGGATTCAAGAAGTTGCGTGAGTTCGTCACCGCGGTCGACGCGGTAGAAGCGTGAGAGAGGAAACCGACATGGCCATCCAACTGACCCCCGAGCGTCTGGCCGAAGGGCTGGAGACGCTCATCGACCAAGCCGAGACGCTGTCTGCCGACTACGCGGAGGTGGTGCAGGATGCGGTCCGCGCCGCGAGGGACGAGCCTCTCGCTGACGAGGACGCTCGCGAGCTGTTCGTGCGGATCCTGACGATCCTGCGGACGACGGGCCGCGATCTTGACGCCGGCGCGAATGCCCGCGTTGCCGAACAGATTCGTTCGGAGGCACAAGAGCTCGTCGCGGCACGACGGCCCACGTCGGCGTCGGCGTCACGAGACGAAGTGGTCGTTCAGGGTGGTCTGATCTTCCACAACCGGTTTGGCTTGAAGCCGCGACCGGTCCTACCAGTCCAGACGTTCAACGGCCAACCGATCATGTTGACCGAGGGCTACGTCGACGTCACGACGTTGCCCTTGTGGATGGACAACCACCGTGTGCAACTCCACGTCGCGGAGTTCCGCGAGGTCAATCATCGCGACCCGGAGGCGCAAGAGCTTCTGGATCTGATGCACGGTGACCTGCCGTTGCCGGGCCTTCAGGACAAGGATCCGTTCAAGCTGAAGGGTCTCGCGGGGAGCATCGCTCGGAAGGGCGTGGAACGTGCACCCATCGTGACGTGGGAGGGCGAACCGAAGGACGGGAACCGCCGCATCGCTGCTTCGCGGATGGTGCTCGAGGATCCGGACGCTACGCCAGCGCAGAAGGACCGTGCCCGCTGGATCCGCGTGTGGCAAGCGCCGGCGGGGACGACCGAGGACCAGTTCGAGGCCATCGTCGTCGCGCTGAACTTCGAGCCCGACCACAAGGAGGACTGGCCCGAATACGTGAAGGCCCGCCTCGTGGTCGACCGGTACCGCACGCTGCGCGAGGACGTTCACGTTGGCCTGACCGAGAAGCGGAAACTCGAGTTGCGCAAGCAGGTCGCCGACCAGTTCGCCATCAAGCACGCCGAGGTCAAGCGGTACCTCGAGATGGTCCAGTGGGCCGAGGACTTCGAGGACTACCACACCTCCGAACGCGAGCTCGACGCGGCTTCGGTCCGCTACAAGGCCAACGACATCTTCCAGTGGTTCTACGAGGTCCAGGCAGGCAAGGGTCAGGACAAGATCGTCGCCAAGGTGCAGCAGGACGACGCGTTGCGGGCCGTGGTCTACGACTTGATGTACGACGTGTTGGACTCCGGTCTCCAAGTCCGGAACCTGCACAAGGTGGTCGCCGACGAGGCTGGCCTGGACTACCTCAAGCGCGCCCACGACGAACGGGACAATCCAGGCGAGGCTCTCAAGTTCGTCGACCTCGCGATCGCGGAGGCTGCCAAGAACAGCCCAACCAAGAAGCTCGGGTTCGAACAGTTCCTCCGGACCACCGTCGATCGGCTGGGATCGGCGCCGCCCGACCAGTGGCGCAACGTCGACGTCGGGCTCCTCAACGAGCTTCGGCGGGTATTCCACGGTGCGATCGGAGCGATCGAGGGAGAGCTCGCGGTGCGGGGCAGTTCGACGTCGTGACCGTCCACGCCCGCACCGACGCCGACCACCTCGGGATCGAGTTGACGGCAGTCACCGAGGACACGGCGACTCTGTCGCGTCGTCTGAGTTCGGCTTGCCCTCCGATCCGAGCCAGGCGCCGCGACGGCCGCCTCGTGGTTGGATTCGACGACGCCGCACGGCTGGATGCCGTCCTCGGCGAAGTCGAGCTCGAGCCGGGTGCCCGGCGAGCCGTCGAGAACCGGGCAAGGATCGCCGGCGTGGCGGCTTCAGTGATCGCGGAGGCACGCGAGATCACTGCCGCCGGTCCGGCCAACGCACGACGGCTCATCGGCGAGTCGGCGCTGGCCGACCGACTCGATGATCACCAGGCACTCAACGTCGCGGTGATGACCGTGACGGACGGTTGGGGCACGTGCGTCTTCGACGAGCAGGGCACCGGCAAGACGGTCACCGTCGTCACGGCCTTCGACGTGCTGGTCGAACGCGGCGAGGCCGACGTCCTCATCGTCGTCGCGCCGAAGTCGATGATCGCCGAATGGGCCGAGGAGTTCAGGCGCTTCACCGGTCGCCTGTACAGAGTCGCCGTGGCAGATGGGACCCGACACGAGCGCGCCCGCGCGATCGACAGCGGAGCCGACGTCGTCGTCGTCAACTACGAGAGCGCCCTCGGGCTCGCCGAGTCCCTGCGCCTTCTCGCCCGCCGCACGAAGGCCGTGCTCGCGGTCGACGAGTCGTTCTTCGTGAAGAACCCCGACACGACGCGTACGCGAGCCGTGAAGGCGCTGCGCGAGTGGTGTAGCCGGTGCTACGTACTGTGCGGGACCCCCGCTCCGAATTCGCCCCATGACCTCGTCGCACAGTTCGACCTCGTCGACTTCGGCTACACGTTTGCCGGTGCACGACTAGACCGCGACCGCGACGTCGCCGCCGGTCAAGTGCAGGCCGTGCTCGAACACCGAGGCTTCTTCGTCCGAAACCTGAAACGCGACGTCCTCCCCCACCTCCCTTCGAGATCCTTCAGTGAAGTCACGGTACCGCTGGCCCCTCAACAGCAGGCTGCTTACGACGCCGCCTGTGACGACCTGATCATGGACCTCCGGACAGCCAGTGACCGAGAGTTCGACCGGCGCATGACCAGCTATCTGGAACGACGTGCAGCCTTGCTGAGAATCTGTTCCGACCCCTGCCCGGTCATACCCGGATACGAGGAGCTGCCCGCCAAACTCGCCGCGCTCGACGCACTCCTTGCGGACCTCGTTGAGGTCCAGCAGGAAAAGGTCGTCGTGTGGTCGTTCTACCGTGCGGCCCTGCAGCGCATCTCGATGCGTTACACCTCCTACGGCATCGCTCGTATCGACGGGTCGGTCACCGACTCCGCCGCCCGGCGAGATGCAATTCGCCGCTTCCAGGAGGACGACGAGACGATGCTCTTCGTCGGCAACCCCGCGGCGGCTGGTGCCGGACTCACTCTCCACCGGTCCAGGATCGCGATCTACGAATCGCTCTCTAACCAAGCCGCTCACTTCCTCCAGTCACTCGACCGCATCCACCGTCGAGGACAAGAGCGCGAAGTTCGGTACGTCACGCTGCTCGCCCAGGGCAGCATCGAACAAGCGGAGTACGCGCGGCTGCTCGACAAGGCAGACAGACAGGCTGAGCTCCTCGGCGATGCACCCAGCCCGCGCCTGACACGGACACTTCTCATCGAGGAGCTCCTCGCCACGCGACGAGCTGAGACAACGGCCGAATGATGGCTGCCTCCGACGCACACGAGAGCCGCGCTCGGCTGCTGACGACGATCGCATACCTCGCCGGCTGTCGGACCACGGTCCGGCTCGAGTCGGCTCTTCGACCGGACGTCGTTCTCGTCGACCAGGCTCGCCGCCGCCTCTTCGTCGGAGACGCCAAGGCCACCGAGACGGCGGGGTGCGCAGCCACAAAGCGTCGGCTACGACGGTACTTGCGAGCCGTTTCGCCCTGGCGGGCGGCTGGTTACGAGGTGCGTGTTGCCATCTGCGCCGACCCGCTGTCGGGCGACTGGCGCGGCAACCTTGCCGCCCTCGGAGAGTCGATCGGCGTCACGACGACTTTCGACGGATCGGCCACGATCGGAGCTGACTCGCGAGTGGCTTGGATTGATCTTCCGTCACTGAAAGGCATCAACGGTGGAGACGCGCTTGGCGACGAGCGCCTCGACTCGGACCGCTGCGTCCTCGGGGTCTTCGTGTTCCCAGACGCGGACGACGAGCCAGCCGTCCGCGACGAGGGCTGCATCGGTCTCGGCGTCGCGAACCTTGTTCTTCTGGATCTTCTCCCGCCACCACAACGTGTTCGACTTCGTCGGGCGGTTGTGCACCGGACAGCCGTGCCAGAAACACCCGTCGACGAACACCGCCACCTTGGCCGCGACGACGCATCCGTCGACCTCACGACGTAGGCCCTCCACGGGCTTTACGTTCCGCTCGAATACCAGGCCTCTCAGAGCGAGGGCGTCGAAGAGGCGGTTCTCCGGCTTGGTCCCTTGTCTGGCCTGCTTGGTCATGCGGGCTTTGCTCGCCTCGTCCGGTACCGGGGTCGGCGCGGCGCGTATCGACGTCAGCCTCTTGGGCTTACGGGGCTTCGATGTCGGGTCGAGCGCCTTGGCGAGCGCGTAGGCAAGGTGCTGTGCCAACAGCGGGGGAACGGCGTTGCCGATCTGCCGACACCTCGAGGAGACCGTACCGGTGAACTCGAACCGATCGGGAAAGCTCTGGAGGCGTGCGCCCTCGCGGACCGACAGCGCGCGGTCCTCGACGGGGTGTGTGAAGCAGCCTGCTGTGACGTTGTTGAACTGCGTCGTGATCGTGTACGACGGCCGTTCGAGGTCGAGCCGCCCGAATAGGTTCGTGCTGTCGGTGCGTCGCATCCCTCCTTGGAACCGCTCCGGAAGTAGATGTGGCGGGATGTCCCGCCACGTGCCGCCGGCAGGGACGTGACGCACGAGATCCAGATGCTTCTGCCCGAGCCTCCCCACCTCGTGATCGCGCAGCCTGCCCTTCCAGCCAACCCGCATCAGCGTCTCGTAGCCGGACTCCGGCGGACGCAAGTACTTGTCCGGAGCCGTCGCGCCGGACAACAGAGGTGGGAGATCGCCGAGGGCCTCCCCGAACGACAGGTGGCGCAGGAGACCGCGTTCGATCCGCGCCTCCTCCCACTTGTCGAGTGTGTCCCGCCGCCAGCCGCCCAGGTGGGTGGGCGCTGGGAACTCGAACGGCACGTCGTCCTGAACCCCGACCACGAACAACCGCCGACGAAGTTGCGGAACGCCGAAGTCAGCTGCGAGGAGAATCGACGCGCGAAGGGTGTAGCCGAGCGCCGCGAAATGCGTGACGATCTCGCCCTCTGCGCGACCATCCTTCTCGTACGCGAGACCTTTGTGCGACAGCCCCGGCACGTTCTCCAGGAGGAATGCGCGTGGTCGCACCTCGTCGACCAAGGCGAGCATGTGCCGCCAGAGCTTCGTCCGCTCGTCGGTCGGGTCCGCCCACGTGAACCGGCGACCCTGAGTCGAGAATGTCTGACAGCTAGGGCCGCCGACGATCACGTCGACGTCCTTCAGCTTCCCGGCGAGATCCGACGGCTCGAAGTCGGTGATCGAGGCGTGCACCGGAGCGAGCCCGAAGTTCCGCTCGTACGTGACGCACGAGTCTTCGTCCTTGTCGAGTGCGAAGACCGTCTCGTAACCTGCCGCGCGAAATCCCGCCGACAGCCCTCCTGCTCCTGAGAACAGGTCAGCGACCGAGAGCCTCGGTGTCTTCGTGCGCGATTCAGCCATTATCCCACTGACTCTAGATCCGGCGTGTGACAACTCACCGGGACCGGCGGTCGACGCCACCGGCCAACCCCAGTTTGTTCTCGGTCGAGCGTCTGCAACTCACCGAGGATCCACACCTGGCCGCCGTGGGACTCGCATGTGCGCAGCGGCACGCGGACCCTGATCCCGTGACCTGCGGGTCCCAATCTGCGGCACGGCGCCGTGGCTTTAGAGTTTGAACCGCGCCCCCGGTCCCGTCACAAGCACCCTGGCGATGGGGTGGGGTCACCGCGTATGAGGTCACGCTGCGAGTGCTCGGTGGATGTGGTTGGCGACGCTGTTTCGGGCGCGGGGGATGTTGATCCGGGTGCCCGCTCTTGCCAGTTGGACAGGCAGGTCGAGGGCAGGGATCAGGACGCCGTTGATGTAGTGGGTCCACTGGGTGCTGCTGATCTCGCCTCGGTCGATACCGTCGTTGACGGCCGTTCGGAAGTCGGCGAGCGCCAGCCGGTTGACGATCGTGTCCTCCTGTTCGCCGTGAAGGTTGGTGCCGATCATCCAGTCGAGGTGATGGGAGTCGGTGGGCATAAAGCGTTCCGCGTGTCGTTGCCGAGTGGCGTGTCGGCGTTGGTGGCGGCGGCCAGCGCGTCGGGTGAGAACTTCGCACAGACGACTGCGTCCTTCGAGGCCGGCAGCGAGGCCCGGTTCGCACAGCAAGGCTGCGAGGTCGGCGAGCAGATCGTCGCTGGCGTCGGCGGGCATGCCACGGTGCGCGGCGCGCAGCCGGCTGGACAGCGCAATGAGGAGAACGGCGTGGGGTTCCACATGGGGCCGTCGGCCGACGGCCATGTCGAGCAGGGCGAGGACGATCCTGTCCGAACGGTCTTGGCGGGTGAAGTCGCGCAGCGCGCCGATGATCGCGCCGATGTTGTCGACTCCGTCGAACGCCGGATGATCGGCGGGCCAGTTGCGTGGGAGTGGTTGGTCGGTGAGGTTCTGCTCGAGTGTTCGGAGTTGGGTACTGAGATACATGGTGGCCTCCTGGGCGTTGGGGTGTCGGAGGCGATGGTGCGATTTGGGGTTCCCGGCGATGTTCCCCGCGATGTTCCCGATTGGTTTCCCGATCAGGGGTTTCTCGTCCCGATCGGTGCGTTGTGATGGTTCGGGAGCGGGTCGAGCCTCCCGGTGCCGGGCTGGAGTTGGTGGTTGTTGCCGCCGGCGCGACGGCGGTGGTGGCGGGCCTGGTCACGGCGGGAGGTGCGTCGCTGGCGGCGTGGTTCTCCGATGGTCGCGTCGGAGGGGGTCTGGCCGATTGGTTGCGCGTCACGGTCCGGCTGGCGCGTGGCGAGTCGCCTTCGGCTGCGTGGGGTGACCTGGCGACCGGGTTTCCATCGACGGGCGCGTACTGGGCGTGCACTGCTGCGGTGGGTCTCGCCGCGGTGGCCGTCGTGACGGCTGCGGTGGTGATGTGGCGACGTACGACGACGCCCCGGCGGGCACGGTTCGGTCAGCCGTTGGACGCACGGATCGCTGGTCGCGGCGACGTGACTCCGCTGCGGGTTGATGGGCTGGTGCCACCGACTGGTCGGATGTTGCTGGGTCGTCACGCCGGGTCGGGGCGAGTCCTCGCAACCGAGGATCGCGAGCGGAACGCGTTGTCCGGCAGAGGAGCAGCCCGGCAGGGATCGAGAGGGTCGGTGGCCTTGATCGGCCCGACAGGATCGGGCAAGACGGCGTTGGCCGCGTCGGCGGTGGCGACGTGCTTTCCAGCACATTGGGATCCTAAGCTTAGAATTCCACGTGGACAAGTTGT
>JADMIO011251660.1_pt1 | contig 46989 bp, 39 predicted proteins | sample 8958161 | NCBI WGS metagenome assembly JADMIO01 (sample SAMN16585339, study PRJNA669376) | soil metagenome | isolation source: Crop rotation soil | place: USA: Cullars Rotation, Alabama | collected 2011
TTGGCTCGACCGGCGTCTGCCCACCCTGAACCGCGAGCGCTAGCGAGCGGTCTGTCCATTCCCGTTGGCTCGGGCGAGCGACCAGCGAGCGGATCCGCCCATTCGCGTTAGCCCGAGCGAGCGACTGTCGTATCTGAACCGCGAGCGATTAGCGAGCGGACCGTTCATTCCCGTTGGCCCACCGCGAGCGCCAGCGAGCGGAACGCCCATTCTCGTTGTCTCCAGCCAGCGGCCGCTGCGACCTCCGCACGAACACTCGCGATAAGATGGCAGACGCCATGCCGGAATTCGTGCATTACGAAATTCGCGACCACGTCGCCGTCCTCACCGTCGATAACCCGCCGGTTAACGCGCTGAGCCCGGGAGTTCCCGAAGCCATTGATGACGCGGTCGAACGCGCCGCTGCCGATCCCGAGGCGCGCGCCGTGGTCCTGATCGGCTCCGGGTCCACATTCATCGCCGGCGCGGACATTCGCTTTTTCGAAACCATCACCTCGCGTGAAGCCTCGCTCGAGCGTTCTCGATCCGTACACGCCCGGCTGCGCCATATCGAAGATTGCCCGAAGCCACTGGTGGCGGCGATCCATGGCACGGCGCTTGGCGGCGGGCTCGAGTTCGCGATGGCGTGCCATTATCGTGTTGCCGCGCCCACCGCCCGGGTCGGCCAGCCCGAGGTCTCTCTGGGCATCATTCCCGGCGCTGGTGGCACGCAGCGTCTGCCGCGGTTGTGCGGCGCGGGCATGGCGCTCGAGATGTGCACCCTCGGACAACATGTCCCCGCCGTGCGGGCGGCCACCGAAGGCATTGTGGACCGTGTCATCGAAGGCGACCTGCTCCTGGGCGCCATGGCCTTTGCGCTCGAGAAGACCGCGGATGCCGTTCGCAAATCGCGAGACCTGCCGATTGCGGATATGCCGGCTGCTCTCGAAGCCTGTGCCGGCACGCGGGCGGGGTTGAAGAAAGCCGCGCGCGGAGCGCACGCGCCTTATGCGGCGGTTGATGCCATCGAGGCCGGCATTCGGCTGGGCTTCGATGAGGGCTCGCGCCGTGAGATCGAAATCTTTGCGGATTGCGTCCTCTCCACTGAATCGCGCGCCATGGTGAAACTGTTCTTCGCCGAGCGGGAGGTCTCGAAAATTCCCGACGTTCCAAAGAACACTCCCACGCTCGAAATCCGCACCGCGGCTGTAGTCGGAGCAGGCACCATGGGCGGCGGCATCGCCATGAATTACGCCAATGCCGGAATTCCGGTGCTGCTCAAAGAAGTCACTCAGGAAGCACTCGACCGCGGCCTCTCGACCATCCGCCGGAACTATCAGGCCTCGGTTTCTAAAGGCAAGATGACACCTGAGCAACTGGAGCGCACCCTGGCGCTCATCATACCCACCATTACTTATGACGGTTTCGACAAGGTGGATATTGTGACCGAGGCGGTGTTCGAAAATCTCGATCTCAAAAAGGCCACATTCGCCGAACTCGGAAAAGTCACCCGGCCCGGCTGCATCCTGGCCTCCAATACCTCCACCCTCGATATCGATGAATTCGCGAAATCGAGCGGCCGTCCCGCGAAGGTGATCGGCACGCATTTCTTCAGCCCGGCGAACGTCATGAAGCTGGTCGAAATCGTGCGTGGGCGCGAGACTGCGAAAGAAACCATCGCCACTTGCATGAAACTCGCCCGGAAGCTCAACAAGGTGGGCGTGCTGGTGGGAAACTGTTTTGGATTTGTCGCCAATCGCATGATCGCTTATTACATGCGCGAGGCCTACCTGCTGCTCGAAGAGGGTGCGCGAGTCGCGGAGATCGACGCCGCGCTGGTCGAGTTCGGCATGCCCGTGGGTCCGTTTGCCATGCAGGATATCGCCGGCATCGACGTGGGCGCGCGCATTCGCCAGTATCTGCGCTCCATTGGAAAAGAGCGCTCCGAAGGCCCGCAATCTCCGGTGCCCGACTGGCTCTTTGAGATGGGCCGTTACGGGCAGAAGACCGGCGCGGGTTGGTACCGCTATGAGACCGGCAGCCGTACGCCGATAGTCGATCCGTTGATCGAAGATCTGGCCAACAAAGCCGCTATAGAGCGAGGTATTTACCGCCGGGCCGTCTCGGACGACGAAATCATCGCGCGCATCATGACTGCTTTGGCCAACGAAGGCGCCAATATTCTGGAGGAAGGCTACGCCTTGCGCGCCGGCGATGTAGATGTGATCTATGTCTATGGATTCGGCTTCCCGCGCCATCGCGGCGGCCCGATGTTTTATGCCGACACGATAGGTTTAAAGCTGGTGCTGAACCGTGTGCGCGACTATCGGGACCGCTTCGGTGACTATTGGACGCCTGCTCCCCTGCTCGAGCGGCTGGCTGCGTCCGCTGGGACATTTTACGGCTGGAGCGCTGATCGTCGCCGCGCAGGAGCGGAGATCGCTCAGTCTTAAGTCTCTACGCCACACTCCTTCCCACCCGGCTAACGTTTGTTAATGATTGAATTCGAAACGCTTTAGTTCGATACTGCGTTAGACACAGTGATAGTCCGGGAGGTTCTATGAGACGGAGAATCTGGCTGACGCTGGCGCGGAGAATCTGGCTGGCAGGTATCCTCGTGGTTTGTGCGGCCGCGGCCTGGGCGGATGTCGATCCTCCGTCGCGAGTGGCGCGTTTGAACCTGGTCGCCGGAGCGGTTTCTTTCGAAGCCGCGGGTCTGGATGAGTGGGCGCCCGCCACCGTCAATTACCCGATGACCACCGGGGACCACCTCTGGGCCGACGATCACGCGCGCGCCGAGATGCACGTGGGCTCGACCGTCATTCGGCTGGATTCGCGTACGGCATTTTCCTTCCTGCGCCTGGATGATCAGATGGCGCAGATGCGGCTTTCGGAAGGATCGCTGATTATTACGATTCACTATCTCAGCGAAGATGATGCTTACGAAGTGGACACGCCTAACGGCGCGATTACACTCTTGCGCCCCGGCACATACCGCATTAACGCTGACCCGGACCGGCAGCAGACTGTGATCGCGGTTCGCGGCGGCGAGGCCGAAGTGACCGCGGGCGGCTCTGCGTTTCCGGTTCATGCGCGCCAGGCTGCCTACATCACCGGCACTGAATTTCCCACTACTGAAGTGCATCCCGCCGAGCCTCGAGACAACTTCGAGGAATGGGCGTTGAATCGCGATGAGCGCGAAGAACACCGGCCCGCGCCTCGCTACGTATCGCGCGAAATGAACGGCTGGGAAGATCTGGATGACAACGGTTCCTGGCGTGATTATCCAGGTTACGGCTACGTCTGGATGCCGCGCGTGGATGCGGGATGGGCGCCTTACCGCTACGGGCGGTGGGCCTGGGTTGAACCATGGGGTTGGACCTGGATTGATGATTCGCCGTGGGGATTTGCCCCGTTTCACTATGGCCGCTGGTGTCATGTGGGCGGCGGATGGGCCTGGGTTCCCGGGCAAATGGCTGTCCGGCCGGTTTACGCGCCCGCGCTCGTGGTCTTCGTAGGCGGCCCGCATTGGGGCGGGTCATTCGGCGGAGGCGGTGGCGTGGGCTGGGTCCCGCTCGCTCCGGGCGAAGTCTTCGTCCCGGCTTACCACGTGAGCCGCACGTACGTGAATCGCGTGAACGTTGTGAACGTCACCAATGTCACTAACGTCACCAACATCACCAACGTTCGTTATGCAAATCAGAATGTACCCGGTGCAGTCACCGCCATCTCGCGCGCTGACTTTGCCAACTCACGCGCGGTGTCGCGATCGGGCGTGGCCGTTTCCTCCCAGGCCGTGTCGTCGGCCCGGGTAATTGGTATGGCGCCCCCGGTAGCGCCCCGCCGTGAAAGCGTAATTGGATATGCAGCGGGTAACATGACGTCCGTTCCAAGGCCCCGCGAATCGGTTTTGGCGCGTCCCGTAGTCACCCGGTCCGTACCGCCGCCCGCTCCGGTTCCGTTTGCCGCGCGCCAGCAGGCGCTCGCCGAGAATCCAGGCAGGCCGCTCGATAATGCGACTCTGACCAACCTGCGTCGCCAGATGCCCGTGGCGCGTCCCGCAGAGCCCGCGGCCCGTCCTGTGGCGCCCATTGCTCGTCCCACCGAACCCGCCGGCCGTGTCCAGCCCTATGAGGCACCCGCCACCGCGCCCGTGCCGGCGGCCCGTCCGCAGCCTTACGAGCCCCCGACTGCCCGGCCGCAACCGGTTCAACGCGCCAATCCCGACAGGCCGCCTATAGTCGAGAGGTCTGCGCCTGAGGCCCACCCGGTTCAACGCGCCAATCCCGACCGGCCGCCAGTGGTCGAGAGGCCAGCGCCCGAGGTCCGGCCGGTACCACGTGCCAATCCCGACCGGCCGCCTGAGGTCCGGCGCATCGAGCCCGAGCAGCGCCGCCAGGAGCGCGTCGAGCCGAGGACCGAGCGCCAGGAGATGCGTCGCGACGAACGCCGGCCCGCTCCGCAGGAAAGACCGCGGGAGGAGAAAGCCAAACCCGACAGAACCAAGCCGGAGAGAACTAAATCGAGCGATCGTTAGACGCCGGCTAACGGACCCTCCGGCGCACTGGTCGCGGCCGCAATCAAACGGTCCATGTCCACGCTCCCCGGGCAGGTTTTCGATGCCCGGATCTCGCGGTGCATGACGACATGATCGCGGTCCAGCGGGATGTGCCAGCGGCCGGCAATCTCGCGGACCAACGCGGCGCTGGCGCGATACTGAGCCTCCGGCCAGTGGTCCTGCGGGAGACCTTCGTGTTCGATGCCGATGGTGTAGTAGTTCGGGTTGACGCGCGGATCGATGAGGCGCCAAGTAGGCCGCACCACGGTGCCGGCGTGAAATGCGGTATCGCTCTCTTCCACGAATTGATGCACATCACCGGCTTTTCCGATGCCATAATGCGCTGAAACCGCCGAGCGCGGGTCATTGAACGTCAGGCCGGCGCTTTTGAGCGATCCGACGATGATGTGGATGACGATAGCGCGCGGCTCAAACCCGCGGCGGCCTTTGCGGAAATTCGAAGCTGCGCATCCGATCCACTGCTGTTGCATGCGTCAGCCCGCCGAGCCCGCGGCCTCGAGGTCGCCTTTCTCGCCGGCCTCTTCGGCCCGAGCAGGCGGAACGGCTGGTCCAGCCGCAGCTTGCCGCCGTTCGCGATACGCCTGCTCCTTACGCGCTAGAACCGGCCGCAGTCCGACCAGGTCCTTCAGCGCGTCATACCAGAACGGCGCTCCCAGGCTGAGCAGGATTACCGAGAGCGCCATTCCGGGAATTTTTGCCGGGTTCCACTCCTTGGCCCAGTTTTCGGGCACTACCGCGTAACCGCTTTCGGCCAACTTGCGCAGCTCCGCCACCTGCGCCAGATCCGCGGCCGGAAGCCTGTCGACACTGGCCGCCATGGCGTTCAGCACGTTACGCGTGGCCGTGTCCACCGAAAGCCTCTTCAGTAAATCGAACGCGTCGAGTTGCATCCCCGCCGTGATCGCCGCCGAGACGATGATGGTTGCCAGGCGCGTTCTTCCCGTGAACCTGTGCGTAACCCGGTCCATGGTTTCGTCAAACCAGGTGTAAATACGGCCCAGAAACTGGATGGGCGCTTCGGTGGCCAATGCCATGTTGCGCCGCGCCGCGGCAGGCAGTTCCGGCCGCAAGGCTTCCAGTTTGAGACTGGTCAGCTCGAAATTCTGCAGCACTTCGGCGGGGTTGGCGACGCCGTTATTTTCGAGGGCTTTCTTTAAGATGGAGCGCGCAATCTCATCGAGCGATTTACCGCCCGGCTCCCGCCCGGCCGCCAGTTCCAGCAAGATACACGTCAACTCCTCGCGCTGCAGCACTGTAGCGCGCCCGCCTTGGGCCCGGGCAATCAGCGGCTGGCGCAGCACTGCGCCGGCAATCTGGCGCGCACAGAAGCGCGGCATTTTGGGATCGATCTGATTCAGAATGGCGATCACTCCATGCAGTAAATTCCGGCTGCGCCACGCGAGCAGCGTGGTGACTGTCTGAACCAGGGCTGTGACCGCCAGGCTCACCAGCAGCAGGATCGCGGCGAACCCGATCAATACATCGAGCGACTTGAACATAGTATTTGTAAGGCTGAGAGCGCCCAGACGGGCGTTAGAGCGGCTTGGAACCGCGGCCGGCGCCATTCATCCGGACCGCGAGGCCTTTCACCCTCATTGTAAGGAGCCTGTCAAGACATCGACCGAAGCCCCCACAGGATCAAATCTCACGTTTCCGGGCGAACCGAATGGCATGCGTAATGGGGATCTTCTTACTTTGTACGGATCATACGGGCGCAGAAACGTACAGATTCCTCATCAGCCTCGAAGCCGGCGAGGCCAGTAGTCAGGTTGAATAAAAGAGGAGACCGCTCGACTGCCTGACTGGTTAAACGAGGGGAGTGAATCACGTGGCGCAGAAAAGACACTCATTCGTTGAACTGCTGAGCAGTATTCCGGCATCGACGGTAATTGGCCGACGGCTGTTCCACAACAACACAGGAGACAGCGCGGAATTGCCGCCACACCCTGCTCCGCCACCGCAGCGGCAGCAGACAGAAGCGCGGCCTGCCGCGCCGAACGGTGTTATCGAATATTTAAAGAGGATATTTTCAAGGTTCAATGATGACGACTGCACAACGATGGCTGCGGCGCTCGCTTACTACACGACCTTTTCCCTGCCGCCGCTGCTGCTCATTATCATCAGTGTCGTCGGATTGGCCTTTGGCCGGGAAGCCGTTCAGGGACAGATTCAGCAGCAGATTCAAAGCCTGATTGGCGGAGGAGCGGGCACTCAAGTCGCGACTATGGTCCGCAGCGCCGGCCAGCACAGCTCTTCAGGTATTTTTGGCATCGTGATCGGAATTGTGGTGCTGCTATCCGGTGCGATGGGTGTCTTCATGCAGCTTCAGCAAGCGCTTAACCGCATTTGGCACGTCAAGCCCGACCCGCAGGTCGGCGGCATAAAAAACTTCGTTACCAAACGCATACTATCGCTCGGCATGATTGCGGGCGTCGCGTTCCTTCTGCTTGTTTCGCTGGCGGTGAGCGCAGCCTTAAGCGCGGCTGGCGGCTTTATGTCGTCTTTTCTACCTTCCGGTTTCTCCGCCACTGTGGTCCATACCATTGAGTTTGCGATATCGCTGGCCATCATCGCGGCCCTCTTCGCGGCAATTTTCAAAGTGTTGCCGGATGTGAGGCTCGACTGGCAGCAGGTGTGGGCGGGCGCAATTGCGACGGCGGTGCTTTTCACCATCGGTAAATTCCTGATCGGTTTCTATCTGGGGAAAAGCGGGGCTGCGAGTGCCTACGGCGCTGCCGGATCACTCGTGATTATTGTACTTTGGATCTATTACGCTTCCATCATCTTCCTGCTTGGAGCTGAATTTACCAGCATTTGGGCGCAGGCGCATGGTTATGTCAAGCCGGAACCGGGGGCCATACGCGTGGTGGAAAAAGAAGAAAGAATCGATCCGCCCGATGGTCGAAGCCAATAGGCTAACTGCTCTTTAACGACGCGCGCGACCCGGCTCTATCCAATGAAATGATGTAACGGTCGGTCGCGATTACCCGCGTTCTAAGCGATTTCAGCGGCGATCTCCAACTCACTCTGAGCATCCAGACGGATTTCGGGCTCGAAGGCCAATATTGCGACATCGCCGCGGCGCGATACTGTGGGGCGAACCACCTTGCCAGCAATCGAAGTTCGGACGTCCCGAGGTACCGCGCGGGCCGGCAGACGCAGCCGCCCGATAGCGAGCTGTCCTTCCAGCACCTTGACTCCCGTCCGCACTCTCTGCTTCGAATCCGATTGGGAGTACATTCCCCAAGCCACTGGAGTGCACCAGAAGCTGCGGAACGGATTGTTAGCGAGCTTGGGAAGGAAGGTCAGATCCTTCGATACCCCCGAGTAGTGAAACCCGGAGAGGGCTAGAACCGGCGCCCAGCTGGCCATCGCGCGCGCATAATGGTGGCCGCATTCTGCTTCGTCCCACGGATTCCGGCGTTCCCCGTCGTAGCGGCGGCGAATATTCTCAATCAGCTCCAACCCTTCGGCAACCATTCCGCGGTAGATCATCAGCGTCGCCACAGAATATTCGAAGCCAGTCATGACTTCGGAAAAGAACTTCATCGGAATTTCCGGCCGTTTGCCGTGGGGGAAGTCACAAATGGTCAGAGCGGCTTCGTCATTCAGCGCGTAGACTCTCTCCGTACACTCGTGGTTATAAAGCGATCGCTTGTAGTTGTACGTATAAATGGAGGCAAGGGTAGCCCGCACATTCTTCGGATCCACTAACTCACCTAATCCGGCGATCTCGGCGAGGTATTGCCCGACGAGTTGATCCTCCATGCAGCCTTCTCCTACTTGATATTCCGGCTCCTCCGGATTGGGACTGCTGCCTCCCTCTAATAGCAAACCCTTGGCAATACGATCTCTGGGGATCCCCTGGATCTTCTGAATGTAGTATTCGCCAGTAAAGAGGTTCTGGTCGATCCAGCGGCTCCCACGGCTGAACAATGAGCGATACTCTTCGGCCGACGACTTATCGCCAACCGCCCTCGCCATCTCCTCGCCGGCTCGCAGCGCGCCCAAGTACCAGATCCCGCATAGCGGATTAGGGCCGTACAGTTCGATATCGTAAGTGTTATGCTGGGCGCCTTCCATGACTCCATCGCGATCGCCGTCCCATCCACCTGGAACCCAGGCGAACTCGAGTGCCTTCTTCGCCATGGGCCAGAGCCCTCGCAACCAATCTGTGTCTCCGCTCAATTGCCAATCGAGGTAGAGCTTGATGATCGAGCCCATCTGGCCATCGGCTGCGGCGAAGCCGTTGAGTTGCTTGCCTACAGGCAGCAGGTGGCGGAAGTCCATCCTGCCCTGCTCATCGGTAGAGAGAGCGAAAGCGGTTTTGCGCAGGGACCTGGACAAGGTTGGGAAGAGGATCGGCGTCGCCAGTTCGTAGTTCCAGACATGCGTGCAGCTTCCCATACAACAGCCGCCCTGATCGTTCGACCCCTCGAATCCCTGGAACTCGCCATCGGCAGTCCGGAAGCAGGTGGGCGAGACGTACGTGGAGAGGTTCGACATGGCGGCGTCCCGAACTGCGCCGGGTAAAGTGGTCTCGCGCATCGCCTTTACAAATTTCTTGGTGCGCGTTTCGAGATCGGGGAGATTGCGGGCTGCATGCTCGGCCGCCTGCCAAGCATCGCTGAACCGAGTACAGTAATGGTTGCCGATGATCGTACGCTCTTCCCCTTTGGGGGCCTCCCAGCCACAATATTCGGGCGTACGATTGGGAAAATGCCAGGCTAAGACAAACGTGTAGTCCGCTTGTGCTCGCGGTCCGATTTCCCGCTGCAGACAAAGCGAACACACGGCATCTTTGATGGGATGCTCCGGCCCCACCTCTCCATCGCTCGAGAAATCGTCCCAGAAGCGACGGGCGCCGGTGCCACGAATACCGGCTCGCCAGCCTGTCAGGTACGTGACTTTACCTTCACCCACTCCGCTGACGCACAAAGCGAACGAACCGGTGAGCGGATCCTTCGGTGAACGGAATGGGTTCTCAAGCATCAGCCCATCCACCGCCGATCCTTTTCTGAATTTATTGGAATGGCCCGTGCCGCCCACGGGATTTTCCAGAGAAAAGCACATCGAGGCTTTGACTCGTTCCGAAGTAGGATTGGTGAGCGAATAGCGAAGAATCGCCACCGGCAGACCGGAGTCATCCGGCTCCAATGGAATAAAGGGGCTAAACGCCTCCATCGACAGCTTCACCGGGACCACCGAGTCCTGGAAGGCGATTTTCGCAACGGGGTACTCGCCGGTGAAGGTGCAGGATTCAAGCCGGGGAAGACCGGGAATATTCATATGCCCGAGCCCGCGCGATCCATCGTAAGGAGGCGCAAACCGGGCCTCCAAAATTCGCGCGATCGGCTTCCGCTCTCCACCTCCAATCCAAACCGAGGCAAATGCGTACTGCGGCATCTTGCCCTTGTCGGACCGGTTATAGATCTCCCAGTCCCGCAACTGGCCGCGGCCGCCGAGGCTGATGCACCCGGTTCCGACTCCACCCAGCGGAAACGCGACCGTGCTCAAGCGGCGTCCCGAATAGACTCTCGGGTAGCTAATCGTCGATTTCGATACCCGCTCTTCGCCGGTGCCTCTTTTCTGCTCCGCCGCGTTCTCACCGCGGGCTGCCAGCCCGCCGGTCAGCGCAACATTCTTGAGAAATGTCCGCCGGCCTACACCGTTTCCTTGTTTCATGGGTATCTCGATTCTCTCAAAGCGCCATTCGCGCGGCGCGATTACCTGGTCTGGGCCACCTGCTATGCCGCGCAATAACTGATTGCAACCGGCGTGCTCCGCGGCTTTCAAAAACCGATAAACTATGCTGTACCTTGACTACCAGACGCTCTTTTGTCCGCACAATTGCGGCCGGATCGCTGGCCTGCGTTACGTCACTCCGTGCCGATAGCCGGTACGCCATTCAGAATTGCGCGACCGAGCTGACATTCGTTTCAGGCAAGCAATATAAAGACCCGTTCAACGAGATCGATCTCGATGTCATATTCGAGGACCCGCGGGGCGGCGAGCACCGGGTTCCCGCGTTCTGGTCCGGAGAGAATCTCTGGACGGTGCGGTACTCGGCGGCAGCCGCGGGCCGATACGCTTATCGAACCGTCTGCACCGATACCGGGAACCGCGACTTGCATGACCATAAGGGCGAACTGCAGGTTTCGGCCTACAGCGGCACAAATCCGCTTTACGGCCACGGATCCGTGCGCGTGGCCGCGGACCGGCGTCATTTCGAACATGCCGATGGCACACCGTTCTTTTGGCTGGGCGACACCTGGTGGATGGGGCTGACGAAGCGCTTTCGCTGGCCCGCGGACTTCCGCACGCTCACCGCGGATCGCGTCCACAAGGGCTTCACCGTGGTTCAGATTGTGGCGGGACTCTATCCCGACATGCCGCAGTTCGATCCTCGCGGCGCAAACGAAGCCGGGTATCCGTGGGAGACCGGGTACACGCGCATGAACCCCGCGTATTTCGACATGGCTGATCTCCGCATCCAATATCTGGTGGAGCATGGCCTGGTGCCGTGCATTGTGGGCGGGTGGGGTTATCACCTGCCGTTGTTGGGCATCGAGCGCATGAAGCGTCACTGGCGTTATCTGGTCTCGCGCTGGGCCGCTTATCCCGTCATGTGGTGCCTGGCGGGCGAAGGCACCATGCCTTACTATCTGTCGAAAGACAAGGAAGGCGATCGCGTTTTGCAGAAGCGCGGCTGGACTGAAGTCGGCGCTTACGTGCGCAGCATCGATCCCTATCATCATCCGGTCACCATTCATCCTTCCGAGACCGCGCGAGACTCGGTTGGCGATCCCGCGGTTCTGGATTTTGACATGCTGCAGACCGGCCATAGCGATCGAGCCAGCATTCCCAATACCGTAAAACGCGTGACGGGATCGCTCGAGCGCGCGCCAAAGATGCCGGTGCTCGTGGGCGAAGTCTGCTACGAAGGCATCATGGAGGCCAGCCGCCAGGAGATCCAGCGCTTCATGTTCTGGGCGTCAATTCTGAGCGGCGCGGGCGGCCATACATACGGCGCGAATGGAATCTGGCAGGTCAACACCGCCGAACAGCCTTACGGGCCGTCCCCGCACGGGCGCTCATGGGGCGATACGCCGTGGGACATTGCGGCTCAACTTCCGGGCTCGCAGCAGCTTGGCCTCGCGAAAGGGCTCCTCATGCGGTTTCAATGGTGGCGCCTCGAGCCGCATCCTGAATGGGTGGAACCGCACTGGTCTGACAACGACTACATGCAGCCGTATTCAGCCGGCATTCCGGGCGAGCTGCGCATCGCGTTTCTTCCAGCGCCGGGTAATGCGGTGAAGATGAAGCAACTCGAGCGGGACGTGAACTGGCGCGGATTTTTCTTCAACCCCGCGACCGGCAAAGAGCTCGAAATTGGAAGCGTCAGGGCCGACGCCAATGGAGAGTGGCGATCGCCGGACACGCCGGTGATCCAGGATTGGATCTGCGTGCTGGTCAAGGCTTGATGTCATCAATCGTACGGCGTAGCGCCGCAACGCCTGTCTGTATATAACCCACGGTGTTACGTACTCCCAAAATAGTTGCTCGCTTCATGAGCTTTTTTACTCTTGTATCTCGCGTTCACTATCGAGGCCGGATTTGGGCCAGGCGAGGGCGCTGACGGATTGAGTTCCGGCGCGCAGTTCTTGCCGCAAATCGGCATGGAAAATGGAGAACGCAAGCCGCCGGCTTGCCACAGGAGGTCACGATGCTGAAGAGTGCAGCTTTAGTTTTACTTTCCGCTCTGAGCTGTTTCGCTCAAATCATGTTGCCCGAGGGGACAAAGGTCCGGGTACGGCTGGAGCAAACGATTTCATCCGCAACGGCAGAGGAAGGACAGGTGGTGGATCTGTCAGTCGCCGACGCGGTCAAGGTGAACGATATTGTGGTAATCGCCGAGGGATCGCGCGTCACAGGCACCGTCACTGAGGCGCACGAAAAGCGCCGGATGGGACGCGCCGGTAAGCTCGATTTTTCAATTGATCGAGTGAAGACGGTCGACAACCAATGGCTGCCATTGCGATACACGGTCACCAAGAAATCCGGCGAAAGCCATGCGGTAAGCACCGGTGTGCTGACGGCGGGCGTAGCCGTGGTGTTTTGGCCGGCGGCTCCGGTGCTGCTTCTGAGGAAGGGACGGGATATCTCGATCAACAAGGGCATGGCGTTCGACGTGTACACGGACGCGAATCATAACGTGGGCGCCGCGCCTATGGCGTTAGCGAGCGCATCTGCCGTCTCCGCTGCTCCTGTAACGCCGGCAGCGATTCCCGTTCCCTCCGCCGCGCCAGCCGGAGGCACGGCGACGATATCGATCACCTCGCCGATGGCTGGCGCGGATATCGAGGTGGACGGCGCATTTGTCGGAAACACCCCGACCACTCTGCAACTGGCCGGCGGGTCGCATCAGGTGATGGTCAAGAGCGGCGCCAAGTTCTGGCAGCGCGCGCTGCAGGTGAGCGGCGGCAGCACCATTACGTTGAACGCCATCCCGCAGTAAGCTTCCCACGGAGGCGTCAGATGCTGGCCAAAATCGGGCATTTCGAAATTCTGGAACTGGTCGGGCGCGGGGCTATGGGTGCGGTGTACCGCGCCGTAGACCCGCTCATCGGCCGGTCGGTAGCGATCAAGCTGATCCGGCTGATTGGCTACCACGACGGCGAAGAGGCGGCCTTTCTGAAGGATCGGCTTTTTAAGGAGGCGAAGGCCGCCGGCGGCCTCTCTCATCCTGGGATTGTCACGATTTACCAGGTAGGCACGCAGGATGACCAGGCCTTCATCGCGATGGAGTACATCGATGGCGTTACGCTCGAAAGCCGCCTGGATTCGGGTAAGAGCATCGATGACGCATTATTTTCGCGCGTCCTCGTAGAAATGGCGGCGGCGCTTGATTATGCACATCAACGGGGGATTGTGCACCGCGACATCAAACCGGCGAACATCATGCTCACCGCCGGCGGAGCGGTGAAAATCACCGATTTTGGAATTGCCAAGACACTGCTGGGCCGCACGGTAACTCAAGCGGGGATGATTTTAGGTACGCCGTTTTATATGTCACCGGAGCAGGTGCAAGGGCAGCCTCTTGACGGGCGATCGGACCAGTTTGCATTGGCGGTGATCGCTTACCAGATGCTCACCGGGCGCAGGCCATTCGACGGGCAGGAGGTGACCAGCATCTGCTACCAGATTGTTCACGCGGAGCCTGCGTCACCCGCCGATCTGAATCCGAACTTGCGGCCTGAAGTGGCGCGAGTGCTGAAGCGCGCGTTAGAAAAGAACCCGGCCAATCGATTTCCCACATGCGCGGAGTTCGCGGCCGGGTTGGTCAGCGCGTGCGAGCAGGCCGCCGCCCGTCCTCGAGCCGAAGCGAGCCACCGCAGCAATAATACGACGGCGATTCTGCCCGAATCGCTTCCGGCGCGCCCGGCCGCTGCCCCGAAATTTTCACCACCTGCTTCAAACATTTCGCCGGCCGCAGCGAAGCAGCCGCTGTTTCGAAAATATATGTTTCAGTTTGGCGCGATGGCGGGCACGCTTGCCGCCGCGGCCTTGATTGGCGGAGCGGCGCTGCTGGTGCGGCCCAGGGCAATCGATCAGCTACAGGCGGTTCAGTCAATGCCGCGCGCGCCTCTCTCGGCGACCATCAGCCAGGCACCCCCAGTTCCCACTCCGGCGGCGTCTCGAGCGGCTGCCGAAAATCCGGAGAAGGCCGCTTCAGTAATGCATTTGGAAAAAAAGGATCAGAACCGCAAGCCTGCACGGTTTACCATGGCCCAGGCCGACGTTTCGCGCCGAGCCGTGGCCGACCGCCCGGCATTTAGACCCGGCGGGCGCATCATCTGGACCGGTCATGCGCCTAAAGGCACGTTGCTTACGATCGAAGGCGCACAAGCCTCGACCGGCCGAGTGTATGGACGATTGCCGGGCGCGCCGGTTGACGTGCGCGTCTTCCCCGCCGAAGATGCTGCCGGGGGCTTAACCGTGTTCACGTCAGAGGAACAGTATGCGACTCCGGTCAGGCAAGCGACCGCGGCAGGGCAGGCCCTCATCTCGTGGGACCCGCGGCACGTGATGGACGTGACTGTTTGGGAGCAACCCGGACCAGGGAATGCCTGGGGCAAGCTGGTGCTGCGCGTGAACAGCGGCCAGCTTACCGCTTGCATGATCGAATGGAAAGAGACGCGCAGATAACGGCGCGGCGGCGGGTTACGTCCTGAATGTCCGAGCGCGGCGAATTTCAAGACATCGCGCGTAAGGGCGGTTGCCGGCGTAGTTGCACACTGAAGCAATGTGAGGCAGCATCCGGGGCGACGAAACCTATACCATCAAAAACTCGAGCGGCTTGCCGTTATTGCCGATCTTCACCGGCCGCCCGATGTTGCTGACGTACTCTTTGTCGGGGTCGATGCCCAGCTTCCTGTACAGGGTCGCCACAACGTCGGCGACCTGCACGGGATTGTCCTTTACGAAGCCGCCGCGCTCGTCGGTTGAACCGTAGACGCGGCCGCCAGTAATGCCGCCGCCCGCCATGGTAAGCGAGAACGCTGTAGGCCAATGGTCGCGGCCGCCACCCGCGTTGATCTCGGGAGTGCGGCCGAACTCGCCCGTGACGATGACGATGGTTGAGTCGAGCATGCCGCGCTGATGTAGATCTTCGAGCAGCGCCGAGTACGCGCGATCCAGTTCCGGCAGGAAAACGTTCCCGAGCAATGGAAAGATGTCTTTGTGATGGTCGTAAGCGTTGAAGCCGCGTGAGACTGTAACGAAGCGAACGCCCGATTCGACCAGACGCCGCGCCAGTAGTGTCCCTTGGCCAAGCGATGTGCGGCCGTACCGGTCGCGGACCTCTTCAGGCTCATTCTCAATCTGGAATGCCTTTTTCGCCTGCGCGGAATGCATGAGCTGAAAGGCGGTCTGGTAGTAAGAATCCATGCTCTCGGTGATTCCGGTGGTATCGAGACGCCGGAATTCGTCATCCACCATTGCCAGCAGCGACCGGCGGCGATCCATGCGCGACCAATCCACGCCCATGGGAAGGTCCAGATCGCGGACTTTATAGTTATCGGCGTTCGGATTGCCGGCGTTGAACGGGTTGAATCTGGTGCTGAGAAACCCGGACTTCTCCCAGCTTCCGGTTGCCGAGGGAATGGACACCGCGGGCGGCAGATCGGTCCTGGGACCGAGTTCCTTCGAAATGACCGACTGCATTGCCGGAAATTGGATGGTGCCCAACGGGTCGTGCCCGCTGCAAATCAGCGCCAGCGCCGATTCGTGCGAAACCTGCTTGTGCGTCATCGAGCGGATGATGACAAATTTATCCGCCTGTTTTGCGGTTAGAGGCAGGCGATCGGAGATGCGTATGCCCGAGACATTAGTTTCGATGGGCGCGAACTGGCTTCGATATTTGGAGTCGACGTCGGGCTTGGGGTCCCAGCTATCCATCTGGCTGATGCCGCCGCTCAGCAGCAGATGAATGATGGCGATGTCGCGCTTCGGGGGAGCGGGCGCGGGAGCTTGAGCGCGCAGACGGAGCACATCGCCATAGCCGAGGAAGCCGAACAGACTCAGTGAGCCGATTTTCAGGAACGCGCGTCGATCAAAATCGTTGTACATATGTGTCTCAATGATTAAAGATGAACGCCTTGGAGTTGAAAATGCTCCAGAACACATCCTCGAACACCCGACGGCGGGCGTCCGGGCCGCCGTGAATAGAAGCCACTACTTGCGCGACTTCCCGCTCGTCAGGAGGATGCACGAGCGTTGCCATGAACAGGCGCCGCGTGATTTCTTCGTCGCTCAATGACCGGTCCGCGAGCCAGTGATCGAGAGTTCCGTCCTTGCCTGTAATCTGGTGCTGGATGGTCTGTCCGCTGATCAGGTGCATGGCCTGCGCCACGTCGGGCGAATTATCGCGCTCGCAAATCACCTCGCGAGCCTTCAGGCGCCCGAAGGTCTGCAGAAAATACGTGGGCGCGCCTTGCGGAATGGTCATGGCGCGGGTGCCGGGCATATAGCCGGGAAATGTTTCCTGAACGCCTGTGACCTCGGCCATGGAGTCGATCAGCTCCTCGGCTAGAAGTCGCCTCACGTAATAATGCGAGTAGTTTAGAAAATCGCGGCGGTTGGTTTCGTTCGGCACGCTCGACAACTGATAGGCGCGCGAGTTCAAGATCAGGCGGATGGTGTGCTTGAGACGATAGCCGTTCGCCACAAACTCCCTGGCCAGCGCGTCGAGCAGCGCCTCATTGGTGGGTGGGTTAGTAACACGGAAGTCGTCCAGCGGTTCGACAATGCCGCGGCCCATGTAGTGTTTGAACACGCGGTTCACAATGGCGCGCGCAAACCAGGGATTCTGCGGAGACGTGACCCACCTGGCCAGCTTCACGCGGATATCTTCATCGAGGCCTTCCGTTTCAGTCGGGCCGTCGAGGTACTTCGCATCCACGCGCTTCTTGGTCTTGGGGCTGATCACTTCACCGTCGGGTTTGAGCGTGATCTCGCTTTCGTCGTTCTCATAGGTATCTTTGACGCCCATGCGCCCGAAGAAGGCGGCGAAGCCCCAGAAATCCTCCTGTGTCCATTTCTCCCACGGATGGTTATGGCAGCGCGCGCACTCGATGCGCACACCCAGAAATACCTGGCTGACGTTGGTGGCGATGTTCTCAGGCTCGGAGAATTCGGTGATGTAGTAGAAGTTCGACGCCGGATTGAAATACAGATTGCCGGAAGCGGTAATCAGTTCGGTGGCGAACTGGTCGAAGGGTTTGTCCTCGCGCATGGCTTTGCGCAGCCAGCTATACATCATCCTGCCGCCCTTCGAGCGCTGGTCGAGCAAGCCTACGCGCAGCAAGTCGCTGAAGCGCGTGGCCCAGACTTCGGCGAACTCCGGCCGGTCGATCAGCTCGTCAATCAGATGTGCGCGCTTCCGGGGATCCTTCGCGTCCAGGAATTGGGCGCTCTCTTCGAGCGTCGGCAGCAGGCCGATCGTGTCGAGATAAACGCGGCGGACAAACTCGGAATCGGAACTGAGTGGCGACGGAACCGTATTCACTCGCTTGAGCTTCGCAAAAATGAATTCGTCGATGAAATTGTTGCGCGGGACTTCGGGATAATCCTTCATCGGCGGCGTCTCAATCACCGCGATGCGCGTAGCCACGGCCTTGCCGAGCGTCCGGACCATGATCGCGGTTTCGCCCGCGCGTTTGGCTCGAATCTCGCCGTTCGGGCTCACCTCCAGAACCGATTCGTCATTTGCCGTGTACTGAACTTTGCGGGTGAGGTCTTCGCTTGTGCCGTCTGTATAAGTGCCCGAAACTGAAAGCTGCTGCTTGGAATTGAGGCCCACCAGCGTCACCTCTTCCGGTGTGGCGCGTATGGTGCGGAGACGCGGTGATCCGGCGCTGTCGTACGTTGCGCCGTCCCGAATCCAATTCAGGATGGCTTCATACTCGAGCGATCCGGTTTTGAAGCGCTCGCCGCCGCCGTGCGGAGTGCTGAATGTAGGCTTCATCAGGATGAGGCTCTTGGCGGGCTCGGTGCGATTGATGCGGCGGCCGTCCTGGGCCTTGACGATAGCGCTGTAATCGAGATCCGGTTCGTATCCGAACAGCGAAAGCTTAAAGCCCGCCTGCCCGCGTATGGATCCATGACAGTTCGAGTTGGCACACCCTGACTTCGTGAAAATGGGGACGATGTCTTTGACGAAACTGAGCTTTGGTGTTTCGCGAGGAGCTGCCGCGAGTGGCGCTGCAATGAACGCTGCCACAGGCATCAGACTGCCGAGTCTCACTGCTCATCCTCCTTGGTCTGGGCTTTGAGCTCAATCGGCGGAGAAATCGACGAACCGGCGTGCAGCTTGAACCAGCCCGCCTTGAATGAGCCGGCTGCCGTCAGCTTCAGCTCGGCGTTCGGCTTCCCCGGCGGCACTTCATTGTTTTCAAACCTGACGCCTTCAATGGGCGACACCGGCTCTATTTTCAAAGTAGACTTGCCATCGTCGTAACGCCTGACCAGAAATTGCAGCCGGGCGACCTTTCCCGGCGCGATGGAGACCGATTCGGGCGCCTCAAAGACTATGGCCGGCAGGTCTGTTACCGTTGCGACCAACGTCTGATCTTCAACAGGTCCAGTCACTTTGCCGACGTGCTCCCACCAGTGGAAAATGTCGGCGGTGTGTTCCACGACCTTGCCGTCCAGCACGCCGCGCGCGTGTAAGCGGATGGGATAGTCGCCGGCAGCGGCGTCAAGCGCGATGTGCAGCGGCAGCCGGACATTGGTGCCGTCGAGCTTGCGGTCGAGCGCGCAGTTGTCTTTCACGATGGTGTCTTTGGGTTCCGCCGTCATTTTTTCGGTGGTCACACCCGGCGGAAGATTCTCCGCCCATACCTCGACCGGTGCCGACCAGCCGCCGAACCTACGTACACGGACGGGCAGGGGAACGGTCTGTCCGCGGTAGAGGGTCAGCTCAGGCGTTAAAGAGCGTAAGTCAAAATCCGGTTGGGCGGGATAGATGGCCAGCCGGTAAACGTAATTCGGGTTGCCGCGCTCGGCACAGTCGCGGATCATGGCGATGTAGCGGCCGGCTTTATCGAAGGTATGGACCAGATACGGATCGAGATTTGGCGGCTCGTCCCCGTTCTGCTGCAGGCGGTCATCGTGCGAGGCAAGCAGTTTGCCGTCCGGCGTGTACACCGCCACCAACGGATCATCCAGGAATCCCAGCTTCATGGAATCGACATCGAACACCAGCCGCTCTCCGGCACGAACGTCGAAAGCGAAAAAATCCCGCGATTTAGGGCGATCGAACACGCCGCTCAGCGCAACCGGATATGTGATGCTTTGCGGATTCTGACGGGAACGCGCGGGAGTTGCGACTTTTTCCTCGAAATCCGATACCACGATCTGAATTTGGAGTGGCGCTTCGCGCGAGCCGGCGAAAGCCCGCAGGGGGTATGTTCCAGTAGGCACTGACGCCGGAACGGCTATGCGAACGGCGAGCGAATCGGCGGCGGCTTCGACCACCTTGCCCTCAGCCAGGGACTCGCCCAGCACGATGCGGTCGACTTTTTGCAAATTCAGTCCTGTGATGTGGAGTTCGTTAGTTGCGCCCCGCCGCGCGCCCGCCGGCAGCGCGTGCAGCATGTGAGGCACGGCGCCCGCCACCAGTCGATAGCTGCTGTAGCGTCCGCCATCGGTGAGTGTTGGAATCGGCTCAGAGGCAGCCGCCACACGAACAAAATAGTTGCCGGTTTTCTGCACCGCGAAGGACAGGTAGGGATCTTTGTGAATGTAGTAATCGTCGATGTAGTCCAGTTCCGCGCCGCGCTCGTCGAGAATGGTGATGGTGCTGTCGAGGCGCGACCCGGCGCGCGTGGCCATCACGTCGAAGATCAGTGTCTCGCCCGCCTCCGCGTGGAAACGGAAGACATCATAGTCATCGCTTTCGACAATTCCGTCGATCATCGCCGGCAAAGTAATGTCTTGCGCGTGCTTGAGGTCGTTGTTAGGCTCGACTTCGCTCAGCCGCGGCAATGATCCCACATGAAACACGCCGACGTGAGTACCGCGCGGAGTGCGCAGGCGATAGTCATGCAAGCCAACCGGCACATTCGGACCGACGGAGATGCGCGCTTTTATCGAGAAAAAATCTGAAGAAAGCACCTGCGCCTGGATGTCCCGCCGCGCGAAAACAAGGTCGTGCGTGTCGTTCAGATTTCGTCCCAGAATCTGGACATCGAGTGTTTCGGCCTGACGCGCGCCGAGCGGGAAAACCGAGGTGACCTGGGGGCCAAGATCGGGAAGGTTGGAATCGCTGGAAGCACCTGTAGCCACTAGCAAGAGCGACCAAACCGCTACGCCAACGGTTCTCATCGGGACCAATTTTTCGCAGCCAGCGAACTGCGGATAGCCGTATTCTACAGAAAAACGAATAGGTTAGCTAGTGCATCCGTATGTCGGTCCAGGTCGCTTATGGCACCGGGACAGGCGGGCGGCCATACATGGCATTGCGATATCCGGCAAGGACAAAGGGCACGCTCGGAATTTCGATCCCGTTCGCCAGCAGCATGGCCACCAGGTCTCTGTCTTTTTGCACATCCAAATAGGCTTTGTCGGTCACGATGGCGCCATGGCCGGGAAGCAGCATGTCCCAGCGCACCTTCGCAGCGTCGAGCGTAAATCCATTCAATTTCTCGAGCGATGCCAGGTACTGCCGGTTGTCAGCGTATGGGTTACCCTGCCATCCCAACCTGCCGTCGTACAAAACGGTGTCTCCGGAAAACAGAATGTTCTTCCCGCCCTGTTGCAGCAGAAAGCATGCCGAACCAGGCGTGTGCCCCGGTGTATGAATCACCTGGAGGATTTTGTTTCCCAGTTGCAGCTCTTCTCCATCCACCAGGCGGCGATCCACGGGACAGCGCGGAAACCCGGATTTCTCACGGGATGCCGGCGGCAGCAAATAATAGCCTGTGACGCGCGTGCCTTTTTCAATGGCCGGGGCGTCGGCCTCGTGAACGGCGATTTGTGCGCCCAGGTCGCGGAATTGCTTGTCGGCCATGGCGTGATCCACATGACAATGCGTATTCAGGACCCAGCGGATCTCTTTCCTCGCACGGCCGCATTTCTCTATGTTGTCGAGCGTATGTTCGAATTCAGAGGCATAGGTAGGGTCGATAATGGCGACACCTTCGGGGCCGCAGTCGAGCATGTAAGTCAAATTGCTCACGCGGTCCTGGCCCACCAGATACAGATCAGTCGCGATTCGCGCCGGCACCGGAATTGCGCGCGGCGGAGTTTTGTCGTTCAGACCGAAACGGATCAGGGCCTGTTGCATCTCGGCCCCGGCGGGCCAAGGCTCGGAGGGCGGCAGTTTTTTCGTGAGCTCCCGGTATTGCCACGTGAACTTATCAAACACAACAGGCTGCCCTTCTTCGGTAGTCAGAACGGGCCCGAGCGGCGACAACGTAGCCTGATAGGCCCAGGCAATACCCAGCATGAAGAGCAGCAGGATCAGCACACGCCGATTCAAAACTGCGGACATATTCACACACTCCTGAGGAAATGTCGAAGCCATATGCTAACGCAAGTGCCGGGTGCGCCGTAATGCGGGGCAGGCCCGATCCATCGGTGTACTGAAAAGGACCAGTCGCATTCGCGTGGGCCTGCAAGGCTCGAGTGGAGTGTTGAGAATGCGAGGGTACGGCGCGAGTACTGTGATACGATGGCCGCAGTGTTCAAGGCCATTGTGAAATGGCGTCTATTGGCGACGGTGCTCTGTGTGGCCGTGCTGGCGGCGTCCGTCGACACGTTACCCGATCCGCCCGCCTTGAATCCATCCCGTAGCGAAGCCAAAGCGTCCGGTCCCGCTCCTCGCTTCGATGGCTCCTGTAGATTGAATGGCAATTTCGCGAGCGTCGCTCTCACCGCAATGTACGTCGTTCGGTGGCTCGATTTCGGCTACGTCCTCGAAACCGCGCAGCCGATTCATCGAGCATCGCTGGTCCGTCACGCGTCGGATTCATCTCCTCCAGATTTCTCCTTTCAGGGTTGACCATTTTCTAAAAATTTACGAGTGATTGCTCAAAGCTCTGGCTGGAGCAGGCTCGCTATGGATGTTGAGTTGCGTGTATTCCCGGGAAGGTCAGTGTTTGGATTCAAGGAGAAAGATCGGTGAGAACGTCGGAAATTATTCGAGCGTGGAACAAAATTCTAAAGGGCGACAGGCCCTCGCTTTCGATCGAAATCACACGTGAATGTCCCCTGCAGTGCCCAGGGTGTTATGCCTACGAGGCCGCGCATCTCGGAGGCGGCGACCTGACTTTGCGGGATTTGAACGATCGAAAGGGGCAATCGCTGGTGGATGGAGTTCTCGAGGTGGTGGACCGGCTTGAGCCGCTGCACTTGTCGATCGTCGGCGGTGACCCGTTAGTACGATATCGCGAACTGGAGGCGTTGGTTCCGTTATTGCTAGCCCGGAAAATTCACGTGCAGATCGTCACCAGTGCATTCCGACCCTTTTCCGCGGAGTGGACCAGCCAGCCGCATGTCAACGTTGTGGTATCGATTGACGGACTGCAGCCGGAACATGATGCGCGGCGAGCGCCTGCAACGTACCAGCGGATCCTGGCGAATATCGCGAGAAGGAAAATCACGATCCACTGCACGATCACGGCTCAGATGATGAAGCGGCCTGGCTACTTGAACGAATTCCTGAAATTCTGGTCGCCGCGGCCCGAGACGAATAAGATTTGGTTTAGCATTTTCACGCCCCAGATTGGCGCCCATCCAGAAGAAGTGCTGAGTCCGCAGGAGCGTGCGCAGGCCATCGCGGACATGCTCGATTTACGACGCCGGTATCCGAAGCTGGATATGCCGGAAGGAATGATCCGGCAGTTTGCTAATCCGCCGCAGAACCCGAATGACTGCGTGTTCGCTCTCACCACCAGAACGTTGTCGGCGGATCTTAAGACGGAGGTCACGCCGTGCCAGTTCGGCGGGAATCCCGATTGCGCTTCCTGCGGCTGTATAGCGTCCATGGGTTTGGCCGCCGTCGCCGAGCACAAACTGGGCGGCCTGATCCCCGTGGGAGCGATTTTCCGGGCTTCCATCAAGATTGGGCAGGCAGTGTCAGGGGAAAACGTGCCGCCGGAACAGGATGCGTTGCGAGTTTTGCAGTAGCACACAGTGGCTTGATGATTTGACACTACGATGAAGGAGAAATCGATCCGATGAGCGCCGCGGAAGCGAGAATCATGTCTCCAAGTGAGCAGCCTGAACTTGTCTCTTTGGGGCAACTCTCCGCGCGAATCGGCCGTGATCCCCTCCTGGTGCAAGCTAGCACCGGGAATACTTCGATCAAGATGGGCGGAATCCTATGGGTGAAAGCGTCGGGCAAGTGGCTGGCCGATGCCGAGCACCATCAAATTTTCGTTCCCGTTGAGATTGCGGAAGTCAGAGAATGCCTGAGGCGGAATATGGATTTTGCGCAAATCAATTCCAGTTCTTCGCAAACGCAGATGTCAGCATCGGTAGAGACGTTCATGCACGCCGCCCTTCCGCATCGTGTCGTCATCCACGCCCACTCAGTGAATGCAATCGCCTGGGCAGTGCGGCAGGATGCGGAGATTCGACTCGCCGAACAACTTGCAGGATTACCATGGCGTTGGATTCCATATGTGCCCTCCGGCCTTCCTCTTGGCCGTGAAATCGCGGACGTTCTCGCCGCCCACCCGAAGACCGACATTCTCATGTTGGGGAACCACGGTTTGGTTGTCGGCGGGGAAGACTGCGAAACGGCGGAACGCCTGCTGATCGAAGTAGAGAGGCGCCTTGCGATCCACCCGCGCTCCGCCCCTGAAGCCAGAAGCGCGTTGCTGGCGCGGCTCGCCCGGATATCGCCCTGGAGGCTGCCTGATTTGAAACATCTCCATGCGCTGGGCACCGATACTACCTCTCGACGCGTTCTAAAAGGCGGGGTGCTCTATCCATGCCAAGCCATTTTCCTGGGACGGACTGCGCCATTCATCCCCTGCTCGGTTCCCTTTTCTGAGGTGAGAGATTACATCGCAGAGCACCATGCATGCCAATCGCTGTTAATTCTCGAAGGAAGCGGCGTCATGGTCAGCGAGCGGATTACACGCGCTGAACAGGCGACGCTGACGGGTCTCACGGAGGTGTTACAGCGCATCGGACCGGCGGTGCCCATCCGATACCTGACTGAATCCGACGTCACGGGCGTCCTGACCGGCACTTTACAGCATTACCGGGAGTCCGCCGAAAATAACGAGCCCACGTCGGCCGCCTCCTTCTAAGGGCGCGATTCGTTGTGTGCAGGTGAAGATTCAACCCGCCGGGAACGCCGGTAGCCCCGCGCTCCTGCGCCATAACCAGAAGGCGCCGGCTCCGGGCCGCAAGCGTCGCGACGCTCGCACGAAATCGCGCGGCAAGCCGGAGAAAATAGGAGCCGGGCGCCCCTCGTGCAGCCGCACTGATGATGCCGGAAGTTCCGTCATGCCTTGGCAGGACGAGCGATGTTTTGGACGGTTACCGGCCGCCCTTCGCGCCACGAGCGTTCAGCAGCCGCTGCCGCCGCCACGGCCTGCCGGCCATCAAAGCCATCCACTTTGGGATCGCGGCCGGCAAGAATGGTACGCACGAAATCTCGCATTTCATCGAGATATCCATCGGCGAAGCGCACCAGGAAGTGGTCCACGACGTCGGTCTTCGCGCCTGAGGCCGTCAATATAACTTCGGGTGTTTGCTGCAGGTAGCCGAGCATGATGGTGCCTTTCGAGCCCACGATCTCTGTGCGGATATCGTATCCATAGCCGGATTGCATGTAGTTTTCGACTGCGCCCAGCGCGCCGCGCGAGAATTTCATATTCACCAGCGCCGTATCGATGTCGTTGAACTGCGCGGCCTCCGGAAAAACCAGAACGGCGCCGTACGCGTGGAGTTCCGCGATCTCATCGCTCATCATCCAGCGGCCCAGGTCAAATTCGTGAACCGTCGAATCCTGGAAAAACATCCCGTTGACGCCGCTCTGAAGGTAACTGACGGGCGGAGGCGCAGGGTCGCGCGCCAGCGACTTGAAAATTACCGGATCACCGATCTCACCGGCTTCGATGCGCTTTTTTGCCCGCACGTGTGAGGGATCATAGCGGCGAACATGCCCCGGCTGCAGCCGTACTCCGGCCTTGGCGGTGACGCTCAAAACCTCATCCGCTTCTTCCACCGTGAGCGTGAGCGGCTTCTCGCAAAAGATGTCTTTACCGGCGCGGGCGCACGCCTTGATCGCCGCTCCGTGAAACTTCGCCGGCGTCACCACTGCCACTGCCTGAATATCTTTGCGCTCAACCAGGGCTTCGACGCTGCTGTAGTGGTGCTCGATCTCGAGCTCGGCCGCAACCTGACGAGCGCGCTCGCTGTCGTTGTCCGCAATCGCGATCAATCGCGCTTCGGGAATGCGATGGCGAATATTTTCCGCATGGCGCCGGCCCATGGTGCCCACTCCGGCCACGCCCATGCCCAGCTTCGTCACGCGCCTCTCCGCTTGAAACTTACGGCCGAGGGATACCGGACCGCCACAGGGTGTCCCAGCCGCGCGGCGCGATAAACGGACTCGATGATCGCGATGTCCCGCATGCCCTGTTCGCCATCGGGCTCCGGCGTGCGATCTCCGCGGATACAATCCGCAAAAGCATCCAGTTCCAGAACGAACTCGTCCATCACTTTGAAAGTGCGCTCGAACCACTTTCCCGCGATCTTGCCGGTGATGTAGCGCTCTTCCAGGAAGTCGAACGCCGGGGAAAGCGATGCCCAGCCTTTCTCACCGTGCACCCGGACGAAAGAGGCGTTTGCAGATCCCCAACTGCTGGTTCCTTCGAGCACCATGCCACTCGAGAAATTCAGGCGGAAGGCGATGCCTTCCTCCACCTCCTTAAACCGGCGGAGATCGCGACGCCAACTGAAGGCCGCGGCCTCGACCGGATCTTCATCCACCAGCCACCGGCTGGTGCTGATGCAATAAATCCCTATGTCCATCAGCGGACCGCCGCCGCTCAACTTGCGCCTGAAAAACCAATCGGGCGTGCTGTCTCCGGCGGGACGAAATTCCGTGAACGCGGTATTGACGACATCGACACGCCCCAATTGACCGCTTGAAATGATTTTCTTCAGCGCCACGCTACTTGGTTCGAAATATTTTCGATAGGCGGTCATGAATTGAACCGCGTTCTGCTGGCAGGCTCGAACCATGCGGCGGCACTGGTCCAGGTTTGCAGCCAGAGGCTTTTCGCAAAGCACGTGTTTCTTCGCGCGCGCCGCCGCGACGGTATATTTTTCGTGCTCGCCGGGCGGAGTGGCAACATAAACTGCTTCAACCTCGGGATTCCTCAGGCATCTGGCATATTCGTCGTAGGTGTAATGGTGTTCGGCATGAAACTGTTTCGCCAGCCGCGCGGCTTTCGCGGAATCGCCGCTGACCACCGCTACGAGTTTTGCTTTCTTGCTGTGGGCGAATGCGGGCAGCACGGCCTGCTGGGAGATGGCTCCCAATCCGACCACGGCATAACCAACGCGCTGCATGTCAACTCTCCCGGTCGGCGCGGCTCAGCCCCTGCGAGCGTATGGCCGGGTGTTCCAGTCCGCGCAGTTCTTCGATATTGTCGAGGGTCTTGAAGATCGCATCGATAATCGTATCGATCTCCTTTTTGTCGCCCAGGAACAGGTAGTGCGGAAACCAGACGGCCTCCTGGTAGGCCGCGCGCTCCGAGACCGGGCAGCGGTACAAATTTCGCAGGTCAATGGGCTCCGGCCGTCCCCAGCTCAGCGCGGGAAAATCCGCCGCCTTCACCGGGAATAGCGTGCTTCGATAAACCGGCTCGTAGAAAAGCCCGTCACAGGGGATGCCTTCCAGTTGGAGGGCCGCCACAAATGCCGCGCGCGGAACGTCTTTAGCCTGCGCCGCGAAATACTTCAGCACATAGGAGTACGGCGCCGTCCGGGTAATGCGTGGCTCGGCTTTCAGAAATCCGAGGCCGCGAGTGGTGCGCACTCGCGCTTCGAAGTACTCGATGTTTGCCTGGCGTATCTGTTGCTGCTTTGGGAAGCGTTCGAGTTGCGGCCCGAGCACGGCAGCTTGAAATTCACCCAGCCGGTAATTGAAGCCGATCATGCGGCGCTTGAACTTGTCGGTGACGCTGGCACGGCCCGTATTGATGTAGGACTGCACGCGCTCGAAGTATTCCAGGTTGTTGGTGATGACGCAACCACCCTCACCGCAGGTGATGAGCTTGCTGGATTGAAAGCTAAAAGCCCCCAGATCGCCGATGGATCCTGCTCCTTTGTTGCGCCACATGCCGCCATGCACGTGCGCGCAGTCTTCCACCACTTTCAGATTGTGCTTTTGCGCTACGGCCATGATCGCGTCAAGATCCGCAAAGCGCATGCCCAGATGCACGGGCAGGATGGCACGCGTTTTCGGCGTAACGGCCTGCTCGATCAGCTTCGCGTCCATGCAATAAGTGTCCGGGTCAACGTCCACGAAAACAGGGACGGCGTTCACCAGCAGCACCGGGCCAACCGTCCCCTCCCAGGTGTAGGCCGGAACCAGCACTTCGTCGCCCGGCTGAATGTCCAGGGCTTTCAGCGCCGCCTGGATAGCGACAGTGCCGGTGTTCACACACTGGGCGTATTTGACGGTGTGCAGCTCCGCAAATTTTTTGGCAAACCCTTCGGCGTGCTTACCGGGAAAAGGCTGGCCGCCCCAGTTGCGGTTAGACAATACGTCTCCGAGAGCCGCGCGTTCCGCTTCGGTGTAAACCGGCCAGGGGTCGAAGCGTTTTTTCCGGACGGGCTCGCCACCCGTGATCGCAAGTTTTCCCATCGGGATCGATGTTCTCCTTCACTGATAACGTGTTCAAACTGAATTCGATCAGACAGCAGATGAAGTAGCAGGGACGCCGGGGCGCATCAGAACATCATACGCCGGGAACGGTCGAAAAAGAGGCGCCCATTCATAGAAACAGAGAAATCGATGCTCAATGAGGCGGAAAGGCACTTCAGGCCCACGGCTCAATGACGACCTTCATCGAATCCTGAGCTATGGCTTTGTGCACGGCGCTCTCCACTTCTCGCAACGGATAGCGATGGCTTACGAACTCGCGTAGCGGATAGTGGCGCATATAGCGCGCCATCTGCCGCATGCTGGGACCGTAGGCCGCGGGCTCTTCGCCGCCCACTCCCAGAATCCTTGCGCTCTTCGAGCAAAGGTGCCGGTGCGGGTTGATGCCGATCTCCCCCAGGTCCGAAAAATTGCCGGCTTCCACCAGCAACCCGCCCAGGCGCAGCATGTCGAGGGCTTCAGGAATGGCCTGGGGAACTCCGGCGCATTCGATGACCATATCGGCGCCGCGCCCATGGGTCAGATCGCGAATCGTCTCGAGCCTCTCGGCGATTGTGCTTTTCCCGGCGTTGATGGCGTGGTCCGCGCCCAAACGTCGGGCGAAATTCAGCCGGTAGTCGGAGAGATCGACCGCGATAATGGTCCCCGCGCCGAGCATCCGGGCCTTCATGAGGAAACACATGCCCAGTGGCCCCACGCCAAGCACAACTACCGTATCGTCGAACAGAAAAGCTTCGCTGGGGAATGCCGACATTTGTTTTGCGCGGTCAAGCCCCACGGTGACGGCCATCACTTCGGTGAGGACGGCGACCTCGGAGGGCAGGTCATCCGGAACGCGCACCAGAAAACTTCCTGGCACGATGTAGATGTATTCCGACCATCCTCCAAAGATGTGCGGCGGATCGGCCGCGCTCAGATTATTGCCGTAATCCGTCATGTTCTGGCAGAAGTAATAAGGAAAGTCATGCGTGCAGTAATAGCATTGCCCGCAAAAAACATTCGCCCCCACCACGACGCGGTCGCCGGGCTTGAGTGGAATACCCTCGAAATCGATGTACTTCCCATCGCCGCCGATGGCTGCGACCGTTCCTACGTTCTCGTGTCCCTGGATGATGGGAAACGGAATCTTCTTGCCGTCGCCCGAGCCCGAATATTGAGTGGTGTATCCCTGGTAGGTGTGTTTGTCAGTGCCGCAGATGCCGGATAAAGCCATCTTCACCAGTACACAGCCAGGACCAGGCTCGGGCAGCGGATATTCACGTAGTTCGTATTTTCCAGGTTCAACAAGAGTAGCGGCAAGCACGGGCATGCTGCGCTACTTTAGCAGCCGGAGGCCGTGTGCGGCAATCGGGTCAATGGATCGGCATCAGGCGCCCCCGGTTTCTGCACAATAGCAGCGTTCATGGGGAAAGGGGGCCTGGCATGAGATACTGAGCCTGTTCCGGAAGGCGTGCTCTCACATGATTACTTTTCTACTTGCGTTGCTCGCGCTGATTATTGCCGTGATGAACGGCACAGGCAGAGCGCGGATACCACTCTGGGTGGCAGTTGCGCTGCTGGCGCTGGGCATGATGATACCGTGGCTCGTATCAATTTCACTGCTGTGAGGGCCGCGTTCCCGGTATGGATGTCGTGACCGAACGCCGGCACAGCGCGGCAGTCTGAACCACACCAGCTATAGATTGCGCTTCAAGAAGGCGCAGATGTGATAGCCGTCCAGGAACTTGAAGGGCGTTTCGCCCAGGGTGTAATGACCGCACGGCAGCACGATGCTGCTGTGATCGAGCCCCAGCTGCCGGAACCCAACTTCGACCTGCCGTGAGAACTCGGGCAGGAAAGTAGTGTCGTAAGCTCCATAAATCAGGAGAGATTTTTTTCGCTTGTTCGCGAATTTGTGAATGTAGCTGGCCGGCGTGATGGCGCGCCAAACCTCTCTTAATCGATCGAGGTCAATCACGGGTTCGACGCCGCGGCGGATGTGCTGTGTCGACAGACCTGTCCAGACGACATCGGCAAACTGGGTCGAGCAATGGTTGAAAATATTCACTCGCAGCCGGTCGTCATGTGCACTGGTCAGGAATCCATAGCAGGAGCCCAGGCTGGTGCCGACCATCCCTAATCGCTCGTAGCCTTGTGCTTCCAGCCAATCGAGACATGAGCGCGTGTCGATGACGGCTTGCCGCGCGGCGTCGATGGTACGGGCGACATTCGCCGACACCGCGTAATCGGCGCGCACCGTCTCGGCCGGCATGCGGAAATCGTGATAGGGCAAGCTGACGCGCAGTGCTGAAATTCCTAATAAACTGATGCCGCGGCACAATTCGGCGTGCTGGTTAGCGCTGGCATTCCAGTGAGGCAGCACCAGCACGGCGCTTTTCGAAGGCTTTGGAGCAATCGGGGAGATGCGGGCAGGGAACCAGCGCGCATGCACGATATTGTTTTCCGGATATGGCGTCGCAACCGCGGAGGTGAAGCGCAGCATCGAGTCTGTCAGCTGGAAATCCGTAGGCGTGCGGTAATCGAAAAAAGCGGCGCTCGATTCGATGATGGCTTGGTTCAGGAGCCGTAAGTACGCCTCTTCGCTGTGTCCGTTGCGCGCGTGGATTGACGCACCAGGCCAGCCGGCAGCCCATTCGAGTCCCCAGTCGAACGGGCGCACCACGCGGTCGGTGGCCCGTGAGCACAACTCTTCTTCACGGGCGTGGACCCAGCGCCTGTAAAAATCGGGCATCTCTAGCAATGTAGCAGGACCCGCTGAATCCCGCGACCGCATCCCGGCCCCCACGAGGCCTCACCCCGCGCGCGGCCGGCTCACCTCAGCCGTGTGTGCCGGTTGGTGATAAAATTGGACGCATCGGAGCAAAATTTTAATGAATCGACGACATTTTCTGATGAGTTCCGCGGCAGCCGCGGGAGCCCTCTCCACCAAAGGCCTGGCCAGCGCCAATGACACCGTGCGGGTGGCCTGTGTAGGGATTCGAGGGCAGGGAAACGCCCATATCCATCAATACTCCAAAATGCAGAACGTGGAAGTAGCGGCGCTGTGTGACGTGGATGAAAGCATCTTGAACAAGCGGCTGGGGGAGGTTGAAAGCTCCGGCAAGAAACGGCCCGCGGCTTACACCGACGTTCGAAAATTGCTTGAAGACAAGAGCATCGACGCCATATCGATCGCGACTCCCAACCATTGGCATTCGTTGATTGGTATTTGGGCCTGCCAGGCGGGTAAGGATGTCTATGTCGAGAAGCCCTGCTCCCATAATATTTTCGAGGGAAGAAAGCTGGTGGAGGCGTCGCAAAAGTACAACCGCATCGTGCAGCACGGCACCAACAGCCGCTCTGGTGTGGCCATACGCGAAGCCATGGATAAGATGCGCGAAGGCCTGATCGGTGATGTCTACATGGCTCGCGGCCTCTGTTTCAAATGGCGCGATACCATTGGACGCACTCCTGTCGAGCCCGTGCCCGCGGGCGTCAATTACGATCTTTGGAGCGGTCCGGCGCCGCTCGACCCATTCACGCGCAATCATTTCCATTACAACTGGCACTGGTTTTGGAATTACGGCAACGGTGACATCGGCAACCAGGGAATTCACGAGATGGACATCGCGCGCTGGGGGTTAGACGTAAAATATCCGACTAAGATCAGCGCCGTCGGCGGTCATTTCATGTTCGACGACGACCAGCAGACGCCTAATGATCTGGTCGCAATGTTCGAGTTCAACGAGGGCGGCAAGAAAAAGCTCCTCACCTTCGAAGTGCGGCACTGGATGTCGAATCACGAGGGCGGCATCGGCGAACGGCCCGGAAAGAAAGACTCCAACACCGTCGGCAACCTGTTCTATGGTTCCAAAGGCTATCTCGCGATCGATGGTTACGGCACGTACAAAACCTTCCTGGGGAAAGATCAGGAGCCAGGACCCAGCGCTCACGAGGACGGCAACAATTGGGCAAACTTTATTGAAGCCGTGCGCAGCCGCAAGCCGTCGGACCGCAACGCGCCCATCGAAGAAGGCTTGCTCTCGACCATCCTGGTGCACCTGGCAAACATTTCGTACCGTGTCGGACGCACTTTGGAATTCGACCCCGAAACCTGGAGTTGTAAGGGCGACCACGAGGCCACGGCCATGTTTACGCGTGATTACCGCGCGCCGTTTGTGGTGCCTGAAAAGGTCTGATCGGGCCGCCCGGCGGTCATGAAGGCAAGTAATCCGCTCCAATATCTCGGGGACCAGTTGGAAAGCTGGCGCAACGCCGGCACCTTCCAGCGGCTGCGCGTTTTGGAATCGGCCAGCGCGGCCCGCTCGCGTTTCGACGGCCATGACGTTATTAATCTGGCCTCGAACAATTACCTGGGACTCACCACGCATCCGAAATTGATCGAAGCGGCGATCGAAGCCGAGCGCAGGTTCGGCGTCGGTTCAGGCGCCGTGCGCACCATCTCCGGCACCATGACGCTCCATATGCAGCTTGAAGAGCGCATTGCGCGCTTCAAAAACGTGGAGGCCTGCGTGGTATTTCAATCCGGTTTCGCCGCCAATGCCGGCACGGTTGCGGCCATCCTTGGCCCGGAAGATCACATCATTTCCGACGAGCTGAACCACGCCAGTATTATCGACGGCTGCCGGTTATCGAAGGCCAAGATCCACGTTTTTCCCCACAAAGATGCCGCTCAAGCGGAACAGATTCTGCGACAGTTGAGCACCGGCTCCGGCCACAAACTTCTGATCAGCGACGGCGTGTTCTCAATGGACGGTGACATCGCCCCGCTGCCCGCGCTGGTGAAGGCTGCCGAGCAATACGGCGCCATCATGATGGTGGACGATGCGCACTCTTCGGGAGTGTTGGGACGTTCCGGCCGCGGCACCATCGATCATTTCGATTTACACGGCCGGGTCCACATTCAAGTGGGCACCTTGTCGAAAGCCATCGGTGTGCTGGGCGGCTACGTCTGCGGCAGCCGCGATTTGATCGAATTTCTATACCATCGCGCCCGGCCTTTTCTTTTTTCGACCTCGCACCCGCCGGCCGTTGCAGCGGCCTGCGCGGCCGCCTTTGACGTGCTGGAGCAGGAGCCGGAAAGAATCGAACAGCTCTGGGATAACACCAGATACTTCAAGCAAAGCTTGAAGACCGTCGGCTTCGATACCGGCCTGAGTGAAACGCCGATTACGCCTGTGTTCGTGGGTGAAGCCAAGGCTGCCCACCAGTTTTCGTCCGCGCTGTTCGCAGAAGGCGTACTGGCCACCGGGATTGGCTACCCGACAGTCCCAGAAGGCAAAGCGCGGGTGCGGACCATCGTCACCGCCACACACAGCCGCGCAGAACTCGACCGCGCCCTCGAGATTTTCGCGCGGGTCGGAAAACGGATGGGCCTACTGAAAGCGGCGTAACTCGATCAACGAGAACGGCGTAGCAAACGCCAGATCACCTCTTACTTCAATGCACTTGCCATGAACGCCGAGACATCATGTTTCAGTTTCTGGAGTGATTTTCCATCGATGTAAATCATGTGGCCCGCGGCATACTCGCCCGTCGAGATGTTTGCACGCAGGCTGGGATCGAGGCCCATGTGAGTGAGCGTATATTGTGTGGCAAAAAACGGCGTGGCCAGGTCGAAGTATCCTGAGGCCACGTACAGCTTCATGTACTGGTTCTTGCTGAAGGCCTGGCGCAGTTGCTCGCTTGTGTCCGGAAAGCCGTTGCCGCGGTTGGTTCCCCAATCCCACGGGCTGGTAATGCCCTCGCCCAAAATGTAGTATTCCTGATCGGTTTTGTAGCCAAGTTCATCGCGCACATAATTGTTGAAGGTCGTGGTATAGGGCGGGCGAACCGCCGCAATACTCGGATCATACTCGGGCGACGCGGTTGCCGCAGATTCATCGATGCCTTTGAAGCGGCTGTCGATACGGCCCACGGTGCGCCGCTGATCGCGCAGCAGCTCTTTTGTAAATCGAAAAATAGGAACGCGCAGATTGCTCTCGTCGATGTAACGTTTATCCAAGCCCGTATAGCGCGAAAGCCGGCCGATGACTTCCTGGCGGTCGGCTGATGCTAACTCGTCGCCTTTCGCCAGTGCCTCCATGTAGCTGGTTTGCGCCCACTTCTCCACCTCCTTCAGCGTCGCGCTCAGGTCTTTCTGCAGGTCCGGCGCCAGCTTCTTGTGATACCAGGCCGTCGCCGTGTAGGTCGGCAAAAACAGGACATAGGGAAGGTCATTGCCTTTGGCGAAATCCGCCGTCTGGAAATTCAGAATCGAAGACACCAGTACGATACCGTTGAACGCCATGCCGCGCTCGATGAGATAACCGGCCAGGCCCGCGGCACGCGTGGTGCCGTAGCTCTCGCCTACCAGAAACAGCGGGGAGGTCCAGCGCTCGTAGCGCGTCAGATACATGCGCATGAACTCGCCTACGGAATGTATGTCGCCCCTCAGGCCAAAGAAATTCTTGCCTAACTCGGGCTTCGTGGGCCTGCTGTAGCCGGTGCCCACGGGGTCGATAAAGACAAGGTCCGTCTGGTCGAGCCAGGTGTATTGGTTGTCCACCAGGTGGAACGGCGGGTGCGGCATCTCGCCGTTGTCCAGCATCTCGACGCGTTTCGGCCCGAGCGCTCCCAGGTGCAGCCACACCGAAGCCGAACCAGGCCCGCCGTTGAACGAGAACATCAGCGGACGATGCGCGGTGTCGCTGACTCCGTCCAGCGTGTAAGCCATGAAAAATATGTGTGCCTCCGTGTCGCCCTTGGCATTACGAATCGGCATCAGGCCGGTGGTGGCGGTGTATTTGAGAGCTTTACCGTTGACGCGAATCTCGTGATGCGTCACCACTGGTTTCTCTTCAGTCGCCGCATCCTTGGGTTTGTCGGCGCGTTTCTCGCCGCCCTTTTCACTGGATTTCGATTCCGCTGGCTTCTCGGGCTCAGGAGCCTGGGCTGCGCCATTCATCATCAGAAGAGCAAGAGCGAGGGGCAAAAACATGAAATGATTATGCCTCAGGTTGCCGGCGCCGGCACTGCAACTCACGCTCTCTGCTTGAGGTATTCGTGAGTGATGTAATCGCAGGCGCGTACCGTAAGGGCCATCATCGTGAGAGTAGGGTTCTGGCAGCCGCTTGAAACCCAGCAGCCGCCGTCCGTTACGAAAATGTTGGGGACGTCGTGCGTTTGGCAATATCGATTCGTGACGCTGGTTTTTGGATCATTTCCCATGCGCGCCCCTCCCACCTCGTGAATGCAGAAGCCAGGCACCGAGTACTCTCCGGTAAGATGGATATTCTTTGCGCCCGCGGCTTCGAGCATGGCGGCGGCCTGCTCGCGGCCGTCGTCGAACAGCTTGTGTTCGTTGTCCCCATACTCCACGTGCATCTTGAGGATCGGAATGCCCCAGGCATCCACGCGCTCGCGATCGATTTCGACGTAATTCTCTTTGCGAGCCAGACACTCGGCCCATACCGCCATGCTCATATTCCACTCGCCCTGGCGGAGCGCATTCTTATACGAGGCGCCAAAACCGGGAGCGCCCCGGTTGAACGAAGGCGAGCTGCCGCCCTGGTACCCATAGCCGCGAATGAACCCGTTCGTCATCTTCTCTTTGACGTTTCGGAAACGCGGAATATAAATTCCATTTGGGCGGCGTGGCGGGCCGGCCCAGGGGCGCGCTTCGAGCTGCGGCATCGATCCATTAGCGCCCCCGCCGTAAATGTGATCCATGACGTACCGGCCCAGCGCATCGCTCGACTTGCAAATGCCGGAATTCATCAGCAGACGTGTGGATTCGAGCGATGACGCGCACAGGAGTATGACCTTCGCGCGCACTTCTCGAGGTTCTCGCGTGACGCGGTGGATATACGCCACTCCGGCGGCTTTGCCGTCCTTCATCACCACGTGGCTGGCCACAGAATCGGTCAGCAGCGTAAGCCGTCCGGTTTTCTGCGCGTCCGCAATGGTGGTCCAGGGACTGTTGAAGTAGGAAAAAGTGATACAGCCCTGCTCGCAGGGGCCGCAGTAATGGCAGGCAGCGCGTCCGTTATGTTGCTTTGTGAGAATGGCGACGCGGCCGATCGTCACCACGCGGCCGAGCTTCGCCATCACGGCTTTCCTGAGAATCTGCTCGCCGCAGGTCATTGCCATGCCCGGCAGAAAAACGCTGTCGGGAAGCTGCGGCAGCCCCTCGGCTGTCCCGCTGATGCCTACATATTTTTCGACCTCTTCGTAATAGGGCACCATTTCGTCATAGGAGATGGGCCAGTCTTCACCGTAACCGTCGTGCGATGCGGCTTTGAAATCCAGATCGCTCATGCGATAACTCTGGCGGCCCCAGCTCATGGAACGGCCGCCGAGCACGCGCATGCGGATCCAGTTGAATGGCTTCTCCTGCGTATAGGGATTTTCACGATCGTTCACGAACCACTCGTGATTCGATTCGCGGCAGGCATAGCACTGGCTCTGGATGGGGCGCTCTGCGCGGATTTTGGGTGAATGGCCCAAGTAGGGAAGCTGCCAGGGCTGTGTGTGCTCGGTAAAATCCTTGGGCGTAATTTTCTTGCCCGCCTCGAGTAGCGCGACTCGCATGCCGGCTTCAGTCAATTTCTTCGCAGCCCAGCCACCGGTGGCGCCGGAGCCTACGACAATGGCATCAAAGGGTTCGCCCGGAGCGACAATCTGTAGCATTTAATGGCAGTATAACGCCCGAGTGGGACAGGCGCTTACGCGAGCGGTCGCGTTGAGTATCCGCTCCCTGACATCGCGGGTCGAATCGCAGACTGAAGTCCGCGCCACGTTGCAGCCTGAACTGCGAACCGAGTTGGTCTGAACCGCGAGCGACGAGCGAGCGGCCATGTTAAGCATCCGCTCCCTGACGGTCGCGAGTCGAATCGCAGACTGAAGTCCGCGCCACGTTGCAGCCTGAACTGCGAACCGAGTTGGTCTGAACCGCGAGCGACGAGCGAGCGGCCATGTTAAGCATCCGCTCCCTGTCAGTCGCAGGTCGAATCGCAGACTGAAGTCCGCGCCACATTACAGGCACCGTGCTTACCGCCAGCCCATGCGCTCGCGCAGTGAGGTGATGTGCGCCACGTGGTGCCGCCCGTGCCACGCATACAACGCAAGATTCATGTCCAGCGTCACCTCACCCAGCTCCGAATGATGAAACTTGCGTGCATAATCAGCCGGTGACAACGATCGCAAGAACAACACCCACCGCTTGTGAAGAGATTCGAGCAGCGCCAGCGAAATCCCGACGTCCGCTGTTTTCCCATCTGCAAGCTCTGCCCAGCGCCCCTCGTCGTAGGGCTTGATGACCGGCTCGTTTTCAGTGAACGCCAGCTTGAAACGGATGTAGCTGTGAAGATGGCTGTCCGGCACATGGTGTACCACTTGCCTGACTGTCCAGCCCCCAGGGCGATACGGTGTATCGAGCTGCTCCGCTGACAATCCCTCGACAGCGGCGCGCATTCTGGCGGGCGTTTGTTCGATCTCGCCCAGCAAACGCTCGCGATTCTCAGCCGAATTGGGACCGCCACCCCATTCGAAACGGCCAACCGGGTACCGAAGATCCATGGGCTCATGTTCGCACCGTTCGCCGGGAGTTGCGAGAGCGATCGTATAATTTACGGTAAGTTCATGTCCTTCCAAGGTCTGAAAGTCTTATCGCTCGAGAGCCGCCGCGGCGCAGAAATAGCACAGCTCATCCGCGGGCAGCAGGGAGAGCCGATCATCGCGCCCTCCATGCGCGAGATTCCTATTGAACGGAACGAAGAGGCGTTTCGCTTCGGTGAACGTTTGTTTGCCGGCGAATTCGATATGATGATTTTCCTCACCGGCGTGGGCACGCGCATTCTGAACCAGACGCTGTCGACGCGCCATCCCGCTGAACGATTTGCCGAGGCTTTGCGCCAAATAACAGTCGTCGCGAGGGGGTCGAAACCCATTGGCGTGCTGCGCGAGCTGAAGGTGCCGGTCACCATTACAGTGCCTGAGCCGAACACCTGGCGTGAAATTCTGGAGGCCACCGAGAATCGGCCCGAGCGTCACATCGCTCTGCAGGAATACGGCCGGCCAAGCACGGAACTCCTCGAAGGTCTGCGATCGCGGGGCGCGGAAGTGACGCCGGTGCGGGTGTACCAGTGGGATTTGCCGGAGGACACCGGGCCGCTCCGGGATGCCGCAGAGCGCCTTGCGGCTGAAGAAGTGGATGTCGTGTTGTTCACTACGTCTGTGCAGATTGATCACCTGCTGCGTGTGGCCGCGCAGGCGGGTCTGGAGGATTACGTTCGCACCGCGCTCTCGAAAACCGTGGTCGGCTCAGTAGGCCCCGCCACTACCGAAGCCCTGGAAGATTACGGGATTCACCCGGATGTTGAGCCCAGCCATCCGAAGATGGGTTTCCTGGTGCAGGAAACGGCAGATCGCGCAAACGAGCTGCTCAGCAAGAAACGATGAGTCCGCCGCTCGCATGAAAAAGCCATTCATGGTTCTGGTCGGAGAATACACGTCGCTGGCATTTCTCTTGCCGACTGCGACATTCGTCGGCTATGGCATCGGATATTTTCTCGACAAGTCCTTCGGCACTCATTATCTTTATTTGGTGTTCCTGCTGTTGGGCATCGCGGCCGGTCTGTTGCAGTTGATCCGCCGCCTGCTGCGCGATACGGGCGAGAATGGATCCTGAGCAGCTCCTGCCGGGCCGCGCGATAGGCCGCATCCATGTTGCCATCGCATGTCTGAGCGCCGCCGGCGCGCTGGCCGCAACCCTCTACGGCGGCTGGCGTTGGGGACTCGGATTCCTGACCGGCGCAGCAGCTTCCTGGGTCAATTTTCGCTGGCTGAAACAACTGGTGGACTCGTTGGGCTCGGCCGTGGAAGGCCGTCGCCCTCGAAGCCGCGTCGCCGTTCTTTTCGGGCTTCGCTATGTGCTGCTGGCCGCGGGAGCCTATGTTATATTGAATTTCTCCGCACTATCTGTGGCGGCTGCACTGATCGGCTTGTTTGTGCCGGCTGCCGCCGTCATTCTGGAGATCCTTTTCGAACTCGTTTATGCCCGAGCATGAAATCTGGCTGACCAGACTGTTTAACGACCACCTTGCCGGGTGGGGCTCCTGGCTCCTTTCCGTCGCGAAGGTGCACGCGGAGAATCCTGCGCGGCCATGGGCCAACTTCGTCACCATGCAGATTCTGGTAGCGCTCATTATTCTGGTGCTTTTTGCGCTCCTGCGTCCGCGCCTCTCGATGGATCGTCCGGGCACGCTGCAACACATGCTCGAAGTGATCTACTCGTTCCTGCATGGTGAATCCCGGGACAACATCGGCCACGAAGGCCCGCGCTTTCTTCCTTTCCTCGGTACGCTTTTCATTTTTATTCTGTTTTGTAATTTGATCGGGATCATTCCGGGCTTTGAATCTCCCACGCAGAATCCTTCGGTGCCGGCCGGATGCGCCGTTCTGGTATTCGTCTATTACAATTTCATGGGTTTCAAGCAGCAGGGCCTTTTCAGGTATTTGGCGCACTTTGCCGGACCCGTTTGGTGGCTTGCGCCGTTCATGATTCCAATCGAGATCATCAGTCACCTGGCGCGTCCGCTTTCACTCACCATCCGCCTTTTCGCCAATATGATGGCCGGCGAAAAAGTGACAGTGGTGTTTCTGGGGCTCACATACCTCATTGCGCCCGCCGCTTTCATGGGTCTGCATGTGTTTGTTTCATTCCTGCAAGCTTATATTTTCGTGCTGCTGACGATGATGTATCTTTCTGAAACGGTACCTCACGAGCAGCACGAATCACATTAATTCACGGCTTTATGCAGCTTCCAGTGTGAGACCGGCTGCACGAGGATGACGGGAACCACCTCCTGGAAGCGGATCTTAACAAGAAGGAGTAATCTCAGATGAACGTCAAGTTGTTTCTGATTCTTCTGGCGCTGTTCGTTTTCGCCAGCCCCATCTTCGCCGCGCCTGCGACCGGAACCCCGGAAGCAAACTATCATTGGGTCGCCATCACTTCCGGCTTCTCCATGGCGATCGCCTCAGGATTGTGCGGTCTGGCTCAGGCGAAGGCCGTGGCCGCCGCCGCCGAAGGCATGGGCCGTAACCCGGGCGCATCTGCAGCAATTCGTTTCGCGTTGCTGCTGGGCCTGGTGCTCATCGAGTCTCTAGCGCTCTATACGCTGGTCATCATTTTCGCCAAGGTGCAATAGCACAGATCTCCACGGGCGGGTGCATACATGGCTCCCGTCCGTGTGTTTCCTGAGACACGCCCAACCGCAGATCCTGATCCGGGGCCGGCTGAGCCTGGTTGCCTGGTGTGGGAGTACTTGCGACAGCGTGAAGCACGAATCGACCCTAGAGAGATTCCCTGAACGTAGAGGCCGTCGATTATTAAATACGCGTAACTTTAATTACCGCGCTATCCGTTCAGTTCTCTATACGCCCGTCCAGCCGCGTACCATTACCGGTTCCACACATAAAGTATTGACCGAATGCAGCAAAGCAACTAGATTACTAAGTACACTTGATCGACCACCGCACCACTCACCGGTTCCAGATGCATCTGCCGGTAGAAATCACGCGCACACCCGCTGGCCGGATGTCACAAAACGGCTGGACGCGAAACATTGGCTCTGGAGGAGTTCTTTTTGCGGCCGAAACCGAATTCAGCCGGGGTGGAGCAATTGAATATCTCGTGAAGCTTGCCGAGGCTCAGGGTAACACCGTGCAGCTGCGATGCATTGGGAAAGTCTTGCGCGTGGAGAGGGCCTCTTCCGATTCGGCGGACGCTTTGCCGCTCTATCTGATAGCCGCGAGCCTCGATCGTTACGAGTTTGTCCGCACGTCCGGAAAATCTGTGCTTGCTGCTGAATCCGATTACTAACTGGATGCCGCGAGGGACAGCACCGAGCCGATTTTTGAGAATACGATCCCGATACTCGTTGTGGCGTTGGGAAGCACCGCCGCCGCACCCACTGCTACTGCCGCCGCCATCAGGGCGTATTCGATCATGTCTTGCCCTCTGAAATCTCGAATGAGGCGCAACACGGTTCTCCGGAGAGCGCCGGCGGCTCCGTTCCACTGTCTTGATCGCATCATGTGTTCTCTCCGGTTTTTTCTCCGCCAAATCTATACAGGCGGAGACAGCTTGTAACTGCCCCGCCCGCATAGACCTGGTTGCCTAACTCGCTGCCGCACTGGCCATGACTGAACTGATCTTCGAAAAAACCGTGCTGATGCTGCTTGAAACGGTGGGCATCAGGGCGCCGGCGGCTACCGCTACGAAACCTGCCATAAGCGCGTACTCGATCAGATCCTGGCCACGATTGTCCTTCAAAATCTTCGCCATCACATAGGCCTTCTTCAGGTGCTTCATCATTGTTCCTTTTTCCTTCCTCGTTGTTAGTTACGGATACAGGTTAGTTCAAACTTAGCATTCGAGTGTTTTCAAATAAATTCGGCGGATCGCTTACTCGATGTAGGGTCTTTTCTAGGGTGGCGGATCTATGCGATAGATTCGATAATCCGGACTCATGCCCTGGTAAACAAGGTGAAAGCGGTTTGGATGCGCGCCGGCCAACCCCTCGACCAGTTGCCGCAGATGGTGCGCCTCCCGAAACGAAGAGTTCGCGCTCGTTACCAGGTACCCGGCATGCGCGCGCGCAATCGCGCGTTCCATCCGGGATACCGACCCCAGCGGTTGCGCTTCGCCTTCAGCAGCGTAATGCAGCAAATAAGAATTCTGGATGAAGCCTCGAATGCTCGCCCGTCCGGAGTAGAGATAGACGGACGGATCGAAATTACTCACCACCACGGCGCCGGGCGGTGTGTGCTGAGACAGCCAATTCAACAGAGGCCGGAGTTGATGCCAGTTCTCCGGAACCAGGTGAGGCAGCGGCACCACTTCATCGCGCCATGCTGTCTTTGCCGACCGGCAAAGCATCCAACCTGAGGAGAGCGCCAGCACCACGGCGAGCGAGACCTGGACCCAGTCGAGCGGCGCGCGCAGCGGCGTCAGATGTTTCCCGATGGCTGCCGCGCCCTCGAAAAGATAGAGCAGCAGCAGAGGCAGCAGCGGCGCCAGGAAACGCGTGACCGGCCATGCCCACAGAATGATCAAACCCACGTACATCAGCACGAACAGCTCGATCGAGGAGGCTGCGCGCGCCAGCCGCCGGCAAAATCCCGTCACAGCCATGGCGCTCAGCAGCAGCGCCACAAACACACCCCCTACATTGGCTGGTACGCCCGCCAGATCTGCCGGCGCGAGCAATACCCCAATCAGGTTGGTGGTGATGATATGTATCTTCTCGGCGGCCGTAAAATTGAACAATACGTTCCAACTTTGGTAGTTCAGGCGGGAGTAATACGCGTCCCCCTGCTGCTGAATCTGGGTTGCGGGCCAGGTCCGGAACATCAGGCTGCCGCAGAGAACCCCGGCCAGAAGTAACAGAATCAGCGCCCTGCGGAGTCCGGCGCGCCGTACTAGCGCCAGCCCCACTGCCGCCACCAGCGCCACGCCCGCAGTTCTGGTCAATAATGCGGCGCCCGACAAAAGCGCTACTGCCAGCCACTCGAGCCGCCTCGCCTGGCCCGTTTCCATGCGCCTCATCAGCAACAAAGCCGCCGTGACGATGGCGGCGAATAGGGTTTCCGAGAGCAGCGTAACGCTCAAGAACAACACCCAGGGTGATGCAGCCGTGAGAATAGAAATCACCACAGCGATAGCCCGGCTGCCCGTAACACTGATGGCCAGACGGTAACTCAGAAACCACCAGATCACTGCGCACACGAGCGGGACCAGCTTCAACCACGCTGCGTTTTCCGGAAACCGCGGTTCGAGTTTCCATATTCCCGCCAGCAACGCGGGAAACAAGATCGGATACTTGGTTTGTGGGGGCTGGTCCGGCAGGCTGATAATCCGGTAACCGCGGCCTTCAGCGAGCGCCTTCGCAGTCACGGCGTAAATACCATCGTCGTGAAAAAGCCCCACCGGCTGGGCGCGAAACGCGATGGTGTAGACCGCGGCCAGTCCAGCCACTGAAACCAACAGAGCGGTCCCGAGCAGCCAGCGAATGATACGCCTGCGGCGGCTGGCGGCCGGATCGGAAACGGCGCGCGCGCATTCTTCCATAACGCCGACGCTTCCGGTTAGTGGGTGTTGCGCTGGCACGCAGGCTTTCTAGGTTGGGCGCAGGTGGCGGAACTCGGGCATCAGATCGAAGGGGCTCGATGCGGTGGAAATGCGTTCCGCTATCTGCTCAATCCGCGCCTCGAGCACGTGGCCTCGTCCGGAAGCCAATCGAAGATAGCCGATACGCGTGGGATCGATTCCCATCAGACGGCAGCAGGTCGCGTCCACAGCCACCGGATCTGTGCCCATCACCATCACACCCAGCGCCTTTGGCTTCCCCTGAATGGGCCCATTTCCTTCCATGCCCACAATGCCATCCACGATAGAGAAGGTGCGGGGAAAAATGCGGTTCAGCTCGGCCACTGAACGGTCGATTCCCAGCCGGTGCAATTGGTTCTTGGGCCAGCCGTACAGCGAGCCCGGCACCATCCCGAACAGATTTTTCATGGACAGCGTCACTCCGGCCCAGTGATGGGTCTTCATACGGGCGACCGAAATCACAATGTCCGCCGCCAGCGCGGTTTTGGGCAGATAGATCTGGTTGAGCCCGGCGAAAGGTCCGGCCGCGCGGACATCATCGCGGTTCAGATCGGTAAAGCGCGCCTCGAATTTTTGAATGCCGCTGCGATAGCCTGCCTGCTCAGCCAGGCACATGGTGTCGCGGCGGTGGCCAGGGCCTTCACCGATCTGTACCTCTAAGGCACCCAGCCGCTCGCACAGCTCTACCGCGGCCGCCAACACGGCGACATCGGTGTGGATCACATTGCCAGGGGCAAACTCCACCAGATTGGGCTTGATCAGCACTCTTTTTCCCTTGCACTCCAGGCCACAGGCGGAAGCGGCGCGGAACAGCCGGTCCACCAGGTCCACCCGGTAAGATCCGGCGCGCAGTATGGCTACCCGCGAATCTCCGCGAGGCCCAGGCGCGAGTGGGCTTCGCCCGCACAATGCGAGGCTCGCGGCAGCGGCGGCGCCCAGGCCGCCAGCCATCCAGTGCCGGCGCGTGATCAAGCCAGAATGCGCAGGCATGCCAATGTCTCTATCGAAGCCAGCACGATGTCGGGGACCGTATCCGGCGCAGCCGTGAAGGCGTCGCCTGGTTCGGCTTTCGGAAACGCGCCTCGAAAATGCGACATACAGGCAGCCAGCCAGGCCCGTCCCAGGCGGCTGGGCGTCCGCCGCCACATGGCATCGGCTCGCGACAATGCCGCCTGCCAGTCGAAGGAGCGATTTCCGTCGAGAGCCAGTAACGCCAGCGCCGTGGTTTCCGGATAAGAAGAGAGCTCGTGCCTCAACACGCGGCGGTTCCCGTAATTCCAGCCGCCGTCCCGGCAGCGGCGCTCCAGCAGCATACGCTCTCCTTCGGCCACGCGTCCGTCCAGGCCAAGCCCTCGATAGTGGGGGCGAGCGCGTTTCAAGGCCATCAGCGCGTGCGCCGTAGGCTCTATCCAGGATGAAGCGCCGGTATCCCAGGGCCATCCGCCGAAGTCCGGATTGAACTCCACCAGAGAGGGAGACAGCACATGAGCCGCCCGCGAGATCCATCCGGTTTCAGAGCCTGTGCTTCTGAGCAGCCATTCGACGCCACGCAGAAATGCGCGGTCATGCACGTCCAGCATGCAATGGAGCGTTAACACCAGTGAAGTCGCCCAATACGGCTGCTCGACTTCCGTACAGGGCCGCCAGGCGCCATCCGGCAGTTGCCAGGAGCGCACACGCTCCCACCCACGCTCGAAAGCCCGATCCCGGCTCCCCTCAGATAGCGCCATGAGCGCATAAGCCGTGGGTTCCAGCCACGAAGCTTTTCCGGGAAAGTATCCCCAGCCCCCGTCGCGGTTTTGATGCGCCTTCAACAGCGCTCGGCGGGATTCGACACACTCCGGCATCCAGTTTTAGCGTAAGGTGGCTCCGCCCGGTTGACGATCAGGGGTTCACTCCAGGCGGGTCAGGGTGTTTGCCTTATTTCCTGGCAGGCCGAGGCAGAGGGTCACGTGCTCCCGCCGGCCGGTGCAGCCGGATTTTCAGATGGAGGTGCTTCTGGCGGCATGGTTACCTTCTCCGGCTGCGGCACTTGCGCCTGCTCTAAGGCTTCGTTTGCCTCTGAGCGATCCTCCTCAGCCGGTGGTTGAGCCGGATTATCTGGCTGGCCTGCCACGGCCAGCCCCTTGGCTTTCCGGATCTTCACCAAGGCACGCAGCGCGGAGCTTCGAACTTTAGGATCGAAGTCCTTCACAAGCTGTGAAAGCGGCGGCACAAAGTGCGACTCGCCCATCTTTCCCATGGCGAAAGCGGCTGCGGCACGGAAGCGCGCGCTCGAGCTCGCAGCCATCGTCTCCAGGCCTTTGTTGACAGCCGTCAGGCCGTCCAGCATGTGCAATCCGATCAGCGCATTGGCCACAACGCGGTGATCCGCATCTTGCGTGGCGTCCTTCAACACTGCCCGCGCCGCCGGTGAGTTCACTCCCCAAAGGCCCTCCACCGTGTTAGCCCGAATACGCGATTCTTCAGCAGCCATCTGGCGTTCCGCCCACTGCGGGTTGCGGCTGGCATGGCAGAACAGAAGAATGGCTTTGGAGCGCAGGCGCTGATCGGGAACGCGCATCAGCTTGAGCAGCAGCGGCAGGATGCGCGTGCGCGGGGGCAGTGCCGCGACAATTTCGAGCACGTGCCGGGCTTTGGGAATGTCAATCTCCAAGCCCTCGGTTTGCTCTCCCTGAAACAGCATTTGCATCAGTTTCAGATCCAGCAGCGGATCGACTCGCGCAAATACGCACGCTAAATCAATTGCCGATTCCAGAGAGAACAGCCTCGGATCTGCCAATGACACCAGCAGCAGGTCGCCTTCGAGCAACAGCTTGGTCAGATATTCGTGGCCGGCGGTATTCGCGCCCGATTTCAAAATACCGCATGCCGAACAGAAAAATTTCACGTTGTCATGGGCCATCAGTTTCCGCATGGCCCGCCGTGCCTCTTTGCTGTTGTTTTCGTAGCCCAGGATCAGCTCCTCGAGGAAGCTGCTCTCCAGGTCGTCGATATTTTTCAGCGTCGCGCCGCGTATGAAGCTGTCAACGACCTGCTTGAAGTTGATTTCCATGCGAGTTCACTGAAATAAGGTATCCATAACAGATATCGGATGGAGGTTCATGAAGGTTTAGCCGATCTTCATCATCGAGCCGTTATGCCGTCTCTTTTTGATTCTTGCGGATACGAACCAGGGCGCGCAGGGCGTGACTGCGGACCCGGGCATCGGCATCTTTGACCAGCGTTTCGAGCGGCGGAACGAATTCCACGCTCAGGGTCTGGCCCATGGCAAACGCTCCGGCAGCGCGAAACAGCGCCCTCGCGTGCACTGTCATTTCGCACATCGCCCTGGCTGCCTGCACCCGGTTGAGCGGGTACATCCCGACTAACGCGTTCGCAACTACCCGATGATCGGCATCGAGCAACGCATGCTGCAAAACGGACATCACCGACTGCGAATCGATTCCCCATAAGCCTTCGACGGCGTTGGCCCGCACGCGCGGGTCAGGCTCGTCCAATTTCTTGCGGGCCCAATCGGCGCTCTTGCTGGCACGGCAAAATAACGCGGTCGCCTTGGAATGCAAGCGCTCATCGGGCGAGCGCAGCAGCTTCATCAGGGACGGAAGGATGCGGGGGTGCGGGGGCAGCGCGCCTACCAGCTCCAGAATGCGCCGGGTCCTCGCAATGTCCACTCCGCCCTGGCCCTGGTCAGAGAAGATCAGCTCGAGCAGCTTCAGATTCAGAGTGGGTTCCACCCGCGCCCAGTTGCGCGCCAGTTGAACGGCATGGTCAGCCTGGAACAAAGCCGGTTCTGCCAGGCACGCTCTTTCCAGCACATTGGGATCCTAAGCTTAGAATTCCACGTGGACAAGTTGT
>JADMIO011053095.1_pt1 | contig 46987 bp, 40 predicted proteins | sample 8958161 | NCBI WGS metagenome assembly JADMIO01 (sample SAMN16585339, study PRJNA669376) | soil metagenome | isolation source: Crop rotation soil | place: USA: Cullars Rotation, Alabama | collected 2011
CGCGACAACTTGTCCACGTGGAATTCTAAGCTTAGGATCCCAATGTGCTGGAAAGCCTCAATAGCTTCACGCTTCCATCTGGACCTTTCACGTCGTTGGGACTGGCGGGGACCCTCGGTACCGAAACCCGTGCCTATGGGCTGGTCAATTTGAACGGTGTGCTCTATGGCGGAACCGGCAATGTTTCCGGCCATCTGTTCAGCATTAATACCACCACCAACGCCGTTGCTGACCTTGGCGTGAAGGTCCCTAATCGGCTCAATCCGCCCAACACTCCCATGCGGCAGAACACCAATTATTGCCGGCCCCTGCTGGCTCCCAGCGGCACAGAGCTGTGGTACGCCATTAGCCCCATTTGGAACAAGCAGGCGCGCATACTCTCCATCTTCCCCGGCCAAGCGAGCAGCCCTACCAATCCCGCCGATCTTGGCGAGATCCGGATCGACAGCAACTACGTCACGGCTGCGGCATCCGCGGGCGGACGGCTGTACTTCGGCGTGAAATTCCGCGAGGGCAATCCCCATATGATGTCTCGCCAGATTTCCCTGGAAGATCTCACCGCCCCCCACCCGCCTTCTAACCTGGCGACTGCGCCGGTGAACAACAGCCTGAATATTTCCTGGAACAACCCCGGGGCGACTGATCTTGCTCCCAATGGCCAGACCATGGTGCGCTGGAGCACGTCGGGATACCCCACTTCTATCACGGACGGCGCTCTGCTGATCACCAAACCAGCCACGGTTGCCTACAGCGCGGATTCGACCCTGCACAACGGGCTGAACCTGGGCACCACTTATTACTATTCCCTGTTCACCCGAGACAATGCCGGGAACTGGTCGGTTGGGGCGCACGTCAACGGAACTCCGCGGATTAGCCCGGTCACGAACTTCACGGCCAGTCCAGGATTCCAGACGGTTACTCTCAACTGGAGCAACCCTTCGACTACCAGTTTCAAGGGCACCGTTATCTACGTGCGCACAGACCATTTCCCAAGCTTCGTGGGCGATGGCACTCAGGTGGTCAACAAGGCGAATACGCCGGGATCCAATGACTCCTACGTGCATAGCAACTTGAGCAACGGGATTACTTACTATTACGCGGCGTTTGCGTATGATAATCAGCCGAGTTATGCTACTCCGGCCGTGGTATCTGCTCTGCCGGTTACCCCGAGTCCTACCAACTTGCTGCAGAATCCGGACGTTGAAACGTTTACGAACGGGGTGGCAACTGGCTGGCAAAAGTACAACAACCTTTCGGTTGCGCCGCCCAGCGGTTATGTAGCGCAGTCGTTCTTTCAGGACAACGGCGCTGGAACCGTGCACCACGGCAGTTGGTCGCAGAAGATTAATGGTATCTGCACTGCGGCTATTCCTAACAACGGAGTAGACTACTACGTCAACGCCGGGATCTACCAATCGGTGGCCTCCACTCCTGGGAAGATTTACCTAATGGTCGGCTGGCAGAACCTTGACTCCTCCGGATTCAGTGGAACGGGATACTATCAAGAATTCGGGATTAGCCCCACGGGAAGCACTAATCCCGGCACTCCCGGTTTCGGCACTAATGTCTCGGATGCAGTGTGGCTGCGTCCCGGAGAGTCACTCTTCAACAATGACAATGGTGGCGCTGCTTTCGTGCCGGGCTACAAGAAGCTCTTTTCGGCAACTCCTGCTACCGGATCAGTCATCACCTGCTGGACAGGTTTAGGCGTTCGCGCTAAAGGCAATCGCACCAATTGCGCCAACCAGATGAATGTCGACGACAACTATTTGTATGCGATCGACGCGCCCGTGGTTGACTCTCTCCTTAATAGCAATATGGAAGGGGACATTGTCACTATCCCCGAGTCTGGAATCTTCCTGCCGGCAGGCTGGCAGCCGATTGGTGGAGGCATTGGGCAGACTTGCAGCTATGGCGTCAGTAACGATCTGAGCCTTGTTCACGGCGCCAGATCAGCAACTATCTCGACCTCCAAAGGCAAGATCAATGCCGGTCTGCTGCAGCGAATATCGACCATCAGTGGCCAATCACTGACCTTCAGCGCTCAAGCAAGAGGGGCAAGCGCCAGCGCGAGTAACGATCCTCTCGCCGTCGTCTTCGTGGGCATCGATCCGACTGGCGGCACGAATATACTGAGCAATTCCATCATCTGGTCGCCATCATCCAATATTGGTGGCATCGCCGGATGGAGATCGCTGACCGTGACCACTCCAGCAACAGGTCCGGTCGCGACGCTGTTTATGCGTGTCTTCAGTAACAGTGGAGACACTGTGACCAACTACGCTGCCATGTTCGACGATGCCGCCTTCTCGGCAACTCCCGCCCCGACGGCGACTCCGAACTTCACCAGCACTGCTAACGGCACAGTCCTCACGATGCGCAACCAAGTAGTGACTGGCGCATTCCCGGGATTCTTCTACATCGAGTCTCCGGACCGCATCCACGGCATCAAGGTGGTCTCGGGAACAAGTGTCGCGGCCGGCAATGCGGTGGACATCTATGGCACGCTGGCAACCGTGAACGGCGAGCGCCAGATAACGGCGAGCAGCGTATACGTGCAGTCAGCGGTTAACCTGATCCCCGAGCCCTGGGGTATGAGCGATCGATTGGTCGGCGGCAAAACCAGCGGGAACAATCCTGGCATTGCCGGCTCCACCGCGCCCTACAACGTGGGCCTGCGGGTGAAGGTCTGGGGCAAGGCCTCCGGCGTCGGCGGCGGCACGTTCACGCTGACCGACGGCTCCGCGCCAATCCAGAGCTACAAAGTCTCCTACACGGGCCTCACTGCTCCTGCAGAGGGCGCCAATGTAGTGGTAACCGGGATCAGCTCCGTGGATGTCAGCTCTGGGCCAAGCAAGCAGTTGGTAAGAGCAACGGCAATCACGACCTACTAAACAGGCTAACGCCCCGCGCTCCGAGCGCGGGGCCAGCCAGGACTGCTCCACTTAGTCGGGTAAACCAACAGGAAGTTGTGACGTCAGGGGACGGTTGGTAATTACCACCCAGGCCGAAGGCCGTACTAGCGAAGCCCAGGCTGCTAGGCCTGGGTTTGCTGCGCCTGCGCACGTTCAGCGCTGTAGGCCCGTACTAGAATGGTTGGGCTGCGGAGGAATTTTAGTACGGCCCTACAGGCCTGTAGTTGTGGCGTATTCTGGTTACCCAGGCCTCCGCTGCGCTCCAGCCAGGGCTGCGCTAGTACGGCCTCCGGCCTTGGATTGTTGAAACGGCCATTCATTACGGAAATCTGGCGCGCTCGGCACGAGGCCGTCACACCAATCGGTGTGTCCATAACCGCACCAGCCATACGGCGATCAGTAAGCCGGCGCCGTAGGGCGCGACCCGCAGCAGCAGACCCCAATCCACCAGCGAGCGTTTCAGCGCGAGTTCCGCCGCCAGGAGTCCCGCGGCCAGGGCGGCGCAGGCGGCCAGCGGTGGCCCCAGGGGATGAAAGCGAAGTGAATCCATAAGATGACCGTGGCCCAGGGCGATCCACGAGCGGGTGAGTCCGCAGCCGGGGCAGGGAATGCCGGTCACATCTCGAAACTCGCAGCGGAAAAACGGTATGTCCGAGGTTGGCGACAGCGCTGCTCCAAGGAGAGCCGCTGTTAAGGCGGCCAGCGCCCAGAAGCGTGTTGACCGCTGCGGCATCACCAGGTTTTTAGAGGCCGTCCATCTGCATCTGGCAATTGGTTGAGGGCGAGCAGGACAACATCCACAAAAGCCCAGATTCCGCAGCCTCCGCAGGTGCACAACTGGGCCACGCCGGTGCCCGTATAGCCGAGATAAAAACGGTGCACGCCAAACACGCCAAAGAGCACTGCCAGGACCATGGCTGTGAGGTAAGACTTGTTTTCACCCATGACCGGCACAGTGTAGCCAGCTTGGGGGTGCAGCGGATAGGGAACTCCCTGAACTGGACCGGCAGGGGCGGGAGGAGGCGCAGCCGGCGCTTCTGGCTGCCCAAAAAGATCTGCCAGGCCCGGCGCAGCGGCCGCGGTAATGCGCTGTCCGGTCTGGGCGTCCACGAGTTCGGTAACGGCGACGACCCTGAGCTCTGTCACCCACTGGCGGAGGGTGGCGATATCGGCGGGTCCATACTGGCGCCCATCTGCTCCCACGACATAATAATTCATCAGAAATGCCTCCTGTATACGGTGGGAAAGAGCATGCCGACGGCATTGAACTGCCTGTACAGAGCGACCACGCCAACGATCAAACCGATGATGCCAAGAGCAAAGCCAATTTGCGCGTAGTTCTTACCGGCGGGATCGGCCTCCCCGCGAGCAATGGCGTCCAATTCTGCGCGTGAAATGATGATCGCGGCGACGCCGCCGGCCAGGTTTTTACAGCAAACAATGCTGAGAATGCCAATCACCAAGCAAGTGGTAGCGCGCTCGCTTGGCTTTCCTGATACCCCCGGACCGGAGATCATAATGCTGCCTTTCGTACGGCCTAGGCCTGAACCAGATTGTTTTCCGTCAGATACTTAAAGCTTTTGGCAATGCTGTCCATTGGATCGCCCGGACAGGTGTCTTGTTCAACAATTATCCACTTCGCGCCGCACTCCTCAGCGGCTTTGAGGATGGCGGGAATGTTGAGGATGCCGTGGCCGACTTCGGCGAAGGTCCGATCTTCGGAAGCGGCCATGTCTTTCAGGTGAATCAGGGGGCAGCGTCCGCTGTATTTACGAATATAAGCCTCGGGATCTTCCCCGCCGTGTGCCACCCAATAGGTGTCCAGCTCCGCCTGCAGGTTTGCGGCTGTGCTGGAGTTGTAAAGGATATCAAAACCGTATTCGCCATCGAACTTCTCGAACTCGAAGGAATGATTGTGATAGCAGAGCTGAAAGCCGGCGGCGCGCAGCCTGGCGCCGGCCTCTTCCAGGACGCCGGCGGTCTGTTTCCAGCCCTCGGCATCTTTGCGGCGGTCGTCCGGCAGATACGGGCAGACGATGTATTGGACCCCGAGCTGGCCATAGTAATCTACCACGGGAGCGAGATCGCCCTCAAGAGCATCAATGGCGACGTGACCGGAAGTTATCTTCAGGCCATTAGCATCCACGAGCTTCTTGTATTCCCCGGCGGTCAGGCCCTGGTCACCAGCCATCTCCACGGCGGTATAACCGGTCCGGGCTACTTGTTCCAGAGCACGGGGAAGATCCTCGGCGCAGGCGTCGCGGACGGTGTAAAGCTGCAGGGCGAGAGGCAAAAGGGCCACGGATGATCTCCTTCAAAACTAAAAGTTGTAGCTGTGCTGGATATTGTCTTAGCCACGCCGAGGCGGCAGGCCTGCTTGTTGGGGACATTTATGGAATGTTTCATTGTTGCAATGTTTCAATGTTTCAATGTTCCGGGTGTGCGGTAGAGGATTGAGGCTTGAGCCGGAGCTCTGCAACAATGAAACTCTGGAACATTGGAACATGTTTTTTCCCTCACCCTACCCTCTCCCACGCCCTCAAATATTGGGGAGCGGTAGGGTTACTTGCGAGCGAGAGGGCTAATGGGCGCACTCGGGTGTTGCAATGTTTCGTTATTTCAGTGTTGCAATGTCGCGCCGCGCGGAACGCTGCAACATTGCAACATTGAAACATTGGAACAATGAAACATTAATGCGGGTTGTCTCCGGCGAGTAATTCCAGGCCGTGTTCTAGCACGGGGCGGACTATTTCTAGACACTGCACCACTGCTTTGGGGCTTCCGGGTAGGGCGAGGATTAGGGTCTTGTCAATGCTTCCTGCGAGATATCGAGAAAGCATGGCCATGGGTGTTTGCTGGAGACTGCCGGAGGCGAGGGCGGTTTCGAGGGCCGAGAGCCGGCGCTGCAGGAGCGGCTCAATCGCTTCGGGGGTCACATCGCGCGGACCGAGACCGGTTCCACCAGAGCAAACGATCAAGGCGGCTCCCTCGCGCACCCAGGTTGTCACCTGCTGGCTGATCAGGGCGACTTCGTCGGGCACAATCACCGGTTCCCCCGTGCGCATGCCGAGGTTCTGCAGAAACTGCTGTGCCGCCGGGCCCGAGCGATCGTCCGACTCGCCGCGGCTGCAGCGATCACTGACAATCAAAATCTGGGCATCAAAGCGGTGCAGGGAAGGGCTCATTTCTCTTTTGAAACCAAATGGATGTCGGAGATGCGCATGCCCTTATCCAGCGCTTTGCACATATCATAAATCGTTAAGGCCGTAACTGAAACGGCGGTGAGCGCTTCCATCTCAACTCCGGTTTTGGCTTGAACGGTGACCTCCGCCTCGATGATGGCGCCAGTCCGTTCGTCATTCAGGGCAATATGGATGGCGACGTTTTCGATGAGCAGCGGATGACACATCGGAATCAGCGAGCTGGTCTGTTTTGCGGCGAGAATACCGGCGGTCCGCGCTACGGCGAAAACATTGCCCTTGGCAACCTGGTCGTTCTCAATAGCGGCAATAACTGCGGGGTTGAGGGAGATGTATCCCTGCGCAACGGCGCGCCGGGATGATACTGGTTTCGCCGAGACATCCACCATACGCGCATCGCCAGAGGCATCAAGGTGAGTAAGTCCGGTTGGAGATGAGGATTTATCCATAGAAAGTCCTGCCGGGACAGATCACTCTGTCCCGGCAGAGGGAGGTAGTAGTTAGTGGCTTACCGGCACGCGCACGGCTTCCACCGCATCGCCCAGATCCACGTCTTCGCGCAGCTTACCGCGCTTGGCGAAGAGGAAGGCGAAGGTCAGGAAGGCCAACGCGACCACAACGATGATGCTTCGCACGCCCGAATCCATGTCACGAATGACGAGCGGAGCGAGCAGAATCGACACCAAGTTCATAACCTTGATCATCGGGTTAAGAGCGGGACCCGCAGTATCCTTGAACGGATCGCCGACGGTATCACCGATGACGCTGGCATGGTGGGCAGGACTGTTCTTGCCGCCATAGGCGCCCTCTTCAATCAGCTTCTTCGCGTTATCCCACGCGCCGCCGCTGTTGGAAAGGAAAACCGCCAGCAACTGACCACTGACGATGGCTCCCGCAAGGAAACCGGCCAGCGCCATTGCGCCGTCTTTAGGACTGGTATAACCGAGTCCGAAGCCGACCAGGATAGGCGTGAACACAGCAAGAATAGCCGGTCCCATCAACTCTTTTTGAGCCGCAGCGGTGCTAATTGCAACGCAGCGAGCATAGTCTGGAGTTGAGGTGCCTGCCATGATTCCTGGATCCGCCCGGAACTGACGGCGAACTTCCTGAACCAACTGGAAAGCGGCTCGGCTGACCGCGTTGATGGCGAATGAGCAGAAGCTAAACGGCACGGCGCCCCCAATCAGAAGACCGATGAATACCGGTGTAAAGTCGAGCCGGATACCGGTGGTCAACAGATCTGCATCTGCCATATAGGAGCGGAACAGAGCGGTTGCCGCGAGCACTGCAGTGGCAATCGCCAGACCCTTGGTGAGCGCTTTGGTAGTGTTACCAACTGCGTCCAACTTGGCAACGATGCGATGAGCATTTTCGGTGCCAGCTTCCTTCAACGCGCCGGACATCTCGAAGATGCCGTTGGCGTTATCGCTGATCGGTCCGAAGGTATCCATTGCCAGCATGTAGCCGGTAGTGGTCAAGAGGCCAAGGCCGCTGAGGGCAATACCATAAGCGCTGAGCACTGCATTGCCGTGGAAGATGATCATAGAACTCATGATCGTAAGAGCGATAGCAACCACGCCCCAAACACTGCTCTCGAGGCCGGAAGCAACTCCGGTAAGGATCAGGGTCGCCGGACCGGTATTACTGGAGAAGGCGATTTCTTTGACCGGGGATTTGGTAGTGGCGGTGGCATATTCTGTGAGCCAGCCAATAACCAGGGCGAGAATAATACCACTGAGCGTCGCTCCGAAGAACTGCAGCCAGGTGGTTCCCGGGATGTTGTTCATCATTTTGTTAGCGACGGCGCCAAATCCGAGCACGGCCACAAAGGCGGAGATATAGAAGCCCTGATTGATGGGCTGCATAGGATCCATATCCATGTCATCTTTGCCACGCACCAGATAGGTTCCGATGATGGAGGCAATGACGCCGACGGCGCGGACGAGGAGAGGGTACATGATCAGAGTCATGACGTTATTGGGTCCGACTGTGCCGGACGCCGCCGCGCCAAGGATAATTGCTGCGACGAGGGTTACTTCGTAACTCTCAAAGACGTCTGCTGCCATACCGGCGCAGTCGCCTACGTTGTCTCCCACGTTATCCGCGATAGTGGCCGGGTTACGGGGGTCATCCTCAGGGATGCCGGCTTCAACTTTGCCGACGAGGTCAGCGCCAACGTCGGCAGCCTTCGTGAAAATACCGCCGCCGATTCTCATAAAGAGAGCGGCGAGGGCTCCACCAAATCCGAAGCCGACAAGGACCTTCATCGCGTTCTCTTGATAGATGAGGAAGATAATGGTCGCGCCGAGGAGACCGAGGCCGACTGTCGCCATACCAGCAACTGTTCCAGAACGGAAGGCCACCTGAAGCGCCAGCTTAAAGCTGCTGAGCGCGGCGTTGGCAGTTCGGACGTTACCGCGCACGGCCAGCAGCATTCCGCTGTAGCCCGCACAGTAAGAGGCGCAAACGCCAAGCAAGAAGGCGATGGAGACGCCAAAGGCAATAGATGTTCCGTACCCAGGCAGCGGCTTATATAAGAAGAAAAGGCCGATCGCAATAACAACGACGAAGACAGCCATGGTGCGGACCTGTTTGCCGAGGTAAGCAAGAGCGCCTTCCTCGATCGCGGCCGCGACTCGCTGCATCGCCTCACTGCCTGGAGACATTGCCAAAATTTGCTTCACCAGCATCAGGCCGTAAAGAATCCCAATGATAGCCGAGCCAAGGACCACATAAAGAATATTCTTCTCGTTTGGTCCCAGGGGCGGAAGAATAATACTACCCTCACCCGCGAAGGCGGGGGCTTTTCCAGAGAGCAACGCAATAACCGCAAGCATAATCGGCAGCCCTAGACGCCATAAGACGTTTCTCGGTCTATCGATTACAGCTTCGGTGCGTGCGACAGCGTGTTGCTGAGCACTAACCATTGTTGACATACCTCCCGTGACTTGTGTAGGCGACCGAGCCCAGCCCAAACATCGGCCTATGCGGTAAGGGGGAAGCCGATTTGAAGCCGATCCATATCGTCCAATTGCGCTATGGCCGGTTCGGCGGTTAAAGTTCAACCGTCGCCATCCCCGGGCTGTCAACCTCTAGTTCAGCATAAGTACTGAAATCTCCTAGAAACATTGTTGCAATGCCTGTGGATTCTGAAAGCTGAAGACAGAAGGCTGAAAGCTGAAGGGATTTGTGGCAACTTCACCCTCCCAGCCACGGGGCTATCAGTGATTTACATGTCACCGGTCAGCAAACCCGGAGGGTTGAGGGTGAATGCATGCCTAAGACTTAATTTCTGGGTTCTAAAGATGTAAATCATTGTAGGGCCACGGGGAGAGGGGGTGGCTCGCGTCTACCACGACCCGCGATCTTCTATCTTCAATCTTCTATGTTCGAGCTTTTTTAACCGGAGGCGGCTTCGCCGCGTTTTGCCCCCTCACCCTGCCCTCTCCCCCGCTGGGGAGAGGAGGGTGGTTGGCGTTCATTTCTACCACCAACCCACGATCTACTATCTTCTATCCTCGATCCCCGATCCTCAAGACTCGCCCAGAACGGGAAACTCAGTGATGCGTAAGCGGGTGCAGCCGTAGGGGATGAGGGTTATTTCTTCTTCGGGCTCTTCCGACTGCAGTGGGCTTTGTGGGAGGGGCCCGGCGACGTTTTTTTCGATCTGCCAACCGGGTAGCTTGCGGGCTTTGGCGGCGATTGAAATTGGCGCGGCGGCGGCGGTGAAGGGTTGTCCCTCTTTCAGGCCGTGACGGTTGAGGGTCAGGCTGGCGGCGGGATTGGTTTCATCGACCGAAAGCGCGTAGTTCCAGTCTGTGGTTGGGGTGATTTCGTAAGCGATCCAGGGAGCTTCGCCGCGCAGGGGCTTCCATTCTTCACCCATCTTGAGGGCGAACACCAGCCCGCCGCGCTCCACCACCAGCGAATTGTTGTGCCAGCGCGACGTGGTAATCTCGGCTGGAATATTGAGAGTGATCTGGTCGGCGTCCGCCCAGTCCCGATCCAGGATTTGCCACCCGCCAGGCGTTGCCATCTCTGTGTCAGCGCCATTCAATTGCAGCGACGCGCCGGAGGACCAGGCGGGAATCCGAATGTGCAGCGGAAAGCGCACGCCATGCGGCTTGCCGGTTTTCACGGTGAAACGGACTTCGTCTTCGAAGGGATAATTCGTCTCCTCGACAATCGTCACCACGGCGCCGTTGCCGACCATGGCTGTGACCTCCGAAGCGCAGAAAACGGCGGCGGCGAGTCCCCGGTCGCGGGTGGCGAGCCACAGGTGGGCGGCGAACTTGGGCCAACCCTGGTGTAAATTGGCATCGCAACAGCCGAAGCCGGTGCCGATACCAAAACAGAGGTCGGTGCCTCCGTGCGGGGTGTAGAAATTACGCGGCGCATCAGTGCAGAGGACCTGGTTCGGCTGCTGATAATACTGGTGGCCATGGAGGTCGTGATCGAGGCAGGCCGGCAGCGCATTGAAGGCCACTCGCTCCAGGGCATCCGCGTATTTTGCGTCCCCCGTGATGGTCAGGACCGTCTCATAAGAATACATGGTTTCGACCACCGTGCAGGTTTCGGTGCCCTGGGTGGGATCAGTGCCGTGCAACGGCTCGTCGCCGCAGTGGACCCCCTGCGGCTGGCCGTGGAGGCGGAAGATATCCACGAGAAAACGATCAAGGGCGAGCAGCGCGCCCGGTTCGCAAGTCCGCTGGTACTGGACGATTGGCTGCTTGATGGCCATTCCAAAGTTGACGCAGTGAATATCTGGCCAGCGGCCGTGGCGAAAAGCGGCGGTCCAGTTGAGGGTGCGCTCGTCAATCATCCGGCCGAGCTCCAGAAGCCATTCCTCACCAGTAATATTGTAAAGCCAATAAACGATCAGGGAGTTATCCCCGGCGCGATTGGCGGCCCAGTAAGCAAAGGGCTGTTCTGGCAATTTCCCCATTTCGAAGCGCAGGTAGCGCTGCAGGAAGGTGATGACTCGCTCGTCGGCAGTGGCGAGGTAGTAGGACTGCAACACTTTAAGGGAGACCATGCGCGGCCACCAGTCATCGTTATCCGGGGGTCCGAACTGACCATCCGGGCGCTGACTGTCGATGGTCCAGTCGATCCATTTCTGGCTCTGTTTGATCAGCTTTTCATCTTGCAGCACATAAGCGAGGGGGATCAGGCCGTCGCAGTAATAGGGCCCGCGCTCCCAGTTCTCACCGTCGCCGCCGAGCCAGGCGCTGTCTTTGCTGACGTCGCGCCCCTTATCGATCCAGGCCTCTTCTAATTCTCCGGTGATACCGCCGGCCGCCAGGCGCAGTTGGGTCTCGAGCCACCCTTTGGGGCGGATAGCGCCAAGCGGAAGCTGGGCGAAGGGAGATAGATGAAGCGGCAGGCGATTGAAAATGGCCGGAAAAAAGGTTGGGCTGGGAGCTGGCATTGAGGCGTCTTTCTGCTATGGAATTGCGTGCCGGGGCACGTGGTTTGCATATTAGCATGTAATGAGGGATGAGTCTGGTGGATCGTAGATCGTGGATTGTAGATGGTTGATCGTGAGTTCTGTTATTATTAACTCCTTATGAAACTCACCTTTGGTCCATCTGTTTTTGTTTTTGCGTTGTTGGCTGTTCCTGGGTTTGCGGCAAAGGCCGGGGCTCCGGCTGCTGTGGGGCCGTCGGCTGGTGAGATTTTGCAGCGCTGCCAGCAGGCTTATTCTTCTTTAAAGACTTACCAGGGCACGGCGCGATCGCACACCACCAGCACTTTTTCCGGACATCCAGCACAGTTCAGCGCGTTCACGGAAATTTCGTTTGTGCGCCCGAATATGCTGCGTCTCCATGGCGCCCTGATGACCGGCGGCAATTATGATCTGATTAGTAACCCGCAGGGAACGTGGACCTCTTCGACGGTGAGTCACGGCGATTGGACGCACGAGGCGGATCTGAATGCAGGGCTCTCGAAGTTTATCGCCACGGCGCAGCAGTCGGGCTACCTCCTGCCCATCCTTCTGACTAGCCCGCACGCGAATCAGGTTTTTCGGTCATCGCAAGGAGGACCAACTCTGCAGGGGGTGGAGAAAGTTGACGGCAAGCCGAGTTACAAAATCTCCGTCCCGCACGAGCGGGGCGTCAAGATTTTTTGGGTGGACAAGCAGTCTTACCTGCTGACCCAGGTCTCTGTCATCTTTACGGAGTCGGCCAAGATAAAGGGGTCGGGCACCAGCACGCTAAGCCAAATGCTGGAGGCGGGCCGCAAGGGGCGGTTGGAGATAAAGCAGAGCCAAGAGAAGGTGCAGGTTAATAAGCCCATTGCCGTCGGGACATTTGCGAAACCAGCTAGCGCAAAGTAATGAGTGCTTTGGGAAACTTGTTTCCCGGGTTGTGCCCCGGAGGCGCAACCGGACAATAGCCCAGTGCGTAAGCGCTGGGAACACGACGGGGGACGTGGGTTAGCCCCGGCAGGGGCGATGGGACACTGGATCCTCATCTCAATACAGGTGTAAAAACTCTGCTCCGCGCCCATCTCCATCGTCCCTCCCGGGACTCATCTCGTGCACGCCACACGATTCCCCATCCTTACGGACGGGGCTACTATCCAACGCCCCTGCCGGGGCAACCGACTCCGACATGGCCGCACGACCCCGTACAAGAAAAAAGACCGGCTTGCGCCGGTCTAAAGTTTGAACAAACCATTTTATTAGAAGGAGAAAAGATGTTGTCTCGTTCTAATCTAGTGCAAGAATCGTGCCAATGGGGTGGTTGCGGGAAAAATTTTGGAATGGATACAGGATACGGAATACAGGATACCGGCCGCTGCCCACATTCAATGCTGAAAGCCTGCATTCACCCGCCCGCGGCGACGCCTGCACCCTGTCTCCTGTATCCCGTATCCCGTATCCCATATTCGCCGCCCATCTTACGGCGCTGGCTGCAGTGCGATCGCATCCACCAGAATCCCCGAATAAGCCTTTCCACTTGGCAGCGTGAGGCGGAGGGTGTGGGTGCCGGCGGTTAGATGCGTGCGCCAGCCCTGGAACCAGCTCAGGCGCTGGGCGGCGTAAGGGTTGCGTGTAATTCCCTGGCGGCTATCCACATATGGATACTCTTCGTGCACCGCTTTCTTCCCGTCTACATCCATCCGGCAGAGCCTGAGAACCGGCCCACTAGACGCGGCCACTCGGATAAGGTAATCGCCAGCTTTCGATGCGGAGAGGTTCCATTTGAGTGCGGCGCCGGGGCGTTTGCTCGCTAACAATTGCCCTCCATAGGCTCCGGTTCCGGCGCTGAGTTTCCAGCCATCATCTGCCACCGCTTGCGCCGTCGTGACCATGAGGGCGCCATACGGTTTTTCCGGAGCAACCGGATAGACGCAGGTCGGGAAATCGCGGAGTTCCTTTTGCGTGAGATCGTAGCTGTTTTTCGAGAGTTGATGCCCCTGGGCGTCTAGGACTCTCAGGGAAACTCGCAGGCCAGCTCTTCCCCAGACATCACCAATCTCGCCGCGGTTCAGAACTGCCACGGTGGCATCTGCCGGCAGATCGAATTGCCGCTCACCCTGGAGGTAAACCCTATTTTCCCCATCCGTAAAGCGGTATTGCAGGCGGCAGCCGCGCCAGCTCTTGAACCAGTATTCGTTCACCACACGGACATCTTCCGCTCCCTGGTAGTCGAACATCAGAATCGGCAGTACTTGCTGGCATGACTCCTTCACGTTTCCATAAGCTTTGCGAGGGTGGCCGTTGAAGTTGACGATGCCGAGAAACGCGCTCGGCATGGGGTCGTCGAACCGGCAGTGAATGGCGGAGGTTGTAGGGTTAAAGCGCTGGGCCCGAAAGTTTTCGAACATATACTTCATGAAGAGCTGGAGCCAGCGCTCACTGGCGGCCGCGTGACTGAGGGCATAGGCGCGCACCTTTTGCGTGGGCCACGGGGCTTCGTTGGGAGCATCTGTGAAAACAGGCCCGTCACAGTAACGATAGGAGTTCCAGGTCTCCCAGAAATAGTCCGCCGTATCAAACCGAAATAGTTCGTCGCCCAGCATCTCTTTCATTTCCGCAGGGCTGCTTTGTCCATAAGCGCCCACTTCACTCACAAATCCAACCTTAATGCCGCTCCAGAATGGCGTGTAACGGCCCAGGTTGGAGGCGAGGTTGGGGTAAATGTGTATGTCAAAATCGCCGCCCCCGCAGGCCTTGGTCATGGGGCGTGTGCCGTCGAGACTCTGCATCAGATCAACCACCTGCTGGCTGAACTCGGTTTGGCCGCCTTCATTCCAGGCAGACCAGCCGATGACGCTGGCGTGCGGGCGGCACTGGCGCACTGTTTCGCTGACGACACTGAGAATATCTTTATGCACCGGAGCCGATCTGGAGTAGGCCCACTGCAGCGGCATTTCCTGCCAGATCAACATCCCCATATCATCGCAGAGGTCATACATATCAGGGGATGACTCGTGCCCCACCATTCGGATGAGATTGAGATTCGCGTCCTTCTGCAGCTGTATGCGCTGCCGATACGCGTCGCGGTTCATCATGGACATCCAGTGGACATCGTCATTGAGCATCCCTTTAATGAAAAGGCGATGATGATTGACGTTAACGCACGATTGCTTCGTATCGAACGTGACCTCTCGGATGCCGACGCGCGACACGTGGGTATCCAGAAGACGATCACCAGCGTACAGCTCGAGCTTGAGCGTGTAGAGATCCGGCCTTCCCTGTTCCCAGGGATACCAAAGGGCAGGGTGAGCCAGCTTCACCTGGACAGCATCGGTCGCTCCGGAATCCGCCTCGGTTTTTGCGGGAGTATCCCCCTCGAGCGATTTCGTTCCGGCAGGCCCTATCATTCGCCAATGGAGATGAAGATGGGATTCGCCGGCGCCGGTCAAACGATAGTTAAGAGTCACCTGAGCTTGAGTGAGATCGCCGTTTAATTGAGTTGACGTCCAAACATCCGCCAAGCCGACATCGCCGCGGCTGGTCAGTTTCACCGATCTGAAAATGCCGCCCTGGCAGCCCTCTTCAAAGTAGGGCATGCAGATGTCGTCCATGCTGTTACCTTTAATAATGGTCTTCTGAGTGGTGAAACCGGGATCAATGGGACTGTCCACCCGCACCACCAGACTGTTCGGGCCAGTCCGGTTGAGGGCGGCTGTGATATCCAATTTCCAACTGGCGAAGGCGCCGGTGTGGCGACCGACGTATTTCCCGTTGAGCCAGACGCGCGCGTCATAATCCACACCCCCAAAATTGAGTTCAACGACTTCGCCGGTGAGACTTGGGGACATCTTGAAGGTGCGGCGGTACCAGGCAACGCCGTGATAGTCGACTCCCTGAACGTACCACTGCGATGGCACTGGCATCGGCTGCCACCCGATTTGATTTCCCAGCGCAAAATAGCGGTGGCGAATTCCGCGGTCCGCGGGATCAGTTTTGAATTGCCACTGACCATCCAAAGAGACGGCTGTCGCGGACTCTGTTTCCCTAGGAAGAGCGGGTGGCGGGTTCCACGATACCGGCGTGATAAGTCTCCCCGCGGGGCGGAGGATGTTCATGCGCGGGCCGGAGCTTTGGACGGTCATGGCTAATAAAACGAGCGAGCAGCGCGGCCGCGTGCATTGGAAGGTGACTGATTTGATGGGCTGGCGCGGCTGGCTGAGAGGCGTTGAGAAGAGCATGAATTGCTTCTTTGGCTCAACTGGCAGTTGCTCCGCAAGATGGTATGTCAACAAAGTCTTATCGCGAGCGGCCCGGCCGTCTGGGATGCAACCAGCCACTTCCGCATCCGGAACAAAATGACCGTACCGGGTGGAGGCGACATTGCGACCGGCGATGAGCGGCACCACCTGGCGGGTGCCATTGGCGTAGTTGATCACGAATCTTCCGACCGGTGTTTCAACATCCGGAGTCGTTGGAAATCCCGTTCCGACGCTGCCGAGGATGTGCAATTCCTTGCCGGTGAGGCCGCGAGCGGGGATCGTTACCTGCTGCGGATACGCTTGCGATTCCAGCGGCTGCCCGGTCGCTTCCATCTCATAGATGACGGGGCCGTGCTCATTTTCCATAGTCGCCGTAACGTTGAGGGCCACGCCCAGGGCAGGCGTATCCGCTCCTGAGATTTCAATCCACTCCCCCACCCGCTTTTCGCCCTGAACGCTGGCGATGCGCCGGCTGCCGCCGTGGGGGAGGATGAGGTCGACGGTGTAATCGCGTGGGGCATGACGCGGCCCATTCCACGGTTTGAAGCGGACGCTGTGCACCGTGCTGAGAGATCGAAACATAATCTGAAGGCGGCCCCGCGGATGCCAGTCACCGGCGTACCAATAGCTGTTCGGATCGCCGTCATTCGCATTGCTGATTGCTCCGTTTCCTCCGCCGTCGCTATCGGCTGATGCGACTGCCCCTGATTCGGCTGAAGTGAGCGTGGGATCATAATCCGCCTTGAACTCCGGCCCCGCAACCCGAATGTCACCGGTTCCTGGGCGATACCAAAAGGGCACGCCGTGACGCTTCCAGATGTCCATGCGAAAGCCGGCCCGCGACCAGTAGCCGACTTGATAGAGATCATACGAGCTGTCATTACGGAGCGGCTTGAGATCAAGGCAGCGGAATCCGCCAACTTTGACAACGCCATTGATGGTGGTCTGAGCGCGGGCGCTGATCGTTACCGCGATCAAAAAAAAGGCGAGTAAGTAGCCGGATAGGATGGGCCGAAGTGGGACAGGGTTCATGTCAAACCATGTTATACGTTCCCCGGGTTGCCGGCCGGAGTCGCGCCCTCCACCCGCGATCTTCAATCTTCGATCTTCCCTCAATCCTCGAAAAACAGTTCTTATACAAAAACAGGTAATTATCTGAGGTTTTGTTTCCCGTCTGCCAACAATGGTTTTAGCCATCGTGCGAAAAGGAGTGGAAACACATATGAGAACACCGCAGTATTGCAAATCGCTGGTCTGGTTGATGTCTATATTATTTGTTACGGCATTTTCACCGGGGGTGAAAGCGGATACCGTGGGATCGGTGGCCGGAACTGTGCATGGCGCAGACGGTCAGGGACTGAAGGGCGCGAACGTCGTCATTCAGGGCACCAATCTTACAACGGTTACTGATGCCAAAGGAAACTTTGTGATTACGGCAGTGCCCGACGGCGATTATGCCGTGCAGGTCACTACTGTTGGCTTTCAGCCGCAAATCCGCCGCGACATCCGCGTTAACGCCACGCAGACCACGCTGGTGGATGTCAATATGACCATTCAGGCCACTGCCGAGAGTGAGCAGCGTGTCAAGATTCAGAAGACGCTTCTGCATCCTCACGACACTCCCACCCTTTATCAAGTGACGGCACGACAGGAAAAGAAAGTCATTCAGCAAGCGAGTGATCTTTTCCAGGCCAATGCTCTGCTGCAGACCCAGCCGGGTATGACCGTCGATGGCGGCGGCCTCCATGTTCGCGGCAGCCGCGCCAACCAGATTGCTTATCTGCTGGAAGGCATTCCGATCACCGAGCCGCTGACCGGCAACTTTGGAACCAACAAAGTCACTGTCGGTATGGCTAACTTCGAACTTTTCACCGGCGGCTACCTGCCCGAGTTTGGCAACGGCATCGGCGGCGCGATTAACGAAATTAAGAAAACTGGCGCGCAGTTCCCCGGCAAGAACTTCATGATGATGTTCGGCGGGAATGGCTACAAAGGAAACTACAACGAAATTGGCGGCACCATGAAGAATGGCGGCAGCTACTACCTGGGCGGCTATGGTTTTGCCAGCGACATTCCCAAGAACAAACTGACCCACGTGAAAGATGGCGACGCCGTTGCTAAAGTGGTGATCTCAGTGGGCAAGAAGGACAAGCTCACCTTCCTTGAGAACGCCGGCACCGCCCGCTACACCCTGGGCAGCACCCACACGATGACCGACAACTCGGTTGTCACTCCGCTGATGAGCGACAACAGCCACCAGGGCTACAACATCGCCAGCGTTACCTGGAACCACCAGTTCAACGCCGCATCATTCCTCACCGTGCGTCCTTATAAGTTTTACAGCAGCAATATGCTGGATGTAATGGGCCAGGGTTTCTTTGCGGACTACCATTCAGATCAGACCGGCGGTCAGGTGGAATATACCAACCACTTCTCCCCGCGGTCCGAGATGAAAGTCGGCGTTCACGAGATCGTTTCCCGCAACTACTACCACGGCTATCGCGACAGTTTTGCAAGCGCCCTTGGTCTCCCCAGCTCGCTTGATCCGTATAGCTACATTTCCAGTGCCACCACCAAGCAGACCTCGTTCTTTATTCAGCAGCAGTTCCGCCCCACCAAGAAGATGACCTGGGAAGTGGGCGCTCGGTATGATCGGATGCTTTATAACAAGAAAGCTAATCCGGATGAGTCAGAGTCGGCCATCAGCCCACGCCTTGGCCTGTCCTATCAAACCAGTAAAAAGAACGTGCTGAGAGCAAGCTGGGGCAAGTTCACCCAGTTCGCGCCGAGCCGCGATATGGAACGAATCTACTCCAACCCTGGTTGGGATGCCGTTTGGCAGCGGGCGAACATTGCTCTGAAGCCGGAAAAGGCGACGTCGTTTGATATCGGCGCAGAGCATCAGTTCAGCAACACGGTTGTCGGCCGCATCACACCCTTCTATCGCCAATACAAAGATATGCTCCAGTATCGCTCTGAGAACCCGCTCACCCCGGGCGCTCCTCCTTATGTCTACGCGAATGCCGATAAGGGCACCAGCCGCGGCGTGGAGTTTAACCTTAACAAGAAGCTCGCGAAAAACTGGGATGGCTGGCTGAGCTATACGTTCCAGAAGACCCGCGCAACTTCCCTGTGGGATCCGACCAAGTCGACCTTCGTTGACTGGGATCAACGCCACACCCTGGCGGCGGTCCTCGGCTACAACGTCGAAGGCTGGCGGGTTAACCTGCAGGCGGAATACGGCAGCGGCCTCCCCTTCTCAAACGGGATGACCGACTCGCTGGATAACCTGCACCGCATGAGCAAGCACACCGTCATCAGCCTGGGTCTTAACCATGACTTCGGCGGCGGCGCCCTGATGGGCAGCTCGGTGTATATGAACATCTACAACCTGACGAACAGCGGCAAGATGCTGCACCAAGATCCGGGCCTGACACCCGACTCATTCGTCAATCCACGCTCGCTAACGGCAGGAGTCACCCGCCGCTTCTAAACTTCACACGATAAACGCAGGATGCGTCGAAAATCAAAAACCCTCAGCGCCCGCTCCGCTGAGGGTTTTTGGCTGTACGGACGATAGGATTCGGTGGCATGTCAGTCCGACACCATTGCGTAGCAAGGCGAGGACCTCTGCCACATCTCGCGCGTACGTAAGCAGGCGCTCCTGAGGCGGACCGGTTCGTCCCCTTTATCCAGAACGCATCGGCTCCTCCACCAAGGCCGGAGGCCGTACTAGCGAAGCCGGGGCCGCTGGGCCTGGGTTTGCTGCACGTCGAAACGTTCAGCGCTGTAAGCGCGTACTAGAATGGTTGCGCTGCGGGAATTTAGTACGGCCCTACGGGCCTGTGGTCGGGGCGCACTTTGGTGACCCTGGCCTCCGCTCCAGCCGGGGCTACGCTAGTACGGCCTGCGGCCTCGGTGGAGGGCACAACGTTGGACTGCGAACGCAAACAGTCCCCGACTGCCTCCGCGCGAAGCGCGCCACGCATTGGTGTGTTCAGTGCAGTGCTTTAAACCACTCGGCCAGGACTGTGAAGACTCCAACAGCCAGAGAGAGTACCAGAAACATTGCAAGCCAGGCGCATCCGCATGTGAACAGCATCCCCTGCAGCTTGTCGCGCCACGTTTCGGGTTTGCGCGTATAGGGCTCTTTGCACCCAAATGACGAAGGATCGGCCTTCAATTCGCGGAGCTGCTGCTGAACCACTTCCGGCAGGGCTTCCATCTTCAAATACCTGAGCCGCCGGGGCGCGGTTGAGACCAAAATCTCCCATCGCCGCCCAAATCTCCGTTTGAAGAGGTTTGTGGCCTCGGAATGAGATGGGTCCAGGCTGCCGGCCCAAAACAGGTAACGGCCTGCTTCCATGGTGTCCTGCATTCGAAGCAGCACCATGCCGTAGTACAGGTACATTTCAGGAGTATAGTCTTGCTGAGCAATACGCGCTTGAACAGACTCCTTTAACTTCCAGAGAGTGCCCTCCGCGGCGTGGGTTTCCAACAGTTGTAGGTTCAGGTTTGCCATAGCGTCCATTCTAGCTTCCCGACTGTGGGGGCAGAAACTGCTGCAAGTCAGATGATAATCTAAATTGCCCCAATCCCGCAGAAAACTGACTCAACTGTCGCCGGAGCCGGCTAACCGCGCCACTCATCCAGCAACTCCTCCACGGTATCCGGAGCGCCCTCTTCTATTGCGTCGAGGTAGAAAACAGACGACTTACAGAGGTCCGGCTTCCCAAACTCCCCTTCCGCGTATCCCCGCGCCAGATTGCGGCTCGCCATCCAGTCCCTCTGGCAAGATGCTTTCCAGGCCCAGTGGCGCGCCTTGGCGGCGGACTTCCGAACTCCATCACCTTCACGATATTGCACGGCTAAGTTACACTGCGCCTCATATACCCCTGCCATAGCAGCTTGCTTAAGGTATCTGGTTGCCTGTTTCCCTTGCCCCTGCGCGGCTAAAAGTAGAGATAGATTATAAGCCGCGTCCGCGTTCCCGAGGGCCGCGGCGCTTCGATACCAGCGCTCAGCTTCGCCCGGGGCTGCACCGGGGACCATTTCGAGCAAATACCCGAGCTTATGTTGTGCGAAGTCATCCCCTTGCTCCGCAGCGCGTCTATACCATTCGCAGGCCTTGTTGTTATCCTTGTCTGTTCCGCGTCCAAGCTCGTAATACCATCCCACATTAGCCTGAGCCTCTGCGTCGCCCGCTTCCGCTGCGGCGGCGTACCAACGCAGCGCTTCTGACCAGTTCTCTGCCCGCTCGTAGTAATACGCCAACCAGAACTGCGCTTCCGTCTGCCCTGCCTCTGCCGCAACGTTCAGCCAGCGCAAGCCTTCCTTGTCGTTGAGACGCCCGGTCAAACCTTTCCGGAGCAAGACCGCCAATAGGTATGCGGCGTTGGCGTCACCGGCCTTCGCTTGTCGCCGCCAAATTCGGGCGAGCTTCTGCAGTCCCGCCCGGTCTTCGGCCGTAAGCTCGCCTTCCTGTTCTTCTGTCCCCTGTTCGATATCCATTTATCCACTCCTCACCGCCGGAGCGGTCAAATTCGCGGAGGCCGTAGCCTCACGGCGCGCGTTTTGAGCATAAGCAAACGTCGCAATCGTGGTGAAAGAAAATGGCGGTTTCTCCAGCGGTTATAAGGAAGTAGCAGCCATTTGACAAACCCCCTGAGTCTTGCTGGAGCCATATCGGAACCGGTATCGCTTTTGAGTAGTGGTGAGTAATTACAACACCACGGTCCGGAACCTGGAGGGTGTACAATTGCGATGGCCACTGGGCAACCAGTACACAAGCTTACGCACCTGGCCGCAAAGGCGAACCTATGCGAGTCAATAGACTCTACCCATTGCTATACCTTGTTGTTTACTGGTGGATATTGCACTTCTCGGGCACCGTTGGCTATCTCAATGGCCCAACGGCCAGTGGGCCTGTGCCGCACCTGTTTGCCCTCGCCACTTTCCCTGCAAATACAATGCTGAGGTACCGGGATTTTGTGCTGACATTCGCCCCGGAGGTCACTTGTGTAATACTCTTTTGCCTTGGCTGGCTCGCAGTTCCGCCCCGCTCAGTCCTCGCAGTACTCGCGTTGGCAATCATCACTTGCGTTCTCATCGGGTCATCGTCAATGGACCCCCTGTTGCTGCCGTATTACTGGGCCTTCATCTTACTTTCTTCGTTACCACTTTTGATCGCTGGCAAGCGCAGGCATCCATCGTTCTTATGCATCTTTTTAGTCATGCAGCTTCCCATCGTCGGAAAGGTCCTGTTGCTCCCTGCGGCGCTCTATGTCCTGGCCCTCGTGTATCTCGCAAAACGCGGTTACCCTCCAACTGCCGGAAAAGCATTGGATTACTCCACTCTACTGGCGCTTATCATTATCGCAGGCCTGTATTCATGGGGGATGACTGCATTTATGATATGAGCGGAACCACACCTGGATTGATCTGGTAGGTAGTTGGTTTGCAATAGAGCCAAAGAGCTCAGCTTGGCCCGGAAACGATTATGCCTCGGCCGTCGAGGCCCGAAGGAGTGAGTAAAATGACGAGGTCAGCCCAGAATCGCTGGAGTTAGTGGGTGAGTTGCAAGAGGGCGACGTCTTACTGGGTACGATCTTTTCATATGGTAGCCATGAGTGAATAACCATTGTCAACAAGAGGCGCATTGCAGCCGTAATGCTCGACTCGTTATCGTCGTCGCCACACGGGATCAGCTCAAGCAGGTTGATAATAACGCAAGAATGCATAAGGGAGCTCGGTAAATTTCAGTGCAATCCTCGGATCCCCTCGGAAGTATTTGCCAGTTCTTACTGTTAGTCTGCATGGGGGTCTTCATCGCAGGCTGGGTCCTCTGTGTCATCAACGTCACGAAGGATCAGGTCGTCATGTTCCATCGTCTGTTCGGCAACAGACGCCCAGGTGAACGGCTCACTGACCGTGTGCGCAGGTCCCGAGGGTACCGCGTTACAGATCATTTAGTACGCGCGGCAACAGGTCAGCCATCTAGATTCGGGCGTTTGAGCGGTGTGGCGTCTGGACCACTCGTGAAACCTATATTGGTAATGCGCAGTGTGATCATTCACGTCGGCAAGCGACTTATACCTAGTGGATGGAATCCGGACCTCAGTACAATTCTGATGTTAGGTAGTGCGGTCGGCGCGGCAGCAGTCATCGGCTTATGCAATGCCATTGGCTGGATTATGTGGGAAGTGGCGAAGCATTGATGGAAAATGAACCGCTGGGTCAAATCGTTATGCTTCAGACCAGGCTAAACTCACCATTACTGTGCCGCCTTCGGTAACGAAACGGCGAAGTTGAAAGAACGTTAGATCCGCTTGGTTTTTAAGTGTAGCAGTGTCTGTCGAAGAAATGGAAATGAGTTGGCTACAGATATTTCCCTAACATCGCCCGAGTTTGGAGACTCGGTTGTCGCTAAGATTAAGATAGAGAAACTGGACTCCTACAATGTTGCCATTGTCACGGGATTGCAGGTGCTTTCGCTTCAGTTGGACACTCAGCCCACAGATGAGGAAGAATTGAGGTCGGGTAGCAATTACCAGATGGATGTACTGGCGAACATCTGTAATGCTGAGCATTGTGTGGCTCTCATTTCACCACAACTAGCTGACGATCACGGTCTTGAGGACGGCCTAAAAGATGCCGTCCGGCTCCCATTGGCTTTTGACCGAGTTGGCTCTATGTTCTATGGCATTGACGTGACCTGGCCATCATTCTTGATCGATCAGTCCCATGCCCTCAGGGTTTTCAAGAAGTCAGCTGAGTTTGACGGATACAACGGTATCGCCTTGCTCGTGCACGCTAAGTTTCCTGACAAGGACGCTGCCGCGATCCTGCGCGAACTGGCGTGGACAACGATCCTGGAAGTCGTAGCGCTACCAGAGGCCACCTCTGATGACTTTCACCAACGTTTTTTGGTAAAGCTACTGGATTACTGGCATCTCGTCATCACGACGGAGGATGATGGCTGGTTCGTTGAGGGCTATTACACCCGCCCAGAGGAATTGGAACTGATCAGGAAGAGCACCCAGGAGGTCATTCCACATCTTCTCAACCATCCCTGGGTTCAGAAAAACCGGGAAATTCTCTCGTGGAATCCCGAGGCTGGAGCGCTTACCTTGCCTGGCTATGTCTGCGGGTGGCTGGATTAGCCGGATAAGTTAGTCCGTGACCGCGCATATCCCATGCAAGGTGTTGTTGTGGTGCCGGAGTGGGGCGGGCGTTCCAATTGTGGTTTCAGTAACAATCAGGAAGGCTGGGGAAGCATTATGTATTGGCCAATATTACAACCGTTGTGGGCCGAGTCGGTTAAGATGCGCCTCGCCGGCAGAATTCCCGTAACTCCAGACATCACCCTGGGTTCCCCCGATTTTGGTGACACGGTAGTTGCCAAAGTCCAGGTAATAGCCGAGGCATTTTACCAGGTTGCAACGGTTACGAGATTACAAGCATTGTCGCGTCTAGATGAAGTAAAGGCGCCCCCAATTACCAGCAGTGTAGGTAGTAGTCGTTGTATTTGCCGTTCGGTCTGACGAAGAAATGGAGCCCCGTTGGCAAGAGATGTTTCCCTAACTTCCGCCGAGTTTGGAGATTCGGTTGTCGCTAAAATCAAAATAAAGGAACTAGACTCCTTCCAGGTTGCCACAGTTACAGGACTTCAAATTCTTTCGCTGGAGTCAGAAGCGAACCCTGCAGATAAGTCTGAGCTTAAGGCATTATCCAACTATCAAATGGATGTATTGACAAACATATGTAGTCTGGAGTCGTGCGTGGCGATCATCTCAGCACAACTCGCCGACGATCAATGTATCGAGGATGGACTGGCTGACGCAGTCCGACTTCCTCTTGATTTTGACCAAGTAGGCGCTAGGTTCAATGCCGTTGACGTGACCTGGCCCTCCTTTCTGGTTGATCAGTCTCACACTCTCCAGGTGCTCAACCATTCAAAAGAATGGCGGGGATATAATGGTATCGCCTTACTGGTTCGCCCCCAATCTCCGGACACTGATTCTGCGACAATCCTGAGAGAACTGGCGTGGAAGACAACATTGGAAACCGTAGCAGTGCCAGGGGCCGCCTCAGATCACTTCGATCTAAGTTTTTTGCTCAAACTACTGGATTATTGGCAGCTCATCATTACAACGACGAACGACGGATGGTTCGTCGAGGGCTATTACACCATGCCAGAGGCACTTGAATTGATTCGAACGGCGACCCAGCCGGTTATAGGTGAGCTCCTAAGGCATCCTTGGGTTCGGAAAAACCGTGAACTCCTGGCGTGGAATTCTGACGCTGGAGCGCTGTCATTACCGGGTAGGGTCTGCTGGTGGCTAACCGGTATTGATCAGGGTGGTGAGTCGTGACCTGCGTCTCTTAAAGTAGTCTGTTGTTGCTGCCAGATGTCGCAACCGGGCTGCGCCTGGGTTGTTTCAAGGAAAGAGAACCTTTATGTACACACCAATAATGCAACCCAAGTGTTTTCAGTCCGTTAAGTTGCGGCGAGACAGCAGAATTCTATTGAGTCCGGAGACGGCCATCAGTTCCCCGGAATTTGGCGACACAGGATTTGCCAAAGTAAAAGTGGAGACTGAGGGAACCTACCGGGTCGCGACTATCACAGGCTTAGAGGCGCTTGGGCCCCAGTCAGATGCGGAGCCACCATCCGGAACCGGATCGGTGACAGATTCCAACCACCGTTTGCACGTTTTGGCCGAAATGTGTACTGTCGCGCCTTGCGTAGCCCTGGTGGCGGGCAACGTTGCAGCCGACCATAGCGATGCTGTTAATGCCTATCTATCCGGCACAACACGACTTCCTTTGGCTTTCGACGAAGTGGACTCTCTCTTCTGGGGAGTGGAGATTGAACGTCCAACTCTGTTGATTGATCAACTGCATGCCAGACAGCTTCTTGAGCAGTCAGAAGGGCTTGGAGGATGCGACGGTATCGTGCTGCTTGCTCATCCCAAATCCAGCGACATGGACGCCGCTACGGTAGTAACCGATCTGACCTGGATAACCACCCTTGAAGTCGTAGAGATGCCAGATCCCAACTATGATGACTTTCATCAGCGTTTTTTGGAGGGACTTCTGAACCATTGGCAGCTCGTCATTACTACCATGAATAACGGCCGGCTGATCGAGGCTTACTTCAACCGTCCTGAAGAGATTGACTTAATACTCGCTGCAGCCCAGACGGTCATTTCTAAACGCCTACGCTCCTCGTAAGTTACTGGGTGACTATGGTAGGGTCAAGAGCAAAGGAGCGTAATGACAAACACTGCTGAGCTATCGCAAACCATTTCCAAGGACTGGCATGACGGCATTTTGGACTTGGAGTCCATAAAAATAGAGCCGGAGCTTAAGCAAGTTAGCTTTCTGATCTCCATTTACGATCCTACGCCGGGCAGGATCATCGTAAAAACCTGCCTCTTTGCCAGTGGATACGTCACCATGCTGGAGCGACAAGTAGTATTTGCAGGAGTTGACGATGTAGCAGTCCATGCCAATGGCCACCCCGAGCTTTATGTTGTGGAGGCGTCAGCGGTACCACAGGGACTGGAGCTCTCAGCGGCAAACGGGAAATTGACACTGATTGGTTCAGATATTTCATTAATCGACGATCAATTGATACAGACGTGGGAGCGGCGTCGGGTCGAGTGGCTCGGTTTTTTTCAATCCGAGTGGGGCGGAAAACCAAATGAGTAAAAGCAGTTCCTCAAAACGCCGCGGTCGCGCGTCCGCCGAATACGGGTGATGGCCGTAATGCCCGGGCGGGACTGAACGATGCCGGAGACGCATAAATTGGTTGAACCATTTGTAAAGGTTGCGAGGAGTTTTTGCGGCTAGGATCAGTTCGTTCCGCAGGGACCGAAGAAGCAATCGATCTACCCCCTACGGGGTGAGTTCGTCCGCGGAGGCGGAGACCCAGCGTTGAAACGCTGGGCTAGCTCTGTTTTGGTCCCCAGGGGACTATTACTCGCTCACTACAGCGCGCGATCCTTTGGGCTACAGGGGCCGAGATCCTTCCTGCTGAAGGTCGACGGCAGAAAGCTGAATTTGGTCTGCCTCTCAACCCCGATCACCAATGCGAGTGCTCCTTCTGCGGTAGGTGTGGCAGAGCCCCTCGCCATGGCTGCGCCAATGGTGTCGGGGTGACAATTGGTGGCTGCGCCCATGGTGTCGGGGTGACACGAGTACGACATGGGTCTACTTCGCGGCTAGGATTTTTTGGCGCCTCTCCAGAACTCATCTTCAGTCATACCTGGAGGTTGCCTCGTGTCTTTGTCTTTCCTCGATCTTCTCCCCTCGGCGCGTCGTGTGCATTGGACTGGCTCTGGGCCGGATGACTTGCGGTCTGTTGCCATCACCAAACATCCGGAAGAAGCAGTTCTGACTTCTGATGGTTGGGAATGGGGGTTGGAGTGGCGGCAGCCGCGCAGTATTTTTGCCATCCGCGCGGGGGTTTACGGACTATCCTCGCCCGCCTCTGAACTGACGGTGCAGTACTGGCGCAACTCGTGGCCGCAGCGGGCGCGTGGGGGTTGGACTACCGTCGACGATATTTACCACGGCGAATGGGTGACCGCCCTGGGGGATTGGGAGCAAGGGGAGGACGAGCGCTGGGAATGGCGTTTCCATGCCACCGACCTAGCGGAGCACCAACGCTTTCTGGACCTGCACGTATTCTACCGCCAAGCGCTGAAGCTGCGGCTGCTGGCGCCGGAGCAATTCTCCCTTTCGGACTGCCAGGTCCTCAGCGTCACGCCGCAGATTCAGCAGAAGTTCCGCCTGGAGTTCGGCCTGGGGGTCAGCGAGATGCCGAGCGGAGGAAAAATCTGGATTCGCAATGGAAAACTGCTGACTATCGAGCGTGGCGAGCCCGAATCCGACGGACTGGCGGGATTCTGGGAGGGCAGCGGTCAGCGGACCATTGAAGTCCTGCGCTCCGACTGCCCGGCTGGAACTGATGACAGCACCGTGATCACTATCCAATACGGTCGCCGGCGGCTGAGCATTGATTTGGCTGCGGCGGCCGAGTCGCCCGTCTATCTGCCTGATTTTGGGGTCTGTGTGGCGCTCGGTCTGGAGGAGTTGGGGGAGACGGGCTGGGAGCGCTGGAATCGGGATTGGCACGGGAAGCAATCAATTTCCGAAGCGGTGAAAGCCGAACCGGAGCAGAGCTGGGAGCGCGCGCGGCGTGAGATTCCCGAACTGGCGAAACATCTGCAAGGAGCGTGGGGCCGATATTACACGCTGGCGGCGGACAGCAATCGTCAGGAATTTGCAGTCGATTACAGCGGCCACGTCCATCTGCGCAAGCAGCTTCTTAAGCTGAAGGGCGCCGACGCCCAGAACCTGCATTGGGCCGGCACCGAGATCAGCGCCCAATTCCTGAGCGGTGATCCGCCCAGCCCTCGCCGCGGCGAAAACGACGTCCGCCAAAGTGTGCTGGACGACATTCTTCCGGTCCTGAGGAGCGAGTGGCAGGATGGCCCTTTCAAATATCTAAAGGAAGACTTTGCGGCGTTGCTGTGGGAAGATAATCAGGACCCGTCGCTGCTGCAGGGCAACGAATCTGCCGGTCTCTTTACCACCTTGACGGTAGCCAACACATCGCGAAGCGAGGCCGAGTGCACGTTGTGGCTGAAGCTGGAGCCGGCGGAAGACCTGGTTTGCGCGGACGGGATCGTCACGGCGGTCGGGCGGGCGGTCGACGTTTCGTTAAACGGTCCGGGCCAGAGCGGTCGCAAGCAGTGGCGGTTTGAATCTTATGCCGAAGAAGCAGGGGGCGTTTGGCCCGAACGACCGCGCATGGCGCTACTGCCAGACTCCCCCACCCCCGTGGCCTCTGCGCTGCAACTGGACGGGGAAGGCATTTTGTCGGTTCACAACGCGCTGCTCTGGCAGTTCAAACTGGCGGCGGGGGAAGAGCGGCGGATCAGGATCATTCAGCCATTTGAAACGCTGACGCCCGAGCAGGCCGCCAATGTGCAGCGCATTTCATTTGAGGCGAAGCGGACCAGTGTCATCGACTACTGGCGGGCCTACTTAAATCAGGGGGCGGCGCTGGAGTGCCCGGTCGCGGAGATCAATCGATTCACGGCCGGTCAGGCGGCGCACATTGCGATTGCCGCAGATAAAGACCCGCTCAGCGGAGAAACCATGCTGCCCGCGGCGACTTACGCATATGAGGTCTGCTGTAATGAAGCCATTCATCAAATCCGCAGCCTGGACTTGCGCGGCTACCATGATCTGGCAGAACGTTTTCTAGAGCCTTTCGTCCGGTTTCAAGGCAGCCGGAAAATGCATGGCCGCTACTCTTCCGCGGAGGGGACCTTCCACGGCCTAAAGGTCGCGGAGGGGATGGATTACCAGACCTTCAACTACAACCTCGACCACGGTTTTGTAATGTGGGGGCTGGCGGAACACTTCTTTCTCACCCGCGATCGCGATTGGCTCTACCGGGTCGCCCCCGCCATTGTTGCCGCGTGCGATTTTATAACTCGAGAGCGGAGCCACGTGACGTGGGAGGTCGACGATGCCAATCGCGGCCTGCTGCCGCCGGGACACCTTGAAGATAATCCGGAGTGGCTGCAGTGGTTTGCGGTGAATGCCTACGCGGCCCGGGGATTTCGGGACTGCGTGGCCGCCCTGCGTGAGCTGCAGCATCCGGAAGTGGAGCGGCTGGAGCATGATTGCGAGGCCTACTGCGCAGACGTTCAGGCGGCCCTGCGGTTTAACCAGGAAATGGCGCCGGCGGTGCGGCTGCGCAGCGGGCGCAGTGTTCCCTTCAGCCCCACGCGCACCGGCCTGTTCGGGCGCGATGTTGGCTGGATTCGCGACGCCCTCTATGGCCCGGTGCATCTGGTGGACTGCGGCGTAGTGAATCCGCTTTCGCTGGAAGCCGCGTGGATCATGAATGACGCTGAGGACAACGTGTTCATCTCAGCCGAGCGCGGGCGCGGCATCAATGTGGCCGATGATTGGTTCAGCCAGGGCGGCATTACCATTCAGAGCAATCTGCTGCCGAACCCGCTGGTATATCTCAAACAAAATGAGCCGGAACTCGCTATCCGGGCGATTATCAATAGCTTCGCACAGAGTATTTACAGCGATGTGTCGGTCTTTACGGAGCATCCGGTGGAGTGGTTCGGGCGTGGTTTTGGTCCGTTTTTCAAAACTCCTGACGAAGCGGCCTGGATCACCTGGCTCCGCCATATGTTCGCCATTGAGACAGATTTGGACACGCTGCATTTGGCGGCGGGGATTCCGCGGGAGTGGAACTTGAATGGCGGGGTGAAGGCGGAGCGCCTGCCGACTTATTTTGGTGAGATGTCGCTGCGGCAGGCCGTGGTCGATGGCAAATTTGAGGCAGTGATTGATCTGCCGGGTCGAAATCCGGCTGGGTCGGCGATCTATCATTTGAGACTGCCGGGGGAGATGGCGGGCGCTGAGGTCCTGCTGGATGGCAAGACTTCGGATCGCTACGATGAGCAGACGGGGGAGATGGATTTGTCTGGATTGTCGGGGCGGGTGGTGGTGACGGCGGGGGTTGCTCGTGGATAGGGTTGCCGGCGAATTCCGGTTGTCTGGAAGTTTCAAATGGCGCTGAAGGCGCCCCAGAGTATAGCCTGCGGCCTTCAGGCCCAGGTTGGGGAGAGCACGGCAGTGTCTGCCCTGAAGGGGCAGCTGAGTCTCGCGAAATTCAGCTGCGGTGCGAGGCCCTTTCAGCGACCCCTTCAGGGTCGACGTTTGCCGCTGTGGTGACCCAGGGCCTGAAGGCCCTGGCTATATTCTTGTGGGCCTTCAGCCCAGAGTTGCTGCGAAGCGACAACCAGTTGGTACATGCAGATGTCGCGCGTTGCGCGACCGGAACGACACGGAGGTCGTTCCGTACGGAATCGGCGCTCGTTATCCAGTTGCTCCTCACCCGAAGGATTTGGCAGAGCCCCTCACCTTGGCTACGCCAATGGTGTCGGGGTGACACTTTGACAGGGGGTGGATTGTGAACGTAATTTTGGTGTCTATGGACACACTCCGTGCGGACCGGTTGGGGTGTTACGGGCATTGGCGCGATACCAGTCCCACGCTTGATCAACTGGCGCGCGAGGGCGTTCGCTTTGAGAGCTGCTTCAGCCCCCATATTCCAACGTTTCCCGGCCATACCACGATGTTCACCGGGAAGGACGTTTACACGCATCTAATTACCGGCCAGGGCGGTGGCGCGGGGCTTCCGGTCGGGGTCCGGACGCTGCCCGAAATGCTTTCGGAGGCTGGTTACTACTGTGCCGCAGCGGATAATCTGGGCCGGTGGTTTACGCTGGGAATGGATCTGGTCCAAGGGTATTCCTGGGATACATCAGGGACGGAGTGGCGCAAGGCCGAGGCGGTAAACAAGGCAGCGTTCGAGGTTTTGGATGCGGCAGCGGCGCAGGATAAGCCATTCTTTCTCTTTCTGCATTACTGGGACGCGCATACGCCGTACCTGCCGCCGGCGCCGTTCAATCGCATGTTCTACGAGGGGGACGAGAAGGACCCCAACAATCACTCCATGGATGAGCTGTGGGCTTTTCCCAACTTCCGCAATTACTTCAATGAGTGGATGCCGGGTGTCACTGACATCGAGTTCCCCAAAGCGCAATACGATGCCGAAGTTCGTTATCTGGACACCTGCTTTGCGGAGTTCTTAACGCGCCTGCGGGAGCTGGGGTTGGAAGAGGATACGCTCGTGGTGATTACGGCGGACCATGGCGAGGAGTTGGATGAGCACGGCCTGTGGTTTGATCACCATGGTCTTTATGACACGAACCTGCATATCCCTCTGCTGCTGAGATGCCCTTCGCGGCTGCCAGCGGGTGTGGTTCTGGGTGGCATGGTGCGGCAGCAGGACCTGCCCGCGACCGTGCTGGATATCCTGGAGCTCGGGGACGTTGCGGCCCAGGAGCAGTTGCAGGGACAGAGCTATCTGCCTCTGATCGACAGCCGCAGCAGCGCCGGCACCACGGACGCAATCTTCATGACCGAAAACACGTGGATGAAGAAGCGCGGTATTCGCACGGCGGAATGGAAGTTTATCCAGGCGCTGGAGCATCCCGATATCCACGGCCTGCCGCCGCAGGAACTGTACGATCTGGTCAATGATCCGCGGGAGATGAACAATCTAGCGGGCGCGCGGCCTGATTTTGTCGCTCATTTTTCTCAGATTTTGAACGCTCACGTAGCGGAGCGTCTGGCGGCAACAGGCAACGAAGACCCCCTGCTAGCCCAGCCGATCCCTCTGCGGTCGATCTAGATGGATTTTCACACGGCTTGCCGAGATCGGTGGCCGTTTCCGGAAATCAGCACCTGTTTGTCGGCGCCGTCGTAAGATGGCTAAATTCGGTGCAGCCCCCGCGTTGGGGGCTGCTTGAATTGGTTAGTGTTTATGCTTTTTGACGTGGTGGCGTTTGGAATGTTTGTGGTGTTTCGTCCAGCCGCGGTGTTTGCCGTGGTTCGCGCGGCGATTGTTCCATTGGCTGCGGCTGTGGGAGTAGCTGGAGCCGGAGTTGTCATTGCGGCTGTAGTCTTCGCGGTCATGGGTTTCGGACCAACGGCGGCGGCGCATTTCTTCGGCGGCGGCGCTGGTGGGTGGTTTGGTCCAGATGCGCCGCTCTCCAGGGGAACGGCGGGTGCCGATGCGGACTCGGGTCCGGGTGGTGGTTTGGCTGCTGCTGCTGGAGTCGTCATCGTTCTGTGCGAGTTGGACATAAGCCGGGGCGGATGGTGAAACTGGTCTGACTCCAGCGGCTGAGCTGTATGAGCAGCTAGCCAGCAAGAGCAGAGCGGGGACAATCACTTTTTTGATCATGTTGTTTCCATTTCTCAAAGCAAGGGGATGTTGTCAGCCGATTGGCTGAACTGTCTTCTGGTTTACCCGGACGACTCTATCGCGAAACGAGGTGGCTGCTGAGTTATCAGGTTATCAAGTTTCAAGCTATCAGGTTGGGACGGGCGGATGAATATTGAACTCCGTGGTTGGGCGCGGGTCTAGGCCTGCGAGCTGGCCGTTGTTTTCACGCACCCTCACCCAACCCTCTCCCACACAGGTAGCCTTGCTGTTGCGTATGATTTCCGGCGTGGGAGAGGGCTAATGCGCGGGCCCGGAGTGCGTGCGGCTTGCCGCCGCTCTCGTCAGGCAGCTTGCTGCCGTGGATTCACATCTGCTGAGCTGTACCGTTTTTAGAAGAGGGGCTGTGAAATCTAGGTCTCAGGGAAGTGATCGCCAGGAACGCGAACGACCACGCCAGCAAGCTGGCTGAGTAGAGCGGCGGCAAGCCGCCGCACTCCAGCAAAATATTTTCCAAATCATGGTTGACAACCTCGTCCAGAGTGGTATAGTGGAGTATACCACTACACCAGGCGACCTGAGTTCTCTCGGAAACAGACTGTTTGCAGAGCAACCAGGGCCTTTTGAGGACGTGGAATGAGTGACAACTATGTTATTTAGAGTCGATACAACCGCAGCCGTTCCGGTTTATGCCCAACTCGTGGAGCAGGTCAAGCACGCTATCGCGTCTGGGACTTTGCAGGCGGGGGAGGCGCTGCCGTCGCGCCGGGAACTGGCTATGCAACTGGAAATCAATCCCCTGACGGTGCTGAAGGCTTACAAGGAATTGGAGGCAGACGGAATGATTGAAATTCGCCAGGGCCTGGGCTGTTTTGTAACTGCCGCGCCCCAAACCGCCACGGAGGACTACCGCCGCGCCAGCCTGCTGGCCGCGATTGACCAGGCCATTACCCGCGCCCGAGAGTTTGGCGTGGACGACCGTGAGCTGGTGGACCTGCTCCGGAACCGTCTCAACGGCCGGCACCCGGCGCCCGCAACTAAGGAGAAGGACGATGATTGAATATGCGATTGAAACAGAAGGGTTGGGGAAACGGTTTGGTCGCCGCTGGGCGGTCCAGGATTTAGATCTGCGTGTTCCGAAAGGCTCTGTTTACGCCTTCCTTGGCCGTAATGGAGCCGGCAAATCAACCACCATCCGCATGCTTTTGAACCTGATGGATATCGACCGCGGCAGCGCCATGGTGCTGCGCTTGGACAGCGTGAAAGACAGCCTGGAAATCAAGCGGCGAACCGGCTTCGTGGAGGCGGACGAGCCGCTCTACGGCTGGATGACGGTTGACCAGATCATCTGGTTCAGCAGCCAGTTTTATGATACCTGGGACGTCGGCTTTGCCGATGAGTTGAAGCGGAAGATGGAACTGAACGGCAGCCAGAAGATAAGCCAGTTGAGCCGGGGGCAGAAGGGCCGCGTGGCGCTGCTGCTGGCGCTGGCGTTTCGGCCTGACTTGCTGCTGCTGGACGAGCCGATGTCTGGCCTGGACGTGATTGTCCGGCACGATGTGCTGAAGGGCGTGATTGAGCTTATTCAGGAGGAGAACCGGACTATTCTGTTCTCCACGCACCAGGTTCAGGAAGTGGAGCGGGTGGCCGACTGGGTGGGCATTATTGATGAGGGCCGCCTGATCCGCTCCTGCCCTGTTGAAGTCCTGAAACAGAGCGTAAAGCAGTTGGTGCTGAGCTTCCCCGCCGCCCCACCCGCTCTGACCAGCCTGCCTGGACTGAAGTCAGTCACGGTCAGCGGCCGCCAGGCGGTTGTGGTGGTGGATAGTTTTAATGATCAGACGCCCGCACTCGCGAAGGCTGCCGGCGCGTCGGCAATCACCGTTCAAGACCTCAATCTCGAACAGATTCTCATTCATCTGGTGCAGCCGGAGCTGGTGAAATGACAGCGCTCATCGAACAGCCCAAAGCAGCCGAACCGCCCCCGACCAGATCAGTTGGCGGACGCCGAGTCGGGCCTCTGCTCGCCCTACTGTGGCAAGACGCGCGCTGGTTTCTGCCGGCAATCATCATCGCCGCAGTTGCATTTCCGCTGGCAGCCTTTTTGGAACGGCGCCATGTGTATGGCATTCACAGGGATATCCGAGACGCGGTGGTTGCAAGCCTGCTGTTTGCGGCCTTTGTGGCGCCGGTGGCACTTGCACTATTCAAGGGCCGGGAGCGCCGCAATCCAATGGATCTGGTGCAATCGCATTTGCCGTTCTCCCGGATGCTCGCCTGGGCAGCCCAAACAACCGCCCTGATGCTCATGGCAATGTCGATATTCGGCTGTTACCTAGTGACTGAAGAGCACTTGATGTCGCGTGCGATTGCCCGGAATGAATTGAAAATTCTGGCGCTGGTTGCACTGTGGTATACCGCGGCGGTGCTGGCAGCTTACATTGGGGCGCAGCTTTCGGATAGATCATTTGCCTTGGGGAAGCTGGTCATCCCCTGCTGGTTCATCGGCGCGATCATGGCGGCTGAGGATCCCATGGGCAGGCGTGTGGATTTGGTGAACGCTAACGTGGGGGCACTGCTGGCGTCGGTTGTCGCAACTTCGTTCTTGTTTGAAGTCGCTCTGCGGCGCAAACCGATGAAATTCCGCACCATGGCCGCTACGCTGCCCGCGGTTCTTTACATCATCCTGGTCGCTGCCCCCGGCGTGGTGGCCCGGCGCGACCGAGGGCTGGCGAATATGCCGATTTTTGAAAACGAGTCAGTGCGGCTCGATTCCCCGGACTGGGCGCAGTCGGTAACGATGATCACCAGTGAAGGCTCACTGACGCCGCATGCGCCCTGGGTGCTGGAGTACCGCGATCTGCGCCGCGACCTCAAACTCCGGCACGCCTTTCCGCGGGCGGTGAATGCCATCGATCTCACGGCGAAGGGTGATGTCTATGTAGTCCAGCAGGGCCCAACTGATCTCAATATGAGGTTACTGCTCTGGCATCCTCAAACGGACACAGTGCGGACACTGGCAACCATTCCCGCTGGACCGCATGTTTTGGCGGCGGCGCAGGCATTCAGTTATCCCTCCGGACGCGTGAGCCCGGACGGACGGTATGTGCTGCTGTCGCTGCGATCTCAGGTGGGGGCAGGGTTCGATAACTGGCTGGCGGATGTGCGGGACCCGGTACGGAGCGGAGAGCTGCCGAGCGCCAAATTGGTCTGGCCGAACAGTGTGGCGGCCTGCGATGAGGTCAGTTGGACTGATGGCCAGGCCAACATATACGGGGAACGGGGCTATCCCCTCGAAATTTCTTTGAAAGACGGAACCGCCCGACTCTTGACGGGCAAAGGATGATTTGAAATGAGCCACAATACGGTGATTGGCAGCAACTCGGTCGCTGCGGGACGTAAGAGAACCCCTGGAACGCTTGTAATGTTGAAAGCCCTGATCTGGAAAGAGATGGGGGGACAGTGGTTATGGGCGCTGTTGGGCTTGCTGACGCTGGGCGCCATGGTTTACTCCCGCTCCAGCTACACTTTTCTCACCGCAACCCCGGGAATGACAGACTACAACCTGACGCCCTGGTTTCTGCCACCGTTGATCTTCATGATCATCATGGGAGCCACGGCGCTGGCGCCGGAGCACGGCGTTTATATTGGCCGTTTCTTCTTCAGCCGGCCGACCCGGTGGCGTGATCTGCTGGCGGCCAAACTGATTGCCGGAGTCATGATTGCGACGGTGTTAACGTTGGCGGCGGCCGTGGTTTTCGTGATCACCTGCCCGGCGCTTTACCGACCCTTTTTGAACCTGGACTGGGTTGCGCACGGCGCGGTGGTGGTCTGGTTGTTCTTGTTGGGCGGCTGGCTATTCGGACTGGTGTTCTCGGCCGGGCCTGGAGCCGGTATTTACGGCCTCTTGCAAACGTATTCCCTCATGATGTTCTGGCTCTGGATATCTGATCCCCTCTGCCAGGCGCTGGGGGTCAGCCGAGTATTGAGCGACGACATCATGTGGGGTTTCTTCTTCGGTCCGCTGTTTGCGTTTCAGTACCTGCTGCGCAACCGGCTGACCTGGGGAGAGGCACAGCGTATGGGGGTTTATTTTGGCTGCACATTAGGCGCGGCTGTGATTTGCGGCTTGGGGGGGGCCGGGATACGGCAAATGAATACTAACCCCCCCACGGTCGTGTGGAAATTGATTGGTCGATACTTCCATCCAAACCACGCCACGACGAGTGGCTGGAGCATCGGACCGGAAGGCAAGTTCGCCGTGCTGCCCGCCAGGCGGAACGAGCGCTGGCTGGTGCGGCTGCCTGTTCCCCAGGGGAACAAGACTCCACCTGCCATTCTAAGACTGCGAAACCGCTCCGAGTTTCAGGACCAGGGCATCCTCTGGATCTCCCCCACCCGCTGCTTTTACCTCCAGCAGTATTTCCCGCACCATTTCTCCGTGATCATTGCGGATGCAGCTCCTGCTCGCCAGTTCGAAGTGCCGCTGCCGGCGCCCCCGGAATCACGTACTTACGAGTCGTGCTGCATTCCATCACCGAACCGGCGCTTTGCCTGTGTTTATAGTCCTGATAATGACACGCCCGGCCGCCAGATATTCTCAGGCGACATGAATGGAGAACCACGCGCGACTCCAGGCGCTCGGTTTGCATTTTACAGCCGCGCCAATGGCGATTCTTTGCATACGCAGGCCGTAATCGTTGATCTGCAGGCAGCCAAAATAGTGGGTCCGCGGCTGCGCGCGCTGAAGGATCTGTGGTGGCAGGACGATCAGACCCTGGCCTACGTGCAAGCCGGGAGAACGAGGTATTTGAGGCTAGGGACTGGCGCACGCAGTTGAGCCGGTGGCCGGGGGAGTCTGTGCATCACCGGTACCGGGGTAACTGCCGCCGGTACTTATTAACCGGTGACCAAGCTGAAGCATTTAGCGTGTAATTTAGCGTCTTGTAATTGTAGTGATCGTCGTCACGGCCGCAGTATGGTGCGGCGTGCACAGCTCGAAAGGAAACTGAAATGTTCAACACCAGGCGGGGCGTTCTACCCCTCATCTCTTGCGCCATAGTTATTGGCAGCGTTTCTGTCGGCGTTTGCGCTGACTCTGCGGTGGTGACTAACACCGGTCTGCCAACCTTTCCCGGCGCGCGTGTGGCGACAGCCATTTCGCTGACCCAGAGAGATCTGCTGCCTTACGTGACTACCCTTGCGGCAAAAGCGCTCCCCATGTTCAGCGGACGGTTCGTAGTCAACGCCGGCCCCGGGGTGAACCCGCTTGATGTGTCGCTGAGCCCGAAGCGTAAAGAAGAGATGGAGAAGAATCTGGCGACGATGCTGTCGGGGGTTCAGGAAATCAACATGCTCGAGATGGACACCAAGGCAAAACCGGACGAGATCATCGATTTCTACACTCACGAGCCGCAGATGGCGGGCCTGCGCCAGGTATTTATGCACCGTGATCCGGATGGGGCTTACCAGAGCTTCTGGTCTGGACCGAGTGGCAACGGACTCTTCGTCTTGGAAGTTAGCCCCTGCCCCGACCTGGTGCGGATGCACGTGGGACAGCTCAAGGGACGCGTGGATCTGACGCCCTTGCTGGACTATTTCCTGTTGCAAAAAACCGCAGTTGGGCATCCCCGCCCTGCCACCGCAGAGCCGCGTCTGGCGCCTCGCAAGCAGACTGCGCCAGCACGCAAGAAACCGTAATAACGGATCGCCTCGGGGCCTGCTTCGGACTGAGCGCACCAAGGCCTGCTGCTGAAAGGAGCTTGTAATGGCGAAATGCCCACACTGCAAAAATGAAGTGGTATTGAAATCCAACCGTCGCGACACGGATCGCAACGAAGTGGTTCGTGAAGTCTACGGAACCCTCAAAAAGGAGGTCATGTATTCGTGTCCTCACTGCGAGAACGTTGTTGGTTTCGGCTTCTTCTTCGGCGGGTTGGCTACCGGCCGACCTTGATTTCCGAAAGGCAGCGCTGAAGTGTTGAAGCTGGAGGTATGGAAAGGCAACCGCCACCAGTGCGGTGGCTTCGGAACTGAAAGTGACCGCGCAAACAACGGGAGAAATACAATGAAGAAACTGAAAATTGCTCCGCTGGTTATAGCGGTTGCGCTCCTAGCGGCGCGCTCATCTGCTCAGGTGATCGCTGTCCCGGCTGCAGCTCCGGATTCTCGGTTGGATCAAAAAGTTACCCTGAAGGCTACTTTTGCAAAGCTCGCCGACGTGCTGGACCAGTTGAGCAAGCAGAGCGGGGTCTACCTGCATGCCGGCACCGGAGCTCAGGATTGGAAGGTGCGCGAGCAGCGAATGACCATCGATGCCAAGGACGCTCCTCTGCGCGCCGTAATTGACAGCATCGCTGCCGTCCACCGCTTTCGCGTATCCACCGGCAAGCGGGACGGCAAAACCAGCTACCTGTTCTGGCAGGACCGGAACCAGCGCGATCTGGAGTCTGCCCTGCTGGCAACACAGACAGAGCAAGCCGCTCAGCGCCAGGTCGCCACACGGCAGGCGGCTCTGGACTCTGCCGACGCTGCCCTGAAACTGACACCGGAACAGGCGCAGCAAGCGAAACTTACGGATCCCTGGCTCGGCTTTCTAGGGGGCACGACAACGGGCCGGAGCTGCGCTGAAGCCCTATCGCTCCTGAACCAGGATCAATCTGGATTTCGTGATCTGATGCTGCGCGGGAAGAATGCTCGCCTCGATCTTTCAGCGGCCTCTCCGGAATTGCTGCGCGCGGTTGGCGAAGCGCTGCAGGGGTGGAGCCATGCATTCGCGGGAAAGCAGGAGGCAAGTTTCCTACAAAACCTGACCCCTACAGCGCTGGTTGCCTCGCCCATGCAGGGCGGACAGGCCAGTGAGTATGGGATGGGTGGAATGCTCATGATCCTCGCGCTGCCCAAATCCGGAGTGGCCAAGTCCGACATGCAGGGGTTCAGTGATGGCGTCCCGGTCGGCTTCATTCCCCTGGCGAACTCTGGCAGTGTAATGGGCAGCGTGTTCGGCAAGATGTTCACCGCGATTGATTCTGGCAAACCGATTGCGGAGGCGGTTGGCGGTATCCAGGAGATCTCAAGAAGAATCCAAAAGCGCTGGCGGAAATGCTGGCGCATCCCAGCGCTCTGGAAGCGAAAGCTCCCACCGATCCGGCTCTGCTGCGCGAGATTGATTGGCAGCATGAGCCAGTCGACATCATGGCCTCCGATAAACACAGTGGCGAAGCTGAGGCGGCGGCTGTTGCTGATTTGAGCGAGGCTTTTGGAATGCCGGTGGCACTGGAGTCGTTCCGGGAGCTGACGCCGCCGAGTATTTTCATCGTCAAGGGCAAGCAGCCGCTATATCGCCTGCTGGTGGCGGTGGAGAAGGCTGGCCTCACCTGGCAGATATCCAAAGGAACGCTGCAACTGAAGCCGGTGGATTGGGCGCTGCGCCGCTCATGGATGGTGCCGGAGAGCGTAATGCAGCGCTACAAAGATTTGGTTGTGAAAAACGGCTGCCTTTCCTTTGATGAGCTGGGCGAAATTGCATACGCCCTTACCGACGACCAGATTTCCCGCACTCTCCTAGCGGAAAAAGAATTGACTCCTGTGCTTGCGCCGCTGATCCAGAACATGCCGGGAATGGGAGGCATTCCGCTGCTGCGGTTTTATGGTTCCCTCTCAAGCAGGCAAAAACAGGCGTTGGCTACGGCGCCGGGCCTGCCGTTCGCGCAGCTTACGCCCATGCAGTACGACCAGTTGCTGGATCTGGCGGGCGGGCAGTGGGGAGGAATTGAAATAGTGTCTGGCGCCATCACCCTCACCAAACGATCTCCCGCGGCGAGTGCGGCGACCGCGCAGCCCAAGGCAGCGGAGTCCGCGACTGTGGCCCAGGCTCCTGCCTCTGCCCCATCGGCGGCGCCAAAGAGCAAGCCTGAGGAGGCGCAGAAGCAGACGGCGGAGGCGGCCAAAGCCGAGGCCAGCCGGCAGGCGGTGGGGACGCTCAGCGCTCAGGATATCGTCACGTTCAAGTTTTCCGCCGAAGTCCCTGCCGATAGCTCCGAAAGTAATCCGCGGCCGGCAGCGCGGCAATTCACGTCGATGATTATGGTGCCTACAAAGGCCTCGACCGACGCGATGCGACAACTGATTGCCAACGCGACGAAGGACGCAGGCGCCAAGAAAACCGGTTCCCCCGCATCTCCCGCCGGCGCTGCGGAACCAAAGTAGTTGAGTCAGAAAGGAGACCCATGCAAACAAACTTCGCTGTAACACATCTGATCTTTTTCGCGCCGGTGTTTGTGGCGCTGGCGGCCACTTTCATTTTCTGGATTTGGAGTCTGGTGGACTGCGTGAAGAACCCGCGTCTGGAGGGAACTTCGAAGGCGCTCTGGATTCTGGTTTTGATATTAGGCCACGGCATTGGAGCAATCGTCTATTACTTTGCGGCCAGGTCTGCGCTGCCTACGCAGCAGACGGGAGGTTTATGACAAGGGATCTTGTGCTTAAGCCAGATAAAGCAGTGGGCATTGACTGGGAAAGCCATTCCCGCAGTTTCGATAGAGTGGCGGAGGCTTACGAGACATTCCGCCCTGGCGAGGCCGGGGATTCTGATCCCGTCGGCCGGGATTTCCATTGGTGCAGCTCACGAGGAGAGCGAAGCAACGAGGGGCCCTGGCATGCGGAGGCATGCGCCGGATGTTGTCTACTACCTGCAGCTCTGGGTTACCCCGACTACCCTCGAGAAATAAATCATGAGGCCGGCCCCCAGCCCAAGTGTGGCGCACGCACCACTGGCAGTTACCGCAGTAACTGCCAGTGGTACTTATTAACCCTTGGCCAAGCTGAGGTATAACGCGACAATTTGGGGTCTGACAGGCAACGCCCGTTGGATATTGGCGAAGCATCTCAAGAACGCCGATCTGGAAAGGAAAATAATGATGAAAAGAAGTTCGAGTATTCGTTGCTTGGTGGCCGTGACTTCCGTGGCTCTGTCGGGAGTCTCGGCCTTTGCAGTTCCTCCCACAGTGGTAAAAACGGTTCCCCAAAACGGCGACCGCAGCGTGGACCCGGGGCTGACGAAGATTGTCATCCAGTTTGATCAGGATATGCGAACGGAGGGCATGTCAATCTGCGGCGGTGGGCCTCTTTTCCCGACTCGCGTTGGAAGGTCGAAGTGGGCCGACAAACGGACCTTGGAAATGGGCGTTGCTCTTCAGCCTGGTCATGAATATAGGATGATGCTTAATTGCCCCAGTTCCCAGAAGGGCTTCCGTAACGAGGCTTCGGAACCGGCTGACAGTTTTACAATCCGTTTCAAAACGTCTGGCGTTGTGCCGGAAGGATCCGCTTCCCCTGCGCCAAAGGTCCTCAGAACCTACCCTGTTAATGGGAGTAAGGATGTTGTTCCGGGGACCGTCCAGATCAGGATCAAGTTTGATCAGGACATGAATCAGGCCCGTTGTTCCATCTGCGGCGCCGGACCGCTCTTTCCAACTTTCGCAGGCAAGCCGATGTGGGAGGATAAACGGACTCTGGTATTTCCTGCAGCTCTGGAACCGGATCACGAGTATCAGCTGAGCGTCAACTGTCCCAGCTATCAAAACTGTCGCAGTGAAGCAGGGGTTCCGGCGGAAATCCATCCTATCAACTTCAAAACGCGCGCCCAATAACTGCGTCAGACCTGTGACCTGATGCGTCCCGTAACAGAGAATGGAATGTTAACAACAATGCGGCCGGTAACACTAGTGTCCGTGACCTTAACCGTCTTTTCGCTCGCTACGGTTACCTTCGGTCAGGTGGCGGCGATCCCTGCGCCGCCGCCCGATCCGAGACTTGATCAGAAAGTGACTCTGACAGTCACCGCCATGAAACTGGCGGACGTGCTAGACCAATTGGCGAAGCAGACGGGTATTTATCTCCACGCGGGGACCGGGCAGCAGGATTGGAAAGTGCGGGAGCAGCGGGTCTCCGTGGTGGCCAAGGAGGTCCCGCTGCGGACCTTGATTGGCAACTTTTCGGAAGTTCTGCGCTTTCGCGTATCCACTGGCAAAAAAGACGGCAAGACTTCTTACCTGTTCTGGCAGGACCGCAACCAGCGCGATCTGGAGGCGGCGCTGCTGAATAGTCAAGCGGAAGCCGGAACGCAGCGGGCGATAGCCGTGCGACAGGCGGCTTTGGACAGCGCTGACGAAGCGCTGAAAATGACGCCGCAGCAGATTGAGGCGGCGAAGAAGGACGACCCGTGGCTGGGATATCTCGGTGGCACGAAGTCAGGACGGAGTTCGGCACAGGTGCTGCAACAGCTCAGCCACAATTATCCGGACTTCCGAGATCTTATGCTCCGTGGCAAACGGGCCCGGCTCAATATGAGCGATGCGAGCCCCGAGATGCAGCAGGCGGTGCGCGGCTTAATGGGGAGTTGGTCGACATTGATGCGAGGGAAAAACGGACCAGAACCTTTTTCGGACTTTACTCCCTTCGCCCTCGTCGCCGCACCGACCGGTGATGCCAGGAGCACTGAAGTAGGCATGGGTGGAATGCTGACGGTGCTCGCCAGAGTTAACAAACCCGCAGACGCTCGACCGGATGACGTGGACAGCTCAGGTGGAGTGCCGCTTGGCATGATGCCGCTGGCCTCAAAGGGATCCTTTGTAGGGCGCATGATTGGCAAGATGTTCATAAGCATTGACTCTGGCAAGAGCCCCGAGGAAGCCCAGCGGAGTCTGCAGGACGAATTCCGGGATCCTAAATTGCTGGCCGAGATGCTTGGTAAACAGAGCCGTTTGGAACAGAAACCCCCGCACGAACCGTGGCTACTGCGGGAGGTGGACTGGAACTACGATGAACTGGACCTGCTCAAACAAGCGGCCATCCAGGCAGATGCAGAAGCCCAAATGTTGCAACATTTATCAACCGTAGTCGCATTGCCGCTCGTCGTGGAGACCTACCCGAATTCATTCCCGCCGACGGCTTTCATTTCAAAAGGCAAGCAGCCGCTTTACCATCTACTGATTGCGGCGGAGAAGACCGGCTGGGGCTGGCAGTTGAGCAAGGGAACGTTGGAGCTAAAGCCGGAGGACTGGGCGCTGGAGCGGTCTTACATGATCCCGGAAGCTACCCTGAAGCAATACAGAGCGCTGTTGCAAAAAAACGGCACCCTGGAGCTTGATGAACTGGCCGCGCTGCTCGCTGGTTTGAGCGATGGACAGATTTTGCATACTCTGACCGCTGACGAGGAGCTGATGCCGGTAGTGCTGCCAGCCATCAGCGGCATGTTCGGCAGCGGCGGGATTGACCTGTTCCGTTTGTATGGCGGTCTCAGCTCAGCCCAGAAGCAGGCGCTGGCCAGCGACAGCGGTCTGAAGTTTGCTGATTTGAGCCCCCAGCAGTACGACCAACTTCTGGATCTGGTGGCGGGCAGTTGGGGCGGCGCGGAGATTACTGGAGGCGTTCTCAAGATGTCCATGGCGTCGCTGGGCCACAGCAACAACCCTCCGACGGACGCCAAAAGCAAGCCAACTGCAGAGGCCGATGCCGTGAGAATTGCCCGATTCAAATTTGTGGCAGAGCTGGCGTCAGACGGCGCGACTGACGGTGGGAAACCAGCAACGCGGAAGTTTGAAACAGAGATCGCGCTGCCCAGCAAGGCGTCTCTCGCTCAGACGAGAAAAAACATTGCGGAGGCGCGCAAACAGATGGCGAAGTCCGAAAAAAAGGGGGGAGCCGCAGAGGCGAAGGCAGCGACCGGACCGGCAGCGGCAAAGAAATAGCGGCGTGTGCGGAGGGCGAGATGACCTGCGCGCGGTGAAGAGGTAATGAATAAGGTGGGCGCCTTACTGCCGGGCAGAAACGTTTAATGCGCTCTCGCCCGGCAGCGGGCAAATGAGGTTTGCTGGTCAGTTTGCAGAAACCCGAGCCGGTTTCGGACCGGGGTTAGCCGGCCCGTATCGGCGCCGGAATGATTGTTATTTTCCAGATTTCTTGTCTTGCTTTTCCTTGCGCTTTTCCTTGATGTCTTTCTTTGGCGCTTTGGTCTCTTTTTTTGGCGATTTGTCACCCATGGCTATGCTCCTTTGAGCCGCTCTCACGGCTATTGCTTAAGTATATCCCGTACCGAAGGCTGAATGCTGGAAGCTGGAGGCTGAATTTCTAATGTGCGGCTGCGCCGCGGATTTGAACCCTCACCCAGCCTCTCCCAGGGGGAGAGGAGGTGGTCGCGCTAGCCGTCCTCATTGCTCATACCTCATACCTCATTACTCTAAATAACATAGTCATCACTAAACACCTGCACTTCCTTGGGCCAGACGAAGACTTCTGCGTGCTTGCTGAGCTGGAGTTCATGGTAGCGCTGGTGGGAGAGTTCTACCTGAATTGGGTCTCCCTCGGCCGTCGCTAACTCGACTTTCACGAGAGGACCGGCGGGATTGATGTGCTGAACTTTGGCCGGGAAGGATTTGCCATCGGCGGCGTGATGATCAATCTCCAGGAGATGCGGGCGGACAAAGAGGAGCTGGGAATTCGAGCCGTCGGAATGCGCGCTGCCGTTGGCGCCCACCCCGTGGATGTGGGTTTCTCCCTTGTGGAGCCGGCCGTGGAAGAGGTTCACATTGCCGAGGAAGTTATAGACGAACGAGTTGGCCGGCGCGGAGTAGACCTGCTCTGGGGTGCCTTCCTGCTCAATCCGGCCCTGGTTGAGGATGGCGACCCGGTCGGCCACCTCGAGGGCCTCTTCCTGGTCGTGGGTGACGAAGACGCTGGTGATATGGATTTCGTCATGGAGGCGGCGCAGCCAGCGGCGGAGTTCTTTGCGGACCTGGGCATCGAGGGCGCCAAAGGGCTCATCCAGAAGCAGCACTTTTGGTTCTACAGCTAATGCGCGGGCGAGGGCGACGCGCTGTCGCTGGCCGCCGGAAAGCTGATTCGGGAAACGGTCGCCCAGATGGTCGAGCTGCACCAATTGCAGCAGTTCGCCAACTTTTGCTTTGATCTTTTCACGGGACGGGCGCGCCGCACGGGGCTTGACGCGCAGGCCAAAGGCGACATTTTCAAAGACCGTCATGTGTCGAAATAGGGCGTAGTGCTGGAATACAAAACCGACCCCGCGCTCGCGGATTTTTTGGGAGGTAGTGTCCTCTCCGTGGAAAAGGATGGCGCCTGCCGTTGGGATATCAAGGCCGGCGATGATCCGGAGGAGGGTGGTTTTGCCGCTGCCCGAGGGTCCGAGCAGGGCGACGAGTTCGCCGCTCGGGACAAGGAGATTGACCTTGTCCAGGGCGGTAAAGTCGCCGAAGGTTTTGGTTAGATTTTGGATTTGAATGCTCATTTTTACCTTTTTGGTTGGGTGATGGAAAGTGAACGTGCGCGGGTGTCAGTCCGACTCCATCGCGGAGCAAGGCGAGGACCTCTGTCACATCTTAGGCCCTGGTAAGCAGGTGCTCCTAAGGCGCAAAATTTGGCAGAGCCCCTCGCCTTGCTACGCAATGGTGTCGGGGTGACACTCGTCGGCCTCTTCACTGCGTGCCCGTTCGCCACTCGACTATTGATTTCAAGCCCAGGGTGATGAGCGCGAGGAGGGTTAGGAGGGACGCTACGGCGAAGGCGGCGGAGAATTCGTAGTCGTTGTAGAGCAGCTCGATGTGGAGGGGCATGGTGTTGGTGAGGCCGCGGATGTGGCCCGATACTACCGACACCGCGCCGAATTCCCCCATTGCCCGAGCATTACAGAGGATCACTCCATAGACCAGGGCCCAACGGACGTTGGGGAGGGTCACCCGGCGGAAGGTCTGCCAGCCGCTGGCGCCGAGCACGACCGCCGCCTCCTCCTCGTCCTTGCCCTGAGCCTGCATCAGCGGCATCACCTCTCGCGCAATGAAGGGAAAGGTGACGAAAATGGTCGCCAAAATAATCCCAGGGGCGGCGAAGATGATGTGAATATCGTGCTTCTCCAGCCACGGTCCAAACCAGCCGTGAGCGCCGAAAATGAGCACAAATATTAACCCGGAAATCACTGGCGAGACGGCGAAGGGCAGATCGATCAGGGTGATCAAGAGGCTCTTTCCCGGAAACTCAAACTTGGCGATGGCCCACGAGGCCGCGAGGCCGAAGATGAGATTAAGCGGAACCGCGATGACGGCGACCATGAGGGTCAGCGTAATGGCGCGCAGCGCGTCCGGCTCTTTGATGGCGGCCACGTAAACGGCCCATCCCTGTTTGAAAGCTTCAAGGAATACCGTCAGGACTGGCATCAATAGAAACACGAAGAGAAAAAGGAGCGCGAGAGTGGTCAGCAGCGCCCGCACGATGAGAGGCTCCACTGCTTTCCAGCACAGTGGGATCCGAAGCTTGGAATTCACGTGACTTGAAGTCGCGGC
>JADMIO011411874.1_pt1 | contig 46986 bp, 35 predicted proteins | sample 8958161 | NCBI WGS metagenome assembly JADMIO01 (sample SAMN16585339, study PRJNA669376) | soil metagenome | isolation source: Crop rotation soil | place: USA: Cullars Rotation, Alabama | collected 2011
GCGGCCTGCCACTGGGCGTGGCGCGACAAGCTGGCCGACTTCGGCGTGGCACAGGATCCGGCCCGCGTGGTGCGCGACGGCATCATCTTCACCGGCGGCGGTGTCACTGCAGGAATCGACATGGCCCTCGCCGTCATGGCGGAAATCGGCGGCCGCGACCTGGCGGAAACCGTGCAGCTCGCCATCGAGTACGCGCCGGCACCGCCCTTCGATTCCGGCCGCCCCGAACTCGCGCGCGAGCCCGTGTTGCGCGCAGCCAGGGCGCGCCTCGATTCGGTTCGCGCCGAGCGCGACGCGGCCATCGGACGTGCCGCCATCGCGCTCGGCGCCGCCTGACTACTCGCGTGCCTCCTTCGCGCGCAGCATCGGGCTGACGTTCGTCCAGTCGACGCGCCGCGTGGCGATCATCAGCGTGGCGAGCACGCCGAACAGCAGCAGCGACCCCATGAGCAGCGAGTAGTCCTCGGAGCGCAGGATCCAGTACAACATGACGTACAGCGTGGCCAGGCCCGCTCCGGCGCCCAGCGCCAGTTTCAGGCGCCGGAGCACACCGGTGAGATACACGGTGATCAGGCTCACCAGCGCGCCAGCAGAGACGCCATAGGCGGCGTCGAAGCTCATGTGCTCCGACAGCGCGAGCAGCAATAGATAGAACAGGGCGAGCGCGAGCCCGACCATGAGGTACTGCATGCCGTGGATGGCGATTCCACTCACGTGTTCCCACAGGAAGGACACCAGGAACGTGATCACGATGAGCAACACGGCGTAGTGCACGGCGCGGTAGTTGCGCTGGTAGATGTCGACGGGCTCATAGAACGACACGCCCACCCCGAGGCCCGCGAACGAGACGGCGGCCGGCTCTCCCGGACGAATTTCGTTGTCGTACCAGCTCTGGCCGAAGTTCCGGTTGATCTCGAGCACCGACCAGCGCGCCGTGAAGCCGTCGTCCGAAATCTTCGGGTCGAGCGGCGCAGGCGCTCCTTCGAACTTCGGATGCCGCCAGGCAGACTTGATCGCGATATCGGCCTTGCGCGCGAGCGGCAGGAAACTGAGCTGGCTGCTGCCCGCGAGCGTGAGCTTCAACCGGAAGGGAATGGTCGAGCTCTCGCGCAGCGCGGCGACCGGCACGGAGGTGGAAATGCCGGCGGAACCCGCGTAGCTGTCGGCCGCCACCGAAAGCCGTTCGCCTGCCACTTCCAGGTCATCGACGGCGCGCAGCGCGCGCGATTCCGAGTTGAGCACCAGCAGGCGCGCCTCGTTCCATTTCACTTCGCGCCCCTGCTTGTCCGGCAGTAGTTGGGCGAAGTCGCGGTTCACGAACTCGCCCGAGATATTCACGTGCGCGGTGTAGACCGGCGTCTCGTAGAGACCCACGGTGCGGGATCCCGGGTCCGCGCTGGCGTCTATCTTCAGCGTATCGGGCAACACGTAGAGCACGTTGCGTTCGACTTCGGTTCGTTGCGTCTCGCGTCCGGCAGCCGTCTGGTCGATGACGACACGCGTCGTCTCCACGGGAATCGCCAGCAACACCCCCGCGGTCGTCTGCGCGCCGCCCCACGATTGGGCAACTCGCGTCGCGGCTTCTCCGCGCATGCCGACGCGCTCGCTGACGAGGTTTTCCACCTGCGCGAGAGGCAGCAGCAGCAGCACGAGCAGGAAGCCGATCACCACGGCCTTCCCGAACAGTGGCGGTATGAATCTGAATCCGGCCATCTCCAACTCCCTCGTTGTGTTTGCAGGTGCGGGGAGTGTCCGGGTCAATGTGGCCAACGCGGCGGTGCAATTGTGGCGAATCGTGGCAACGCCTTCGTTAACATGCCGCCATGCCCATCGCCATCTTCGACCTCGACGGCACCATCACGCATCGCGACACGCTGTTTCCACTCGTGGTGCGTCATCTCGCGTGGCCTCGTCCATGGCGTTTGCTGCGTCTGCTGAAGGTCATCCCGGCGACCGTCCGCTTCGTGTTTGACCACGATCGCGCCGCGCTCAAGGAATCCTTGCTGCGCGCCACGCTCCGCGGCACGCCGCGGGACGAACTGCATGCTGCATCCGTGGCCTTCGTGACCGACACCATCGCAAAGCGCTGTTTCGCGGATGCGCTCGCGACCATTCGACGGCATCACGGCGCCGGTCACTACCTGGTGCTGATGTCGGCCAGCGTCGATTTCTATGTGCCGGAGTTCGGACGTCAGCTCGGATTCGACCAGGTGATCTCGACCGGCGTCGCGTGGAACGGCGATTTGTTCGACGGAACGCTGACGACGCCCAATCGTCGTGGCGAAGAGAAAGCCATACGGCTCCGCGAGCTCGTCGCCGAACGCAAGGACGGTGAAACGTTCGCCTATGGCAACAGCGATTCCGACCTGCCACACCTGCGAATCGCACGACATGGACTGCTCGTGAACGGCAGTCTTGCTGCGCGCCGCGAGGCCGCCGCCATGGGTGTTCCCACTGCCGAATGGACTTGATTCCCCCTAGGCCGCGCGTGTGATGTCCATCACAAATATCACGTGGTAGCGCTCCAACACGGAGCGCGCGTGGCGACCCGTTCGACGCCAGTCACATAGAAAAAACGCCCCCGCATCTACGATCACGTCTGGAGTCGGCCGCCGCTTCTGGACAATGTCAACAACACGGGGAATAAACCGGGCCTTCGGACTGTTCGCGTGCGTCGCCATTACGGCGATCGCCGGCGTCTCCACGGCTGTCTTCGCGTCCCCGCCGCTCAGCGTCCAGCGCTACAACCTCGAAGACGGACTGTCGCAACAGTCGGTGAACGCGATCACCCAGGACAGTGACGGCTTCATGTGGTTCGGTACCGAGGACGGTCTCAACCGCTTCGATGGTTACGAGTTCCGCCAGCTTCGCCACGATCGAAGCAATGCCGAGTCGCTGCCGAACGGATGGATTTCTTCGGTCGTCGCCACGGACGACGGACTGTGGATCGCCAGCGACGGCGGTGGTGTCTTCTTCCGCAACGCGCTCACCGGAAAGTTCGAGCAACCGCCCCTGCTGCGCGATACGACTGAACTCGGGCGCGTTCGTTCACTGTCGCGCGACCGTCTCGGTCGCCTGTGGATCGGTTCGCGCGATTCCGGCGTGGCGATCTTCGATGCGCGCAGCAGCGTGCTCCATCGCATACGCCATCTGCCCGGACAGACCGGCGGGCTCTCCGACAACGCCGTGTTCTCGATCATCCACCTGCGCAATGGCGATACGCTCGTCGGAAGCGCGGGCGGCCTCGATCGCCTGACCACCGCCAATCTCGATATTTCGAAGGTTGCCCTTCCCGCCGAGCTCTCGCCGAACGGTCAGTCGTTGCGCGTTCGCGCGCTGGCTGAAACTCCCGATGGCGTGGTGTGGGTTGGCACCGATGCCGGACTCGCGCGCTACGACTCGCGCAGCGGTCGTTGGCGCGTGTATCGCGCCGCGTCTCCCGGCACTCCCGGCCCGACGAACACTCTGCCGGACAACCTCGTCATTTCGCTGCTCATCGACAGCCAGGGCCGGCTGTGGGTCGGAACTGCGCGCGGCCTTGCGTGGTTCGATTCCACCACGGAGATTTTCTCCAGCTACAAGCACGACGAAGCCGAACCCCGCTCCCTCCCCGACGACTACATCTCGTCGCTCGCCGAGGACCGCAGCGGTTCATTGTGGATCGGCACCAAGTTCGGCGCGCTCGCGAAGTGGAACCCGCGGACCTGGTCTTTCGGCCACGTTCGCGCCAGCGCCGAAGACGGCTTCTCGGATCGCAACATCACCTCGTTCGCCGAGGACAAGACGGGCCGCATCTGGGTCGGAACCTTCGGCAAGGGCATCAACATCATGGAACGCGGCACCGGCCGCATTTCGACCGTCCAGCACGTGAATGGCGCGCGCAATTCGCTGAGCGACGACCGCGTGATGGTGATGCAGGATGGCAGCGAAGGCGAGATGTGGGTGGGCACGATGGGTGGCGGACTCAACCGCTTCGACCCGCAGACACTCAAGGCCGAAGTTTTCCAGAGCGATCCCGCGGTTCCCACGTCGCTGGCAGCACCCGGCGTGATGAGCATGCTCGAGGTGGACAAGCGCCTCTGGGTCGGCACGTTTGGCGGCGGCATTTCCCGCTTCGACGCGCGTACTCGTGCATTCGACAACCTGCGACCCGGTCCCGAGGACGGCCTGCACCTGTCGAGCGGTCGCGTCACTGCCATGGCTCGCGATCGCAGCGGCCACATCTGGATCGGCACCGACGGCGGCGGACTCAATGTCTGGGACATGAAGACCCGTCGGCTCTACTACTACAAGCGCGACGCCAAGCGCCTCGACACGCTGAGCGCCGACACTATCTATTGCATCCTCGTCGACGACGCCGGCGGCGTCTGGATCGGTACGCGAGGCAACGGCATCGACCGCGTGCTGAATCCTGCCGATGCGCCACGCAACCTGCGGTTCGAGAACATCTCCGAGGCCCGGGGCCTGCCTAACAACACCGTCTACGGCCTGCGCGCCGACGGCAACGGCAACATCTGGATCAGCACCAACTTCGGCCTCGCCCGCCTCGATCCGAAGACCTCGGCGATCCAGCGCTTCCACCGGCTGCACGGCCTGCAGGCGGAGGAATACAACTTCGCCGCGCACTACCGCGACCGCAGCGGCAAGCTCTACTTCGGCGGCGTCTCCGGCTTCAACGCCTTCTACCCGGAAGTGCTGGAGTTCAACGAGCGCCCGCCCCGCGTCGTCCTGACGCAGTTCCTCAAGCTCAACGCGCCCGGCATCGTCGGGGTACCCGAAGAGCGCATCGAGCGGCTCAAGCTCGGTTACAAGGAAGACGTCGTCACGCTCAAGTTCGCCGCGCTCGACTACGCCGATCCGAAATCGAACCGCTACGAATACAAGCTCGATGGCTTCGACAGCGACTGGGTACGGGCCGATGAGCGTCGCGTCGCCACCTATACGAACCTGCCCGGCGGCAAGTACGTGTTCCGCGTCCGCGCCAGCAACAGCGACGGCGTGTGGAGCACGCAGGATCTCGCGCTGCCGATCGACGTGGCGCCCTCGCCGTGGTTCTCGCCGCTCGCCTGGATGACTTACGCGTTGTCCGCCGCGCTGTTGCTCCTCGGCGTCTGGTACGCGCAGCAGCGTCGCCTCGCGCGCGCCGCACTGCACCGCGAGGAACTCGAACAGCAGGTCAGTGACCGCACATTCGAACTCGCCGAGCGCAATCGCGAACTCGAGGACGCGAACCGTCGTCTCGAAATGGCGAGCCTCAGCGACCCGCTGACCGGACTCTCGAACCGCCGCTACCTGATGCAGCAGTTCTCGCGCCTGATCGCCGAACGCCGCGCGAATTCGGGACTCGCGGTCATGATCATCGACCTCGACGCGCTCAAGCCCATCAACGACCAGCACGGCCACGCCGCGGGTGACGAAGTCATCGTCGAGATCGCCAAGACGCTGCGGCAGGCGATTCGTCCGGACGACATCCTGGCCCGCTGGGGCGGCGACGAGTTCGTGGTGGTGGCGCAGGCGTCGCACGTCGAACACGCGTGCATGCTCGCGGAACGCGTGCGTGAACGCATCGCCAAGATGAAGTGCGTGTTGCCGCGGGGCGCGGTGGTGCGCACCAGCTGCTCCATCGGCCTCACCTGTCTGCCCTTTGTTCCGGGAAACCCTGAGGCCGTGAGCTGGGAACAGGCGATCAAGATCGCGGATCTCGCGTTGTACCGTGCGAAGCGTGGCAGAAACGCGTGGCGCGGCTGGTTTGGCACCGAACATGTTGCGACACTGCAATCGGTCATCAGCGCCGTCGAATCCAACGTCGATGGGCTGATCGCCAACGGTGTCATCATCGAGCACATGTCGACGCGCGGCAGCGACGACACGGTGAACGCTTTGCGCGTCCTTCGCGAGGCTCGTTGAGGCGAAGTTCGGTTTGAACCAGAGATTTCTGCATGGACAGCGATATTCGAGATGCCCTGGCTAAGTCACTGCCTGACCTCGCACTGATCGTGCGACGTGACGGCGTGATCCTCTCCTGCGTCGGCGGGCAGGCGGTTCGCGGTCTCGATACCCAGGAAGAAGCCATCCCCGGCCGCACCGTCGACACGCTGTGGCCAGAATCCATCGCCTCGCACGTGCTTCAGACCGTGCGCAGGATCCTCAAGACCCGCAAGCCCGCGCAACAGCGCTACCAGGACGGCGAACTCAAACTCGAGATGCGCTTCCAGGTGCAAGGCTTCGATCGCGTGCTCGTCGTCTGCCGCGATCTCGGCGAAGGCGCGACGGCCAACGACTCCGGCCTGTATCCGCAGAGCGCCAGCGTCATGCTGCCGCATCGCGACGGCTTCGAAAAATCCCTGCGCATGGCGCTCGACATGGCAGCGCTGCGCGAGGACACCGTCGGTGTCGCCCTCATTCACATCGGCGGCTACGTCACCTACCAGCGCGTATTCGACTCCGGTCTGGCCAATCGTCTGCTCGAGTCCGCGGCGAAGGTGATCTTCGAATCGCTGCCGGAAGGTCGCACCAATCTGCCGCGCATCGCTCGCGTGTCGGACGACGTCATCGGCGTCGTGCTCACCGATATCCGCTCACGTGCCGACGCCGACTCAGCGGTCGAAGCCATCGTGAAGGCGCTGCGCCATCCCGTCGATCTCGACGGACAGATCTTCCAGCTCGCGCCTCAGGCGGGCGTCACGCTGTCCGGCACCGATGGCGACCGCGCCACCGAGCTCATCGAACGTGCGCTCACGACGCTCGACTCGGGCCGCCGCCAGGGCGAAGACCGGCTCGTCACGTTCTATTCCGACACGCTGCGCATCGCATCGCTCACGCGTCTCGACTGGAGCCAGGAGCTCACGCAGGCCATCCAGAACAACGAGCTCGAGCTGCACTACCAGCCTCGCCTCCTGCTCGCGTCGCGCGAGATCGTGGCGGTCGAAGCATTCCTTCGCTGGCCGCACAAGATCCGCGGCCTGGTGCCGACCTCCGAATTCCTCCCGATCGCAGAGCTCTCCGGCCTGTCGGTGCAACTCGGCCGCTGGGTGTTGCGCCGCGCGTGCCGCGATCTCGCGACCCTTGCCGAGCGCGGCTACGCCAATCTTCGCGTCTCCGTGAACGTCGGCCGGCAGTATCTCTCCGCGGAAAGTCTCGCCGAAGACGTCGCGACTTCCGCGCGTGAAGCCGGCATCGAGCCATCGCAGCTCGATCTCGAGATCACCGAGCAGATGCTGTCGACGGGACGTTCGGGTCTCGCAGCGCTGCACCAGCTCCGCGGCCAGGGTGTCCGCGTGCTCGTCGACGACTTCGGCACCGGCTACGTGTCGCTCGGAAAGATGCGCAGCTCGCCGCTCGACGGAATCCTCATCGATCGTTCGTTCGTCGAGGAAGTCGGCCACGATCACGAGGCGCGCGCGGTGTGCCGCGCGGCCATCGCACTCGGTCATGCGTTCGGCCTGCGCATCGTTGCCGAGGGTGTCGAGACCGAAGCACAGGCACAATTCCTGATCTCTGAACAGTGTCACGAGGCGCAAGGCCACCTGTTCTGTGCGGCCACGCCGCTTCCCAACCTGTTGGACAAGATCCTCCCCGCCGGAAAAGCTGCGCCAGCTTCTGTTCAACGCACGGCTTAGGGCCGGTTGAACGTGACATAGCGCACGCATTTAACCAGCCCTTATCAGACGCGGTTCACACTTTTCCCGAGAGCCGCGTCACACACGCACGCTGAGAAATTGCCGCCTCACCTTCTAATGGCGCTGTCTGCAAAAGCAGACTGGGGCCACCGAAGAGGCGTTGATGTCCGTGAATGTCGTGAAGCTTGCTGCTCGAGTTGTCGGAACGGCCGCGCTGGCCGGTCTCGTTTCGTGTTCCGCTGCGAATTCCGGCTCACACCGGAACACCGTGGTCGCGGATGCCGGGCCGGCGGCCAGCTACATCGTCGAAGCCACCAGCACCGATGATGCCGCCCGAGCTGTGAAGGCAGCCGGCGGCCAGGTCGTTTCGCGTCTCGGCGTCATCGATGCCGTCGAAGCCAAGTTGACCAGCGCCCAGCACGCGAGCGTGCTCGCAATCCAGGGCGTCAAGCAGATCACCCCGAACTCGCCCATCACGACGATGGCCGCGGCCAGCGTCCGCGACAATTTCGAAACCGACTCGTTCGCCAACAACGATGGAACGCATCGCTGGTACGGCGACTGGGTGGAACAGAACGACAACAGCTCGCCGTACAACGGCAAGGTCACGCTCGGCTGGGTCGAACGCGGTGGCAAGCGCCTCATCGTGAGCCAGAACGGCGCTATCTACCGCCGTGCTGCCACGCCGTCGAGCTCGGCCACCGTCACGCTCAAGCTCAACTATTCCCGCGTCAGCCTCGAGTCCGGCGAATTCGTGTCCGTGCAGGCCAGCAGCAATGGCGGCAGCACGTGGACGGAAGTCGGCAAGATCTCCGGTGCGGCCAACGATTCGGGTTTCACCAGCGCGTCGTACAACATCACGGCGTATCGCGGCCGCAATACCGCGATCCGCTTCGTCGGCTCGATGAACGAAACGTTCCCCAACGATTTCGTCGATCTCGACGACGTCGAAATTGCCTACACCACCACCTATGGCGAAGGCGACCCGACGCCCGTCGACGTCAACACGAAGAAGCTGCACGCGGCCGGCATCAAGGGCCGTGATATCGGTGTGGCCGTCATCGACACCGGCTACTGGAAAGTCAATTCGCTCGACGTCGACAGCAACGGCACGGGCCGTGTCGCCGCGCAGTACGACGCCATCAACAACGTCGTTACCAACACCTGGTCGACGAGTTCGACCGACACCACGGGCCACGGCACGCACGTCACCAGCCTCATCGCGAGCAGCCGCAAGAATTCGAGTGGCACGTATTTCGGCGTTGCGCCGGACGCGCGCATCATCTCTATCAAGGCGTTCGGGGAAGACGGTTCGAGCAGCTACGCCACGGTGATCCGCGCCATCGACTGGGTGATCACCAACAAGAATTACAACGCGATTCGAGTTCTGAATCTTTCGCTAGGGGCCCCGGCGCGTTCGCGCTATTGGGACGATCCGCTCAATAAAGCCGTGATGCGTGCGTGGCAATCCGGCATCGTCGTCGTCGTCTCTGCGGGCAACAGCGGACCGCAGCCGCAGACCGTGGGCGTACCGGGCAATGTCCCGTACGTCATCACGGTAGGCGCGATGACCGACAACTACACGGCCAGCAAGAACGACGACCGCCTGGCCTCGTTCTCGTCCACCGGTCCTACGTTCGAAGGCTTCGTGAAGCCCGATCTCGTCGCGCCGGGCGGTCACCAGTGGGGCTTCATGGGCACGTACATGAAGATCGCGGTCGACCATCCCACCTACATGAACAACGGCGACTTCTTCACGATGTCCGGCACCTCGCAGGCCGCGGCTGTCGTGTCCGGCGTCGCGGCGCTGGTCATCGCCAACAACCCGGGCCTCACGCCGGACCAGGTCAAGTGCAGGATTCTCTCGAGCGGCAAGCCCGCCGTCGATGCGAATGGCAAGCTCGCCTATAGCGTGTTCCAGCAAGGCACCGGCCTCGTCGACGCGGAAGCCGCCGTCTACAGCACGGCGACCAACTGCGCGAACCAGGGCATCAACGTCACGGCCGACCTGAACGGCACGACTCACTACATGGGCCGTACGACCCAGGCGGCCAACGGTACGTTCTCGGTGACTAGCCCGAACGGCCAGACGTGGGAGCAGGGATACTCGTGGAGTCAGGGCTACACGTGGTACCAGGGTTACACGTGGTACCAGGGCTACACGTGGCCGCAAGGTTACACCTGGAGCGCAGGACTCAATTACGCCGGGGACATTCCTTGGGTCGACGGATATCCGTCGGTGATCGGTTCGAGCGTGGGCACTGCCTCGTCGATGTCGATCAACTCCTGGGTTTCGCAAGAATAAGAAGATGGCGTGGCGGTCTCCTCGCGGGGACCGCCTATCCACCCGACTGGCGCTCACCGTGCCACGCCCACAATCGATCAGTGAGCGGCGTGACTTCCAACGCGACTGGGAATGAATGCCAGTGGAAGTATCTGTCGTAAGTCTATGATTTCGCTCGACCCGGCATGGGCGATGTCGACCAGGAATTCCTTTCCGGACTCTATCGTCGCAACTCCCGACGCGACCAGCCCATTCAGCGCGGGCGACAGGCTGCCGGTCCCGGGAAGGTGGACGGTTACTCCGCTCACCGCTCCGATCTGAACTCCGTCCGACGGCGCTGCGAGATCTTCGACGAGCGCTGGCCTCGCGAAGGGTAGATAGAAGAGCAGCGGCTCGTTGGGCGGAATGTCGAGCCCTGCTTCGATCGAAAAGCCGGCCGGAAAATACTTCCGACGTATGACCACGATGGAAATGGTGTCGGCCCTGCAGTCCTCGCCTGCTCGAGTCCCGCCACCCGCTACGTCACATCGACGTTCGCACTTGCCAGAGTTCGGGGAAGAACTTGAGTTCGAGCGCTTTCGCGAGATAGGAAACGCCGCCGGTTCCGCCGGTGCCGGGCTTGTAGCCGATGACTCGCTCGACAGTCTTCAGATGATGGAACCGCCAGAGCTGGAACTTCTGGTCGAGATCCGTGAGTCTTTCGGCCATTTCGTAGAGATCCCAGTCCTTCTCGGCGTTGTGATAGACGCCTAACCACGCGGCGGTCACTGCCTTCGACGCGACGTACGGCTCGGAGAAGTCGCGTTCGATGAGCTCTTCGGGGATGCCGTAACCGCGGCGGGACAACAGGCGAAGGACTTCGTCGTAGATGGACGGAGCATTCAGCGCCATCTCCAGCTTTTCGTAGCCGGCGGTGTCGCGCTTGTGAACCGCGATGACGTCGCGGTTCTTGTTGCCGAGCTTGAACTCGAGCATGCGGTACTGATGCGACTGGAATCCGGACGAGCGACCGAGCGTATTCCGGAACGACGAATACTCGAACGGCGTGAGCGTCGACAGCACGCTCCACGCGCCCAGCAACTCTTCCTGGAGCCTCGAGATGCGGGCCAGCATCTTGAACGACGGATCGAGGTCGTCGCGCCGCACGCACTCGAACACGTGGTCGAGCTCGTGCAGGAACAGGCGCATCCACAGTTCGGATACCTGGTGGACGATGATGAACAGCATCTCGTCCTGCTCGATGGAATTGGGCTTCTGCGCGTTCAGCAGCTTGTCGAGCTGCAGGTACTCGCCATAGGACTGCGACGTGCCCAGGTCCCAGTGCACGCCCTCGTTTTTCAGATCGACCTTGTTGTCACCCATCGAGCTCTAACTTCCCTCGGAGAAAACCCAGCGCGGCACGTGGCGCCAACCCTGCACGAGCTCGCGGTCGAGCGCTCGCCAGTCCGCGCAATTCCGTTCCACTGCCTGCCAGAAACGCGCCGAATGGTTCATGTGCTTCACGTGCATGAGCTCATGGACGATGAGGTAGTCCACGACCTCGGGGCGCTGGAACAGCAGGCAGCAATTGAGGCTGATGGTACCCCGGGTAGAGCAACTGCCCCAGCGAGAACGCTGCCGGCGGATCGAAACCCGTGAAAATTCCACGCCGGCGCGCGCGGCCAGCGCCGCGACACGCGGCGCGAGGCGGTCATGCGCGGCCCGCATCAGCCAGGTACGCAGTCCGGAGCGGAGCTTGTCGGTGGATGCCTGGCCGCGGACCTGCAACACGTGGCGGCCATCGGTGCCCTTGCTTTCGACGAATCGCAGCCGGCCGTCTCCGCCTGCCACGTGCACCTTCCAGGTCTCTGCGGACGCCCGCCACTCGATGGTCACCGGCGGGAAAGGCTGCGGCGCCGGCCGATTGCGCAACGCGACGGCGCGTTTGCTGTCTATCCATTCGCGGTGCGCGGCAATGAACTCTTCGATCTCCCGCGGTCGCGCGCGCGGCGGCACCACGCATTCCACGCGCGCATCGGGATAGACGCGGATGGAGAGCCGGCGAGTGCGGGCACTGATGCGGATGAGGGGACTGTCCCCATTTTCAACACCAGCCTGTCCATCAAGCAGCCCCATCTGAAAATGGGGACTGTCCCCATTCTTGTTGCCCTCCCCGTCCCTGGGCTTGCGATTCCCGTCGCTCATAGCGTCGCCGCCAATGTGACCCCTTCACGAATCGCGCGCTCCGCATCGAGCTCCGCCGCCAGCAAAGCGCCACCGATCACGTGGACCGGCTTGCCGGAAGACGCGAGTTCGCTCGCGAGTCCTTTGACCGACTCCTGGCCTGCACAGATGATCACGTGTTCGACAGCGAGCAGTTCCGCACCGGCCTCGGTCGTGAGGTGCAACCCCGCGTCGTCGATGCGCTGGTAGTTCACGCCGTTGCGCATGACGACGCCGCGCGCCTTGAGCGCGCTTCGATGGATCCAGCCCGTGGTCTTGCCCAGCGTCGCGCCCAGCTTGCCCGGCTTCCGCTGCAGTAGATAGACGCGCCGGCGGGAGGTCACCCGCTTTGGCGGCACGAGGCCGCCGCGATTCGTGAGGGTACGGTCGATGCCCCACTCCTCGAAATAGTCTGCGTCCGCGTCGTGGGTCAGGAAGGTCGCGACGTCGAAGCCAATGCCGCCGGCGCCCACGATCGCCACCGATTCTCCGGCCTGCTTCACGCCCGACAACAGTTCCGGATACGTGATGACGCGCGGGTGATCGATGCCGGGGATGTCCGGCACGCGCGCGGACACGCCGCTTGCGATGACGAATGCGTCGAAGCCGTCGGCGGCGAGTTGCGCCGACTCTGCCGTCGTGTTGAGCCGCAGCTCCACGCCGGTGAGTTCGATGCGCCGCGCGAAGTAGCGCAAGGTGTCGTGAAAATCTTCCTTGCCGGGCACTTCCCGCGCGTAGCGGAATTGACCACCGATCTCGTGAGCGCGCTCGAACAACGTGACGCGATGCCCGCGTTCGGCAAGCGTGGTGGCACAGGCAAGGCCCGCGGGACCGGCACCGACGACAGCAATGCGCTTCGCGGGCTTGACCGGTTCGATGAGCAGTTCGGTTTCGTAGGCGGCACGTGGATTCACGAGACAGGTCGCGCGTTTGCCCTCGAACACCTTGTCGAGACATCCCTGGTTGCAGGCGATGCAGGTGTTGATCTCGTTTTCGCGCCCCTCGGCGGATTTACGCGGCAGATCCGGATCCGCGAGCAATGGGCGCGCCATCGACACGAGGTCGGCGTCACCCTTCTCGAGCATTGCCTCCGCGCCGTCGGGCGAGTTGAAACGGTTGGTCGCGATGACGGGCAGTCGCGTAGCAGCCTTGATGCGCGCGGAGACCCAGCCGAATGCGCCGCGCGGCACCGCGCCGGCAATCGTCGGAATGCGCGCTTCGTGCCAGCCGATGCCCGTGTTCAGCATCGTGGCGCCGGCGCCTTCCATCTGCGACGCGAGCCATTCCACCTCTGCGCCCGTCCCACCGCCTTCGACCAGATCGAGACCGGAGATTCGGAAGATGATGATGAAGTCAGGGCCCACCGCCGCGCGAGTCTGTCGGACGATCTCTAGCGCGAGCCGCGCGCGGTTCTCCAGCGAACCGCCCCACTCGTCCGTGCGGTTGTTGGTTCGCGGGGCGAGGAACTCGTTGATGAAGTACCCCTCGGAACCCATGATCTCGACACCGTCGTAGCCAGCGTCCTGGGCAAGCCTCGCGCAATTTACGAAGTCGGCAATCTGGTCGCGCACGCCGTCGGATGAAAGGCCGCGCGGTTTATAGCGATTGATGGGTGCACGAATCGCACTCGGCGCCACGGGGAACGGGTGATAGGCGTAACGCCCCGTGTGAAGGATCTGCATGCAGATCTTTCCGCCCTCGGAGTGAACAGCCTGCGTCACCAGTTGATGGCGCGCCACTTCGCCGGGACTCGACAGCTTGCCGGCAAACGGGAAGCCCCAGCCGGCTCGATTGGGCGCAATGCCGCCGCTGACCAGCAGGCCCGCACCGCCGCGGGCGCGCGCGGCAAAGTACGCCGCCAACTTCGGATAATTGCGCGCGCGATCTTCGAGTCCCGTGTGCATCGAACCCATCACGATGCGGTTCGGCAGGCGCATGAAACCCAGATCGAGCGGGGCAAACAGGCGCCCGTATTTCATGGGCCGTAAGTGTAGCGGCCTTGCGGTCGCCGGTAACGCTTAACGCGTGATCTGGGCCATCTGCTTCCGGGCGAAAGCGTAGTCGGGAGCGATGAGCAGCGAGCGTTCGAGGGCTTCGCGCGCACCGACCACGTCGTGCTGGTCGAGCAATGCGCGACCCAGGAATGCATAGGCCTCGGCGGCGCCCCACTCCGGCGTTGACGAAGCGCCAGCGCGCGCCTGCTCGAACATGACCGTGACCGCCCGGAGATTCTTCATCGCGGCTGCCTTTTCATCCGCGTTCTTGCCCGCGCGATCGAACATGGCCAGCGCCTCGACGAGGCGCACACGGGGATTCTTGGGCTCGAGCTTCACCGCCTCTTCGATACGCGAGCCGATGCGGCCGCCGGCGAACGGGATGGAACTCATCTCGCGACCGGCCAGCGTGCACGCCGTGGCGAGCGCATAGGCTTCGGCGCGCTTCTTGCGATTCTCGTCCGTCTCGTCGAGTCCCAGCGGCACCTTGGGCAGTGCATCGACGCCGTCGTCAATCTCGTCGCCGCAGGTGTCGATGGCGTCCTTGGCCTTGGACTTCTGCGTGGCGATGAGCACCTGCGCGAGTCGGTATTGCGTGAGCGCGACGAAGTAGTGACGCGTCACCGCATCGTCATCCGCCCCCGTCTCACCCTCCACCGCCTTGGGCTTGAGCGAGACAAGCACGCTGTTCAGCGCGCGGGCGTCGTTGGTGTAGTACGCGTACTGGATGCGACCTTCGACGTCCGCCCAGTTTGGAGACTCTGCGTGCGCCGAAATCATGAAGGCGCACGACATCAACAGGGCCGTGCCACTCCCCAGAATCCCAACCCGGCAACCACGTTGAATCACAACTCGCGCAACCCCGAAGTGATCGGCTGCCTGGCAGCCCTGATGCCGGGAAGTATGCCTGCGAGGAAGGTCAGAATCAGGCCGTAGATCACTCCCGTGAGCATGAGCTGGGGCGTTACGGTGAATGCGAACGTGATCTGGCTGAATGAGGCGAAATTCAGTGTCGAGCTGGTCATGCCATTCAGGAACAGGTAGGCCAGCAGCCCACCGATGAGCCCCCCGACGGCCCCCAGGACGATCGCCTCCGCGAGCACGGACATGACGACGGGAAAGCCCCCGAAGCCCAGCGCCCGCAGGGTTGCGATTTCTCGCACACGGCTCGCCACCGCGTTGTACAGCGTGTTGAGGGCGGCAAAGATCGCCGCGATACCCATCATCACCGCCAGCGTCCAGCCGACGACGTTGATGATGGTCGACATGATCTTCTGCTGATCGATGTAGAACGCACGCTCGGAATAGATTTCCAGGCGCACGCGCGGATCTTTCGTGAGTGCGTTCTTGAACGTCTTGAGCGCGTCGACACTGGCGAGCTTCACGCGAATCGACTGGAAGCTGTTTCCACGCCGCCAGGATTGCTGAACTATGGGCGTGTCACCCCAAACTTCCGACTCGGCGATGCCGCCCGCGTCCGTGAACCGGCCCACGACGACCCACTCGGTGGTGCCCCACCGAACTGTCTTGCCGACCTCGAGGCCTTCGTACTGCTTGACGGCTCCGTCACCGACAATGATTTCGTTGGTGCCCTCGCGGAACATGCGCCCCTCGACCATCGTGAACTTCTTGCGCAGCATTGGCGCCATCGTGCTCACGCCGCGTAACGGCAGGTTCGTGGTGGCGTCCTTGCCGCGCATTCGGCCGTCCACCAGCACGTACAGTTCCGGCGAAAGCATGGGCTTGTTCGACTTGGGATCCTTCTTGACGCCCGGCGCGTCGCCGACCACGGTCACCGTATCGGGACCGAAGCCGCTCGAGAGTTCATTGCTGGAGCCGCCGCGCAGGACCATCGCGACGTCGTCAGAACCCGACCCTTCGAGCGCCACGCGGAATCCGGCGGCGATCGACAGCAACGCCACCAGGACGAGCGTGACGCCTCCGATGCCCAACACCGCGACCAGCGATGAAGACCAGCGGTGAGGAATGTTGCGCAGGTTCATGCCGGTGACGGCGCCCACTTGTGCGAAAAATTTCATGATCGTCTGTTCCTCAGGTTCGCCGCAGCGCGTCCACGATCTTGAGCCGCATCGCCGTCAGTGCCGGCCACAACCCCGTGATCAGCCCGAATGCCAGCATGAGGCCGGCGCCCATCACGAAAGTGGCATCTCGCAGACCAAATGACGGGAAGTAGTCCTTGACCATTTCGCCAAGAACGATTGTGCCCACCCACGCCAAGCCAAGGCCGACGAAGCCGCCCACCAGGGTCAGCGACATCGACTCGATAAGCACCAGCGCCAGAACCTTCTGACTGCCGAACCCCAGCGTCTTGAGCACGCCTATCTCGTTCGTGCGTTCACGAACCGACTCCGCAACTGCGTTCGCAGTGACCAGCAGCATCGTGAAGAACACGGCCGTGGTGACCGATACGAGGATCAGGCCAATGTTGCCCATCTGGTCGAGAAAACGTTTGAGGAAGGCGCGTTCGGTCGCGGTCTTGGTCTCGCTGGACGAGTTTGCGAACAACGCATCGATACGATTCGCGACTTTGTCGGACTCCGCCGGATTGGTGACACGAATGGCGATCATGCCCGCGTTGTCCTTGCCGAACTGAAGCGACTCATTGAAGTAATCGAAGTTGAAGAACGCGCTGCCCTTGTTGATGCCGCTGCCCTTCACGTCGTAAATGCCGACGATATTGAACTGCCAGGTATCCGACCCATCCTGCTTGCGCCAGATCATCGAGCGAAGCGGAATGGTCTGGCCGACCTTCCAGCCAAATTTATCGGCGAGCAATTTTCCGATCACGATGCCGCGTCGGTCCTGCTTGAACGCCAATTGTTCCGCCGGGGTCAACAGGAAGTCGGGATAAACCTGCAGGAACTGTTCGGGATACACCGACTGCACCTGGATCTGGTTGGACGGATCCTTGTACATGCCCCCGAACCACGACATCACCGTCGCGGCGCGCACGCCCTCCACCGCCCTGACTTTCTCGTAGTACGAAAGCGGGTTCGGCACGGTCAGGTTGATCTTGTTCTGGAGCAGAAGTCGATCCGCGCCGGCGAGATTCACTGCGTTGTCGAGGCTCGTGCGCAGCGCATCCAGCAGACCGAACATGAGGAACGCGAGCAGGATCGAGATGAACGTGAATGCCAGCCGCAGCTTCCTGCGCCTGAGATTCGCCCAGACGAGTGGGAGAAAACGGAACATCAGGAGGTCTCCCGTTCCAGTCGACCCTTCTCGAGGTGCAGCGTGCGATTCGCACGCTCGGCGGCCCGCGGATCGTGCGTGACCATGACGATGGTCTTGCCATGTTGTTTGTTCAACGCCTGCAGCAGGTCAAGGATTTCATCGCCCGACTTGCGATCGAGGTCACCCGTCGGCTCGTCACAGAGCAGCAGCGTGGGGTCAGTGACGATAGCGCGTGCGATGCCGACACGCTGTTCCTGGCCGCCGGAGAGTTCGCGCGGCTTGTGCTTGATGCGATCCCCGAGGCCCACCAGGGTGAGTGCCGTGTGTACGCGCTTGAGGCGATCCGCGCGACCCAGTTTCGTCAGCAGCAGCGGCAGTTCGACGTTGCGCTCCGCCGTGAGCACGGGCAGCAGGTTGTACATCTGGAACACGAAGCCGACATTGTCGGCGCGCCAGTCACCGAGCTTCGAGTTCGACAGCTTGTCGATGGCGAGGCCATCGACTTCGATGGTGCCCGTCGTCGGCCGGTCGAGGCCGCCGAGAAGGTTCAGCAGCGTCGTCTTGCCCGAGCCAGAGGGCCCCATGAGCGCGACGAAATCTCCGCGCGGCAGATCGAGGTCGAGCTTCTCGAGCACCGGCACCACTTCGTTGCCGCGCTGGTACTGCTTGGCGACGCCGCGAAGGCGCGCGACCACCGGATCCAACTTGTTGCTTTCCACTGCTGCCATGTGAGTTTCCTCTAACTATTGCTGTCTTCTTTCAGTTTGATCTTGCCGCCATCGACCAGCCCCTGCACCACGGGTGACACGAGTTCGTCGCCGCTGTTCACGCCGGCGCGGATTTCGATCGTTCCTTCGCTCTCGGGGCCGACGGTGACCGCGCGGCGCTCGACGCGACCGTCGCTCACCACCCAGACGTACGACTCGCCATCGACGTTCTGCACGGCGACCGCGGGTATGCGGATTCGCGGACCCGTCTGGGCCACCGCCGGTGACGGCTGGTCGTCGAGGAAGCGCACCTTGATGCCCATGTCGGGCAGGATCTGCGGCTCCAGCTTCTCGAACCCGATTCGCACGCGGACCGTCGCCTTGGTGCGATCTGCCGTGGGCACGATGTTGATGACATGCGCGGCCAGCGGCGCGTCTGGATAGGCATCGAGCGTCGCTTCGACGCGCTGGCCATTCTTGACGCGATTGATGTACGCCTCGTTGACGTCCACTTCGACTTCACGCGAATCCATGTCGACGATGGTGGCAATGCCCGTTCGCGTGAATCCGCCGCCCGCCGACATCGGCGAGATCATCTCGCCCGGCTGCGCGTCCTTCGAAATCACGACGCCCGTGAACGGCGCACGCACGTTGAGGTCGTTGTAGTCGATGCGGCGCATCGCGAGGCTGCTCTCCGACACCTTCACCTGCGCCTGCGAGGCCGCAAGCCGTGCGGCGAGCGCATTTGCTTCGGCGCGAGACGTATCGAGCGCTGTCTGGCTAACCAGTTGCTGCTTCACCAGCGCCTCGTTGCGTTCGAGATTCCGGCGCGCGTCGGCCAGCCGGACTTCGATCTCCGTGAGATTGCGCTTGGCCGCTTCGAGTTCGCGCTCCGCCATCGTCAGCATGGTGGTGCCGTTTTCCGGATCCAGGCGCGCGAGCACCTGGCCCTTCTTCACTTCCATGCCTTCCTCGACGTAGATCTCGAGCACCTTGCCGGTGATCTTCGAGGAAACCGTGGCCATGCGTCGCGCGACGACGTAGCCCGAGGCGTTGAGCACCGAGGTGCCCAGACTCGGACCACTCGAATCCGCTTCGGCCGTCACCGTGGAGACTTCCGTGGGCTTGGGGCGCAGGTAGAACCACGTGCCCGCGGCGACGACCAGCAATCCCACCGCGAGACCGATGTAGAGGCCCGTGCGGTTGGTGTCGGAGGTGGCACTCGAGCGTTCGATTCGCAGCGAACCCAAGGACTCGGTATCGAGAGGCATGCGGCGTTAAGTTCCTGAAATTATTGGTGCGCTGTCGAGACGGTGCGAAGAGTAATGGAAAACCGAGGACGGAACATCTGTCATGTGTCATGTCCAGTAGTTGACGAATGCCAACACTGGATATCGACAGTCCCACTACACTCTCGCCGCCGACAGGAGAAAAAAAACAATGAGTAAACGTTGGGATGCACTCGATGTGCTGCGCGGTCTCACCATCATCCTGATGCTGATGAACCTGACGCCGGGTTCCTGGGAAACGAACTACGCCTTTTTGGTGCATGCGAAATGGGACGGATGGGCGCTCATCGACATGGTGGCGCCGGCGTTTCTCTTCTGCATCGGCGCAGCCATGCCGCTGTCGCTCGAGCGCCGCTCGGAAAAAGGCGATTCCCGCGCCAGCCTGTTGAAGCACGTGCTTTGGCGCGGCGTCCTGCTCGTCGCGATTGGCCTCTTCCTCAATCTCTATCCGAAATTCGAGTTCGCGACGTTCCGCATTCCGGGTGTCCTGCAGCGAATCGGCCTCTGCTACATGCTCACCGGCGCGTTCATGCTCATGACCGCGCGCGTCGAGGCCGGCCGCCTGCACTTCCGCGCCAGGCCGCTGATCATCGCCTCGGCCGTGATCCTGCTGAGCTACTGGCTGCTGCTCTACTTCGTACCCGTGCCGGGATTTGGCGCGCCGCGCTTCGATCCGGTAGGTAGTTGGCCTCCGGTCGTCGACCGGGCGGTTATCGGGGTCGCTCACTTCTTCCAGCACTGGCCCGTAGATGGGAAAGTAGTCTTCGATCCCGAGGGAATTCTTTCCACGTGGCCGTCCTGCTTCAGTGTGCTCGTGGGTGCGCTCGCGGGCCTGGCGTTCACGCGGGGCCGGTTCGTCAAACTTTCGCTGGTGTACGTCGTCTCCGGCGCCGTGATGATGGTCGTCGCGACGCTGCTCGTCGGCGTCTGCCCGATCATCAAGAACATCTGGACGAGCACTTTCGCGCTGTTGAGCGGCGGCTTTTCGCTCGTGGCGCTCGGCCTGCTCATGCCGATTTCGCAGATGTCCGTCGTGGGACCCGCGCTCTGGCCCGCCCGCATCTTTGGCGAGAACCCGTTGCTCGCTTACATCCTGGTGTTCCTGGCCGCGCCGCTCATCGACGCGCAGTGGTTCGGCACCGCCGAAGCGCCGACCTCGCTGCGCAATGCCAGCCAGGCCGCGTTGAGCGAGGCGATGGACCCGCGCGCGGCATCGCTGCTGTTCGCTTTGTTCTGGATCGCGCTGATCTTCGTCATCCTGCTCGTGTGCCACCGGAAACGATGGATATTGAAGCTCTGATGGAACTGATCGATATCGGCGCCAACCTGGCGCATGACAGCTTCGACGACGATCGCGATGCCATCCTGAACCGTGCGAAGTCCGCGGGTGTCGCGCAGATCGTCATCACGGGCTCGAGCGAGGAAAGCACAGGCAAGGCGATCGAGCTCGCGCGTACGCATCGAGGAATTCTGTTCGCCACCGCAGGCGTGCATCCGCATCACGCTGCCGACCTGACTACCGACACCCTGCCCGCGCTGCAGGCCCTGGCGCGGGATCCGCACGTCGTCGCGGTCGGCGAATGCGGGCTCGACTACTTCCGCGACTTCTCGCCACGCGATCTGCAGCGTCGCGCGTTTGGATGGCAACTCGATCTCGCCAAGGCCACGGGCAAGCCCGTGTTCCTGCATCAGCGCGATGCGCACGACGACTTCATCGCCATCCTGCGCGAGCACGGCATCACGAAGGGCGTCGCGCATTGCTTCACCGCGGGCGAGAAGGAGCGCGATGCGTACCTCGAGCAAGGGCTCTACATCGGCATCACGGGGTGGATCAACGACGAGCGTCGCGGTGTTCACCTGCGCGAGGTGGTGAAGGGAATCCCGGCCGACCGGCTGCTCATCGAGACCGACGCACCCTACCTGCTGCCGCGCGACATCAAGCCGGCGCCGAAGTCGCGGCGCAATGAGCCGGCTTACCTGCCCTACGTGGTGCGGGCAATCGCGTTGGCACGTGGCGAATCGCCGGAGACCGTCGCGGCAGCAAGCACGGCCGCGGCGCGAAAGCTTTTCAGTCTTGTTTAGGCGAGTCCAAACCTATCTAGGCACCAAGGCGTCGTCGCCGAGATGGGTTGCTACCTTCTGGTTTGCGGTCATCGTGGGGATCGCCGTTTGGGGAAAAGGCTGGGAACGAGGCTTGCTGATCGCCAGCACCTTGGTCGCAGCAATTGCACAAGGCCTGATGTCGGTCGACATCATCTCGTCGGTGAAAGTGCAACGAAGACTGGGGCTTCGACAGTGGTTTTTCGTTGCGGTGCTCGCGGCAGTGGCGATCTTCTTCCCATTTACGGAGTGGTGGCGTCTCTACGTCGTCACTCTGGGAGGCGCATTCGCCATCATCCTGATCTACCTAGTCGGCTGAGCGCTCACGCCACCGCGATCGGATTCGACCTGAAGTGCGGGCTCGGCTTGGCCGCTTCCTTGAGCTTGACCCAGCCCGGACGATACTTGGACACGGCGATGTCCAGCTCCGCGGCGCCCAGCTTCGGGAACTCCGCGGCGACGGAATCGAGCATCACCGTGAAACGCGGCAGCCCTTTCGGAAACTTCGCGCGCTTCGTGAACACGATGCGCCCTTCCACGGGCGTTTCGGTGGCGATGGCCTTCACGCTGGCGATGCGGTCGTAGAGACCGGCCTGCGGATTCACGAAGGTGGTGCGGCTCGGCCCGTTCATGAGCGTCCACGCGGTCATCTGGTCGCCGCCGAACACGTTGCCCGTGATGTCGCGCATGTCGATGATGACGACGCCGCGGCTCGTCAGCAGCACGAAGTCGAGGTGGTAGTCGCCGCCATTTCCATCGGGCACGAGCACATTGCGCAGGTAATCCGCCGCGCCCGAAGTCACACGCGCGACGCGGCGCGCATCACGACGGCGGACCACCCAGGCACGACCGCCCAGCAAGGCGAGCAGCGCCACCGCCACCACGCCGACGACGATCAGGACGAACTGAACTTGTGTGAGTCCGAAAGGCGGATTCAATTCTTACTTCCCCAGCGCACTCGTGAGCGCGGCGAGCGAGGGCTCGAGATCGGCGCAGGACACGGGACGCGAAAAGAGTTTAGCAAGGCTTTCCGGCATTTCGATTCGCTGCCCTATGAGCGGCTGCACGATTTCATGAAATTTCGCCGGGTGCGCGGTCGAGACCAGCACCCAGCGCGCATCCGAGCGCTCTGAAATGGGCATTCGCGCATAGACTTCCGCGGCCGTTGCCGTGTGCGGGCACCAGGTTTTCCCGTAGCGCTTGAAATCGCTCGCAATTCGCGCCCCGATTTCGGCGTCCGTAACGCTCTCCGCACGAACCGCACCGCGAACGCTGTCGATGTCCGGAAACAGTGCGCGCAGGCGTTCCATATTGCTAGGCGATCCCACGTCCATGGCCGACGCGAGCGTCGGAATGCTCGCACGCGGACGCCACTCGCCGCTTTGCAGGAAATCCGGCACCGCGCGGTTGACGTTGTGCGCCAGCACGATACGACCGATGGGCAACCCGATCTTGCGGGCCCACACGCAGGCCACGGAATTGCCGAGGTTGCCGCTCGGAATCACGAAATTCGGCGCCACGCCGTGTTCGCGATGCACCGCGAGACTGGTCGCGGCGTAGTAGACGGCCTGGGGCAACAGGCGGCCGAGGTTGATCGAGTTCGCGCTCGACAGTTCGAAGCGGCTCTTGAGCCCTTCATCGACGAAGGCCTGCTTCACCAGGCGCTGGCAGTCATCGAAGGTGCCGTTGACGCGGTACGACAGTACGTTGTCGCCCCAGCACGTGAGCTGCCGCTCCTGCGTAGGCGAGACCAGGCCCTTCGGGAACAGTACGGAGACCACGATGCCCGGCCGCTGGTGGAAGGCAGCCGCAACGGCGCCTCCGGTGTCGCCCGACGTGGCCACCAGGATGTTCAGCGGCTTGTCTTGCTTCGCGTGCTGGCGAATGCGCGCCAGCGACGCCGCGAGGAAGCGCGCGCCGAAATCCTTGAAGGCGGCCGTCGGGCCGTGGAACAGCTCGAGCACCGACAACTTGCCGCCGTCGGCCACGGGCACCAGAGGCGCGGGAAAATCGAAAGCATCACGGACGATGTTGCCGATCTCGCTCGCCACCGGATCGCCGGCGACGAACGGTCGCAACATGATCTCGGCAACTTCGGGCAGCGTGCTCGCTCCATCGAACGCCGACAGCGGGATCGTCGGCCAGGCTTCCGGCATGTACAGGCCGCCATCGGGCGCGAGGCCCTGCGCAAGCGCGGCTCCAAAAGTGACGGCGGACCCGTTCCTTGAAGACAATTGGCCGCGGGTACTGACGAACTTCATGGTTCAGCCCGGCAGTACGTGGGCACCGGTGGTCGTGATCGGCACGACCCAGTGATCCACTTTCATGTTCGCGACACCGAAGGCGTGAACCATCGCGGCACGGACTTTCTCGGCATCGTTCTCGAGCGCCCAGGCGAACATCGTCGGGCCTGCGCCCGAGATCGTGCAGCCGAGTGCGCCGGCGGCAAGCGCGCCCTGTCGAACGGAATCAAAACCGGGAATGAGCTGCGAACGCTGCTTCTCGATGACCACGTCCTCGAACGACGCGCGAATCATGTCGAGATCGTTCGTGTAGCAGCCCGAGATGAAGCCGGCGAGGTTCGCCGTCTGCCAGATGAAATCCGACATCGTGACTTCGCGCTTGAGGATGCCTCTCGCCTGCTTCGTCGACAGGAACAGGTGCGGATGCACGAGGATCGCGCGGATGCCGGCGGGAACGGGAATCTGCTTCACGCGCGGATGATCGATGCCGACCGTGAGCACCAGGCCGCCGAACAGGCTCGGCGAAATGTTGTCGACGTGCAGCGAGCCGCTCGACACCTTTTCGCCCTGCATCGCGAACTGCAGTAGTTCGATCTTGGACAGCGGCTTGTCGAGCAATGCATTTGCGGCGACCACCGCGGCCACGGCCGACGCGGCCGACCCGCCGAGACCGCTGCCGAGCGGAATACCCTTGGTGATGAACGCGTCGAACCCGAAGTCGGGCTTGAGCGTTTCCTGCATCGCGAGTAACGCGCGACCTGCGGTGTTGCGCTCGGGCTCACGCGGAATGTCTTTCACGACGCCCGCGGCGCCGCTGATCACGACGCCGGGTTTCTCCGTACGCTTGACGGTGACCTGGTCGCCGAGCACGTCCACGGAAAAGCCGAGGATGTCGAACCCGATGGCGACGTTCGCCGCCGACGCGGGGGCAAAGGCAGTTGCCGTCTGTCGTCCGCTCACAGTCGCGCTCCCAGGTAGGAGCACACGCGCAGCAGATCGGCGAACACGCCCGCGGCGGTCACGGCCGGGCCGGCGCCTGGGCCCTGCACGATGAGCGGGTTGTTGTTGTATCGCGCGGTCGCGTAACGCACCACGTTGTCGGTGAGCGCGATGTTGGCGAACGCATGCGACTTCTCGAGCTCGGACACGCCGACGACGGCTTTGCCATCCGCGGTCAATCTACCCATGTATCGAAGCACCTTGCCCTTCGCGGCCGCCGCATCGAAACGCTTCTTCATCTCGCCGTCGTACTTCGGCAGGCCATCGAGGAAATCGTCGATGGTTCCCTTCTCGAGCCCCGCGGGAATCAGGCTTTCGACCTGCACGTCCTTCATCTCGAGCTTGAGGCCCATCTCGCGGCCGAGAATGATGACCTTGCGCACGAAGTCCGTACCCGAGAGATCGTCGCGCGGATCGGGCTCGGTATAACCCTTCGCCTTCGCGTCCTTGACGATTTCGGAGAACGGCGTCTTGCCGTCGTAGACGTTGAACAGATAGGCCAGCGTGCCGGAGAAGATGCCTTCGACGCTCGTGATCTTGTCGCCGGTCTCGCGAAGGTCGCGCAGCGTCTGGATCACGGGCAGGCCGGCACCGACGGTCGCCTCATATAGATAAGAGGAGCCGCCCAGCCGACGGGCTTCCTTGAGCGATTCGTAATAGGCCAACGGGCCGCTGTTCGCCTTCTTGTTCGGCGTGACCACGTGAATGCCGGCCTTGAGCCACTCGGCATAGTGCTTCGCCACGTCTTCGTTGGCCGTGCAGTCGATGATGACGGTGTGCGGCAGGTGGTCGACGTGCAGGTGGTCGACGAACTTCGCGAGATCCGCGGGAGTCGGGCTCGCGTCGAGCGCCTTCTTCCAGCCGTCGACGCCTCCGGAAGGCGAGATGCCCTGCTCCGAGAGCAGCATCTTCTTCGAAGCCATGATGCCGCGCAGGCGCAGGTCGAGTTTGAACTCGTCGCGCAGGCGTGAACTTTCCGTGGCGATCTGCTCGAGCAGCGCGCTGCCCACGAGACCTGGGCCGATGATGCCGATCGAAATCGTGTGCGGCGACAGGTAAAAGCCCGCGTGCACCGCGCGCAGTGCGCGCGTCGCTTCCTTGCCGTCGACGACGACAGAGATGTTTCGCTCCGAGGCGCCCTGCGCGATCGCATGCACGTTCACGGAAGCCGAGCCCAGTGCGTTGAACACCTGGCCCGAGACACCGGGCAGGCCGGCCATGCCGTCACCGACCACGGCGAGGATAGCGAGATCCCTGTCGACCTGGATGCTCTGGATCTGGCCTTCCTTGATCTCGCGGTCGAAGGCGGCCGCGACCACGCGGGAAGCGCGCTCGGCTTCCACGCCGGGTATCGCACAGCAGATCGAGTGTTCCGAACTACCCTGCGAGATCAGGATGACCGAGATGCCTTCCTCACGCAGCGCGCCGAACAGGCGGTGCGCCGTGCCGGGCACGCCGATCATGCCGGCGCCCTCCACGTTCACCATCGCGATGTTCTCGATGCTGGTGATGCCCTTGACGGGTAGTTTGGAGTCCGGCTTCGCGCAGATCAGCGAGCCCTGCTTCTGCGGCGCGAAGGTGTTGCGGATCCAGATCGGGATGCCGCGGCCCACGGCCGGGGCCATGGTCTGCGGATGGATGACCTTGGCGCCGAAGTACGCGAGCTCCATCGCTTCGTTGTACGACAGCGAGTCGATGACCTTGGCGTCGGGCACGCGGCGCGGATCCGCCGACAACACGCCGTCGACGTCCGTCCAGATGTGGATCTCGCTCGCATCGAGCAGCGAGCCGAAGATGGAGCCCGAGAAATCGGAACCGTTGCGGCCCAGCGTCGTCTGCACACCGCGCCGATCGCTCGCAATGAAACCGGTGATGATGAGTGTGCCCTTGAAACCTCCTTCTTTCGAAGAAGGGCCGACGAGTGCCGAGAGCTTTGCGCGGGATTCATCCCACTGAACCGCGGGACCCAGCGGCCCCCACTCGACGACGACGGCCTGGCGCGCATCGACCCACTTCACCTCGCCCGGGCGCTTGCCGCGCGTGGCGAAGAACTCGCGGAACAGTTTCGTCGACCAGATTTCGCCGTAGCCCGCGATCAGGTCGCGAACATTCTGCGCCGCCGAACGCGTGAGCTTGACCGTGTGAAGGATGCCTTCGATGTCGTGACGGTCGCGATCGAAGCCCGCCATGTAGAGCTGGCGCGCGTCGGGCGACAGCAGTGCCTCGGCAATGGTGTTGTGACGCGCGCGAAGCGCATCGAGATCACCCCGCCAGGCGTCGTCCTGCGCTTCGGCGCGCGCGACCAGCCCGAGCAATGCGTCGGTGACGCCGCGGCAGGCGGAGAGCACGATCCCGAGGCGACCCGGCGGCAGCGTTTCGAGGATGTTGGCGACGCGCTTGAAACACTCGGCGTCGGCGACCGAAGAACCGCCAAACTTGTGTACGACCCAGGCGGAGGGGTCAGCGGATTGCATTGAGACTTGTGACCTGAAGGATAAAAAGGGGCGAAAAAAAGCCCGGCAAATCTAAAGGTTGGACCCGTCTACACGCAAGCCGGAGGCCGCGAATCTGGCATATATTTGCGCTCCAGATGTCGCTGCACCGCCTCCTCCCGCTCTACGACCGCGCATTGCTCGCCCATGAGCCCCTGGTCCTCGCCACGGTCATCAAAACTGGCGGTTCCACCTATGCCAAACCCGGAGCGCAGATGCTCATCGCGGCGGATGGCGAATACGCTGGCTTGTTGTCCGGGGGTTGTCTCGAAGGCGACCTTCGCGAACATGCGCGCGAGGTCGCCGCCAGCGGCCGGGCGCGCATCGTGAGCTACGACCTGCGCAGTTCCACCGACCAACTCTTCGGCCTGGGTGCGGGTTGCGAAGGCGCCATGGACATCCTGCTGAGCCGCGTGAGCAACGCGGACGGCTGGGCACCGATGCCCTTGCTCGTCGACGCCTTTCGCCGCGGCGAACACTGTCGCCTGGGATTTGTCGTCGCCAGTGACGAACCCGGGATCGAGCTCGGACTGACTTTCGACGTAAATGGCGAGGCCCCCGCGCAGGCTCGCGCGGATGCACGCATTCGCTCCCTGCATGCGGCCGCGATGGGCGCTGCACCCAACAGCATCGTGCGCGCGGATTCACTGCCCGTGGAAGTCTTCGTGGGCTCGTTTGCCCCGCCGCCACGCTTGCTGCTGCTGGGCGGCGGCCCGGATTCGCGTCCGGTCGCGACACTTGCCGCCTTCCTCGGCTGGCAAGTGACCGTCGTCGATCACCGGTCCACGTATCTCTCGCCCGCGCGCTTCCCGCCCGCGACGAGACTCATCGAGTCGCGCGCCGAAGAAGCCGCGAAGGCGGTGAAGCTCGACGAACATGCCGCCGCCATCGTCATGAGCCACCACCTCGACTCCGATCTTCACTACCTGCGCGCGCTCGCCGCGAGCTCGGTGCCCTACGTCGGCTTGTTAGGCCCCGCGGCCCGGCGCGAAAAACTGCTCGCCGATCTCGGCACCGACGCCGCGGCCCTGCGGCAACGGCTGCGCGCTCCCGTGGGACTCGACATCGGCGGACGCACGCCCGAGTCCATCGCGCTGTCGATCATCGGCGAAGTTCACGCGGCGCTGGCCGGCCGCGGCGGACGGCCCTTCAGTGAGACGTCGAAGCCCAACATCTCGACTCCAGATGACATTCGCGAGCGGTAGCCTGCAGGATCTCCTGCCGCTCATCGCCATCCTGGCGGTCTCGGGCGTGGTCGCAGGGTTCGTCGCGGGCATGCTCGGTGTCGGCGGCGGCATCGTGACGGTGCCGGTGCTCGAATACTCGTTGAGGTTCGCCGACGTGCCCGAGCAGTACCGCATGCACATTGCCGTCGCGACGTCGCTCGCCGCGATCATTCCCACGTCGATTTCTTCGTCGCGCTCGCATCACGCGCGCGGCGCGGTCGATTGGCCACTGATCCGGCGCTGGGCCGTTCCCATGCTGCTCGCTGCGTTTGTCGGCAGCCTGCTGGCATCCCACGCGCCGCTCGCCGTGCTCGCGGGAATCTTCGGCGGGGTCGCGCTCCTCATCGCGCTCAAGATGTTGCTGCCATTCGATGACCTGCGTGCCACCGATCACGTACCGCGCGGCATTGGCGGCGCTGCAATGGCCACCCTGATCGCCGGCGTGTCGGCCGTCATGGGGATCGGCGGCGGAACGCTGGCCGTGCCCACGCTCAATCTCTGTGGTTATCCCATCCACCGGGCAGTGGGAACCGCCTCGTTCTTCGGATTGCTCATCAGCGTGCCCGGAACACTGGGCTATCTACTGGCGCGTCCGCCCGCGGAGTTGCCGTGGGCGACGGTGGGCTACGTGAGCCTGGTCGGTCTTGCGGTCATTGCGCCGGGATCGATGCTCACCGCAAAGCTCGGTGCACGCACCGCGCATTCACTGAGCCGCCGCCGCCTCGCGCAGGCGTTCGGCGTATTTCTGCTGATCGTTGGTTCGCGGATGCTCTATCGCGCCCTGGCCTGACTCGGCGCGGCCGCGACCTCGGCTACTTCGAAGCCGACGTCGGCGGGAATGACCGGCACCGGGCAGTCGATGATCGCGCAGGCGCCGCGCAGCAGATCGATCTGGGGCACGGTCAGGCGACCGCCCACCGCAATCACGCGCACCATGCCGTCCGACAGCGAACGCTTCCCCGTGGGATGGATTTGTGCGAGCGCTGCCAGCGTGGCATCGAGCGCCGCGGGCGTCGCGACGGTCTCCGGGTACGGCGCCCAGGTCGGCGGCGGCAGCATCCCCATGAGGCCGGCGCGGTACGCGTTCTGGGCCTGCTTGGCAGGTCCGAACCGGTGTTGAGCGAGCGCGGCATACAGCTCGCATACGGCCGTGGCGCGATCGTGCAGGGGCACCGGCAACGGAGGCTCCGTGGCCTTTGCGAGCTTCTTCTCGAGCATGCGAGTCAGCGAGAAGCGGAGCATGTCGCCCGTTGCCACCGTCGGTGCAAACGCGCGCGCGATCGCACGCAGGCGCTTGCGGTCGGCCGGATCCATGGCGTCGAGCAGCGAGAACAGATCCGACAGCAGCGGCAATCGTGACGCGGGCGCGAGTTCGGCGATGCGGGCGACCTGCGCCTGCGTCGCCTTGAAGAGTTCGATGCCGAGCAGCGGCGCAAGTCGCGTCAACTGCGTTCGCCACTTGGCCGGCTCCGACGCCAGCATCGTCGCGACGAAAGTCGCCTGCACGTTGACGCTCGAGTTCTCGACGCTGGCAACGAACTTGCTGATTTCCGCCTGCTGGTCCGGCGAGAGCCGACTGCGGAGAGCGTCGGGTGGCAAGGCTCGGCCGGCGATCAGGCGCACGCCCGTGGGCATGGTCTCGGCGAGGATGGGCTTTTCGAGCGTCAGGTGAAGGCCGCTGCCGCTTCCGGTCGACGCGGTGTCTCCGGCGGAAGAAGCTTTCGAAGCGGCTGCAGCGGCGGCGCTCGCGGCCGCAACGGCGCCTGCCGCCTCGAATTGGGCCGTTCGTTTCGCAGCGCCCGGCGAGTTGGCGCCGGTGACATTTTCCATGACCGATGACGTCTCGGCTGCCCGTGAAGTGATCTTGCGCCGTTCGTCACTGACCAGGGTGCGGAATCGCAACGGTGTGACGCGCGAATCGACAGCGTGAACGCGCTCTTCGATCGACGGATGCGTGGCGAACCACGAGTTGCCGAACTTGCTCATCCACGCGGGGCGGCCATCGGCGATGAACATGTGCGCGACGCCCGCCGCGTTTGCGTGCTGAAGACGCGTGCCTTCGAGATGCGCTGCCATCACGATGAACGCGCTTTGCAGCGCCTGCGGGTTGCGCGTGAACTGCACGGCCGACGCGTCGGCGAGATGTTCCCGACGCCGGGATACCGCCGCCTGCAACAGTCGTCCTGCGAATGCGCCGATGCTGCCAGCCAGGAAGATGCCCATCGCGATGAGGCGCAGACGTCCCGCGTCGCGACCACCGCCACCCTTGCGCATGGTGCGCGCCGCGAAATCCGTGATCACGCAAAGGCCGAAGATCCACGCGGTCAGGCGCATGTTGATCTTCATGTCACCGTTGAGCACGTGGCTGAACTCGTGACCGACCACTGCCTGCAGCTGATCGCGATCGAGCATGTCGAGCGCGCCCTGCGTCACCGCCACTGCTGCTTCATCGGGCGAGTTGCCTGCGGCGAACGCATTGATGCCGGCTTCGTCCGGCAGGACGAAAACCTGCGGCTTGCGAATGCGCGCCGCGATCGCCATCTCTTCGACGATGTTCACGAGGCGCTTGCGCTTGAGATCTTCATCGCTGGAGTTGACCGCCACGCCGCCCAGCGCCCGCGCCACCGCGGCTCCGCCTTCGCGCATCTGGGAACTGCGATGCCATGAGGCGATCAGCATGGTTCCGAACGCGACGATCGAGATCCACACGATCATCGAGGGGTTGTGACGCCAGATCGTCATCGGGTTCTTGCCGAACCCGAGGATGATGACGAGGTTCATGATCAGGACGACGAGGATCATCGCGACCACGAAGGCGCTCAGCAGCCACGTGGTGTATTTGCGCTGTTTTTCCTGTCGTTCGAAGAACTGCGTGGACACGTCTCTAACCCATTGAATGGAAGGCCCCAAACTAACGCCAAATCGTTAGGTAGGCCGTGCACTGGCGCACGGCCCGGTCGTAAAAACACCTCCAAATGCGACCCGCTTAACGGTTATGGCGACGCCGGACTGCGACAACCCGAACCGGGGTAATATCCGCGGCCATGAACCTCGAACCGCAGAATGAATCCGACATCCGTGCCCACAGCGGCGTAGCCCGCGTGCTGGCGATGGTCACCATCCTGGCGCTGGCCCTCGTGACGATTCTCGTAGTGCTCGAAGTCATTCCGCGCTCGGCATTCAGCGAGATCGCAGGCAAGACGGCGATGATCGCCGGTGTCTGCGCCATCTCCGTGCTGGCCATCGGATTCCTCTCCCGCCGGTGAACTCCAGCGAAGGCAGCGAGGCGAGCCACATCCACGTCGTGGTGCTGGCCGCGGGCGGCTCTTCGCGTTTCGGCTCTCCCAAACAACTCGTGCGCGTCAACGGACGGCCGCTCATGCACACCATGGTCAGTCGCGCGGTGGAGCTCGCGGGCCATTCCGTGACCGTGGTGCTCGGCGCGAATGCCGCCGAACTCGCCCCACTGTTACGTCACAGCCCCGCTGGCATCGCGGTGAATCGCGACTGGGCTGAAGGCATCGCGAGTTCGATTCGCGAAGGCATCTCCCACGCGCCGCAGTCGGCCGATGGCGTGCTCATCGCCCTCGCCGACCAGGCCGCCGTCACCACCGAAGATCTGCGCCGTCTCGCCGGCGCTTGGCGACGTGCGCCGGACTCGATCGTTGCCGCGCAGTACGCCGGTGCCGTCGGAGTGCCAGCCGTGTTCCCGCGATGGTGCTTTCGCGAGTTGAATGAACTGCGCGGCGATCACGGCGCGCAGCGTTTGCTGAGCCGTCATGTCGACCGCCTCATCCGGCTGCCCATGCCGAGCGCGGAGTTCGACATCGACCGGCCGGAAGATTTGCTCGCGCTCGAAGCCAACACCGAAATCAAGCGCGGCGCTACACCCGAAGAGTGATCGCGCGTCCACGCGCCGGGCGTTCGTCAGCCCACCCACAACATGAGCAGTCGCACCAGCGGGTAGGCGAGCACGATCACCGTGCAGGGCGCGATGCACAACACGAGCGCCGCCCAGAGCTTCAGTGGCGCGGCTCGCGCGCGTCGCTCCGCGCGCGCAAACCGTTGCGCCGCCGACTGACGTGCTTTCTCCCGGAAGACCGGCGCGGCCGGAACACCGAGCTTCTCTCCCGCGCGCAGCGCCGACACGAGAGACGCGAGCGGCTTGAGACCCATGCGCTGCTCCATCGCCCGCAGGGATTCGAGAGGCTCCGTGCCCGCGTGGATGTCGAGCATTACTCGGCTCCAGGCACGCCGCAGTGCGCCGTCCGGAGCTCGATGCGCGCAGGTTGCGATTGCAGCAGACAGCGGACGACCTGCTTCCAGGCCGAGCGCGATGAGATCGAGATGCGCGGGCAGATCATCGAGCAGCTCATGCCCCACGCGCTGGCGCACCGACTCGAGGAAGCGCGGAGCCACCGCGTAACCGAGGCCGGCAACCGCCGCGGCAGCGATCCAGGCGACACTCACGAGCGATGACACCGCGAAGTACACGGGCAGCGATGCCAGCGCGCCGCACCACGCACGCGTGACCTGCCAATGCTCCGGTGTGGCGAGGCGATTGAGCTCCGCGAATTTCAGTGCGTCGTGGATATCGAGCAGGCCACGAAGGCCGAACACACTCAGGCCGAACATGACAACGGCAAGTACGAGGAGCGCCATTCAGATCTCCACGCAGGCGGCGCGCCACAACAACCAGCATCCACAAGCTTCGACGGCGACGACGAACAGCAGCGCACCGAGTGGAATCCCGATGTCCACCGCGTGCAACGTCAGCAATGCCAACGGCGGCAGCGACGCGGCGATGGCACCGCGCCGACGCCCCGACGCCGTGCGCGCAAGCATCTTTCGCTCGAAGGCCACGCGGCGTTTCAGACGAAGCGCGAATCGTTGCGCGGTGTCCGCCAGCAGATCGGCCGCATGCGGCAGCTCCAGCGCCAGCAGCAATGCGGAAAACTCGGGCGCGCGCAAGCGCTCCGCGCGTCGCCAGAGCGGCGCCTCCGGCGGCGGACACGTCGCGCTGCTGCGCGCCACCACCGCCATCGCAGACAACTCCATCGCCAGGTCACTGACTTCGCACATCAAACGCCGACGACGTGCGGCAGCGACGGCGGGCAGCGCAATGAGAGCCGCGAACGCCAACATCGAGATGAGCAGCACGTCAGAGCGCATGGTCCGCCCCGCTTCCGAACAACCACGCGCCGTATGCCTGCCAGAGCCCAAGCGCCAACACGATGGCGAGCCATGCGATGGCCAGACGCGCGACGAGTGGCCGCAATGCACGCGCGGAATCCGGCTTCGATTCGGGAACGGGCTTCGGCGCATCCATGCGCACTCTCCATCCGGAAGATGCCGGACATTGGAGCGCAGGACCGCGCGAATGTCAGCGCGAGAAACGCGTGCGAATGAACGCGTTTGTGAGTTGCCGACTACCCTTTGGTGATCGCGACGCGCTTCATTCGGATGGCTTCCTGGTTCGCCTCCGTGAACGCGCTGAGATAGTCCGGATTCGTGAATGCCAGTCTCATGAATCTCACGTGCCCTTCACCGGCCATCAGGCCCGAGAACTGGAGGCGCACGTTCTTGATGCGCACTGGTTGGTAGAAGCTCGTCTGAGGCGGCTTCGGGCGACGAAACCGGTAGAAGATCCACGTCAGGAGAAGCCCGCCGACGATGCTGCCGCCCCAGATGTATTTCATCCACAGCGGCAACGCGACCGTGGTGATCGATGCGAAGCAGATGCCGAAGATCGTGGCCATGAACAGCAGCAGCATTCCCAGCCGCGAGAAGAAGCCCGCCGGCCGGCGACGCAGGGTCCTGCGACAGGTGCTGCACACCGGCACGGACAGTCTGAAGATCGTGTCAGTGCGGCCGATGCTGAAGAACCGCGTGACACGCGTGTCCTGGTCTTCGATCTTGCAATCCGTCGAGCCGCAGTTACAGCAGAACGTATTCGGAAACCCGAGCTGGGGACTCTCGACCTGCATCGACCGACCTCGTAGTTATTCTCATTTCATCGTCGGCATGACGAACTCCGCGGATCCCTTTCCTTCGGGCCAGCGGCTCGTGACGGTCTTCAGGCGCGTGTAGAAACGAACGCCTTCCATGCCGTGCATCGCGTGATCCGAGAAGATGGAGCGCTTCCACCCGCCGAAGCTCATGAACGCCATCGGCACGGGGATGGGCACGTTCACGCCCACCATGCCTACCTCGATGCCCTGCACGAAGGCGCGCGCGGCGCCGCCATCGCGCGTGAACACCGCGGTTCCATTCGCGAACTCGTGCGAGTTCACCAGCTTGATGGCGTCCTGGATAGCAGGAACTCGCACGACGACCAGCACGGGTCCGAAGATCTCTTCGCGATAGACCTTCATCGACGATGTCACGCCGTCGAAAAGACTGCCGCCGAGGAAGAAGCCGTTCTCGTGTCCGGCAACCTTGTGTCCGCGACCATCCACCACGAGTCGCGCACCTTCCGCGACGCCTGCGGCGATGTAATCGACGACTTTCGCGCGATGCGCGGCCGTGATCAGCGGACCCATGTCGGCCGCGCCGTTCTGCGACTGATCCACGCGCAGACCGCGCACGCGTTCCGCAAGCGCACCCACGAGACGATCCGCCGTGCCTTCACCCACCGCAACGGCGACCGAGATCGCCATGCAACGCTCGCCTGCCGAACCATAGGCCGCGCCTAACAACGCGTCGCAGACCTGGTTCGTGTCGGCATCCGGCAGCATCACGAGATGATTCTTGGCGCCGCCGAGCGCCTGCACGCGCTTGCCGTGCGCAATGCCTTCGCGCTGCACGTATTCGGCAATCGGCGTGGAACCGACGAAGCTCACGGCGTTGACCCCGGGGTGACGCAACAGTGCGTCGACAGCGACCTTGTCGCCGTTGACGACGTTGAACACACCATCGGGCAGGCCCGCTTCCTTGAGCCACTGGGCCATGAGCAGTCCAGGCCCGGGATCGCGCTCGGAAGGCTTGAGCACGAAGCTGTTACCGCAGACGAGCGAGACCGGGAACATCCACAGCGGAACCATCGCCGGAAAGTTGAACGGCGTGATGCCCGCGGTGACGCCGAGCGGCTGACGCAGCGAATACGTGTCGACGCCGGTGCCGACGTTGTCAGCGAATTCGCCCTTGAGCAGATGAGGCGCGCCGCAGGCAAACTCGACCACCTCGAGTCCGCGGGTCACCTCGCCGGCCGCGTCACTCACGAGCTTGCCGTGTTCGGAAGCGATCAACGCCGCGAGTGCATCGCGACGCTGCTCGATGATCTCCTTGAACTTGTACATCACGCGCGCGCGTTTGAGCGCGGGCGTTGCAGCCCAGGCGGGAAAAGCGGCACGCGCCGCCCGCACCGCGGCATCGACGTCCGCCTCGTTGGCCAGCGAGACTCGCGCGGCCACGACGCCCAGGGAAGGATTGAAGACATCGCCGGCCCGGCCCGAAGTACCGGCCACGAGCTGGCCACCGATCCAGTGTGAGTAGCTGCTTACGCGGTCGTGTGTCATGGGCGGCGAGTGTAGCGCTCTATAATGCGCGCATGGAAAAGACGCCCGCCGGCCACCAGAAAACGCTGCAGGACATCGAGCGGATGATCGCGCAGGCGCCCGACGAAGCCAGCCGCCGCGATCTCGAACGGCTGCGGGATTCCCTCAATTCGCCGCGGATGCAGGAGATGGCGCGTGAGGTCATGAGCAAGCCGCGCACCCCGGGCACGCTCATGCTCGATTTCCACGATCCACTGCTGCCCTCCGTGGTCACGGCCACCGGCGGCGTCATCGCGGCAGCGCTCTGCCTGTATGCCGCGATGCTCGGCATGGAACGGCCCGCCATTTCCGTGGGCGGCAGCATGATCAACCTGTGGATCGTCGCCGCGTTCGCCGGGGCGGTTTCGGCCTCGTTCACCGCCCTCTCGTTCTCGCGCACGTTCACCGTGCGATTCGACACGGAGGGCATGCTGTCACGCAGCAGCGGCCCTCGCTGGCAGCGCCTGTACACCGGGGCCATGAGCTGGAAGGACATCCGTTCGCTGAATGAACGCGCGAAAGACCGCGTTCTCGAAGTGCATGCGGCCAGCGGCGAGGTGTTCGAAATCCCGATGCGCGTCGTGAACTATCGCGCGCTCCGCGATCATCTCGACAACATGGTGATGTTGTACGGAGCGGCGGTACCGGGAACCTGAAACTCTCAGGTGCCAGGCACCTCTCAGGGCCTCGACACCATCATCACGCCCACGATCGCAATCGCGCCGCCGATGAGCATCGAGGCAAGCAGCGGCTCGCCGAGCACGAGCACGCTGATGGCCACGCCGAACACGGGCACCAGGTTGTTGAAGATGCTCGTCACCGCGGTGCCGAGCTTCTTCACCGACATGTAGTACCAGACGAACGCGAGCGCGGTTCCACCGATGCCGAGATACAGCAGCGATCCCACGATGCTCGCATCGAACAGGCTCATCGAGAGAGTTCCGAACTCCGGCGCCGCGACGATCGCCAGCAGCAGGGTTCCCCAGAGCGCGGCGTAGTTAGTCGCGGCAAGCGGCGTCAGCCCACCGAGCACCTTGCGCCCGATGATGGTGTACAGCGCCCACGACGTGACGGCGCCGAACATGAAGAGTTCTCCGGCACCGATCCCCGCGGACGCGATGCTCGCAATGTTGCCGTGCGAGATCACGATCCACACACCGAACAACGCGATGGCGACGCCGAGCCAGCGTCGCGGGCTCAGGTGCTCCTTGAGCACCACCGCCGAGATGGCGATGGTGATGACAGGATTCAGCGCGATGATGAGCGCCGCGCGACTGCCGGGCAGTCTCTCGAGCGCGGCCATGAAGAACAGGTTGTAGGCGAACACGCCCAGGGCGCCGAGCACGAACGTGGCGATCCATTGCCTGCGCGTCAGCTTCGGCAGTCCGCGCTCGAGCACCAACGCCGCCACGAGCAACGCGACACAGGCAATGATGTATCTCGCGAACGAGCCCATCATCGGCGAGAGCACGGCGACGACATGTTTGCCCGCCACGAACGTGCCGCCCCAGATGGCGGGCACGGCGACGAGCCGTGCGTAGTCGGCGGTTCGCGCGGCCTGGAGGCCCATCAGCCCTTGTCCCTGGCGTGGCCTCGCGCCAGTCCCTGCGCCAGGAAATTGCCGTTGCGAAAACCCGGCTTGCCGTAGCGGAACGGCTCACCCGCGAGCCCGGTGACCCGGCCACCCGCGGCGTGAAGCACCGCGTGTCCGGCGGCGGTATCCCACTCCATGGTGGGACCGATGCGCGGATACAGGTCCGCCTCGCCCGTCGCGACCAGGCAGAACTTGAGCGAAGAGCCGATGGAACGGAATTCGACCACGGGGTAGTTAGCCAGGAAGGCGTCGGTCTCGGGCGTGCGATGCGAGCGCGACGCGACCGCGGTGATGCCATCCGCCGGCGGCCGGCGTGCACTGATGGCACTGCCCATCGACGGCATGGTTCCGTCCGGATCCGCGTCGATGTGCCCTGCCTTGCCGGCCTTCACATCGCCCCAGTAAAGCTCGCGTCGCGCCGGCGCGAACACGACGCCGAGCACGGGCTCGCCGTTTTCGATGAGCGCGACGTTGACGGTGAACTCGTCGCGACGGCTCACGAACTCGCGCGTGCCGTCCAGCGGATCGACGAGGAAGAAACGTTCCGCGATGGCCGGAATCCTGCCCGCGGCAACAGATTCCTCCGCGATGACCGGCACGCCGGGAGCGATCGCCGCGAGGTCGGCCAGGATGATCCTCTCGGCCGCTTCGTCGGCAGCCGTGACGGGCGATTCGTCGGCCTTGCCGTGCACGGAAAAATCCGTGGCATACACGGCCATGATCGCGCCACCGGCGCGCTGGGAGGTGTAAATCAGGGATTGCAGGAGGTCACTCATGGCGCCGGTATCTTACGGCTCTCGACCATGTTCGCGCACAACTCGCGCACGTCGGGCCGCGCGAAGATCTCGCGCGCGCTCGATGTCACGCGGCGCGTCCAGTTGGAGTACTCGCTGCTGGTTCCGGGTACGTTGACCGGCTCGAGCATGCCTATCATGTCTTCGATCTGCACGGTGACCAGCGCCGTGGGGCTCTTGCCGAGGTACGCGTGGATCGCACGACCGAACTCCGCTGAATATTCCGGTACGCTCCCGCCCACCTCGTCTGGCCAGAGCTTCTCGCGCCGCAGCGCTCGCATCAGCCGCTCGCGTTCGGCCTGGCGCTCGGCCCGGGCCTTCTCGCTCGCCGTCGCATCGGCGTAGGCGCCCAGCTTTTCCCAGAGATCGATGTCGTGACCACTCCACCAGCCGTGCAGCGTCGGCAGGTCATGTGTCGTGACGACCGCGAGCGCCGGCCGGATATAGGCGGCGGGCGCCACGAACTCGCCGTTCTTCTGTTCGAACAACACGACCTTGTAGTGATAGACGCCGAACTGCGGCAGCGCGCGCCGGATTTCATCGGGTACGACGCCGAGGTCCTCTCCGACGACGAGGCACTGGTTGCGATGACTCTCGAGCGCCACCACGGCGAGCAGGTCTTCGAGTGGATAGTGGACGTACGCCCCTTCGGCGGACTTGAATCCGCGCGGCACCCACCACTGGCGGAACAGCGCCATCACGTGATCGAGGCGCAGCGCGCCGCAGTTGCGCATGCTCGCGCGCACGAGCGCCGCGAAAGGCGCGTACGCCGTGCGCCGCAACTGGCGCGGATCCTGCGGGGGAATACCCCACTCCTGGCCGTTCGGGCCCAGCGGATCCGGTGGTGCGCCGATGGCCGCACCCGTGCAATACAGCGACTGATCGGACCAGGTCTCCGAACCCGACGCATTCACGCCCACGGCGTAGTCACCGTAAATGCCGACGTCGAGGCCGAGTTCTCGCGCGAGCTTGCGCACGGCGCCTAACTGCTCCGCGGCAACCCATTGCAGGTACGCGTGGAAATCCACTTCGTCGGCGTGCTCCTGCGCGAAGCGCCGCACCGCCTCGCCACCGGGCGCGCGGTATTCCTCCGGCCAGCTGTGCCAGCCCGCGCCGGTGCCGTGATGACGTCGTAGATAGCCGTCGAGGGCATCGAACAACGTGTGCAACCGCATCGCCTCGCCACGCTCGCGCTGGAACGCGCGGCACGCCGCGGCGCGCGCCGTGTGGCGCGCGAGATGCTCGGTGCGGAAGCGCTCGAAGGCCGCGCGCAATACGGACATCTTGAGGCTGGCAACCGCCGGGTAGTCGACGTGCGTGGCCGCGCGCACCTGCGCGAGCCGCGCGCGGAATCCGGGATCCGCCATGATCGCCTGCGCCTGGCGCGAGCCCTGCACTTCGAGCACCGCGGAGACGTCGATGAACATGATGTTCAGCGCGTGCCGGCTCGATGCCGAGTACGGAGAGAACAGCGTGGGATCGGACGGGAACAGCGCGTGTACCGGGCTGATGCCGATGAAGCCGGCGCCTTCACGGGCCGCCAGCAACATCAACTCCTTCAAGTCCGAGAAGTCACCGAGACCCCAGTTGTTCTCCGAGCGCAGCGCGTAGAGCTGCACGGCCACGCCCCAGATCCTGGCGTTACCCGCAAGCGCCGGCGGTTCGAAGCATTTGTCCGGCGTCACGATGAGCGGACAACTCTCGCGGCCCGCGAATTCGAGATCGATCTCGAGCCGGTGATAACCCAGCGGCAGTTCGGCGGGCAGCGGCAGGTCGCGCAACATGTACCACCGGCCGTTCTCCTCGTGAGAACCGCGCTCGGGCAGTTCCCAGGCGCGCACCTCGCCCGACCGCACATCGCCACTGCCTTCGAGCTTGATCGTCCAGCGCAGCAGCGCGTTCTGGTCGATGGCCGGCGTGTTGATGCGCGCTGCGCGCGCGCCATTGCGCAACACCACCACGTCGCCTAACACCGTCGTCGGATGCGCAGCCTCGGACTCGTGGATCTGCGCATTCAATGCGGGCGCGTCGTCGAGGCGGCAATGCATGGCCCGCAGCAATGCCGCTTTCGTCGTCAGCGTGAAATGTTTGAGCTCGCCCTTGTACGAGTGATACGCGTCGCCGATTCCGCGCGCGCGCGCCAGTCGTTCGATGAGCGGCGTCAGTTCGTCAGGAGGCACGCTGCAACGCCAGAGTCTGATAGGGCCCGACCTTCACCGGGCCCGCGGGCAATAGCGAGCCATTCAGCTCACCCACCGGATGCGCCGTATCGAGGACAACACTCCAGTGGCCATCGGCATTGGCCGGCAAGTGGAATTCCTCTTCCGATTCGGTCGGGTTGAGCAGCAGCATGTATTCCGGCGCAGCAACCGTGCCGCCGAGTCCAACGGCCAGGCACCGCTGGTCGGGGTTGTTCCATTCTGAATCCGACATCTCGTGCCCACTCGGATGCCACCAGCAGATGTCACGCGTGTGACCGGCCTGCAGCGTTCCCTTGAGAAAGGTATCGCGCCGCAGCTCCGGGCGGGCATGCCGTGCCGCTGACAGCGCCTTCACGAAGTGAAACAGCGAGTCATCTTCCTTGAGCTCGTCCCAGTTCACCCAGCTGATCGCATTGTCCTGGCAATACGCGTTGTTGTTGCCCTTCTGCGTGCGATACATCTCGTCACCGGCCAGCAACATCGGCACGCCCTGCGACAGGAAGAGCGTCGTCAGCATGTTGCGCACTTGTCGACGACGCAGCGCGATGACGTGGACGTCGTCGGTGGGGCCTTCGACACCGCAGTTCCAGCTGTGATTGTTGGAGTGGCCGTCGCGGTTGTCTTCGAGATTCGCTTCGTTGTGTTTTTCGTTGTACGTCACGGTGTCGCGCAGCGTGAAGCCATCATGAGCGGCAATGAAGTTGATGCTCGCAGTCGGCTTGCGACCGTTGCGCCGGAACAGGTCCGATGAACCCGCGAAACGTTCCGCGAATCCTCCGAGCATGCGGCGCCCGCCGTGCCAGAACGAACGCATCGTGTCGCGATAGCGATCGTTCCACTCGCTCCATCCGGCCGGAAAATTGCCAAGCTGGTAGCCGCCGAGTCCCACGTCCCAAGGCTCCGCAATGAGCTTCACGTAGGCGAGTACCGGATCGGCCGCCAGCATCGAGAAGAACGGCGAGTTGGAATTGAATCCCGAACGATCCCGCCCGAGCACGGTGGCGAGATCGAAGCGGAATCCATCGATGCGGAATTCATCGGCGAAGTAGCGCAGGCTCGCGATGATGTCGGCCTGGACGATGGGATGATCGCAGGCGACGGTGTTGCCGACACCAGTCACGTCATCGTAGAACCGCCGATCGTTCGCACGATGAAAGTAATACGCGCGATTGTCGATGCCGCGGAAATTCAGCGTGGGGCCTGACTGGTTGCCTTCGGCGGTATGGTTGTAGACGACGTCGAGGATCACTTCGATCCCCGCCTTGTGCAGCGCCTTGACGGCCTGCTTGAGCTCGACCACCGGATCCTTCACCGCGTAGCGGTTGCTCGGCGCGAACCACGACACCGTGTTGTAGCCCCAGTAGTTCGTGAGTCCGCGTTCGTGCAGGAAGCCTTCGTCGGTGAACGCATGCACGGGCATGAGTTCGACCGCGGTCACGCCCAATTGCTTGAGATGCTCGATCACGGCTGGGACCGTGAGCGCGAGGTACTTGCCGCGCCATTCGGGCGGCACGTCCGGATGCAGCTGCGTGAAGCCTTTGACGTGCAGCTCGTAGATGAGACTGTCGCGCCATGGCACCGCCGGTGAGCGGTCGTCTTCCCAATCGAACGCACCGTCTATGACACGGCATCGCGGCATCGCCGCTGCGCTGTCGAGCAGGCTCGGCTTAGTACCGTCGGCATCCGTGGGGTCGTAACCGAACAGCGACGGATCCCATTTCACGTCGCCGACGATGTCGCGTGCCCAGGGATCGATCAGCAGTTTGTTGGCGTTGAAACGGTAGCCTTCGCGCGTGTCGTACACACCGTGCACGCGAATGCCATACAGCGTGCCGACGCGCGCCAATTCCTGCTCGACGAAGCCGTGATGCACGGGCCCCGTCCGGCCCGGCAGCGTGAGACGCGCGGTCTCGCGCTGACCCGTGGAGTCGTACAGGCACACATCGACACGCGTGGCCGCGCGCGAACGCACGGCGAAGTTCACGCCCTCACCCGTGAAGGTGGACCCGAGGATGTCAGGCGAGCCCTCTTTCATGCTCGCCTCAGGAATACCGCCCCAAGCGGCGGCAGCCGCATCCGTAACGCGTGCGGATAGCCGTGCACCACGTGCGCGAACGAATCGTAACCCGCGACGCCCGCGAATCCCGAGCCGCCGTAGGCCGGGTGATCCGAATCGAACACCACTTCGTAGCGGCCCGCATCGGGCACGCCTAACCAGTAGTCTTCGCGCGGCACCGGCGTGGCGTTGAACACGCATGCGATCGGCGAGTGTCCGTGTTCCTGGCGCAGGAATGCAAAAACACTTTCGTCGGCGTTGTGCAGATCGATCCACCGGAAGCCGCCGGCGTCGCAATCGCTGGCGTGCAACTGCGGGTGCGCCTTGTAGAACCTCGACAGCTCGCGATTAAGGCTCTGCAGGCCGCGATGGCTGGCATTCTGCAGCAACGGCCAGTCGAGCTGCTCGTTCTCGCGCCACTCGTGCCACTGGCCGAATTCGCAGCCCATGAAGAGGAGCTTCTTGCCCGGGTGCGCCGTCATGTACGACATGAACAGCCGGTAGTTGGCGCGCTTCTGCCATTCGTCGCCGGGCATCTTGTCGAGCAGCGATCGCTTGCCGTGCACCACTTCGTCGTGCGAGATCGGCAGGATGAAGTTCTCGGTCCACGCATAGATGATCGAGAAGGTCATCTTGCCGTGTTCATGGCGGCGATAGACCGGATCCTTGGTGAAATATTCGAGCGTGTCGTTCATCCACCCCATGTTCCATTTGAACGAGAAACCGACGCCGCCCAGGTGCACGGGACGCGAGACGCCCGGAAACGCGGTGGATTCCTCCGCGATCGTCAGCACCCCTGGGTGCTCGCGGTGCGCCACGGTGTTGAACTCGCGCAGGAATTCGAGCGCCTCGAGATTCTCACGCCCGCCGTACTTGTTAGGCAGCCATTCGCCTTCCTTGCGGCTGTAGTCCAGGTACAGCATCGATGCGACGGCGTCGACTCGCAGCCCGTCGATGTGATACCGCTCCATCCAGTACAGTGCATTCGCCACCAGGAAGTTCTTCACCTCGTGGCGGCCATAGTTGAAGATCTTCGTACCCCAGTCGCTGTGCTCGCCCAGGCGCGGATCGGAGTGCTCGTACAACGACGAGCCGTCGAACTCGGCGAGACCATGCGCGTCCTTGGGGAAGTGCGCGGGCACCCAGTCGAGGATCACGCCGATGCCGGCCTGGTGGCACTTGTCGACGAACGCCATGAATTCTTTGGGCGTGCCGTATCGCGACGTCGGCGCGTAGTAGCCCACCACCTGGTAGCCCCACGACCCGTCGAACGGATGCTCGGCGACACCCATGAGCTCGATGTGCGTGTATCCCATGTCGACGACATAGGGAATGAGTCGCTCGGCGGCTTCGGCCCACGTGAAGAACGCTGGCTTGCGATCCCAGGAATGCTGCCAGCTCGAAAGATGCACCTCGTACATGTTGACCGGCGATCGCCGCCAGTCGCGGTGCGCGCGATCTCGCAGCCAGTCCGCGTCTTTCCATTCGTAGCCGTCGAGTGACGCCACGATGGATGCGGTCTCCGGACGCTTCTGCATGAAGAATCCGAAAGGATCGGACTTCATCAGCAAAGAATCACGTTGCGTTCGGATCTCGTACTTGTATTCCGTGCCTTCACCGACACCCGGCACGAACAGCTCCCACACTCCCGAGCCGCCGCGCGCCTGCATGGCGTGTTTGCGACCATCCCAGTGGTTGAAACTCCCCACGACGCTCACGCGTTTGGCGTTGGGCGCCCAGACTGCGAAGTTCGTACCTGCCACGCCGTCGCGCACGCGAAGGTGCGCACCGAACTTGTGATACAGCCCGTAATGGCGACCTTCACCAAATAGATAGAGGTCGAAATCCGAGAGTTCGTGCGAGAAGAAATACGTGTCGTGTTTGACGACCACATGATCGAACGGGAAGCGAACGCGCAACCGGTACGGAACCACCGGCCGACGATGCGGGATGACGCCTTCGAACAACCCCGCGTCATGGATGCGTTTGAGCGGATGCAGTTCCTCGGGCGTGTCTTCCCAGTACACCTCGATGGTTTCGGCGCCCGGCTCCAGCACTCGAACCACGCACAGCGGCGTGCCCGAGGTTTGCGGAAATTCGTGGTATCCCAGCAGCGAACGCGGCTCGTGATGAGTCGTGTTCACCAGGGCGGTGATCTCGGCCTTCGTCAGCTTCGTCTTGATCGGCATAACGCCATTAAATCACCGATCTGATATTCCAGATGCGTTCTGCGTACTCGCGCACGCTGCGGTCGCTGGAGAACGGCCCCATGCCCACGGTGTTGAGCACGGCGCGCCGACTCCACTCCTCCGGTTGCCGATACAGTGCATCGACACGATCCTGTGCCTCACAATAGGTCGCGAAATCCGCCAGCACGAGGAACGGCTCGCCATCGGACGTGAGCCGGTCGACGACCATGCGCGCGTCATCCGAACCTCCTCGACTGAAGGCGCCGGACCGGATCATCTCGAGCGTCATCGCGAGTTCCGGATTCTCCGCGACGATCTCGCGCGGCCGATAACCGTTCGCCTGACGTTGCGACGCTTCATCCGCCGTCATGCCGAAGATGAAGATGTTGTCAGGCCCCACCGAATCGCGGATTTCGATGTTCGCGCCATCGAGCGTGCCGATGGTCAGCGCTCCGTTCAGCGCAAGCTTCATGTTGCCCGTGCCCGAAGCCTCCATGCCCGCTGTCGATATCTGCTCCGACAGGTCGGCGGCCGGCATGATGGTCTGCGCCAGGGACACGTCGTAATCCGGCAGGAACACGCACTTGAGCCTGGTCAGCGTGGCGGGGTCCTGGTTGATCGTCGTCGACACATTATTAATGAGTCGGATGATGGCCTTCGCCATGGCATAACCGGGCGCCGACTTGCCGGCAAACATCACCGTGCGCGGCACCCAGTGATCGTCGGGTTTGGCCTTGATGCGGTTGTACCGCGTGATCACGTACAGGATGTTCAGCAACTGGCGCTTGTACTCGTGGATGCGCTTCACCTGCACGTCGAACAGCGAGTCGATGCTCACGTCGATACCGGTGCGCCGATCCACCTCTTCCGCCAGCGCGATCTTGTTCTGGCGCTTGATGTCGCGGAACTGCGCACGGAAGCGCGGATCGTCCGCGGCCCAGCGCAGGCGTTCGATTTCCTCGAGGTCGTTCTCCCAGGCGCTGCCGAGCTTCTCCGTCAGCAACCGCGAGAGCAGCGGATTCGATTGCTTCAGCCAGCGACGCACCGTGATGCCGTTCGTCACGTTGGTGAAGCGTTCCGGGAACATCTGTGCGAACCCCGAGAAGATAGTCTTCCTCATGAGATCCGAATGCAGCTTCGCGACGCCGTTCACCTTGTGGCTTCCAACGACCGCGAGATGCGACATGCGCACGCGCCGTCCGTGGTTTTCACCAATAATGGAGAGCGTGGTCTTGGCGGCGTCGTCACCCTTGAAGCGTTTTTCGACCTCCAGCAGGAACTCTTCGTTGATGCGATAGATGATCTCGAGATGCCGCGGCAGCAGGCGCTCGAAAAAATTCACCGGCCAGGTTTCCAGGGCTTCGGGCATCAACGTGTGATTGGTGTAGCCGAACACGCTGCGGCAGATGGCCCATGCATCGGCCCAGGGCATGTCGTACTGATCGATGAGCAGCCGCATGAGCTCCGGGATCGCGAGCGTCGGATGCGTGTCGTTCATCTGCACGGCGAGCGCCGTAGGCAGATCCTCGAGTGCGCGTTCCTCGGCGAGATGCGTCGCGAGGATGTCCTGGATACTCGCGCTCACGAAGAAATACTGCTGTTTGAACCGCAGCTCCTTGCCTTGCGGCGTGGAGTCGTCGGGATACAGGACGCGCGAAAGATTCTTCGCGTCGATCTGGTCTTCGACCGCGGCCGGATAGTTACCCGCGTTGAAATCCTCGATGTGAAACGGCTGCAGCGCGCGTCCCGACCACAGGCGCAGGTGATTCACTGTCGGGCTGCGATTGCCGGGCACGAGCTGGTCGAAACCCACGGCGAGGATGTCGTGTGTTTCCACCCATCGCGAACGTTCGACGCCGCCGACGTCGTGCGTCTTCAGCACGCGGCCACCGAAGCGCACGATGTATCGCGCGTCGGATCGCGGCGTTTCCCACACGTTATGCAGTCGCAACCAAGTGCTGGCCGACTCGCGCTGTGCGCCGTCGGTGTCGATGGACTGCGTGAAGATTCCGTAGTCGTAACGGATGCCGTAACCCGTGGCCGGGTACTGCAACGTCGCGAGGGAATCGAGAAAACACGCGGCAAGGCGACCCAGGCCGCCATTGCCGAGACCCGGATCCACTTCGAGCGCGACCACGGCGTCGAAGTCGTGCCCCATGCTCGCAACCGCGGTCCGCGCTTCTTCGATGAGCTCCGAATCGAGGCTCGACAGGGCGTTCAACAGGGAGCGTCCCGGCAAAAATTCCACCGAGAGATAACAAAGGCGC
>JADMIO011560676.1_pt1 | contig 46986 bp, 39 predicted proteins | sample 8958161 | NCBI WGS metagenome assembly JADMIO01 (sample SAMN16585339, study PRJNA669376) | soil metagenome | isolation source: Crop rotation soil | place: USA: Cullars Rotation, Alabama | collected 2011
CGCGACAACTTGTCCACGTGGAATTCTAAGCTTAGGATCCCAATGTGCTGGAAAGGGCCTGGATGAAGTACGCGCGCTGCTCACCTAAGCGCTCCATCGCATCTAGCGCGCGGAAGCAGAGAATTTTATCACGACCCGGCGAGTACACATCGGCGATCTTCTTCAGGAGGGGTGCGATCTCCAAAGATCCAGAGATGCCTGCCTCATGGATGATTCGCTGCGCTTCGATCCACTCAACACGTCGCGACGCGACCGAGTCGAGGCGATCTATGAGATCGTGCGGGACCGGCCGCGTTTCTGGAGCTCCAACGTGAACAGATACCGGGACGCAGCTAGTTTTTTGTCGGCTTCACCTTCCTCGGGCGGCCCTCGGGGCGGATGCTGTGCTCCAGGCCCAGGCGGTGGGCCGTGCGCTGCACCCAGGCGTCGGTTCCCAGCGGCCGGCCGCGCTGGATGCTCGTCTGGATCCGCGCCAGCTCCTTCGTCGTCACCGGCGCGTTGACCCGCGCGACCCAGTCCGCCGGCTCGTCCACCGGCCAGGGCGTCAGCAGCGACCGCTCCGCGTCCGATCCCTCGCGCCGCACCCACAGGCTTGACCATCGCCAGTCCTGCGCCCGCTGCACGAGGCCGGCCGTCAGCGGGTTGCGCTCGACGTAGCGGCAAACCATCCGCAGGTGCTGCTCGTCCGGCTGCACCGGGAAGCTCTTGAACCGGCCCTGGTAGAGATGGCCGTAGCCAACCGTGCGGTGCGACACGCGCCAGCGCATCGCGTGCGTGTGCGCGAGCCAGCGGAAGAACGCGGTGACGTCGTCGTCCGCGCGCGGCCAGCAGACGAAGTGCCAGTGCGTGGACATCACGCAGTAGCTGAGGATGCGAAGCCCGGGCACGCGCTCGTGCGCCTCGGCCATGACCCGCGCGAACGCCGCGAAGTCGCGGTCGCTGCGGAACAGCTTCATGCGTCCGGCCGAGCGGTTGAGGACGTGATAAATGCCGCCGCCGGGGGCGGCGCGGGCGATGCGCGGCATGCGACCCACGATAGCGGAAAACACATCTCGGCGTCAAATACTAGCTGCGTCCCCGTTTCGTTTCCCGGCGTCAAATACTAGCTGCGTCCCCGTTTCGTTTCCAGCTGCGTCCCCGTTTCGTTTCCAGCTGCGTCCCCGTTTCATTTCCCCGTCCCCGTTTCATTTCCCGCGACGATTTCGTCCGCCGCCAGCGCGGTCGCCCGCACGCGACGGGCGGGTGCTTGGGCGTTTGCCACCGAAGGGGCAGTCGCCGCCCGATGCGGATGTGCGGACAGATACGCCGCCTCTGCTTTGCGGCATTCGGGGCAATACAACACCTCGCGCCGCGTCGGTGAGTCGGGCGCTGAGGTGCAACCGCCGAAACATTGAAAGTTCGCGTGCGGGAATGCCCATTTCGCTTCTTCCCAATAACGCGCGTCCGTGACTGAGACGAGGCCGTAATAAATCGGCACCGTATCCCGCAGCATCGCCACGCGATGGACGTCGCACGTGGTGCGCGCCTGCCCCGCGTCGGCTGCTGTCGAAGCGCAAGACGCGAGCGACAGCGAGATGAGGAGGACAACTGCCGGAGAAGGTGCGTATGACGCATAACGCTGGGCCTCATAAAACGGGGCGGGATTCAGCCGGGTTGCGGTGGGTGTATTGAGCCCACCGCCCGTGCGGTCGCGACATTCTGCCATGAAATGTGGGGAACAGATGCCGGGACGCAGCGGTAGCCGGGCATTTGCGCGTTGTCCCCCGCCGTCGTCGTGATCTTACCATCGACGAGATCGAGGAAAGCCTGTCCGACCTCGATCAGGCGCCCAGTCTCAACGTCGTCCTCGAATGTGCCCTGGAGGCCGAGCAGGTTCAGTGCGTCGGCACTGATCATCGGCGGGCCGAGTTTGAGCGAATGCTGAAGGGAGATGATTGCGTCGTGGACCAGTCGCCTGCCCTCCGGCGTTGCAATGTCGTCGCCGATTGCGATCGGCACGCACCCGTTGAAACAACCGCGCGACGCCAGTAGCCACTGATCCCGGATCGTCGCCGCCTCACCACCGGGCTCCCGCGGATCTTCGATATGCAACGACGCGAACCGCAGCCAAAGCTCGAGGAGACTGTCCCGGAGCCAAAACCCGCGATCGCCGACGCTGACGAAGGTGCTGCCCATAGCGGGATGCATCATACTCCACTCGGCCGGCCAGCGTCTCGGAGGGTGTGGGTCGGGCCGAGGGCGTCGGCGGTCCGTTTGGCCCAGGCCTTGGCGCCGAACGGGTGGCCGCGGGTGACACTGGTCGTCCCGGGGATACTTCGTGCGCGGTCCTCGGTGACCCGCACCGAGGGGTCCTACGTGTAGTCGGTCCCGCCGGCGATCGCGAGCGTCTGCACGTCGCTCGGCAGGTATTGAATCGACGTATCCGGCCGGGTGATGCCCCTCCTTGCCCTACGCAAAATCGCCGGTGTACGAGCCCTGCAGCGGGATGCGCCAGTCGCCGGTCGTGTCGTTGTCGGCGGCGCGTACGAACGTCGCGGCGGCGCTGAGCGCAGGACGCGTTGTTCCAGCGGCGAAAGTTCGGAGAGTGGCGGATGACTCCTCGCCGGACGCGCGCGGCGTTTCGGACGCGACGAACAGCGCAGCCAACGGGGAGCCCTCCGGGCGATGCCTTATGGACGGGCTGCGGAAGGCCATCGCGCGACAGCGATGGGTGGCCGCGCACGATACGGGGCACGGGTTAATGGTGTACGTGAGTTAATTCTCGCGGGTTTCACGCGGACGAAGCGGACCGCAGGGCGGCTTCTTTTTAAGATTTTGCTTGACAAGCGGGTGCGGCATGTTAGGATAATGTTTGGAATTTGGCGACGGGCCGCAGAGTGTTTTGGCGGCGCCTCGCGTGGGTGTTGGGTGCACGCAACCGGGCCGTGACCGTCGTGACTGCAAAGTAGGCAAACCGCGCGGATTCGAGGCGTCTCGCTGCAATTGCGGGCAGGTTGATGCGGAGGGAGATCGCGGGCGTGCGGGGCATTCACCGGTCGAAGCATTCGTTTTGTGCGCTGCGGACGCGAGTTTGGGGCAATGAGCGAGAGAAAGGAGGCGGTCGCGAGCCGCGGCACGGGGGTTGTTAAAGACTTCGCCAAACCCGATGGCTGGATGTACCATCCGCCGACGCGTGCGCATCTTGTGTGCGTGTGCGGGTCTGATCCTTCCGCTGGCCTCGTGGCGAGTTGCTTGCTGCGGGCGGAAGGCTGGCGCGGGGTGCTCGTCCGTCCGACCGTCCGTTGTTTCGGATGGCTGACCGCCGCGCCCGCGTGTCACCCGCGCCGCCGGATGTCCTGGCACGCGCGGAGGACCGCCGCATGCAGATGATCGAAGCCGTCATCAAGCCGCACAAGCTTGACGCGGTCAAGACCGCCCTCTCGAAGATCGGGATCCTGGGCGTGACCGCCGTGGAGTGCAAAGGGTTTGGCCGGCAGATGGGCCATACCGAGCGTTATCGCGGCGCGAAGATGGACGTCGGGTTTGTTCCGAAGGTGCTGTTGAAAATCTGCGTGAAGTCGGAAGAGCTGCAACAGGCCGTGGAGGCTGTCGCCGCTGCCGCGCGCACGGGAGAGGTCGGGGACGGAAAGATCTTCGTCTATCCGATCGCCCAGGTCGTCCGCATCCGCACGGGCGAGTTGAACGAGCAGGCCCTGTAAGCCGACGCGAGACGAGACGCGATTAGCGGGGGGGGATCGCTGGACCGTCGTGCCGTTGTCGGCGGGCGTCGTCGCGTCGTTGCGTCGTCGCGTCGTCGTTGCCAAATTCGCCTGCGCGCGGCACGTTTGGGGGGGCGCGCACAGGCCCGCGACGCGGGACGGCACGTGCGTCGGCATCGTTCGACGCATCCGGCCGCGTGCGTGCGGCGCGCGGCGCATGCGTGCTCGCATGCGCGTGCCCGCACGTGGTGCACGCGTGGGCGGGCGCCCGCACGTTTCTCCATTCATTGAACCTGTCGCTCACGGTCGGTCGCCTGCGCGCCCGTCGAACGGCGAGCGTGCGCGCACGAGCGAGCGAGCCAGACCATACTGCAGCGCGTTGCGAGGGAACGTCTGCTGCGCCGTCCGCGCCCCGGGGCAAGCGTCGTTTGGCTAAGGTTGCCGCCCGCGCGCGGGAAGCAGACGCCATGGATCCTCACCAGTGGTTCGCCGATCCTTCGGTTCCCCCGGCTCCGGCTCAAGCCGACACCGAGGCGTCGCGCCCCGTGCCCCCGGGGGTGTCCACCGCGCCCGCGGCGTCGATCGACTGGAAAAGCTGGAGCCGGTCGCTCGAGCGCAAGCGCCGCGCCCTCGAGCGCGTCGCCTGCGATGCTGCTGCTGCTGCTGCCGCCGAGCACCAATACGCGTCCAACGGCAACGCCCCTGCCAACGCCAACGCCAACGCCAACGCCAACGCCAACGCCAACGCCAACGGATCGTACACGCTCATCCATCGCACACGTCGCGTCCCGCGCTTATTCCTGGCGCGGGTGACATGGGCGAGCTTTCAACTGGACGGATTTGACCTGTCCGAGCGCGAGGTGATCGGAGCCCTTGCGCGCGGGCAATGCGGCGCCACCCGTGCCCTCGCCGGCGGCGGCACGTTCCGCGCGCCGCAGGCGCCGCGCCTGCGCAATCATGCCGCGATCCTCCGGCGGATCGCGTGCCACGTGCAGCGGGGACATGCGCTCTCGGTGGGTCACGTCGTGCGGTGGTACGCGAGCATCGGATGCGGCCTGTCAACGATGCAGCTCGACACGGCGTCGCTGCAACGGCTCAACCGGATCGTCCGCCGGGCGAACTCCCCTCACTTGCACCTTCGTCCCGCGGTCGAGGAAGCGATCCGCACCTACGGCGAGCTGCTGAGCGAGCCTGTGGTCCCAAGTTTCAACGGTATCCTCGCCCGTCTCCTGCTCGACTACCACCTCGCCCGCTGCGGCATCCCCCCCGTCCTCTTCGATCCCACCCGTGATCGTTCACCCCCCGCCGTAATCACGCAACTTCTGCCCCAATTGCTCGAACGCATCGACGGCAGTTACGCAGGACTGATCGCGGCGCGTGCGGAGTGAGTGAAAAACACCTCGAAAGTGCCCGATTTTCGACGAAAACGTGCGCCAGTGCACGCCCGCGGCAAGGCCATCGCAAATGCAGCACCGGCTGCCTGTTACGGATGTCCTCCGGAATCGCCGCTTCGGCTTCTGCTGGCGATCGTACGGCGTTGTACGGTGATGATTTGCGAGAGTCATTCACCGGCCGAGGCTGCTGCTGCCGGCGCGCCTGCGCACCCTGCGCCGACGCAGCAGCATGAGCCCCGCGCCCGCCCCAAGCATCCCCGCCGAGCCCGGTTCCGGCAGTCCCTGCAACGCGGGTTCGCTGCCGAGTGCGTCCGCGAATGACATCGCGTTCGCGCTGCCATCGGTTCCCATGTTGTAGTTGGACGCGAGGATGCCAAGGTCTACCACGTCCACAATCCCGTCGAGATTGAAATCGCCGACGTCGCGACTGGGGTCGGTGAAGTGCTGGTTGTAGTGGCTCGCGAGCACGCCGAGGTCCACCACGTCGATCTTCCCATCGTGATTCGCATCCGCCTGAAGGTAATCGGGAAGCTGGTAGTAGAAGGCGGTCGAAGCGAACGCATTGCCGGCGGGGTGCTGGTTGCCCCAGGTGAAGTTTCCCAGGTCCACGTTGATCCCCTTCTGAAACGGGACCGCGTCCGACAGCATCCAGCGGTACTGGTCGGTGTTGCGCGGGCTGCGGAAGCTGAGCAACCCCGACACCGCCGAGAAACCCGACGCGGGGTCCGGCGTCTCCCCGTGATCGCTCATCTGGGCGACGTGGTTGTAGTAGTACCCGCCGTTGTAGGCGTCCTCGACGCCGGTGCCGGTGAGCGTTGTCTTGCCGTCAACGGTGATCGTGTCGTTGCCTTCGAGCACGCCGTCCCACACACCGTTCACGGTGAGCAGGTTTCCGACGTAATGCCCGATGCCGTCCACGTGCAGCATGTTGTGCGCGACCTGGCCTTCGGTCGTGGTTTCGGACTGATAGACGGCGTGAAAGTAGCCGGCGGTTCCCGGCACGGCGCCGCTCCTGGCTTCGACCGACGCCGACGCGACGCTGACGGCGGATGCGCCGTCATTCACCAGCTCGACGTGCGCGCCCTTGCGATACGGCATTGGCCAATAGCTGTAGTAGCTGCCGTCGCCCTTCACGCCGAGCGGGAGCGACTGGTAATCCGCCCGCCCATGACCGACGCCGAAGAACTGCGATACCGGCACGTTCACCGCGTAGTTGGCCGAGCCGTCATACGAGACGCGCAGGTGCAGGGCGTCGAGCGTGCTGTCGCTGGGCGCGCTCGACGGGTCGGCGCCGCGCATCTTCAGCACGAGCGACTGGATCTGACCCGCGCCTGAAAGATTGGCCAAATCCACCGCGCCGCCTGCCGGGATCGACAGGTTCAGCGATTGCGTGAGCGTGCCGCCCGAACCTCCGGCCGGGTTTTGCCCGACGTTGTTCAAGACGCTCACCGCCGCGTCGCGCGCCTGCTGTTGCTGGGTGGACAGCGTCCCCGTCGTGTACGGCTGCACCACCGTCCCTGCCGGCAGGCGCTGGTAATTCCATTGGTAGAAGTGCCCGCCGGCGTAGCTCGTCTCGATGCGCAGCGACTTCTGGAACGCGATCGGCTCATAGCTCACGCTGCCGCCGACCATCGTGTTCTGCAGCGGCGCGCGGAACTGGGGGCCGGCGCTGTAGTTGCCGTGGAGGAAGTCGCTGCTGTTGCTGTCGATCGCGAGGTTGCCGTCGATGTAAACCTTGAACGGCACCGCCTGGTCCGCCGTCAGGTGCGGCATCCAGAACCGCGTGACCACGCCCGGTCCATCCACCTGCCGAACGAGCGCCGAGCCGTTCCCGAGGTCGGCGTCGTAATGGTTGAAGTCAAAGGTGGAGTCGCCGTTGGGGTCATGGCTGCTGGCGAGCCCGGAGACCACGCCGACCTTCTGCAGCGGCAGCGCGTTCCAGTCGGTGAACGCCTCATACCCCGTGACGCCCGTCGCCGCGGCATCGGCGCGGACGGCCGGCGGCGCGTACAGGGTGCAGGCGCTTGCGAGAACTGCGGCAACGGGCAGTGCGCGGGCGCGAAGATGAAGCTGCGGAGGGATCTGCACGTTCAGGTTTATCCACATGCGCCGGGCGTTTCGCGACAATGGATGAGCGGTTGTAATTCCCCATGCCCAAACGGTTAAACGATAATTCAGCCGGGAAGGTTCGTGTCTCGCGCAAAACCACGCCCGCTCCGGGTATCATCCGCTCCCTCAAGACGGCCTGTGGGCGCACGCCGCCCATGGGGAAGGAGCGAATCGATGGAACCCATCACCGCATCCGACGTGCGTGAGCTCGTCGCCCAACGCCTGGGCGTGCGCCTCGGGCCCGAGATGAGCGAATACGTCCGCCGGCGCCTGGAGGCCGGGGCGAGCCCGTCGGTTCCCGCGATCGGCGGGGAAGCCCGCACGGGCGTGCGCATTTCCGTTGAAGTGCCGGCCGACACCCTCACCCACGCCGCCGCGGATGCGCCCTCGGCGCCCGTCATTCGCAATTGACGTCAAGCGATGCCCCGTGCATCCTGCGACCCGATCCGCAGAAGCGCTCCAGGCGCTCTTGCCCCATCCGCGCGCGGGCGGCATGATGCCGGGATCTCATGATCATCACGACCCACGCCTACGCCCGGGCCGGCCTCGTGGGCAATCCATCCGACGGCTATTTCGGCAAGACGATCTCCTTCATCATCCGCAATTTCAAAGCCACCGTTCACCTCTGGGAAAGCCCGCACTTTGAGATCGTCCCCGACCGCGGGGACTTCGCCCGCTTCGACAGCGTGCAGGCCTTTCTCCGCGACCAGAAACTATTCGGTTACTACGGCGGCACCCGCCTCTTGAAGGCGGCCATCAAGAAGTTCCACGAGCACTGCGCCCGGAGCGGGCGCGACCTGCCCGACCGCTCGTTCACCGCCAGTTTCGCGTGCGACATCCCCCGCCTCGTCGGGCTCTCCGGCAGCAGCGCGATCGTCGTGGCGATGCTTCGCGCGCTGATGCAGTTTTACGAGGTGGACCTGCCGATGCACGTGATCCCGTCGCTCGCGCTCGCGGTCGAGCGGGAGGAGCTTGGCATCAGCGCCGGGCTGCAGGATCGCGTCGTGCAGACGTACGAGGGGATCGTCTACATGGACTTCGACCGCGCGCACCTGGAGCGCTACGGCCACGGCATCTACGAGCCGCTGATCCCCCCGCGCATGCCGCCGCTCTACGTCGCCTACGACCCACAGCGCGCCGAGGTGAGCGACGTCCCCCACCGCAACCTGCGCGAGCTCTTCCAGCGCGGCGACCCGATCGTGACCAGCGCCATGCAGCAGTACCGCGACCTCACCGACCGCGGCCGGGCCGCGCTCATGGACGGCGACTGGGAGGCGCTCGCCCAGGTCATGAACGAAAACTTCGACCTGCGCAAAACGTTCATGGCCATCGCGCCGGAGAACCTCCGCATGATCGAAGCCGCGCGCTCGACCGGCGCCAGCGCCAAGTTCACCGGCTCCGGCGGCGCCATCTGCGGGCTCTACAAGGATGGAAGGCAATACCAACAACTCAGCGACGCCATGGCCAAGCTGCGGTGCGAGATCATTTGGCCGATCATCTTTGAGGAGTGATCCACGAATTCGAGGAGCGAAGTGATTGATCCACGAAGGGCACGAAGGGACACGAAGGAAGAGAGAGAGAGAGAGAGAGGGAGAGAGAAGGTTAGTGGGGGTCACAACGCATCAGTCCTTGGGCGAAAGGGGCATCCGATGGATGATTCACTTTTGAAGGAAGAGGTTTACGCGATCATTGGGGCCGCGATCGAGGTGCATCGCGAGTTGGAGTGCGGTTTTCTCGAGGCGCCATATCAGGAAGGCATGGAGATCGAGCTGACCGATCAACTCATTCCCTTCCTGCCGCAGCAGGAGCTGCGGATTCGCTACAAGAATCGTTGGCTCAAGAAAACGTACTGCGCCGATCTCGTCTGCTACGGCCAGATCATCGTGGAGCTGAAGGCGATGGACCAGCTGACGGGAAGGGAAGAATCTCAAATCCTGAACTACCTGAAGGCAACCGGCATGCGCGTTGGGCTGCTCATCAATTTCGGCTCGCACGGCAAGCTGGAATGGAAGCGCTTCGTCCGCTGACCAGGCCTCGTCTTTTACTTGCCCGTTCGTGCCCTTCGTGGATCAACCTCTTCTCTTTCTTCGTGTCCCTTCGTGCCCTTCGTGGATCAATCTCTTAGTGGACTGGATTCGCGCATGACGATCAGCAAAGTTGTCATTCCCGCCGCCGGTTTCGGCACGCGCATGCTCCCGGCGGCCAAGGCGGTGCCGAAGGAACTGCTGCCGATTCTCGACAAGCCCACCATTCAATACGTCGTCGAAGAAGCGGCCGCGGCGGGTCTGGACGACGTGCTCCTCGTGACATCGCGCGACAAGACGGCGATCGAGAACCACTTTGACCGCGCGCCGGAACTCGAAGCGCGCCTGGCGGCGAGCGGGAAGGGGGAACTGCTCGCGCCGCTGCTCGCCCTGATCGCGAAGGTGAAGATCCACGCCGTCCGACAGGCGGAGCAGAAGGGCCTCGGCGACGCGGTGTACCAGGCGAAGCGACACGTGGGCGAGGAGCCGTTCGTCTGCATGCTCGGCGACACGATCTTCAGCACGTTTGCTGCGGACGCCGTCGCGCCCGCCTCGCAGCTTGTCGCGGCGTACGAGCGCGTCGGCACGTCGATCATCGGCCTGGAGGAAGTCCCGGCGGCGAAGGTGAGCCGTTACGGCATCGTCGGCGCCAGCGATGCAGGCAGCGGCGGCCTGCTGCGCATTGACCAACTCGTTGAAAAGCCGGACCCGGCGTCGGCGCCGAGCCGGTTGGCGATCGCCGCGCGGTACCTGCTCACGCCGGCGATCTTTCGCTGCATCGAGCAGACGCGCCCGGGCAAGGGCGGCGAGATTCAGCTTACGGATGCGCTGCAACTGCTGCTGCAGCGCGAGCCGATCCACGGCGTCGTGCTCACCGCGCGGCGGCACGACATCGGTAATCCGATCGACTGGCTGAAGACGAACCTGGCGTTCGCCGCGCGCGGCGACCGCGCGACGTGGGCGGCGCTGCGCGAGACGCTCGATGCGCTCGACGCGCCCGCCCGTCCGCCCGCCGATGCGTGATCGTTTGCGGCCTCACACAAACCGGCCGCGCTCTTTTTTCGACGGATTGCATATTGACGATTTGCCGAAGCGCATTATCTTGGCGAGGAAAATCAGATCATTCGGACGGACCGGAGGCGGTGGCTCCCCTTCGGTCCGTCTCTTTTTTCCTCAACCTGTTCACCGGTCCGGCCTCACCGCTCAAAAAGGGGACGCATCTTCCCAAGGCGCCACGGAGAGGTCCCCTCTCGCTTCACCAAATCGACCAGGCGCCGCGTCCTGGAACATGCTATGCTGTACTTGAGGTCATCTTACTCACGATCATCGAGCGCCCCTGCAGCCCTGCGCCAGCAGGCACACCCGCCAAACCGAGCGGAATCGCGAACGCCGACGCGCCCTCGGCGGATGACCGCGGGACGCTGTACGCAACGGTGCCGCCAAGGCGCGTTGCAACGATGCGCGTGCGTTACATCCCCGCGGGCAAAGGGCGCCCGCGGCCTTACAGGCTGGATGAATGATGGCGGCGCCACACTTCTGGATCGAGGTGGTCGGAAGCGGTCTGGCCCCCGGAGATTTTCTGCCGGGCTGGCCTCGCCGTTTCTGGAGCATTTTTCTCAATCGTTCGCCCGGTTCTTCATGCGTGTCGGTCTTCCCGCGTCGATCCCGCCTTACAAGTAGCTCGGACGCGCGTCCATCAAAGCCCAACGAAAAGACCCCCGCCGAGTGATCGGCGGGGGCCACCCTTCCCCGATCTGCCGGCCCGCTCTTGCCGGGCCGGCTTGCATGTCGTGGATCGCGTCGCGTCGCGTCGCGTCGCGTCGCGTGCGTGCGTGCGTGCGTGCGTGCGCCTCTACCGGGACGTGGTCACCCGCCGCGCTTTTGTCGCACGGCGGTGAGCTGCATCGTCGCGGCTTGCGGATTGGCGGTGCCGGGGGCGCTGGCAGCCTGGCCGGCGAGGAGTTTCTTCAGGTCGGCGAGCGTGGCGGCCGGGACCTGGGCGATCTCGGAATCGCGCGTTGCCAGTTGCACGCCGATCACCTTGTTGTCGCTCGACAGCAGCGGCCCGCCGGGCAGGCGCGGGTGCTTGTTCAGCTTGATCGTCCACTTGTCGGAACCCGTCGGCGCGGTGGCGCCACCCGTGATCGCTTCGGCGACGGGGTCGAAGAGGTTGACGGTCGGGAACCCGACGCTCGTGACCCCCCCACCGGCGAACTTGTCCGCCAGCGACAGGTACGCCAGCCGCTTGCCCGGCACGCGGATCAGCGCCAGCCCGCTGCCGGTGTCGGTGGAGACGACCTCTGCGTTCATCGGGTTGCCGTCGGTCCCCTGAACCGTCAGCGTCTGCGCACCCTCGACCGCAACCGCGCTGGTGACCAGCACGTCAGGGCCCACCGCGAACGCCGCGGCGTAGTTGGTGATGTACAGCTTCTTTGGCGCCGGCGCCGGCGTGACGCTGCCTGCGCTGCTGCTGCTGCTGCTGTTGTCGCTGGAGGAGGACGAACCGGGATTGAATGTCGGGGAAGGGCCGTTGAGCTTCGGCGGGACCCACGCGGGGAGCTTGTCGGGGCCGGTCTTGGCGGACGTGTCGGTCGCGGACGGGGCAGCGGCTGGCGTGCCCGCGGCGGCGGCGGCCGACGCGACGGCGACGGTCGCCGTGCCCAGGTCCGGCTCGACGACCGCGATCTCGCTGGGGAACGGCGGACGATCGAGCTTGGCGAGCAGCGCTTCGCGCTTCGCCGACGCGGCGCGGTACTGGCGGTCGTATTCGGCCATGTCGTTGTCGTAGCCGAACGTGCTCACGCTGCGCCGCATCTTGCGGGCATTGGCGAGCGCGCGGTCCTTGTTCGCCTGCGTGACGTCGAAGTTGGACTTGGCCTGGGCCATCGCGCCGGCTTCCTTGCGGATCTCCGCCAGGGCGGCGCGATAGGCGTCGTTCTTCCGCTGTCCCTCCGCCGCGGGCAGCCAGGTCGAGCCCCATCGCTTTTCGCCCGAGCGCGTCGCTTCGAGCTTGGCGTTCATCGACTCGTAGAACCTCACGGTCTCCTCGAAGAACGTGAGTGCCTTGGTCGTGTCGTCGGCCTGCGTCAGCGACGTGCCCAGCGCGTTGAGGACGTCCTCATCGACGGGGTTCTGGTGGGCGGTGAGGTAATCGCGCAGCAGCTTGGCGCCGCGCATGGGCGTCTTGCTCTTCAGGAAGACCGCCGACGCGTTCATCACCATTTGCTTGCTCGGCCCCGGGACGGTGACGGCGCGATCCACCGCTGCCCGGGCGTGCGCGAAGTCATCGAGCTTGAGGTAAGCGTAGGTTTGCCCGGAGAGCGCCGCGGCGTTGCGCGGGTCGAGCGTCAGCACATCCGCGAACCCGTCGCGCGCGGCCTTGAAGTCGTTCAGCGACAGCGCCGCCCGCGCCTGGTCGAACAGCGCATCGAGGTTCTTCTGCCGCGCCGCCTCGCCCGTGGGACGCGTCGATGCACTCGGCGCGGCGGGCGTTACGGTCACCTTCGGCACCGCGGGGGTGCCGCCGCCGACGACGCTTGGAACCGCCGGCGTTTGGGCCATCACCTGTGCGACCACGCACGACGACGACACCAACCCCAACGCCAGCCTTGCATACACTCGACCAGACATCCAGAACTCCTTCGCGGTCGCCACAAAAACAACACCGACGAGCGTCGATCATGGCGCGGCTTGCAGCGCCCTGCAAACCGTCATCTGCTTTCGGTGGCCCCTGACGTGCTCGGCAGCGGATCGGTGCGCGCGCCACGCGCGGCCGCCCGCTGCTAGTTACTCATTCTCACAACGCCCGTTGGTTGCAAAAGTTCCCGCAGATTCCGCATCCCCCGGCAGCGCAAAACGTGCGCCGCCTCAGCGCTTGCGCCGCAGGAACGCCATTAACTCTTTGGGCTCAAGGCAGTTGATGACGTGCTGGCGCGTGACCCACGCCCGGCGGGCGACGTTGATGCCCCATTGCATCTCCTCGAAGCCTTCGATGCTGTGGGCGTCGGTGTCGATCGACAGCATCACGCCCGCCTGGATCGCGGCGCGGGCGTTGTGCTCGTTCAAATCGAGCCGCGGGTAGCCGGCGTTGATCTCCAGCGCAGTACCGTTGGCGGCGGCGGCTTTGAAGATCGAGGGAAACTCCACCGGCAGCCCTTCGCGACGATCGATCAATCGCCCTGTCGGGTGGCCGATGATGTTCACATAGCGGTGCTCGACGGCCCTGCGGATGCGATCCGTCGCCTTCTTCGCATCCTGCTTCAGCGAAACGTGAGGGCTGGCGACGACGATGTCGAGCTCGGCGAGGATCGCGTCCTCATAATCAAGCCGGCCGTCCACCAGGATGTCCACCTCCGCGCCGGCCAGCAGCGTGATGCCCTTGATCTGGTCGCGGGCCTTGTGGATCTCCTTCACGTGCTTGAGCAGGCGCTCGGGCGAGAGCCCGTTGGCGATCACCTGGCTCTTGGAGTGGTCGGTGATCGCAAGGTAGGCGTACCCGCGCGCCTTCGCTGCCTCGGCCATCTCCAGGATGCTCGCGACCCCGTCGCTGGCGGTCGTGTGGCTGTGCAGGTCGCCGCGGATGTCTTGCAGAGAGATCAACGCCGGCAGCTCACCTTTCGCGGCGGCGGGTATCTCCCCGCGGTCTTCGCGCATCTCCGGCTCGATATACGCCAGCCCGAGCTTCTTGTAGACGTCCGCTTCCGTTTTGCTCGCGACGGGTTTGATCGGCGGCGCCTCTGCTGTCTTCTTCGCGGCGCGGTCGTATTCGCTGAGGCGATAGAGCCCCCACTCGTTGAGCGTCAGCTCCTTCTCCAGCGCCAGGCCGCGCAGCTTGACGTTGTGCTCCTTGGAGCCGGTGAAGTAGAGCAGCGCCGCGCCGAAGTTTTCTGCTGGGACAATGCGCAGGTCCACCTGCAACCCGCCGGCAGTGAGCACGCTGGCCTTGGTGCTTCCCTTGCCGAGCACCTTCTCGACTTCGGGGAACTTCACGAATGCAGCCGATACCTCCGCGCCACCCGAATCGTCGGCGCCGTCCTTGAGCGCGCAGATGAGATCGACGTCTGCGACGGTCTCACGGCGACGCCGCAAACTGCCGGCGATCTCGGCGTTCTTCACCTGCTTCATCGCCCGCAGGCGCTCGACGAGCCCCTCGGCGATCGGCATCGCCTCGACGATCGCCATCCGCCCGGCGGCTTGCGAGCGCATCGCGATGCCGTCTTTGATGCTCTGCAGCTTCTTTTCGCCGACGCCTTTCAGCCCTTCGAGCGAGCCGTCGGCGAGCGCCTTCACCAGCGACTCGAGGCTGGTGATGCCCCGCTCCTTCCAGAACAGCGCGATCGTCTTCGGCCCCAGCCCCGGGATGTCGAGCATCGGCAGCAGCCCCGGCGGCACGCTCGCCGCCATCTCCTCGTAATCGCTGCTGCGCCCGGTGCGGACGTATTCCTCGATGATCTTCCGACTCGACTCGCCGACGCCTTCGATGTCGCACAATTTGCCGTCGGCGCAAAGCTGGCGGATGTCCACCGTCATGTCGTTGAGGATTCGGCCGACCTTCTGGTAGGCGATCACCTTGAAGGTGTTGACGCCCTTGATCTCCATGATCTGGCCGAGGGAATGAAAGAGGTTCGCAAGCTCATGATTGAGGGCCATGGCGGGGAGTTTACCGGGAAAACGCGTCGGGGTGAGACTGCGGTGGCGGCATGGCGCCCGGGGGCCGTACGCACTTGTCCGTCCCGGGGTCCCTCAGGCCGCTACCGCGCCCTTCGGGACGAAACATTTCTGCAGCCACGTGGGCGCGTTGAAGGGAACGTCATCGCGCCGGCAGGTCCTTCACCTGGACCTTTCGGAATTGCACGACGGTCCCCGGGTGGTGCAGCTGCAGGCCGATCTCGCCCTTGGCGAAGCGGCGGTCCTTGTCTTCGAAGTCGATGACCTTCTTCCCATCGACGATGACGGTGATGTGGTAATCGTTGACGATCGTCTCCATCGTGAACCATCGATTGGCCGGCGGCGGCGACGAAAGCCGGACGAGGCACTGCGGATTGCCCTTGATCGGCGGCATGACGATGAGGCTGCCGGTCTTGTTCGGATCGCTTCCGTTGCTTTCAATCTGGATTTCGTAGCAGTGGGCGGTGCCGAGCCCGCTCGGGATGACGGTTTCGTCCGACTGGGACACACGACCCCTACTTCCGCGCCGTCTCACCGGCGCCATCCGGCAGCCGGACGAAGAACGTTGATCCCTGTCCCGGCGACGACTCCGCCCACAGGCGGGCGCCGAGCAGTTGCGCCGCCTGCCGAGCGATCGTCAGCCCCAGCCCCACGCCCGGCTGGCCGTGCGTGTCGCCGCGGGTGAAGCTGTCGAACAGTTCCGTCAGCTTGTCCGGCGCGATGCCCGGCCCCTGGTCGATCACCTCGACCTGCCAGCCGTCGTCCGGCACCTGCTTGGCGCCGATCTGCACCATTCCCTTCGGCGTGTACTTCACGGCGTTGGAGACCAGGTTCTGGAAGATCAGCGACAGCAGCTCGCGATCGCTGGTCATCTGCGCCGGCGCCGATACGTCCACGCGCAGGTCGATCCCCTTGTCCTTCGCCTGATAGGCGAACTGAGCGCTGATCTCGTTGAGGAGGTGGTCGAGGTTGACCAGCCCCGGCTTCACCTGCACCTTGCCCTTGCGGAAGCGCTCGGCGTGCAGGAAACGGTCCATCGTCGCGACCGTCTCCAGCAGCGAGCGGCGCATCAGGTCCAAGTCCTGCATCGTCTCGCTGAACTGCTCGTGACCCGCCAACTCGCGCTTGAGCACCTCGATCATCAGGAAGATGCCGTTGAGCCCGCCGCGCAGGTCGTGCGACAGGAACGAGAGGTACTTGCTCTGGGCCTCGTTGGCGGCGGTGAGCTGGCGTTGCTGGTGGGCGTTGAACGCGTCAACCGCCTTGCGCGTCGCGATGTCCACGCCGAGGTTGACGGCAATCGACTCGTCCACCCGCAGCTCGCGCCGCAGTTCCTCCGCCACGTGCAGCAGGATGATTCGGCGGAGGATGTGGTACTCGATCAGGACTTCGTTGAGGTTGTAGCTCTGGTGAAAGCGGACGTCGCCGTGCTCGCTGGAGATGCTCATGAGCCGATCGACCGGCACCGCGTGCGTCGCACTGAGCGCCTCGGCTATCTGGTCGAGCACGCGCGGGGTGTTGTCGCGGAGCTGCGTGAACGTCAGCTCATCCGCCGTCGGCAGCGTGCTGCGCACCGCCGTCTCCCACTGCTCGAGGATCCGCGGCTTGCGCGCCCGCAGCGCTGCGGCGACCTCCGGGAAAGATTGAGTCGTCAGCGGATCGAGCGACGGTTGAACCATTCGAAAACTCCTGCGCGACCGCGATGCAATTGGCCTTTGGATTCTGAGTCTGTGATCTTATTAACGCAAGTCGCGGGCGTGGGCGACTTTGGCAATGGATTGCCTGATTGCGAGCGGGCGACCATTCGACACCCGCCCGGCCGCACGGTTAGTGCAAAACCCATCCGGTCCGCGCGCAACCCGAACACGGTTCGTCCGTTCTTCTGACGAAGGCGGATTGTTACCGCGCGCGGCATGAAATCAACGCGCACCGCAGATCGACCGCTTCGGTCCGCTGCCGTGCTTGCACGCATTCTGGTTGAACCACAAGAAGTCACAAGCAACCGGCTCGGGCAACGCGGGGAACACTTCCGGGGATCTTCAGTGCGGGGATCATACCTAGTTGCTTGCGCCGTTTGGGCGCATTCAGTCACCACCATGCCATTACCGGGCTGGCGTTCGTGAGCGTTTGAGCCTGCTGACGGGATCACTGACGCTCACCGGCGATATCCATGCGCCCATCGGCACAATCAACGTCGATGCCGGCGGGACGCTGGATGTCTCGGGCGCAGCCATCGGAGACAATACTCATCCGCTTTTGTTTAATGTTTCCGGCACGGTCAACATTCACGGCGTGACCACCTGGCTTGATGCGGCCACGCATTCGGCGCTGAAGGTTCACAGCGGTGGAGTCCTGAACACTTTTGGTGGGTTGTTCAATCTGTCAGGCACCGCCCACGAGGTCGAGGCGGGAGGCTTGATCAATATCGGCAGCGGCGGAATGAACTTCAACGTAGCACCGACAAGCTCACGCTCGATCCCGGCGCAACGCCCGGCGAACTCGACCTCGGGGGCTCCCTCACCGACGCCGCCAGCAATCAATCGACGATCGCCAGCGGCGTGGGAAGCGGATCGCCGGGTCTCATTAAGCTGATCGGCAGTGAGACGATCACCGTTAAGAGCACCGCCCTGTTCATCTCGGCGAACGTGACCGAGTCTGCCGGCAGCACGCTCACCGTCTCCACCAGCACTGCCACGAACCGTCTCGAATTCGATCGCGCCGAGACGCTGGATGGCGGGCTTGCCGTGCTCGGGCGACTGGACCATGTCGCGAACAACCTCACGGTCGGGGGGACCCTCAGCGGCACCGGCACGATCCTCGGCTCAGACATCACCTTCTCAAACGGAAGCGCCGCGCCAGGCACCACACTGGGCAACGACATCGGCACGCTGCATACGACGAACCTGGTCTTCTCGCCCGGCTCGTCGTACACGCCGCAGCTCGAATCGACCGGCGATAGCCTGGACGTGACCGGCACCGTCACCCTCACGGGAAGTTCGCTATGCCCTGATCCCCTCTCCCCCGGTGCTCGGGCTGACCGCCCGACACTTTTATGCCGGGTAGAGGTAGAGGGTGGCGGGCGGTTGTTCAGTCCCGCCGGTCAGCCAGCGGAGACCTAGCTGAAATACACTTAGTTTTCTCGTTCGTGTCGACTCCAATATGTGACGCAGGCCCTGCTTCAACACCCAGGTGCCGGTGCAGAGGGCCAGCAGCATGGCCAGCGCCATCGCCAGCAGCAGCCGGCAGGCATGCGAGGGCCGGCGCACCAGGCTCCGCTGCCAGTTGAAGCCCTGGCTCTTCTCGTCCCGGTGCATCTGCTCGCACCAGCTTCGCCGGCAGTAACCGGCACAGCGGATGAACGTCGCCGGCAGGTCCGTCACCAGCAGCCATGGCTCTTTACAGGGTCGCTCCCAGGTTGCGACCACGTTGGCCCGTCGCCAGCCCGCCTTCTTGAATAGTTGTACATCGGTTCCAAACCAACGCGCACCCCGTTTGGCCGCCAGCGCGCCAGCGGACCGTTCGTGGCCGCTGCCGCTGCCGCTGCCGCTGCCGTCGGACAGCCGCACGCGCACGTCCCGTTGCAGGCGCAGCACGTAGTGCCAGCCCAGCAGCACGCAGCAATCCAGCACGCTCGGCCAGGACAGCCCGCGATCGGCCAGCAGCGTCACCCGTGTGCCCGGCGGCACGCAACGCGCGATCCGATGCAGCAGCCGCCAGATCAGCTGGGGCATCGGCACCGGCGGATCGTCCGGTGGGTAACACGCCCAGGCCAGCGGCACGCTGCGACGGCGATAGCCGACGCTGAGCTTCAGACATTTGAGCCGCTCGCCCTGCGGCGTCTCGTCCAGGATCAGCACCAGTGACCGGCCGGGCATGCGGGCCAGCGTCGCCAGCACGGCCTGAGCCAGCTGGACCTGCGCGTGGTCGGCGTGAATCTTCCCGTTGGCGATCAATCGTTCGATGCGACGCCGTTTGCTGGCGGGCGTTGCCGGCCCGGGCAGCCTCAGCGCGACGCGACCGGAATGACAATGGTTGGCGCGGACCATGCCGAGGCTGATGGCGGCCAGGGCCTTGGCCTGATGGGCATGCAGCCGCGGCAGCAATTGTTCCTTCACCGTCGCCGTCCACTGCCGTAGAATCTCCGACACATCCAATGTGTTCACGGGTTCCTCCTTGAAGAAACTGTCCAGATCGATTCTTCATAGGAGGAGCCTTGCGCCCGGCTCATCAAGCTGACTCAGCAACCCTCGCCCTCTCCACAGAAAAAGTGTCGGGCGGCCAGGTGCTCGGGGGAGAGGGCAGGGTGAGGGGCGAATGCGTAGGGGCGACGCCCGCGTCGCCCGCCTTTGCTGCGCCGCGCTGGCCCCTCGCCCCGGGCGAGAGGGGACATCGCATCCCTTGTGATCCCCCCAAATCGCGATATAATTCGTAGTTCGCGCTTCCGGGCGGATGGTCCGTTTGGAATAGCGGCGCGAATGTCTCACAACGGAGCGGTGGTGCAGCGTGGACGCCACCGCCTGAAACCGACGATTTACCCTGCCGACTGCATTTCCCACTCGGTCTGCATCGCGCTTCTCGGTTCCAACCCTCCGGGCCACGTTCAAGAAAGGCTTGGGCGCCGTCGCTTGCGCCCCAAACAACTCTCATGGTCGATTTCAACCTGATCAATTCCCTCGGCTCGCTCGATGAGGACATCGACGCGGCCGTCGCAACCGCACTGCCCGATGCCGTTTCGCATAACGACAAGGGCGAACTGGAAATGGACTTCCTCAAGCTCATCAAGCGTGATGAGGTGCAGGACTTCACGCCCGGCGCGATCATCAAGGGGCGCATCAGCAGCACGGTCGGCGACGACTTTGTCGTCGAGCTCGGGCTCAAGAGCGAAGGCGTCCTGGAAAAGGGCGAGTTCGACGACCCGACGGCCGTCAAGGTCGGCGACGAAGTGCGCGTCCTGCTCGAAGACGTCGAAGGCGACACCGGTCTGGTGAAGATCAGCAAGCGCAAGGCTGATCGCATCATCAACTGGGAAGCCATCATGAAGTCCAAGAAGGAAGGCGACCCCGTCCACGGCAAGGTCACCAAGAAGATCAAGGGCGGCCTGCTCGTGGACATCGGCGTGCCGGTCTTCCTCCCCGCGTCGCAGGTGGACATCCGCCGGCCGGGCGAGATCTCCGACTGGATCGGCCGCGACATCGACGCGCTGATCCTCAAGATCGACGAAGAGCGCCGCAACATCGTCATCAGCCGCCGCAAGCTCATCGAGGAAGAGCGCATCCGCCAGAAGAAGGAAACCCTCGAGAAGCTGCAGGTCGGGCAGATCATCAAGGGCACCGTCAAGAACATCGCCGACTTCGGCGCGTTCATCGACCTCGGCGGCATCGACGGGCTGCTGCACATCACCGACATGTCGTGGGGCCGGCTCAATCACCCGAGCGAGCTGCTCAAGATCGACCAGGAGATCGAGGTCAAGGTCCTGCAGATCGACCTCAACAAGGAAAAGATCGCGCTGGGCCTCAAGCAGAAGGACGCGAGCCCCTGGGAGAACATCGAGACGAAGTACCCCGTCGGCAGCGTTCACGAGGCCGAGGTGGTCAACATCATGTCGTACGGCGCCTTCTGCAAGCTGGAAGAGGGCGTGGAAGGTCTCGTGCACATCTCCGAGATGAGCTGGACGAAGCGCATCAACCACCCGAGCGAGGTGGTGACGCAAAACCAGAAGGTCCAGGTGAAGGTCCTCGAGATCAACAAGGACAAGCAGGAGATCAGCCTCGGCATGAAGCAGGTCGAGGAGAACCCCTGGGAGCGCGTCGCCGAGAAGTACCCGCCCGGCTCGGTGGTCACGGGCAAGGTCCGCAACATCGCCAACTACGGGGCGTTCGTCGAGATCGAGGAAGGCATCGACGGCCTGCTGCACGTCAGCGACCTGTCGTGGACCAAGAAGATCGGCCACCCCAGCGAGGTGCTCAAGAAGGGCGAGCAGATCAACGCGGTCGTCCTCAGCGTCGATCAGGAAAAGCAGCGCATTGCGCTCGGCCTGAAGCAGATGCAGGAAGACCCGTGGGTCAACGTGATCCCGGCCAACTACCGCCCGGGCATGGTCGTGCACGGGCAGGTGACGAAGATCGCCAACTTCGGCGTGTTCGTCGAGCTGGAGCCGGGCCTCGAAGGCCTGCTGCACATCTCGGAAATCTCCGACCAGAAGGTGGAGAAGCCCGAGGACTCGGTGAAGGTCGGACAGGAGGTCGAGGTCAAGATCCTGCGCGTGGACAGCGAAGAGCGCAAGATCGGCCTGAGCCTCAAGCGTGCTCAGTGGGCGGCGGAAGAGCAGAAGCGCGAGGAAGAGCGCGCCGTTCGCTCCGACCGCAAGGGCCTGCGCGGCGGCCTGGAAGGCGGCGAGCAGTCCACCGGCCTGGGCGACCTCAAGGTCGGCGGGACGGGCGAGGAATAACGCATCCCCCGCTTCAACCCAAGGAATCGATCGCGAAACGGCTCCGCAGCAATGCGGAGCCGTTTTGCGTTGGCGTTGCACCTTTCGCGCGCGATCCCCCCTTCGCCGTCAAAGACGGAATAAACCCCCCGCCGACGCTCACACCCGGCTCGACTTGCGCACGCCAGCCCGCAACGGGTCATCGCCCGCTGGTGCGGAGCATCACTAGCGTGATGCGTGTTCCGCATGCGCCGCGCTGGGCCGCTCCAGTTCGCACGGTGTCCCGGGCGTGACCGCCGAAGTGTGTCGCGCGACGCACCGATAAAACCGGTGGAGGCGCACATGAGACCCTCAGCGTGCAAGTGGGCCCGATATTCCAGCGGTGCGCAGCATTGATGATCGTGATCTTCTCGCACGTTCGCCTCAAGCACCCCCCGCCGACGCTCGATCCGAGTAGGGGTGCGACGCCTGCATCGCCGTCAGTGTGGGTATGTGTGCGTCCGTGTGTGTGTCTGTGCGACTAGGGATGGGAGAAACGTCTATGGCCACTACGAGCGTTCAATCGGGCTTGCAGCTCTACCTCCGGCAGATCAACGAATCGCCGTTGCTCACCGCCGACGAGGAGAAGCAGCTCTCGCGCCGGATCATCCACCACCAGGACATGGCCGCCCGCGAGCGGATGGTCCGCAGCAACCTGCGGCTCGTGGTGAACATCGCCAAGCACTACGTCAACCGCGGCCTGAGCCTTCCCGATCTCATCGAGGAGGGGAACATCGGCCTGCTCAAGGCGGTCGAGGGGTTCGACCCGGAAAACGGCGCCCGCTTCAGCACCTACGCGAGCTGGTGGATCAAGCAGGCGATCAAGCGCGCCCTGATCAACGGCGTGCAGCCGATCCACATCCCGGCGTACATGGTCGAGATGATGAGCAAGCTCAAGCAGGCGATGCGCGAGATGGAAGACCAGCTCAAGCGCGCGCCGAGCGTTCAGGAACTCAGCGTGCACATGAAGCTCTCGGTCAAGAAGCTCAACATCATCAAGAAGGCCGTCAAGGCCTACAACTCCCCCACCCAGAGCGGCAGCGACGACGGGGAAGTGACGATCAACGACCTCGTCGCCGACACCAACAACCTGCCGCCCGACGAGCAGGTGACCGGCAACGACGAGCTGCGCCACCTGTCGCAACTGCTCGGCGAGATCGACGAGCGGGCCGCGAAGATCCTCAAGCTGCGCTACGGTCTCGACGGGGAAGACCCGCTGACGCTCAAGCAGATTGGCGAGCGCATCGGGCTCACCCGCGAGCGGGTGCGGCAGATCGAGCACGAGGCGCTGGAAAAGCTGCGCATCGCAATGGATGGGGAAGAGCCCGGTGACGAACCGGTCAACAAGCGCGGCAAGGCAGCGTAAGCCTGTCAGTCGAAGAGCAGGCAATCGAAAGCCCACGGATAGCGATCCGTGGGCTTTTGCCATGGTGTGGCGCCCACCCTTGGAGCAACGCTGCTCCGCGGTTAAAACTCCGCGAATGCCGGAACCCACAATTGCGCTCAAGCGCCTCATTCGCGACATCCCCGACTTTCCCAAGCCCGGGATCCTCTTCCGCGACATTACCCCGATGCTCAGCGACCCGTCGGGCCTGGGGCTCGCGGTCGAGCTGATGGCAAATCCATTTCGCGGTAAGAACATCGACCTCGTCGTCGGCGCCGAGAGCCGGGGATTCATCTTCGGCACGGCCGTCGCGTGTTGCCTGTCCGCGGGTTTCGGCATCGTCCGCAAGCCGGGCAAGCTGCCGCACAAGAAGGTCTCGATGACCTATGACCTGGAGTACGGCAAGGACACGCTCGAGATGCACGCCGACGCGATCGTGAAGGGGCAGCGCGTGCTCATCGTGGACGACCTGCTCGCGACCGGCGGCACGATGAAAGCGTGCGTGGACCTGGTGAAACAACTCGGGGGCGAGGTCGCGGGGCTCGCGGTGCTGATCGAGCTATGCGGGCTCAAGGGGCGCGACAAGATGAAGCCGATCGATGTGCATTCGGTGTTGAAGTACGAGTGATGCTCACGTACTTTGCGGAATGAGGAGAACACCAAGGCACGAAGGCGCGAAGACAGGCACGAAGGTAAGAACGAAGCATTGGGATGTGGACAAGCCGGTCAGACCGCTTTAGCGGTTGTCGGCTCCGGTGAAGCGGTAACGCTTCGCGCCTCGATACCCTCTGTGTCATCCCCCAGCTTCAACTGGTGCCGCGCCATCTGGTAGTAGGCGCCGCGCTGCGCGATCAGTTCCTCGTGTGTCCCCTGCTCGACGATCGCCCCGTTGTCCATCACGTAGATCCGATCGCAGTCCGCGACGGTGCTCAAGCGATGGCTCACGATCAGGATCGTGCGCTGCCGCTTCAGGTGGCGCAGCGTCTCGGTGATCATCTGCTCGTTGTGCGGGTCGAGCGCACTCGTCGGCTCATCGAGGATCAGGAACGGCGCCTCGGTGATCAGCGCCCGCGCGATCGCCAGGCGCTGCCGCTGCCCGCCGGACAGGTTGGACGCATTCTCGCTCACCTGCGTCTCGTACTTCTCCGGAAGCTCATCGATGAACCCGCCGGCCTCGGCCAGTTCCGCGGCGCGGCGGACCTGCGCGGGGGTCGCGTCGGGCCGGCCGTACGCGATGTTCTCCGCCACGCTTGCCGGGAGCAGCGGGTTTTCCTGCAGGACCAGCGCGAAGTGCTTGCGCAGGTCGGACAGTTTCACCTTCCGCAGGTCGAGCCCATCCAGCAGCACCGCCCCGCCCGTCACGTCGTAGAAGCGCGGCAGGAGCGTGAGCAGCGTCGATTTCCCGACGCCGCTGGGCCCGACGAACGCGACCATCTCCCCGGGCCGGATCGTGGCGGAGATGCCGCGGAGGATCGGCTGGCTCTCGCTGCCGTAGGCGAAGTAGACGTCCCGCAGCTCGAGCGTGCGCGACTGCCGCGGCAATCGGACCGCGCTGGGGTCGTCGCGAATGAGCGGCGTGCGGTCGAGCACCTCGAACACGCGCCGGGCCTGCACCGCCGCCTGCGCCAGGGTCGAGCCGCTGCCGGTCATCTTGTTGAGCGGGTCGTAAAAGCGTGTGAGGTACGCGAGGAAGACGTAGAGCTTGCCGATCGTCATCCCGCGCTCGCCGAGGTGATAAGCGAACTGATCGCGATAAACGAGCCACCCGCCGTAACCGAGCAGCAGCGCCGTGCCGAGCCCGAGGATCGACCCGACCAGCAGCGTATAGATCACCTCGCGCCGGTGGACGCGGAGCATCTTGCGCACGGTCTTGCCGACCGACGTGTGAAACCGCGTGTACTCGTCCTGCTCCCGGCTGAACGCCTGCGTCAGCCAGAGCGACGCGATCGACCGCTGGATCGCGGTCATCAGCCCCGTGTCCGCCTCCTTCGCCTCGGCCCATCGTTTCCCGAGCGTCACCTGTGCCCAGCGATGCGCCCACACCAGCAGCGGGATCGCCACGAGCGACGCCGTCGCCAGCCGCCAGTTCATCGAGAACATGATGCAGACCATCACCATCAGGACGACGCCGCTGACGAGGAAGTTGCCGACGACGATGTTGAGGATCGTCTGAAACCCATACGTGTCGGAGCTGAGCCGATAGATGCTGTCCCCCTGCGGCCGCGAGCGGTGATACGCCAGGCTGAGCTGCTGGAGCTTCTGGAAGAGATCGCAGCGGACCCGCATGAGCCCGTAGTACCCGACCTTCACCGCCGCCATCGTCTGCGCCATCGTGAGGCACGCGCCCACGACCGTGATGGCGAGCGCGAGGCTGGCGAGCCCGAAGATCTTCCCTGCCGGCGTGGGAGGCACGAGCCAGAGGAATAACCGGTCTTGCCACTCGACCGGCGGCTTGCCCGCAAGGACCGAGTCGAAGAGCACCTTCACGACGAAGGGTTGGGCCAGGCCGACGAGGGTGGCGAGGAACGTGAGAAAGAGCGACCAGAGAATGCGCGGGACGTCAGCGCGGAAGTAGGAAAGGCAGCGGAGGAAAAAACGCATGGTCTCTGTCCCCTCTCCCCTGTAAGCAGGGGAGAGGGTTAGGGTGAGGGGCGATGAGGCGAAGTGCGCAACTAGCGGTTTCGCCCCTCACCCTGCCCTCTCCCCCGAGTACGGGGGAGAGGGTAAAAATCACGCCGCTTCGTCGTGCTGCTCCTGTTCCACAACCGGCAACGGCGTCGGCTGAGCGGGCTCCTTCGTCACGACCGGCGCCGCGGCTTCCTGCGCCGGGCTTGCGATCGGCGCGCCGTCCGTCGCTTCCTGCTTCTTCCCCGTGCGCTTCGCGGGCACGGGCCAATAGTGGATGCGCTCGGCGACCTCATCGATCATGCCCAGCACCGGCCTCGTCACGCGCCACCGGTTGACGGCGTACATCGCCCACCACGTCAGCGGGATCAGCACCGCCGGCCGACTGAACGGCCAGAGATAATCCTGCAGGAGCAGCAGCGCGGTGAGCAGCGAGCTTGCCCCCAGCAGCACCTTGCAGAAGTTGCTCATCCGCGGCTCGACGCGCACGCGCGTCAGCTTGCCGACGTGATGATGATGCTCCGTGGCCGTCGTGATGAGGATGTTCACGTACCGGCTGGCGTAAATCTGCAGGTCCCACCCCGACCACCCGCTGTCGAGCCGATACCGCCACCCCACCGCCTTCACCTCTTCCTTGATCTGATCGAGCAGCAGCAGCCGACCGTGATGATCGCTCCAGTAGCGCAGCGTGTCGCGATCGTTCGGATCGTATGGAACCCGGCGCGGGCGGTCGTAGCCGCGGGCCTCGGTGTTCAGCACCTTGTTGCGCAGCCGCGCCGAATAGCGCGCCCACCCGCGCGCGATCGGCTGGCGAAAGTGCAGGTACGCAATCAGCGGCTTACTGAGCCAATGCCGATGCCGCGGGCGCGGCGCCTGGTATGCGGCGACGCAGGCCAGCAACGGCGGCGTGATGAACATCATCATCGCGACCCACATCAGCGACGTGAATGCCAGCCCCAGCAGCGCCACGAAGCCGGCGAGGAGATGCCACTCGACGCTCATCATCATCATCATGACCAGCGACGCCGGCCGGCGGTAAATCGTCTGGAACAAGCCCGTGCCGAACAGGCCGTGGTAGATGACGTCCTTGCCGACGCGGATGCCGATCTCCTCCCCGCCGTACATCCGCCCGCGCCAGTGGCTCGCGCCCAGCAGGTTGAAGTGGTCGGGGTGCTTGTACTTCAGCATCGCCTCGGCGGTGCCGTAGCCGCGTTGCTGCTTGAGGTACGCCTGGATCGTGTTGCGCCGGTAATGCCACACCTGCGCAGCGGGCGAGAAGCCGATCGTGTAGTTGAGATGTTGGAGCCGCCAGATGAAGTCCACATCGTCGCCGGCCGATCGAAACTGCGGGTCGAACCCGTTCACCTGCTGCCAGGCCCACTTGTAGTAGGCCATGTTGCAGCCGGGCACGTGCTCGGCGGTGCGGTCGTCGATCATCACGTGCGTCGGCCCGCCGGGCGATAAACCGACACAGTCCGCCACCCAGCTTCCGTCATCCGGAATGAGGTTCGGCCCGCCGATGCCGACGTGGTTGGAACGCACCAGCGCGAGCGCCATGTAATACAGCCAGTCCTCGTCGGCTTCGCAGTCGCTGTCGGTGTAGACGATGATGTCGCCTTTTGCCTCCGAGGCGCCGACGTTGCGGGCGTGGCTGAGGCCCATGTTTTTCTTGTAGCGCAGGTTGGTGATCCACGGGAACCGCTCGAGGATCTGCTGCGTTTTGTCGGTGCTTCCGTCGTCAACGAAGATCACCTCGTAGTCCGGATACCGCAGCTTCTGCATCGACTTCAGGCACGACTCGAGCGTGGCCGCGCCGTTGTACGAGCAGATGATGACGCTCGCCTTCGGCAGCTTCACGTCGGCGACCTGCGGCGCCTTGTGATAGATCTCCTTTACCGCGTCGAAGCCGGGCTTTGGGATGCGGTATCCGTTTTCGCCGCGCTCGCGCCTGGTGATGCCGAACGACCAGACCTCGACCTGGTAGCCGTGGGCAAACCAATCGTCGGTGAAGGCGAAGACGAACGTCCCGGCGGCCCCCTCGTCGTACATCGCACGCACCTGCGTCGCGAGGATCTCCGCCTGCTGCTGCTCGGTGTAGCTGTGGCACGTATCGACGCCATACTCCCCCATCAGGAGCGGCAATTCGCCCGCGATGCTCTGCAGCCGGCCAAAATAATTGCGGAAGACCGTCTCGTTATCGAGGTAGACGTTGAAGCAGACGAAGTCGATGCCGTGCGGGCGGAGGTACTCGGTCGTCGGATAGTTGGCGAACGTGACGAGGCATTCCGGCGCCTCCGCCTTGGAGACTGCCACGAGTTCATCGATGAAGTTTTCAACCTTCTCGTTGCCGATGAAGCGAACGAGCTCGGCGGGGATCTCGTTGACCACGCTGATCGCGAAGACGGCCGGGTGGTTCCCGCAACGCCGCGCCGATTCCCGCACCGCGGTGCGCGCCGCGTCGGCGACGTCGGGATCGTCCACGAACGCCAGGTTCTTCGGCCAGCACACGTCGAGGAAGATCTTGATCCCCATCTCCCGCGCCAGCTCGAGGAACCACGGCGGCGGGATCGAATAGATGCGGATGGTGTTGGCGCCAAGCTCGAGGATCTGCTCGAAATCCTTGCGGGTGTGCTCGGGGCTGGCAAAGAAGTCGCCGTTGGCGTCAGGTGCGAAGGGCCCGTACGTGACCCCCTTCACGTAGAACTTCTCACCTCCGAGTCGGAAGAACTTCCCGTCGCGGCGCACGCGATCATCGACGGGCTCCACCTTGCGCTTGCGCGGCGTCGCACCCGGCACGCGCCCCGACGGACCCAGCGGCGGGTGCGTCACGCGCGTGGCGGCGGCCGGTGTCCCTGTGGGCACCGGCGAATGAGTCAACGTGTCCAGCGATGCGGGAGCCATACCTCAAACCGATCGCGCGCGCAGTCCGACACCACGCAGACCCGGAAAACACCGGCATCGGCCCATTATTCTAGCGGCTGCGGAAAATGCGAGGAGGCGAAATCTTCGCAGGGCCGGCTGTGCCGGCCGAGTCCCGTGGCGCGCGAGGAGGGGCGACCGGCACAGCAGGCCCTGCGGGCGGGTCATCTCACCACGGCAGGTCAAACCGTTCCTTCGCCGCCTGCATGATCGTCGCCAGCCGTTTCTCCCACGTGTGAGCCGACATCGCGCGCCGCCGTCCTGCTTCGACCACCCGGTCGTATTCCGACGGTGCCTCGAGGACCCGGTCGAGCTGCTCCAGCATCTGGTCCTGATTCCGAAACGCCACGCACTCCCTCCCCGGCTCGAACAGCGACGGCAGCTCGCGGTTGTATTGCGTGAACAGCAGACCGTGGCTGCACGCGATCTCGTACGGCCGCAGCGGCATGCCGCCGTGCACGCAGCCACCGAAGAGGTTCAGCGATGCCTGCGCGTTCACGTAATATTCCTTCGCCTCCGGCACGCCGCTATGTTCCTTCTGCGCCTGGAGCCCCATCCGCTCCCATCCCTTGCCGACGATGACGAACGCTTCCCCGAGCCGCTGCGCCGCGGCCTGCACCGCCACGTTACGCACGCGCTGCAGCAGCACCCCGCCGAGAATGTTCCAGCGTTCGAATTCCTCCTTGAGCGATGCCGCCAGCTCGTAAGGGCGACGCGCCGTGTTGCCGCGCATCTCGCCCGGCCCGCCCACCGCTTCGATGCACTCGACCATCGGGCGGTCAAGGCTGGCCAGCTTCTGATCGACGACCTTGCCCGCCCATTTGAGCACGAGCGGATCGGCATCCGTTGCCCAGTCGTTCTCCTCGTGATTGTTGCCGAGAAAGCAAAGCTTCGTCCCGCGCTGGGCGAGCGGGATATTTCGCGTCTCCCAAAACTGTGGCGTCGTGCCGAGCGGCACGTGAATGGCGTTGTCGATCGCGAGGAACTTTCGCATTTCCTCGCAGACGTCGATGTCCCAGAAGACGTTGAGCGTGCGCGGGTCGCGCAGCAGCTTGAGATAGTCATGCGCCGAGAACCCGCGCGTCGTCATCGGCTGCATCGCCCGCGGCTCGTCCCACCAGTAGTTGACCGCGGGAATCCCCGCCGCCCGGTGCAGCGGCTCCCGCGTCCTGGGGTGCGGCAGCAGGATGGACGAATTGCCGCCGAGGATCAGCTGCACCTTGAATTTCCGCAGCGTCTGCAGCCACTGGTTGTAATGGTTGTCGAAGGTGGCGAACCGCCAGTCGTCGGTCCAGAAGTGATACCACGGCTCCGCGACGAGCACGTTGTACCCCAGCTTCAGGAGGCTGTGCGCAATCAGCTCGGTCCACCAGATGTAGCTCGAGATGAGCACCGTCTTGCGGCTGCCGGCGCATGAAAAGTACTCGTTGCGGAACTGCTTGCGCCGGAGGAGGAAGTCGGAGATGCCGGTCATGGTTGAGGTTCTTGCGGAAAATTCTTACCACAGAGGACACCGAGAACACAGAGGACACAGAGAAGAAGCGAAGAACAGTCGAACGATGGCGCCTCGTGCTGCACCGTTTTCTTGTCTGTGATCTCTCCCGCCTTTCTCTGTGTTCTCTGTGGTAATCCTCGTTTCGCGAAGGTCCGTCCTGCGACGCCACGCCAGCGGGACTGAAGCGATTCCTGTTGACGAATTCCCTGGCGGAAATGAGACTATCGACATGGTCAGCAGCAACGCCGATGCGGTCCTCGAGACGCTGGAATGCGCCACGGAGGAGAACAAGGTGGACTCGCAGCGCTCGGGGCAGGTCATCTACCTGCCGGCCGAGGGGGAGATCTGGATCACCGGGGACATTCACGACCACCGGCGCAACTTCGAAAAGTTCATCGCGGCCGCGGACCTCGAGAACAACCCGCAACGGCACATCGTGCTGCACGAGCTGATCCACGGCGAGCATTACGACGCCAACGGCGCCGAAGACAGTTGGCAGATGCTCGTCAAGGCCGCGGAGCTGAAGTGCGACCATGCGAGCCAGGTGCACTTTCTGCTGGCCAATCACGACCTGGCGCAGATTCATGGCGAAGGGATCATGAAGGGCGGGATCAGCGTCTGCGAGGGGTTCAACAAGGGCATTCGGCGCGACTTCGCCGACCATGCAACGACGATCCAAGTGGCCGTCACCGAATTCCTGCTCTCGTTCCCGTTGGCGATCAAGACCGACAACGGCCTGTTCATCTCGCACAGCCTGCCGAGCGAGGCGGACATGCCGGTGTTCGACTACAGCGTCTTCGAGCGCGAGTTGACCGGCGCCGACTACAAGCGGCGTGTCGGGCCGGTGTATCAGCTCGTCTGGGGCCGGAAGATGACGCCCCAGGCGGCCGCGACGTTTGCCGATCAGGTGGGCGCGTCGCTCATCATCACCGGACACCAGCCGCAGGAGGCGGGGTATCTGGTGAACGGGGATCGACACCTGATCATCGCGTCGGATCACAATCAGGGCGTGTTCGTGCCGCTCTCGCTGGAAGAGCAATACACGATGGACGACGTCGTAGCGCGGGTCACCAAGTTCGTCGCCCTCGACATGGACGCAGAGGAAAGCGCCTGATTTTCACAACTTTCATCACCTTCCTATCTCGAACGACTTGCGCATTTTCCGCCTGCTATAGCGTATGATTCCCCGGCTATGGCTCGCCCGCTCCGCCCCATGACTGCTGCGATTCGCTGGACGCTGGTTGGCGTTGCGGTCGTCGTCGCGTGCGTGGCCGCACTTGTGGTGTTCACGTATCTTCGGCCGACCGTCATGGTGACGAAGGTCGTCGAGGGGCCGGTCGTGCAGGCGTTTTACGCAACCGGGACGTTACAGGCGGAGCGCGAGTATCCCGTCAAGGCGAACACCGCCGGGATCGTGCGAAAGGTCGATGCCGATCGACCGTACGTTGATAAAGGGGATCAGGTCAAGGCGAACCAGCCGCTTGCGATCGTCTCCGACCCGCAGTTGCAGTTCGCATACGACAAGGCGAAGGCGGAGGTCGAGGAGAAGCGTCTCCGCGCCGAACCTGACAGCTCGCCGGTGCTCAAAGAGCTGGATGCGCGCATCGCCGCCGCGGGTGAAATGCTCGACGCCGCCAAGCGCGAGCAGGACCGCATCAGCAAGCTGCTCCGGTCCGGCGGCACCTCACAGAGTGAATTCGACCTCACGATTGATCGCGTCAAGCGCAACTGGATGGACGTGGAGTCCACCAAGGCGCAGCGCCAGTCGATGCAGCTCCTCCTGAAGCGCGAGCTGGAAGTGGCGGAAGCCGCTTTGGTGGCGGCGGAACATGAACTGGACCTGCAGACGGTGCGATCGCCCGTAGACGGCAAAGTCCTGGACCGGCCGGCCACCCTCGGCACGCACATGGCCATCAACGATCACGTGCTGCAAGTGGCGGATGTGTCGTCGGACAAGCTCGTCATGCGCGCCCAGGTCGATGAGGAGGACGTGACGCGCGTGTGGGTCGGCCAGACCGTGCGAATGGTACTTTACGCCTTCGGTGACGAGACGCCCTTTACCGGAAAGGTCACGCGCATTTACCCGAAGGCGGATCCCGACCGGCGCACCTTCGAGGTGGACATCGCGCCGACCAAGCCGAGCGAAAAGTTCCTCCCCGGCATGACCGGCGAATTGGCGTTCGAAGTGAAGCAAAATCCCAAGACGCTGGTCATTCCCAGCCAGGCCGTGCAGAACGGACGCGTGTGGGTGTTGCGGCAGGGCCGTTTGCGCGCCGTCCCAGCCCAGCTCGGAACCCGCGGCGTGGAGAAGACCGAAATCCTCTCCGGCATTTCACTTGGCGAGCTCGTCCTGATCAGCCCCGCTGCCACGCTGTACGACGGTCAACGCGTACGCGCCCACGAGTTCGACCCGAATGCCGCCGCGGCACTGAATCGACCGAAGAAGAAAGAATTATCCCGTAGCGTGTTCTGAGGGATTGCGGAATCGGATTTGCGAATTGAAGAAAATGCATTGGGCCCGCGGGCTGACTTCGAGTCCGCAATCAAGACCATGCGCTGGTTCATCTCCATCCGCTACTTCCTCACGCACAAGCGGCAATCGCTCGTGTGCATCCTTGGGGTGGCGATCAGCGTGACGATGTTCCTCACGATGACGGCGCTGATGCATGGACTGACCGACAAGTTCATCATCGAAACGGTCGAAGCAACCGGGCACATCACGATCAAGGATGAGCCCCGCGAAATGCGGACGCAGATCCTCGAGCCGGTCTACCGCGACCCCAACGCGCTGCTCGACGTCGAGGGTGTCAAGCCGCGCGAGCAGGTGAAGAAGATCCGCAATGCCGGCGGGCTGATTGCGACCCTGGATAAATGGCCGGGGATCGTCGCATCCGCGCCGGTCGTCAATGGCAACGCGATCGCCACGTACGGCACGAAGACGATCAACATCACCATCATGGGTGTCGAGCCCGAACGGCAGTTGAAGGTGACGACGATCGGCGCAGATCTCATCGCCGGCGACTTCGCCCGTCTGCGCACGACCGCCGACGGGATCATCCTGGGGCGCGGCGTCGCCGACGTGCTGGGCGCGAATCTGGACGATACCGTCTCCCTTTCCAGTTCCACCGGCGGGCGCACCACGGGGCGGGTCGTGGGTGTTTTTCAGACCGGCGTGACGCCCGTTGATTATTCTCGCGCGTACATGCTGCTCAACAGCGCCCAGACGCTGCTCGACAAGAAGAACGTCATCAACGAGATCGTCGTCCGCACGGACGATTACAACCAGGCGGAGGCGTACGCGGCGCAGATCGAGGGCATCGCCGGCTACCGCACCGAAAGCTGGCAGGAGGCGAGCGCGAACTTTTTGAAGATCTTCAAAATCCAGAACATCATCACCTACATCATCACGGCTGCCCTGCTGATCGTCGCGGCGTTCGGCGTGCTCAACATCCTCATCATGGCCGTGCTCGAGCGCGTGAACGACATCGCGATCCTCAAGAGCTTCGGCCTGTCGCGCTGGGACGTGACGGTCATCTATCTCTTCCAGGGCGTCGTCATCGGCCTGCTTGGATCGATCTCCGGCCTCGTCTGCGGGAAGCTCTCGATCGAAGGCCTGCGGCGGGTGCCGATCCCGATGGAAGGGCTTGTGAAGACCGAAGGCCTGCTCCTCAGCGAGCACGCCAGCCAATACTGGGCCGCGTTCATCAGCAGCATGCTGATCGTGCTGCTCGCGGCGGTCTATCCCGCGCGGCGCGCGGCGACGTACGACCCGGTGGAGGTGATCCGGGGCGCACATTGATGGCGCGAAACTCAGAACGCCGTGGGCGTCCGACGGGCAGCCGATAAGATCGCCTGCATGGACCACGACCGCCTCTTCAAGCAGCTCCTGCGGACGTTCTTCATCGAGTTCATCGAGCTGTTCATCCCGGAGGCGGCCGCGTACATCGAACCCGGCAGCATCGAGTTCCTCGACAAGGAGATCTTCACCGACCTCTCCGGCGGCAACCGCCACGAGGTGGACCTGCTCGTGAAGTGCCGCTTCCGCGGGCAGGAGGCGTGCTTCCTCATCCACGTCGAGACGCAGGCGAGCGCGCAGGACAACTTCGCCGAGCGGATGTTCCGGTACTTCGCACGCCTCACGGAGACGTTCGGCCTGCCGGTCTACCCGATCGCCCTGTTCACCTACGATGCGCCGCAACGCCCGGAGCAGGACGTGTACGAGGTGAAGTTTCCGGACATGACGGTGCTGAGATTTCGCTTTCGCACGATCCAGCTCAACCGGCTCAACTGGCGCGACTTCGTGCGGCGTCCCAACCCGGTTGCGGCTGCGCTGATGGCGAAGATGCGGATCGCGCCGGAGGATCGGCCGCGCGTGAAGCTGGAGTGTCTGCGCCTGCTGGCGACGTTGAAACTCGATCGTGCGCGGCAGGGGCTGATCCGCGACTTCATGGACAGCTACTTGCGCTTGAGTGCCGAAGAGATGCGGGTGTACGATAGGGAAGTCCAGGCGATCGAACCGCCGGAACGCGAGGCCGTCATGCAGATCATCAACGAGTGGGAAGCGCGGGGCGAAGCGCGGGGCGAGGCGCGGGGAACTGCCAACACGCTGCTCCGTCTCCTCCTCCGCCGTGTTGGCGAGGTGCCCATCGACGCCCGTCAGCGCATCGAGAGCCTCTCTCCCAACCAACTGGAGGCCCTGACCGACAGGGTGCTGGATTTTGATTCCGTTGCGCAAGTCGAGGCGTGGCTGGCGACCAATGGATGATCGCGTGCGATGTGGCGTCCGGTCCGGCGGAGGTGTTTCGTGGAGCTGATCAGCAAGCCGGCGCCTCTGCCTCAAGGGGCGTTTGAAGATGGGGCCCGGTTGGCTCCGGCGCGCGCGGCAGTGGCGGTTGCAACATCCTTCGCGCCCGCCGCGTCGCTCCTCCGCGCTCAAAATGTTCACCGCATCCTCGGTTCTGGCGATACCGCGACGCACATCCTCAAGGGTGTCGATCTCAGGATTCAGTCGCACGAATACGTCTCCATCGTCGGCGCCAGCGGCTCGGGCAAGAGCACGCTGCTCTACCTGCTCGGCGGGCTCGATCGGCCGAGCCGGGGAAGCAACTCGCCCGATGGCGAGGGATTTCATCCGCCCAGCCGGATCTTCATCGATAATCACGACACGTGGACGCTGAACGATCAGGCGCTGGCGGCGGTGCGAAATGAGAAGATCGGGTTCGTCTTTCAGTTCCACTACCTGCTGAAGGAGTTCACCGCGCAGGAGAACATCTGCCTGCCGATGTTCAAGCTCGGCCGGCTGACGCGCCGGCAGGCGATGGAGCGCGGGATGGCGCTGCTGGAGCGCTTCGGGCTTGCGGACAAGGCGACCCGCCGCGCCAACCGCCTCAGTGGCGGCGAACAGCAGCGTGTGGCGATCGCCCGGGCCCTGGCGAACGAGCCAGCCGTGCTGCTGGCGGATGAGCCGACGGGAAACCTCGACCGTAAGAACAGCGAGACGGTTGCCGGTATCTTCGATGAGCTGAACGCAGGCGGACAGGCCATTGTCATGGTCACGCATGACCATGCACTCGCGCAACGTGCGCGGCGAATGATTACGATGGAGGACGGACTGGTCGTCAGCGACCGCGCACTCATCGCCGGGCAACGTGTGAAATGAACGATCCGCTTGCTCCGAACCTATCCGCCGACGACGGCATCGCCTCCGCACCGGAGCCCGCCTCAGCGTCCGGTCTTGCAAACAGGGCGACGGTTACACCCGTACCGGCGCCGGCACATGCACCTGCACTGGCACCCTGCAAGGTGTCGATTGTCATTCCCGTCTACAACGAAGCGGCGACCGTGCAGCAACTGGTCGGCCGGGTCGTCGCGGCGCCGCTGCCTGCGGGATGCACGCGCGAGGTCGTCTGCGTGGACGACGCGTCAACCGACGGCACGTCCGGTAAACTGGCGAAACTGCATGCGCTGTATCCGGACGTGCAGATCCATGTTCTCGCCAACAAGGTGAATCGCGGAAAAGGGGCCGCGCTGCGGGACGGCTTTGCCGCCGCGACGGGCGACGTCGTGGTGATCCAGGACGCCGACCTCGAATATGACCCCGCCGACTATCCGAAGCTGCTGGGGCCCATCGTATCGGGGCACGCCGATGTCGTGTTCGGGAGCCGCTTTATCGGCGAGCCGCACCGGGTGCTTTATTTCTGGCACACGGTCGGCAACAAGGTCCTGACTTTTCTGTCGAACATGTTTACCAACCTGAACCTGACCGATATGGAAGTTGGGTACAAGGCGTTTCGCCGGGATGTGCTGCAGCGCATCACGCTGAAGTGCGACCGGTTCGGCTTCGAGCCGGAGGTCACCGCGAAGGTCGCCCGCCTGCGCCCCCGGCTGCGGATTTACGAGGTGGGCGTCGCCTACTACGGCCGCAGCTACGAAGAAGGTAAGAAAATCACCTGGCGCGACGGGGTGAAGGCGATTTTGACGATTGTGCGGTTCGGGTTTGAGAAGTGAGATGGGGAGGGAGAAGAAGCCAGTAGCCAGTAGCCAGTAGCCATAAGAAGATGGAAGTACGGCTACGGTGGCGATGGGCGTTTTGCGTTTCTCCTTCTGGCTTCCGGCTTCTGGCTTCTTTTTTCGAGTGATTCATGCGCATCCTGATCACTGGCGCCGCTGGCTTCCTTGGGTCCCACCTGACGGACCTGCTCCTTTCCCAGGAGCACGAGGTGGTCGGTATGGACAACCTCATCACCGGCCGGCGGGACAACATCAAGCACCTGCATGGGCACCCGCGGTACCGGTTCCTGCAGCGCGATGTGATCGAATCCACAGACATCGACGGGCCGATCGACCGCATCTACCACATGGCGTCACCCGCGTCGCCAATCGGTTATGTGAAACACCAGGTCGCGACGTTGAAGGTGAACAGCCAGGGGACGTGGAACCTGCTCGAATTGGCGCTGGAAAAGGACGCGCGTTTTTTGATGGCCAGCACCAGCGAGTGTTACGGCGACCCCGCCGTCAACCCGCAGCCGGAAAGCTACTGGGGTAACGTCAACCCGATCGGCCTGCGCAGCATGTACGACGAGGCGAAGCGCTTCAGCGAAGCCTGCACGATGGCGTATCACCGCGAGCGCGGCGCCGACACCCGCATCATCCGCATCTTCAACACCTACGGCCCCCGCATGGACCCGCATGACGGGCGCGTGGTCATCAGCTTCATCCGCCAGGCGATGAACAACGAGCCGCTCACGGTGTTCGGCGACGGCAAGCAGACGCGCAGCCTGTGCTACGTGTCGGACCTCGTGCGCGGCATCAACCTCACGATGGAGAGCGACTTCCACGAGCCGATCAATCTCGGCAATCCATCCGAGCTGACGATCCTGGATATCGCCAAGGAAGTGCTGGCCCTGTTGCCGGAGAGCACGAGCGAGATCACGCACCTGCCGATGCCGCCCGACGATCCGAAGGTCCGTCGCCCGGACATCACGCGGGCGAAGCAGGTGCTCGGCTGGCAGCCGATCGTGAGCCGTCGCGAAGGGCTGGCGAAGATGATCGAATCGTACCGCCAGAGCCTGCAGGCACAGCATCACGCCCCCACGCCCGCTGCAGCGGCGGCGACCCCAAGCAATCCGGCCGCTTGATCGTCGCCGTCGCTCATCGAAGATTCACGACGACGATCACGATCGCGACGACCATCATCAGCAGGGCGAGGATCAGGCTGACGATCGCGCAGATGCCGGCGAACTTCCAGTAGGCCTTTTGCGCCTCCAGCGCCTTCTCCAGGTCTATGGGCCGCCGCAGGCGCATCAGAGCGAGGATGCTGGATGAGTATCGGGTGAGCAGCCAGGCCGCGATTCCGGTTAAGATCGCCATGCCCCCGTACAGCACCAGGTCGAGGAGCAGGATGACGACGATGGGGGGCCCCGAGTAAATGGACGCCCCGGCGGCCATGACCAGAGCGAACAGCCCTGCGACGACGATCAACGCCGCGCTGACGAAGCCGACGATCCCCAGGAACAGCACCCACGGGCGCGTCTGCCGAAGCATGTCGATCGATCGGGGCGTGATGACCAGTGCCTCGGACGTCGGTGCCTCGTATGCCAGTGCGGGCGCCGGAAGCGCGTAGCCCTGCCCATAGGCGGCTTGGGGATAGTCGGTGCTCGCGCTGCCGGCGGCGTAGCCGGTAGACGCGGCGGCGGGATATGCCCCGGGGGGCTGCGTGGACGTCGCGGGGCTATAGGCTGGAGGCGCCGGCAGCGGCGCGGCGTACGCGGGGGTCGGCGCCGTCGCGACCGCGGCAGGCGCGGCGCTGTTAGCTGCGTGCGAAGCTGCGGCGGCGGTGCTGAAGAGGCCTGCCACCTTGCGAGCAGGCGTCCACTCCGCCAGGCCGTCCTTCCAGATCAAGTCCGTGGGGTTCAACTGTCCAGTTTGAGCCAGTTGCTTGAGCTGTTCGCTGGTCACTGGCCCAAGCTGCTGTCCGCCCTGCGCGTAATACCACTGCGACGCCATACGCACCCCGTGTTAAGCCCGCAAAAACCGCATTTCCGCCGGCAGCAGGATACCGCATCCGCGCATAGTCCCCAAATGTACGGGACGCTCCGTGCATCGAAATCTAGCTGTCCATCTTTTCAGCGGTTCTAAAATGACTGAAACATTGCGCAGTCAGCCTCCTGGCGCGTATATTTCAGTAGATACTGAAACTGGAGGTTTTTCATGGCGAGTCTGCTATCCACGGCTGCGGCTGCTTCACCGGGGGCCGCTCTTACAAGTGCTGGTGTGACGAGCACTAGCGCAGATCCCCCGCCGGCGCGTTCGACGGGCGAACTGCCTACGCATCAGCAGCAGTTGCGCACCGTGCAGGACCTGTTCATCCGCCGATGGGGCGAGATGGGCCAGACGTGGGGCATCAACCGCACAATGGCGGAGATCCACGCCCTGCTCTACATCACCGCCCAGCCGCTGTGCACCGACGATGTCATGGAACGGCTGAACATCAGCCGGGGCAACGCGAGCATGAGCCTGCGCGCGCTGTGCGACTGGGGCATCATCCGCCGGCTGCACAAGCGCGGCGAGCGGCGCGAGTATTTTGAGAGCCTCTCGGACGTGTGGGAGATGTTCTCGATCATCGCCGCGGAGCGCAAACGCCGCGAGATGGACCCGGTCCTGGAAACGATCAAGCAGTGCCAGCGCATGCTCGACGAGGAGAGCATCGGCAAGGCCGCCAAACAGGAAGCCGTTCAACTCACCCGCCAGCGGCTGGAGGGGATGCAGGAGTTCATGGAAGTGACCAACAAGATCTTCCAGCAGTTCATCGGCAACGCCAAGAGCGGACTGACGAAGGTGGTGAAGGTGTTGCTGAAGGCGTTTTAGTCGAAGGCACGAAGGCACGGAGGCACGGAGGCCCGAAGGCACGGAGGCCCGAAGGCACGGAGGCCCGAAGGCTTGAGGGCGATCGTTCTTTGGATTCCTTCGTGGCTTCGCGCCTTCGTGTTTACACCGAATCCTGCTCTCGTCCCCGCGGTGTACCTGCACTTCAGGCGAGCTGGTGGTAGCGGAAGTACGACGCCGCGAAGCAGCGGTCGGCGAGCGCCGCGATCAGTTGCTCGCCGCGATCGGCGGGTGACTCGAAGTTGATCGTCGCCGCCAGCGGGCGCTCGGTCAGATCCATCAGTGCAAACGCCGGCTCGTAGCCGGTGTCGCGCAGCTCGGTCAGCAAATGCTGCTGGAACGCCCGCAACGTGATCGTGTCCGCGTTTTCGTCCACCCCGCACGCCACGAGCGTCAGCGACGCAAGCTGCCCGCGGCAGCGCAGCGTAGCCATCCCTGCCGTCTGGGCAGAACTCCGCCAGCGAAAGTGCATCGGCGGCTCCGCCCCCGCCCCCGCGGTCGTGGCGCCGAGCATGGGCAGCGCCCCTTCAAATTCTTCCGGCGAGCGCCAGAGCTGGCCGGAAAAGTATCCGATCAAGTCAGCCGCGCCGGGGATCTGAAGCAGGTCGTCGTAGAGGTAGGTTTCCTTGAATTGCAGCTCGCCTTTGACGTTCAGGTCGGCCAGGACGAAGGAGTTCACGAGCCGGGGCACACGAGACGTTGTAGCGGGGGCGCGCGGTTCGGGCAACGCTGTGAATCGGTTGCGCAACACGCGTGCGCGCGTGAGCGCGGCGTGCAGTCGCAGCTTAGTCCTCTCGCCTCGATCGCATCACCGCAACGGCTGCGGCGACCCCGCCGACGACTGCGAGCGCAGCGAGGACCTTCGGCAGCGGGTCGGGCGCCGCCGGCGGGTACCAGATCACGCCACGTTCGTCGGCAAGGGCGGGTTGACCCACGTAGCGGCCCTTGCCTGGGACTGCCAGGCGATCGAAGTCTCTCGCCAGCGCGTGCAGTTCGTGGGCGAGCCGCGGGTTGCTCATCGGGATGCCGTGCCCTGTGGCGGCGACGTGCGGTTGAAGGGCTTCGAGTCGGCGGACGCTGTCGCGTGCCGCGTCCCAGTCGGGGGTGTAATACATCGGCGGGCCGTGAACGGCTTGCGGGTGCTGCGTGAGGGCGCAGAACATCGACTCGTTCTTCGTCGTCACGAACGCGTCGCCGGCGATCAACACACGGTCGGCGTCGCGGAAGAAGGAGACGTGGCCGGGTGAATGGCCGGGCGTGTGGATCCACTGCCAGCCGGGCATTCCCGGGACCGTCCCGTCGGCCGGGAGGCGCCGCGCGCGGGGGCCCAGGTCGATCGGCCCGCGCGGGTAGAGGAATGCGGAGCGCGCCATCATTCCGCCCCCCACCGTCGGGTCGGGCGGCGGGTACTTGCTCATGCCGATCAGGTACGGGAGCTCGAGCTCGTGCGCATACACCGGCACGTCCCACCATTCCGCCAGCTCCGGTAAGCCCCCCACGTGATCGAAATGGCCGTGCGTCAGGACGATCGCGCGGGGGCATGCGCGCCGCCCAAATCGGCGCTGTGCGGCGCGGGCGATGCGCGATGCGTTCATCGGCATGCCGGCATCCACGAGGACCCAGCCGTTGGGCCCGTCGGCTGGATCGCCGACGAAGAAGAGGTTGACGAAGAGCGTCGTCAGGTACGCGACGTCGTGAGCGACCTGCGGCAAGTCATCGCCGGGCAGACGATGTTCGCGCGTGGACGAGGGCGATGGATACGTCGTCATCGTTGGAGCAACCATGTCACAACGTTAGCGACGAGCGGCGGCGTCATGGAATGGGGAATTCGACCGTTCACGTTCCGCTCATGAGCAGGCAGGGTTAGCAGCCTCAGCGGATCGGCTCGGCACGTGCATAGAGACGCTCCGGTGCAGACGGAAAATACTTAAAGAGCGCTGGGCAGAGCCACCCTTCCATGCGCGGCTTAGCGCATGCGTACCACGTGCCGCCATACTCGCTGCGTGTGCGGACGAATTCCTTCTGGTATCCGGGAAATGGCGCGGCGGAGAAGAGCAGACGGAATCCTTTGTCGGCGTTTGGAATGTCCGTCACGAGCGTATCGATCATCTCGGGAACGCCGCTGACGAACGGCTCCTGCACGAGCCCGGTCGCTGGGTCGTCAAAGACCCAGGTGCCATGTGCGCGATAGGGTTGAATGACGAGAATGGAGTTCATGAGCGAAATGCGGAATGCGGAATGATGAATGCAGGCGCGGAACGCTAAACGCTGAACGCTGAACGCTGAACGCTGAACGCTGAACGCTGAACGCTGAACGCCGATTGCAACTTGGTGCCCGTCGCTTCATGGCGGTTGAAGCAGCCGCGTTTTTGCCGTTGTTGTTGTCGTCGCCTACAGCGCAGCGAAGTTCGCGAGGATCTTGAGCCCGACCGTTTGACTCTTCTCGGGGTGGAACTGCGTTGCCATTACGTTGTCGCGCCAGATGCTGCTGACGAAGGGGCGCCCGTAATCCGTCGTAGTCGCGACGACGGATTCATCCGCGGGTTCGACGTGATAGCCATGCACGAAGTAGACGCCGCACCCTTCGGGCAAATCCTTGAAGAGGGGCGCGGGGCGTTTGACGGTGAGTTGGTTCCAGCCCATGTGGGGAACCTTGAGGTGCATCGTGCGATCGACGTCGAAGCGCACGCACTTGCCGCGGAGCACGCCGAGGCCCGCGTGCTCGCCGTCCTCGTAGCCGACGTCGAACAGCATCTGCAGCCCCAGACACACGCCGAGGAACGGCTTGCCGCGCTCGATGTGGCGCAGGATCGGCTCGACGAGTCGCCGCTCGCGCAGCGTGGCGACGGCATCCTGAAACGCACCGACGCCCGGCAGCACGATCTTGTCGGCCGCGTCGATCTGCTCCGGCTCGCTAATCACCTCAGCAGCATGCCCGACGTGCTCAAACGCCTTTTGGACGGAGCGAAGGTTGGCCATGCCGTAGTCGATGATCGCGATGCGCATCGGAAGACACCCGTAGAACGTAAAAGACGTAAAATGTGACGCAGCGCTGACGCGCAGCCGTTACATTTTACGTCTTTACGTTTTAGGTCGGTTGGAACCGAACTTCTAGCGTTGCGACGCCGGAATTGCGCCCGTGCGTGCGCTCGCTTACCGCGTCACGACAACGATCTCCACGCGCCGGTTCTTCGCCTTGGCGGCGGTCGTCGTGCCGGGGTCCTTGGGCTTGTCGGAGCCGAAGCCTTCGGACGTCACGAGGCTCGCGTCCACGCCCTTGCCGATGAGGTAGTTCTTCACGGCATCGGCGCGGGCACGGGACAGCTCGTTGTTGTCCTTCCACTTGCTGTGCTTGATCGGGTCGCTGTCGGTATGCCCCTGGACCCGGACGGACTTGCCGTTGTACTGCTTCTTGAGCGCGGCAGCGACCTTATCCAGGTTGGCCTTGGCGGATTGCTTGATGATCGCCTGGCCGGGATCGAAGAGGGCGTCGCCGACGAAGTTGACGGTGGTCGTGCCGGCTTTGGCGTCAACCGTCGCGTCCAATCCGTTGAACGGGTTATCCGTCGGCGCCGGCGCGGCAGGAACAGGCGGCGGCGCGATCGGCGCCGGCGGTGGCGTGACAACGACCGCCGGCTGCGGCGGCGGTGCAGGACGCACCGGGTCGGGCAGCACCGTCGGGGCCGCAGTCTGATGTTCGTCGAGACGCGCCTGCAGCTCGCGGTTCTGCTCGCGCAGCTTCACGTTCTCGTCATAGACCTTGTTCTGGCAGCCCGTGCCGCCAAGGCTCAGCACCGTAATGCCCAGCACCGACACCAGCGGCACCGTCAGTTGACGGAGAACGCCGCTCATTCCATTTGACATCCCGAAGCGCCGCATCGTGACTCCTTTCAAGCGGGGCCGCTTCCACCCGGAAATGGTTGCCCGACAACCCCAGAAGTGGCCGCACACATTGAGCTGAATTGCGGCAAAATGTAAGGGAAAACGCGCGCGCGTCAAGAGAGGCGGAGGTGGAAAGATGGCGAAGAGATATGGATTACGCAAGCAACACGGCCCCCGCGGAGCGGCGAAATCGCAGCGCATACACGAGAAACGACTTCAACGGCCCCAGCGTCCAGACCCATGGCCGGATCACCTGCACGTCGCTGAGCAGCGCCGCGAGCAGCGGATCGTCCCGCAGGAGGCGCTCGACGGATTCGGGATCGAGGGCCGGATACGTCACCCGCTGATGCACGAGCGCGCGGAGCAGCTCCGGAAGATCGCCATACCGCGCCGCGGCAATGTATGGCCGGGTCACGCTGGAAATGACGTCTGTGACCAGAACCCCAAAACCGCCCGGCTTGAGCAGATCGGTCATCAGGCGGAGATGCCGGTCGCGGATGGCGCAGCGCAACGCCAGCGTGCGCGGGTGCGACGCCCCGAGCGTATCGCCCGCGTAGCCGGCGAGCTGCGAGAGCACGCACGGAGAGAGGACCACATCGAACGCGCCCGGCAGCGCCGGCATCGGCGCTGTTGCGGCACGCTCAATGGTCGCGTCAATCTCCTGCCGCGTTGGCGTGCGCCGCGGCCAGGTCGAGACGACCTCGGCAATGCCGGTGAGGTCGATCGGGGCGTGCGTGTGAACATTTGCAGCGGTCGCGACCCCCTGTCGCTGCCGCGCGTTCGCCAGCGCCGCCGGATCGAGGTCCACGAGGTGCACCTCCTCAAACGTCGCGGCGAGGCGCGGCAGGTCGAGGTCGTTGCAGTTGCCGGCACCCAGGACGCAGAGCCGCCCGCCTCCGGTGAGCCCATCGGCGAGCAGGAGCTGCTCGATCCGGTCGCGGTGAGAGGTGAAATGCTGCCAGTGGTCTTGCGTGGAGCGGTTGAAGCGGGACTGCTGCTGCGTGACGAGGTTGGGCGCTCGTTCGCTCATCGAGCAGGTTGCTCCGCGCGAGGGAAGAACGCGGCTGCAACAGCGCGCCGCAAAACGGGGGAACGCGCCACGCGCGTCACGCAATGATCTCGCTCACCACGTTGCCTGCAACGTCGGTCAGTCTGAAATCGCGCCCGTTGAAGCGATACGTCAGCTTCGTGTGCTCCAGACCGAGCAGGTGCAGGATCGTCGCGTGAAGATCGTTGACGCTCACCGGGTTCACCGCCGCCTTGTGTCCGATCTCATCGGTCGCCCCATAGTGCGTCCCTGCCTTGATGCCGCCACCGGCCATCCAGACGGTGAAGGCGTGCGGGTTGTGGTCGCGCCCGGGCTTGGCGCCCTTCTGACTGACCGGCAGGCGACCGAACTCGCCGCCCCAGATCACCAGCGTCTCATCCAGCAGGCCGCAATTCTCCAGGTCCGCAAGCAGACCCGCGACGGGGGTGTCGGTCTCCTGCGCGAAGCCGCCGTGGTTGCCGGCGAGGTCCATGTGGCCGTCCCAGGAAAGCTGGTTTTCCATCCCGCCGGAGTAGATCTGCACGAACCGCACGCCGCGCTCGACGAGACGACGAGCCGTCAAACATTGCTTTGAGAAATGACGGCACTTGGGGTTGTCGAGGCCGTAGAGACGCTTGACGTGCTCCGGCTCCTGCTCGACGTCGAGTGCCTCCGGCGCCGCCATCTGCATCCGATACGCCAGCTCGAACGACTCCACCCGCGCCTGCAGTTCCGGCTCGCCCGGCGTCTGCGCCAGACGATGTTGGTTGAGCCGCTTCACCAGATCGAGCTGCCGGCGTTGCTGCGCATCGCTCATCGACGTCGTGCGCGCCAGGTCCTCGATCGGCAGGCCTTGCGGCTTGAGCGCCGTCCCCTGGTACACGCCCGGCAGAAAGCCCGCGCCCCAGTTCTGGCTGTGCCCCTTGGGCACGCCGCGCCCCAGCGTGTCGTACATCACCACGAACGCCGGCAGGTTCTGGCTCTCGCTGCCGAGACCGTACGTCACCCATGCGCCGACGCTGGGAAACCCCATCCGCGTCATCCCGCTGTTGATCTTGAACAGCGCCGGCGAATGGTTGTTCGAATCCGTGAAGCACGAGTGAATGAACGCCATCTTGTCCACGTGCTTCGAGAGCGCGGGGAACAGCTCCGACGCCCAGGTTCCCGACTGCCCGTACTGAGCAAACTTGAACGGGCTCTTCATCAGCGGCCCGACCTGATCGGTGAAGAACCCGGTGTTCTTGTCGAACCCCGCCAGCGCCTGCCCGTCGCGTTTCGTCAGCTCCGGCTTGTAATCCCATGTGTCCACGTGGCTCGGCCCGCCGTTCATGAACAGCCAGATGACGGACTTGGCTTTCGCCGGGAAGTGGGGCGCGCGCGGTGCGAGCGGATCGAGGAGCTCGCTCGTCGCGCCGCGCGCGGCGCTCGTTAGCATCCCCTGCTGCTCAAGCAATCCTGCCAGCGCGAGCATGCCAAACCCCCCGCCGGCGCGGCGGAGGAAATCGCGTCGCGTGGCGAACGCGGGGGATGGGGGAGCGAAAATACGTCGGCTCACAGTGTTTCCTTAGAACGCGCGCCGCTCACGGGCCCAATCTTGGTCCGGCCTCCAGCCCAGGCGCGGTATAACCACATCGTCGACGTCGATCGCCGGCGGAAGTGTGACCGTATGGACTTCTTCCATAATTGGCCCTCCTCAGCCTCCGCACGATCATACGTTCACGCCGCTGCTGTTAGTTCGACTTTCGCACTTATGCCGCCTGTTTCACCACGTGGATCAGGCGTTTGACGACGTTTCTGCTACCGCGGCCATGCAGGCGCATGGACAAAACCTCTGCTTCGATGCTCTGGCAACGCAGCGTCGCGACCATCTCGGCGAACGAGGCGTCCTTCTTGCCGACGTACCAGGGTCGCGTCGGCGGCCGGTAGTGGCAGTGCCCCTCTCGGCTGAACCAGAGCACGATCAGCGAGTAGAGCAGCATCGCCACCGGCGCGGTGCGACGCACCGCCAGCCTCGTCCAGCCCTGCGGCTGCTCGAAGCCCAATTGGCCTTTGGCGTCGTGGTTGGTGACCTCCAGCGACCACCGCGCCGCGTAGCGAGTCAGCACGATCTCGGCCGTGTCGTCCGGGCAGGTCGAGAAGAAGGCTTGCGGTTTGCGCCCGCCGGTCAGCGGCTCGACCGCGACGACCTTCAGTGGCCGGTCCGGGGCGGCATACACGCGCGCCACGCACTCGGCCACGCGGCTCGTGTCCTTGCGCCCGTAGATGTCCAGCGTCAGGCGCCTGCAGCGGCCCTTGAGCATCGCCTCGGGCGTGGGCAGTCGCGTGCCGCGTTTGCGCGGCCGGCCGCCCTTGCGGCTCTGGGTCCGCACGGGCGGCGCGTCGTACAGCCGGGCGTCCATCGTCAGCCGGCTCGTCAAGTCGCAGTTGGCCGGCAGGTTCAGCAGCACGCTCTTGCCGCCGTAGGCGCTGTCGCCGACCGTGTGAAAACGCCTGCTTTTCCAGCGTCCGCAGAGCAGCGCCAGCATCTGCACCGCGAGTTGCGGCTTCGTGTGATAGGGCAACCGCTTCTTGTCGGCGGTCTTCTTGGGCACGTAGAGGCGAAAGAGGACCGGCAGGCAGAACCAGCGGTCGCCGCAGAACGGCAGCTTGCAGATCACGCCCAGGACGACCCAGCAGTGGCCCCAGTTGGTCAAGGCGGTCTTGCGCGTGCTCAGCAGCGGGTCGTGGTGCATGCCGACGCCAAAGACCTTCAGGCCACGCTTGCGGGCCAGCGTGTCGTCGATTCCCAGCAGGACCTGCCCCTCGCCAAACAGCGGCAGGAGCAGCGCGAAGACCGCCAGCCCCAGTTCGTCCAGCGACCAGCGGGCGGCGGCGAAGACGCGGTGATAGGTGGAATGATGCTTGTGTCCGAC